>VOFI01004271.1_pt1 | contig 22767 bp, 39 predicted proteins | sample 5384131 | NCBI WGS metagenome assembly VOFI01 (sample SAMN12384728, study PRJNA508395) | human gut metagenome | isolation source: healthy gut H | host: Homo sapiens | reverse complement strand
GTTTCATTAAACAAGATGGGTTCTTCCTCTTTTAATGTTTTCATTTGTTTAAACATAATATTTAAAAATTGTTTTTTCACTTGATCATTAACCAACACTTCTACCGGCTGATCTAAAATATCTTTATAATGCTTTGATGGCACTACGGTTGGTTGTTTTGTGTCTGGATTGATATATGCATAAGTCATACGACTAATATTTTCACAGACTTCTTTGATTTTCATCTTTTGAAATAAATCAAATTGCTTATTCAAATTAATCCACCTCTTTCTAAATTTGTGTAATAAAAAGAGAAAGCGTAAACTTTCTCAAAAAGAATTATTTAATTTTATTTTCGTAATCTTGTAATTGATGATAAATACCATCTATAAAAACTATTGAATTTTCAGTACGGTACAATAAGAAATATTTCGTTTTATCTAAATTCAATCTTCGATATCCCTTGCTTCGAAGTCTCGGATTCAAACACAGTTGAAATGACTCAGCAGAATTACTTAATACGAACTTTCCATTTTCAACAGAATCGATAAAATGATTTGCCGCTTGTTTATTACGCAAGTGAAAAAGAAGATATTCTACAATAGAATCCATATCTTCCATTGCATTTTCAGTAAATATTACTTTATAATCCATATTTATTTCTAATGCTATCTATTGCTATATCTGCATCTATTACTTTTCCTTCTCTAGATTGAACTCTAGAAGAAGCAAGTCTATCCAAAAAACTCATCTTCTGTCATAATTTTCATTTCTTTTGTTTTATTGAATTTTTTAATTTCAAAAGGAATTCCATCATAAGCAACTGCTTGAGTTAAAAACATACGAATTGCACTCGTTGTATCTGTACCTAATTCCTTAAATAATGCATCTGCCTTAGATTTTAAATCATCATCCACCCTTACTTGAATAGTAGACATACAGCATCACCTCCATATTTAAATTATATGCAATTTCATTGCTATTGTATATAAAAAACATTACTTATTAATCATAATTACATTATTTTGTATCCAACTGGATATGAATGATTCATTTGTCAAATTCATAAATCAGTCGATAGAAACAGACTTTTATGAATTAATTCATCATTTACATCTTTAAAATCACAGGATGATTATCAAAACATTGATAGTTACGTCTTGCAATCATCATAATCTTTTGTGTTGCACCTCTACCTACTTCATCATTATCCAAATGGAAAACAATAATTTGAACATTGGGATTTCTTTCTAAAAAGGCATTTAATGCAATCGGCATATCAGCTTCATTTTTTGCTGCTATCTTTTCACAAGCTCCACCTAAAGATAAATAATTAAAAGACTTGTAATCAATATCTTCCATTTTTAATAGTGTCATATAAGACAATAAAAAGACAATCAATGGCTGCTTCAAAAACATGAAGAACATTGCTTTCTTTATTTTGATAATTAAAACTAAACGCCTTATTACTTCCTGTATGTTCTAATTTAAAATCTTTAAATATATTTCGCTTAAATGCATAAGCTGGCATATCACCATCGTATCCAACAAACACTGCGTTTCGAAAATTTGCTGACTGATAAAGCATCCCTTTAGATATAAAATAATCAACAATTTCTCTATCTATTTTTCGCGTTTCACACAAATAACGAATCACTAAATTATTGCTTTTTATCTTTCTCAGGAAGCTCAAATGGTTTAGTTTCTTTTTATGATAATACGTAACAACCGGATCACTAATGTTCATTAAACTTGCTAAATAGTTACACGCTTCTTTAAAATCATATCCTTCTACAGCAATCAAATAATCCAATGCAGTCGTACCACCAACACCTTGCGACCACCAATACCATTTGCCGTTTGAAAAGTGCAATGATTCATGTTCTCTATGATAGTAATTTGTTAATAAAACATTTGTGAGCCATTTTTTCAAATGATCTCATACGAGTTTCTCTCTTTTCAAAGTATTGAATGATCCATAAACCAGGATTGTTTTTTTATCAACAGTAAATTCAACATCTGATCAAACTCTTTAAAACATTCATGAGCCATAAATCGATCATCATAACAAATCATTAATTAGGTGCAAAGCAAATTGATAATAAAGACTTCAAACATCTTATTCTGATACAAATGATCTTGTACTCTATATTCTTTGTTATCTGTCAAAAGATTCGATATTTCTTGATCAATCGTTTCATGAATATCTGAAGTTGTAATATTTGAATCCGACATAACTTCTTTATACTTTGCCATCATGGATGTAACTTTAGTACAATATCATGATTCAATTCTTCCATTTCCACTGGAGTGATATATTGATTTTCCTTTTCTAACATATGCAAATTCTCCTTAAACACAGGTTCTATTAGTTCAATCATTTCGTGTGCTTTACTCTGAATGTTCACTAAAATAGATTTCAATTCACTATAATCCTTGTTAGCATAAGACGCGATATAACCAAATGAATATTCAGAAGTATCAATTCCAAAATGATCACAAATAACAAAAAGCCAACGATTCTGCTTCAATTTCTCGTTGGCTTTGATTTTTATCAGTTTCTTTGTGAAGTATGCTGTGAGCATACTCATGTATTAATGTTTTTGCGGTTTGTAAATCCTCTAAATCTTTATTAATGACAATCTTATCTTTCTTTGGTGAATAATATCCTTTAGCTCCAGTCATAAAACTAAGATCTTCAGTTTCTGTTTTAAATTCAATTGGTATTGTACATACGGACTGAATAGTTTGAATAATTGCTTTTACTTCATTACTAGAACCTGTCAAATCATGAACTAAAGATGGAAGAGGATCTCCTGAAGTTTGTGAAATATCAAAGACTGTCGTTGTCTTAAAATGTGTCAGATTAACTACACGCATTTCCTGGACTGGATTTCAGATTCATCTAAAATCACATTTCCATTCTCGTCGTGTTTATTCATTAATCTATCTTCTTTTGTTGTAACAGGAGCTAGAATCATCAATCCTTTTTCACCCTTATTTACATGACGATTAAAATTTGTCTGCCAGGCACGATATCCTGCTACTAAACTAGCCTCCGGCTTCTGCGACAATATTAATAATGTGTTATTCAAGGAATAACTATCAAACTCACTTAAACAGGATAGATACTGTTTAAAAGATTCAGAAGAATAAACATCCCTTTACTCCTTGCTCAATCATTGAAAAAAAAGCCTGTTTAGTTTTCTCATCTTTGAGATTTAAATTCTGCCATAACATCACCATCCTTTCTAAATCAGGCAAAAAGAAAAGCACTAGCTGAAGTGCTAATGCTTATCGAAGCTCAGGTAAACCTAAACCGTCAATTGCTTATATAATGGATAGACCAGGTTGTTTCATCACAAATATCTAAATCATCATAGTTTTCATTCCATTCTTTAATGCAGGATATATATTATGGATAAACTTCTTATATTCCTTTTCAGTTAAATCAATATTTGTTTCACACTCTAAATTAGTAAGAGAATCAATATAAGTTGCGATGAATCGATTTTCTTTCTTCTCGACAATGATTTTTTTGATAACCTTGATGAAATTCACCAATTTTAAATTCAACACAAGTAGTTTCAGCTTCATCAACAGGCAAGAATGAATAATAAACATCTTGATTACAATAGAAACAATGACGAGATGCAGGAGGAATCATCTTTTCGCAACCTGCAAGATATACTCTCTGTTCATCAATATCTTTTTGAAGTTTGTCATCCATTACAGGAAAGCCATAAATGATTTGTGATGTTTCATGTCCAAATGAGGACAACGTATATGTGTCAAATAAAATCACTTCTTTCTAGGAAACTATTTAATTTTCCAATATCCGCTAAATCCATGTCCCACATATTCAATTTGATCATTTTTCTTTAATGAGGCGTCGAACTGTTCTTAAACTGACACCTAATTTTTCGGCCATGATTTTTGCACTGATTTTATTGTTTTCTTCAATCATGTTCATTATTAGTGTATCAAAATCTTGAGTGCCATCTTGAGTGCCATCTTGAGTGCCATCTTGAGTGCCATCTTGAGTGCCATCTTGAGTGCCACGATAATTTAAATTTGGCATAATAACAGTAAATTGGTATCTATCGGATCTGAAATAGGGTTTCTTTTCATCAGTATAGTTCACTTGAAAAGCATAATTATCTAAGATTTTTGCAAATCCACTGCCTTTACGTTCCATATATCCAAGCCGATTAAATACATCTGCTAATACTGGATTTCTTCGAGTGGATGGTACTGTTACGGGATCTCTTTCTTGGATGTTAGAGCCATCTGGCATGCCACCTGGAGAATAAATTTCCAAACGATCATCATAAATATCAATGTGAACTTCACTTCCATTAATCAAATAATCTCTATGTGCTATCGCATTGACTAATGCTTCGTGGTAACTACGTTCAACATATTCTGGCATTTCTTCTCTAGAATTTGCTGTCTTTTTCCACATCATTTTGGCATTTCTTTTAATGAAGGCTTCACCATTGTCTATTAAAGAAATAACACTGCCTTCATATTCAGCATCATCTAATGCATCGAAAGTACCTCCGCTTTTATTCAACCCATTCCAACGTGTACAAAAGATTCTTGAATAGCGAATTGGACTTTCATCCGCAATTAAAGCACCTGCATTTGTAAGATAACCATCTTCGGTTGCTAGTCCAAATGAAACGAGATCTTTTTTTCGTCAAAACTATTGCCTGTCCATTTTTATATCTTTCTCTGAGTTTAGAAAAAGGCATAATCATCAACTTTATACATTGAATTTTGAGAATCAAATGTTGTGTTACGCCCTCTTAAAACAAGGCGTTTTAATTCGATAGGAGACGCTTTTGCACTTTCATTACCAATACGAACATAAGCTTCAAGTAATCCGTCTCCTGAATAATAGTAAGGTGTTTCTTCTCCTTTGAATACCTGAACAATTAAAAGAACATTTCCGTCTTCAGTATGAAAAGAAATTTTTAAACTCTGGAATCGGATTTAATCTTGTTTTAATGATTTCGCTGATACGTTCAGCATCTTTATCCGGAGTTTCTAAACCAACGATTTGATTATCATCTGAAATTCCAAAGATTAAGAAACCTCCTAAAGTATTCGCAAAAGCACTGATGCTTTTTACACCAGCTTTTAGGTTTTTAACTTCTAATTTTAACTTTTTATCATATTCTGTTGTTTCACCAATTATATTTTTAATTTCCAAGATATCCACCAACCTTTATAAAAATTATGACATAGAATTCTTTTAACAATCAAAAAATACTATAAAGCAATCAAAATTTCATAGTAAGAAAATAAATATTATTGCTACGTGTAACTTTTTGCTTGTTCCATCCAATAAGAACGAATTCTTTCTATCATATCAATACAATCATTTTGCGCAGTAGTTGCATTATATTTTTTCATATCACTGATAGTATGTCCGCACGGTACAAGATCATTATCTACATAACCGTCACTAACCCCAACAAGCCATGAAGTAAATACACTTCTCTTAAATTTAAAAATATAATAATGCATCTCATACAATTCAAATTTTTTAACAAATTCAATTTTAGATGGCTTTTTACCTAATTCTTGCGAATCTGATAACCATTCCACCATATTCATTTGAGCCACTTCTTGTTGTTTAATGTTCATTATTTTATCAATCCATTCATCCACAAACTGAAATTTATGGTGTTACATCGGTGTTCCTACTTCAATCAAATTACCGTCCAAATCATAAAAACGAATTACTTTTTGTCCCCAACTATGTGGACGACTTTTTAACCCTTTGTGATTTTTTCGCATATACGTTTCCTTTCACCAAAGATTGTGCACATTCTACCAGTGTTTTTCTAATCACTGTATTTCCTTGCTTTGTAATACCAATTCGGTTGTTTTTATCGCCACTAGAATGTTCTCCTGTTGTAAGTCCAGTATAGGATGCATATGCTTTTGCGCTTTGGAAAACGTTCAAAATCAGCTGTCAGTTAACGACTTATAAAGAGAATATCCAAGACAACCTGCTTCATAACCACATTTGATTTCTACATCGTTTTCATAACGACTTTTAAGTGTTTCAATAAACTTAATTACTAGTTTTACATCAGAAGCAAATGTAGATTCTGAAACGATTTCTCCTGTATAACCATCATAAGCGCATAAACTAAACGAATTTTTGTGGACATCCATTCCAACAGATAATATACTTTTCATAGTGACCTCCTATTGTGTTATGGCATCGACACCATAAGTGTTTTATTTGTTTTTTCAACAAAGATAAAGAAAGCTCCTTTTCAGAAGCTTCCCATTCTCTTTATTTGATTTTGTTTTTAGTCGTTTTTGTTTCTACATAATAATCCGAATAGTCATAAGATTTCTTTGCAGTAACCTGATTGTATATAACTCCACCAATCAATCCCACTACAACTAGCGCAGCTGCTATTTTTATTCTTTTATGTTTCATACTATTTATACCCCTGTATTTGGAACAACGATACGAGCATTTTCAAAATAATAAATAATTGTATCAGTTTCCTCATCTGCCTCTACTTTATAAGCTTTAGATTTATCAGCTAATTGATAAGAAGTTGGAGCTTTGATTTCCTTAAATTCATATTCATGTCCATAAATCGCATCAGAAAGCACTGCTTTACCGTCTTTAATGACATGTTTAGTGACTTCATCACTTCCTACTTTTCTTGAATAATAAGTACCATCATCAATATCTAAAACAATCTGTTTGTTTTCATCTGTTTTTGCTGTCTTGATAATTTTAGAGAAGTCTTCATTTTTTAGAGATTTCATACTCTTCCCCTTTGTCTTCTCCAGCAATCATTAATTGACCACTGGCTAAAGTAGTAACATAAGCATCTGCTGTCTTATCATATACTTCAAAAATCGCTCCATTCAAGAAATGATCGTGATGATCCTTATCCACTTTATTGACATCCAATTCTAAACGGCGTTTTTCATTATAAAGATCCATTGAAACTGTTACAGTAGGTTTAGATGTATCTGCATCATAATCAAAAGTAAAGTCATGCTTTTCTTCATCCAATTTGAAGCCTACATTTGTTTCCAATTCCTTAACATAGTATTCGCCTGTTGGAAGATCCAACTGTTCAATGTTCTTGCCATCTTCATCAATCGTTAATGTTCCAACCAATCCATCTGCAGGAATAATCACTTTGTCATTTAAAGTAATATCATTTTTAGAATATACACCAAAGACAACATCTTTATATGCATCCTTATCTTCATCTTCAAATGTTTTAGTAATCTGCAAATCTAATTTCTGTCTTTCATTGACATAAGATTGTTTGATTTCAACAACATCAATCATCTGACCTGCATATTCAATATCGAAGTCATATGTGTTTTCATCTAACACAAAACCAGTTTGTGTGGCTGTTTCTTTAATAGAATATTTACCTAATTGAAGTAAAGCTGAAGTTGTTATACCATCCCCTGTTGTAAATGTATCAACTACATCTCCCTTTGTGGAACCACACAGTTCCTTCTGGAGTTACAATATCTTCACGTGCTGTAATTTCATACGTAACACCTGATAAATATTTTTCTTTTTGTATTCTGGTATACAAAGTTCCATAATCTGTTTCAGATTCTTTTTGCTCCTGACAACATCTCACCTGTCTTTTCCACATAAACCAGTCCTTTTTGTGGTCTTGTTATCAAAGTTCATAAAGATTTCTGTACTAGAACCATCCACATTAATTGGAATCTCTGTATCTTTTAATACATAGCCATGAGGTGCTTTGATTTCCACTAATTTATATTCACCATACTTTAATGGAGAAGGTAAGTGTACAGATCCATCTTCATCCGTTTTAAATACATCTGTAGTTTCTTTTTTTAGGATACGTTACTTCCTGTGTTACATAATTACCATCTGCATCTTTGATTTTAAATTCGACTCCAGCTGCCGGAATACGTTTTCCAGTTTCACTGTCCGTTTTGTAGATAGTCAATTCTGCTTTGATTGTATCATTATAGATGTTATAGAAATATGTCTTCTCATTTTGATCAATCTTTACTTCAAAAGGTTTTAAAGTATCATAACCTTTTTGTTTCATGTTCTTTAACGATATAAGTTCCATATGGAAGATAATCACTAATAGCTCGACCATCTTCATCCGTAGTCAATGTTGATACGACTTTACCTGTCGATTTTAAAATAATATCAAATTTAAATCCTTCACCAGGCTTTTGAACATTGCTTTGGAACAATCCATATTTCTCTTTATCAACTGTTTTCCGCAATCTCAATGCGACCCTTAACTACTTGATCTTTAATAGTTGTAGAGAATGTACTAGGTGTGTTATCACCTGAATATTTAAGTTCTACTGTATTACAAGAACTGTTAGTTAAATATCCTTCAGGAGAAGTAACCTCACACACATTCAAAGTTGTTCCCACTGGATATTTTTTGATTTTGCCTTTGATCCATTTGTTGTGATTGTTTCAAGGACATTTCCACTTGTATCTTTAATCGCAAATGTAGCTCCATTAAAAGTAGCATCCCCTTGAGTCTTAGTACCTGTTTGAGAATCCTGTTTTTCAACTTCAATATCTGCATACATCAAATCGAAATTTAATTTAAAGTTTGGAGAAGGATCTCGCCTGGATGCTAAATAAATGACTCTTTGATAGCCAGCTGATCCATAAATGACATTCACATCACGTGCACTAAAATTACGTGAAAAAGTAATACTCTTATCATAATTTTCAGATGTGATAGCTACTGTTAGATTGTTTCCATTTACAGAAGCACGAATCCCATTTGAATTTGTGATTGAGTAATTTGATAAAGTCCCTTTTGTGTCCGTTAAAGTGACAGGTGTATTCAATCCCATCTTGATTGTTTGATTATTAAATGAAGGTCTACCTTGAGGCTGAGCACGTAAATTGTTGATGACTGCTACCTCATTTGAAATATCATACACTGTAGTTCCATCTGTATAGTAAGGCTGATACCAAGTTCCAGTCACTGCCTGCCAAATCATAACCTGAGTTGCGACATAGTATTTTTTCTGTTTGATGTCCAGAATAACCATATCCATAATAATTGATTTCCCAGATATTCTGCCGCGTTTGTTCAGATAATTCATCCCATTTTGCAGTATCCTGATGATAATCCAAGCCTTCTGTAAAAAGCTGCATAGGTTCAATACAGAATACTGTCTTATCCCCAACATACAATTGCTGTACATAATCAAATCCATACTGATTGGCAATATGGATCATTGCATAAATACTGCCTGTTCCTGTTGTATCCGTTAATGAGATTCCATCAGACTGCGGCATCAATTCCGGAAATACATCTTCTGCATTTCCAAGTTCTACAATTGTATCTAAATCATTTTCATCTGTAGTCGTTTCTTCAGCATGTACCGGTAAAGTATTCATCAACGAATTGAGAATAACTAATGCTGTTAGAAAGAATTTACTACCTTTCTTCAATATGTTTTTCATATTCTTTTTCCTTTCCTTTAGGTTGTTGCAACAAAAAAGCGAGAATTTTTCCTCGCTAAAATAATGTATTTCATTTAGATTAATTTTTTTATATCAAGTGATAAATATCTTTATGATAATAAGATAATATTTCTTCATTTCCATTGTTTAAATGAAATATTATTCATTCAATACTCTCCTTCTAAAATTAAAAGGCGATTACTCGCCTTTTAAGATGTTTAGCAGTTTTCTCTGCACTGGAACAAATTTTAGGTCTTTGTTCCGACCAATGGCATGGGTTTATAGTCTCCATACCGACTCTTCAGTTATAATATATCGTTTTTACTAATAAGATACAAATTAAATGATTTTTCTCATAGACTTTTTTATTGAATCAAACTTCCGTTGCTCCAAAGGTTCAATCCGTAATAGGCAATACTATGATTATTTCGATATACAGGCTGCACTGAGTAATTTGTTATTTCAGCATTTCCAATGTACATCACATCATTCAAATAGTATTCACCTGCTGATTCTGCTTCAGACATAGAACCATACGTTGCATAATAGAAGTTACTATCTAGGATCACATCACAGGAAACATTTTGATTAACTCCTCCTAGACATGCATAACTTGGTTGTACTGTTTCTGGTGTAGGTGTTGGTTCAACAACAGTTTCTTCTTTTGAGGTGGTTGTTTGTTCTAAATCTTTCTGAGTTGAAGAATTATTATTGCCAGAATCAATTACTTTTTGTATCCAATTTCACACTACTCTTTGAAGTATCGTTACTTTGAGTATCTTGTTTTTTTTGTGCCAGAAGAAACGCTCTCTTTTTTTTGAATCACTTTTATTGGTTGTATTTTCTTCCTTAACCTGAATTTCATTTGTTTTTGATTCCTTTTTGTCAATATTTTCATGTTTACTAACTTTAAATTTCTTCTTTTCAACACTCGTTGTTTCCTTTAGAAGACTTTTCCACAGTGGGAACAGAAATATCTTGATCTGATCTAATTGCTGCTCCTGCTCCAATCATCATCACAGTACTAACCACTGAAATAATTAACTTCTTCATTTGATTTACCTCCATTTGTATTTCTTAATAACATCTCTTTATTTAAAAATACTCAATATAAATTTTATTTACCAACATACAAATATTCATTCTATCTATATAACAAACATTTTTTCTTTTTTCGGTAGGTAATAAGATTCTTTCGGTAGGTAGGAGGGGTTTTAGGGGAGGTAAAAGTCACACCTCACCACGCAAAGACAAACTGCCCCTCCAACAGTTTGGAACAATCACAAGTATGAACAAAGCAATTTCTACATTCAATTATCGCTCTTGTTCGCGTGATCTTTTCTTTGCCCAGTTTTCCAGCAAGTGGATCATCAAATCCTTCTTCTTGCCTGGTGTGTAATCTTTGGGAAAATATTTATCAATTTCCTTCATTTGAAAAGATAGTTTCTCTCTCTGGTTTGGTTTTTCCTCAGAAAGCGTATCTTCAATAAAGTCTGCAGTAAGCTCACCATCATGGCTTAATCGCTTGAATTCCTGACATTGAGCTAATGATGGAGTCCTTTGATTTTCAATGATCGCATTCACCAAATCGAATTGTTCTGATTCTGTTAAATATGACAATTCAACAGCTGGATTAAATGCAATTTTAATTTCATTTTCATTTCGTCCATCAACCATTTCCTGCAATGGTTCAATAAGATAGGTTAAACGAATAAATCGTTTTATTTGATTTCTACTAATACCTAATTGTTCTCCTAAAATATCTGCTGATTCTGGCTTCCGCCCAACTTGGGCGGAAGTTGTTTTTTCATATTCAATTGGTATTTCACTAGTATCAATATCCACTTTCTTACCTTGATGTTTCATAGCCTCTAAGCGCATTTTATAGGCATAACCTCTTTCGCTAGGATAAATGTTTTCACGCTGAATATTTGAATCTACCATCAGAATCGTTGCTTGATCATCGTCCAAATCTCGTATGATAACATTCATTTCGGTTTTTCCTAGCTGTGACATGGCAAATTTACGCCTGTGACCAGATATCATTTCATAAGTTCCATCTGGTTTAGGTCGTACAAGTGCAGGCATCAGCATATCGTTTTCTTTGATTGAATCAATCAGCTTCGCCATATCTTCATCCATAGTTACATGAAATGGGTGACCTTCAAAATCTTTAATTTTGTTTATAGGGATTGTCATTACCTTTTCGGTATTGGCTTCCTGTCTTTCTTCTTCTGTAGAAAATAAGCTTGGCAATCCTAAGTCTAATTTTGGCAAGTTTGCCACCTCCTTTTAAAATAAAGTGAGTTGCATATTCTTTTTTAATACATGATAATTCCATTCTTCAATTGCTTGATCTGATGTTGGCTCAGTTTTCGTTCTTTTAGAGCATAACGTACATATAACATACTGGCCATAATAGCCATTGATTCTTTTACTGTTCCAATCAATTACTAAATGTGCAGTTGAATGACAAAATGGACATCGTTTGATTCTAGGCATCTAGCAATCTAAAAGATTCTACAACCACATTTGTGGAATAATTCTTTTTACCATTTTTCTCATAAGAATTTGTTCGGATATTTCCTTCAATGTGATAAGCTGTATCCTTTTCTCCTTTTCTACAGATGGCATTCGCAATTTCTCCAAATGCGATACAGTTAATATAATCTGAATATGAATTAATACCATCTCTTGTACAAATTAAGCAAAATTTCACAATAGAATTGCCCTTATCATTTTTAGAAACTTCAATATCTCTTGAGAGTTTTCCATTCAATAAAACATAATTGTTTGTCATTTTCTTTTTCTCCTATCTATTTAATTCTTCTTTGTGCTTTACTTTTGATTGTTGATTAATTCCTTTGTAAGATTTGCATAAGCTAAAGCTACTTTAGAATCTTTGGCATATGCATAGATACTCTTACCGGAAATACTAGCTTCACTTGCTTTTGTGGCTTTTGGAATGATTGTATCAAATACACGAATATTCTTTCCAAAGCTTTCTCGAATGGTTTCAATCGTACTCTTTGTTAGATTCGTATTTAGATCCGCAAGTGTCATCACAATACCAGTGATTTTAAGATTACTGTTAATCTTACGTTGAACTTTCCCAACTGTCTGTAATAATTTAGTCATTCCTTTTGCAGGAAGATACTGCGTCTGTACTGGTATCAGTACTTCATCAGCTGCTGATAAAGCATTAACCGTCAACATACCTAATGATGGTGGACAATCAATAAAAGATGTAATCATATTGATTTCTCAATGGCTCAATACAATTACTTAAAGTCTGTTCTCTGTTGATTACACTCACTAGACGCATTTCAAAATCTGCTAATTCAATATTTGCCGGAATTAAATCCACGTGTTCTTCATGGTGTAAAATTAACGATTCATAATTAATATCATTGTCATTGATATAATCATCAAGCATAGATGAAACAGAGTGTTCCAATGAATCATTGTTTTCCATCCAAGACAGCTTGTAAGATCGCCCTGAGGATCAAAAAATCCACAATCAATACATTGCATCCATTTCGAGCCAAACCAATGGCCACATTCTCTGTAGTTGTAGTTTTTCCGACACCACCTTTTTGATTTGTGACTGCGATTACTTTACATTTTGGCATAATAAAAACTCCTTTCTCATATACCAGGATTTCCTGGCTATGTAAAAGGAGTTTGCTCATATTGTCTTGTTTTATGCTTCTAATACGCTTATGTTTGGCCACTCATCAAGTGTTCTTAAAAGATGCACATTAGCTGAGAGCCTATTTTTTATTAGCTGGAAGCAGTCAAAATATTTGAATCAAGCTAATTTCTATTGTCTGAGAAAGCTGTAAAAAAATCATCCAATTTCTGATAAGAAAAAAGCGACAAAATCAACAGACTCTATCGCTTAGTTACATGGATTACAAAGTATTGAAAACCCTTTGTTTAATAAATAAATGGTGCCCCCGAAAGGAGTCGAACCTTCGACCTGCGGTTTAGGAAAATGACCTCCTGCTTAGGAGTTGAACCCATGTTTTGTCCGTTTGATATCGTGAAGTGTTAATTCTGCCGTAAATACGGCATTTTTAGCACTTTTTTGATTCTTCATTTTTGTCCGTTTTGTGCTAATAAATGGGTTCGAATGATGGTTCGGATGACGTCATCCGAACCCCTCTAATTAGCAAAATATTAGCAAAAAAGTTCGGATACGCGTAGGTCATCCGAACACTTTTCCCCCATTTTTGGGAGCGTTTGACGTGCATTCGAACCCTACGGCACGGAACCTGAAAAAAATTTGGAGCCCCGACAGCATCCGAACCGTTCGGATGCTCTTTTGGATGCCTACTTTGCCCCAAATACACTCTTCTGTAGTCTAAAACATGGGTTATGGAAAGAAAATTATTACGATTTTGATGAATAAAGCTTACTATGCTATAGTTTCTTTAAAGAAACTCTTTATTAAAATCATTCAAATATAAAAAGATTGGAGAACACATGAACAATGAAATTATTAGATTTGTAAATGGCGATTTACAACTAGATGTTACAGTATCACCTGATAACGAAACAGTTTGGCTTAATCGTAATCAAATAGCACAATTATTTGGCAGAGATATTAAAACAATTGGCAAACATATTAATAATGCTCTGAAAGAAGAATTATCGAATGAAGTGGTTGTCGCAAAATTTGCGACAACCAGTCAACATGGAGCTATTGAAGGAAAAACCCAGACTCACATGGTCGAATACTATAATCTCGATATGATTATTTCTGTCGGCTATCGTGTAAAGTCTAAAAATGGTATTATTTTCCGTAAATAGGCTACCTCTATATTAAAGGATTACATGATGAAGGGATATGCAATAAATGAGAAAAGAATTGAAGTATTAAACAAGACTGTATCCATTCAATCTAGGATGCTTGCTTCTACTTTAGGTATTGAAGAAAAAAAGAAGTATTGAATGTGATTGAAGCTTATTCAAATGCACTATCATTACTTGATGATTATGATCATGGTTGTATTTCTAAACCAAAAGGTAAAGACTCTATTTACCAGTTAACCTATGAAGAGTGCAGAACTCTTATTGATTCTATGAAATATGGTGGATTTTCTGATGTATTTGGTGTTGAAAAAGAACCAGGCAAATTGAATGGAATTATTGCAGCTGTATATCAAAATGTTTTTGGAACTGAGTTGTATCCAAGTATCGAAGAAAAAGCTGCCAATCTTCTTTACTTCTTAATAAAAGACCATCCATTTGTAGATGGTTGTAAACGCATAGGTGCTTCTATATTCCTTGATTTTTTAAGTAAGAATAAACATCTCATTATTAATGAGAAGCAAATTATTTCAGACAGTGCACTTGTAGCCATTACTTTAATGATTGCAGAATCCAGACCTGAAGAAAAAGAAACTATGGTTAAACTAGTAATGAATTTCTTAAAAATGTAAGTTATCAAAAATCAAGTGAAGTAAGTATCGTTTTTTAGTGAATTACTTCACTTATTTCAATTTCAGTGAAATGGATTATTAATTTAATTGAATTTAGTTAAGTTTTTTTATTATAATTTAATTGAATTAGGAAAGTGGAAAGGAGAAAATATGTTAAGTTTTGAATTAAATGATTTAATTAAACAAATTATTAGTACGAAAGCTGAATCCCAAACGATTGAAGTAAAAGCTGCTCATGGTGGAACACCAAAGCGCTTATATGACACGCTTTCAAGCTTTTCCAATCAAGATGGTGGTGGAATTATTGTATTTGGACTTGATGAAGCACAAGATTTTAAACCTGTTGGTGTATACGATTTACAAGATCTTCAAAAGAAAGTAACAGAACAATGTAATCAAATGAGTCCTCAGGTTCGTGCTATTTTCACCATTACGGAATATGAAGGTGCTAATATCTGCAGTGCAGAAATACCCGCTGTTGATATAACAAATCGTCCTTGTTATTATGCAGGAGCAGGAAAAGTAAAAGGATCTTATGTTCGAGTTGGTGATGCAGATTTGCCAATGACAGACTATGAAATTTATAATTTTGAATCTTTTAAAGCCCATGTTCATGACGATGAAAGACCAATTGAACGTGCTACTTTGTCTTTATTAAGAGAAACTGATATTAATAATTTTATTCTACAAATGAAGATAAATCGTCCTGGTTTTTCAAAATTATCTGAAGATCAAATCTACGAATTATTATCCATTACACGCAATACCATTCCTACATTAGCTTCTGTTTTAAACTTTGGAATTTATCCACAAGGATTACTTCCCCAATTAGCAATAACCGCAATTGTTGTTCCTGGTGAATTAATTGGTGATATTACAGAAAATGGAATTCGCTTCCTGGATAACAAAAGAATTGAAGGAACTTTATCCGAAATGTTAGATGAAGCTATAGCTTTTTGTAAAAGAAACATGAAAGTCCAAACCATCATTAACCCAAATAGCGGAAAAAAGTAGATAGAGTGGAATATCCAATGAATGCCATAAGAGAAGCAATTCTAAATACTTTAATTCATCGAGATTACAGTATTTATACAGAAGGTACACCTATCCAAATTTGTTTCTTTACCGACCGTTTAGAAATTCACAGTCCTGGAAGTCTATATGGAAGAATGACCGTAAATGATCTAGGTAAAGCTAGACCAGATCTTAGAAATCCTGCACTTGCGACTATGTCTGAATTCTTATTGAAAACAGAAAACAGATATTCTGGTAGATGAAAAAGAATATGGTTTACCTGAACCTGTATTTGAAAATTCGTAGTTATACAACAAACAAAATACTTTCAAGAAACACTGACAAAAGAAAAAACACTTGCTTTTGTTACAAGAGAATATATCCAACCTTTAGTTGATGCAGGAAAACTAACACTAACAATTCCAGACAAGCCTAAAAGTAAAAATCAAAAATACTATTCTAAATAAAATCGTGTTCTCCTTTTTACATACCAGTCAAACACTGGATATGTAGAAAGGAGTTTTTTTATGCATAAATGTAAAGTGATTGCAGTCACTAATCAAAAAGGCGGTGTTGGTAAAACTACTACGACCGCGAATGTTGCGATTGGATTGGAACGATATGGCTATAAAGTACTGATTGTTGATTTTGATCCTCAGGGTGATTTAACCACTTCCCTTGGTTGGAAATCTAATGATGCTTTAGATTGCAGTGTTTCAAATTTATTGGATGCTTATATTAATGATAAGGAAATGGACTATTCTTCTTTGATTTTAAAACATAAAGAAGATGTAGATGTGATCCCTGCAAACATTGAACTTGCTGATATGGATATTCGTTTAGTCAGTGTGATCAATCGTGAACAGACATTAAGCAGTTGTATTGAACCACTACATGATGACTATGATTTTATCTTGATTGATTGTCCACCTTCTTTAGGAATGCTTACCATTAATGCACTGTCTGCAGCGGATGAAGTACTGATACCAGTACAGGCACAGTTTCTTCCTGCAAAAGGAATGACTCAATTGTTACAAACTGTAAGTAAAGTGCAGCGTAAAATCAACACAAATTTGAAAGTGGCTGGTATTGTCATGACGCTTGTCGATATGAATACGACAGTAGCTAAAAGTACGATTGAAACCATTCAGAAAGCTTTGGAAAGAATATTCGAGTCTTTGATACGATCATTCCTAAAGCGACAAAAGCCAGTGAAGCAACCATAGCTGGAACCAGTATCTATGCCTACGCAAAGGATTCAAAAGTGGCTAAAGCCTATGACAATCTGACAAGAGAAATCATTACAGATCAAAAAGTAAAACATAAAGACAGAGACTGTCGTTAGGAGAAGAACATGAAAAATAATTCAGTCCATTTAATTGGAACACTGACAAGAGATATTGAACTATCTAAAAATAGTAAAGGAAATTCTTTTGTCCGATTTACACTAGCTTGTACAAGAGACAATAAGCCATTTACTGATTTTGTTAACTGTATTGCCTTTGGTGAAGTTGCCAATGCACTTTGTAAACACAGAAATAAAGATACAGCCTATGAAATCAATGGGTATCTTCGTATAAGCTCTTATGAAAAAAGATGGTAAAAAAGACCTATTCTACGATTGTAGTTGTAGAATCTTTTACACTCTTAAATGACTAGAATACGATTAAAACGATGTCCTCATTGTCACTCTATCGCAAGACTTCGTATTGACTGGGACAACAAGAAAATCAATGGTTGTTATGGCCAATATGTAAGCTGTACTTTGTGTTCTGTCAGGACACAAACAGAAGTAAATGAAGAACTTGCAGTAAATGACTGGAATCATCGTAAATTAAACAATTGTATTCAACTCACCCTATTTTAAAGGAGGTGGCAACATTGCCAAAACTAGATTTGGGATTACCTTCTTATGACTCTTTGTTTTCTACAGAAGAAGAAAGACAAGAAGCCAGTGCAGAAAAAGTTACCATAATCCCAATAGATAAGATTACAGATTTTAAAGAACATCCCTTCCATGTCACGATGGATGAGGATATGGCAAAGCTTATTGATTCGATTAAGGAAAACGATATGCTGATGCCTGCATTAGTTCGTCCGAAAAAAGATGGATCGTATGAAATGATTTCTGGTCACAGGCGTAAATTTGCCTTGTCACAGCTAGGAAGAAAAAGAAATGAATGTCATTATTCGAGATTTGGATGATGACCAGGCAACGATATTAATGGTCGATTCCAATATTCAACGTGAAAACATTTATCCTAGTGAACGTGGTTACGCCTACAAAATGCGACTTGAAGCTATGAAACATCAAGGAAAACGAGTAGATATTAATGTCGATGATGTACCTGTTGAATATTCAAAATCAACTTCTACTCAAGTTGAGCAGAAGTCAAAAAATAAATATTCAGTAGAATTATTAGGTGAACAATTAGGATTAGACAGAAATCAAATACGTCGTTTTATCCGCTTAACCTATCTGATTGAACCATTACAAGAAATGGTGGATGGACGCCATGAAAATGAAATCAAGATTGCATTTAATCCAGCTGTTGAGCTTTCGTATTTAACAGAATCTGAACAGTATGATCTAGCCAATGCAATTGTTGAAAATCAACGAACACCATCTTTAGCGCAATGTCAGGAATTCAAAAGATTGAGCCATGATGGTGAATTAACATCCGAATTCATTGAAGATACTTTATCGGAGGAAAAACCAAACCAAAGAGAAAAGTTATCTTTTCAAATGAAGGAAATCGATAAATATTTTCCCAAGGACTTCACACCAGGCAAGAAGAAGGATTTGATGATTCACTTGCTGGAAAACTGGGCAAAGAAAAGATCACGAGAACAAGAACGGTAGTTGAACATGCAACTGCTTTTTTTCAACTTGTGATTGTTTCCAAACTGTTGGAGGGGCAGTTTGTCTTTGCGTCAGGACGTGTGACTGTAGCCTCCCCTAAAACCCCTCCTACCTACCGAAACAATCTTTATTACCTACCGAAAAAGAAAAAATGTTGTTATTGAGTAAGTAGTAGAAATATTTGTATCTAGGTAATGATTTAGAAAAGTATGTATTTTTAAGATAGAGATATTTATCAAGACATACAATTGAGGTAAAAAACAATGAAAAGAAAGTTAATTGCATTATGTGTTTCAAGTGTACTTGTTGGAAGTGGAATCATCTTTAACATGAATCAAGATGTATCTGTACCTACTGTAGAAAAAGTTTACGGAAGATACTTCAGCAAATGTTAGTAAACATAAGAATGTTGGCAAGAACGAAGAATCCAGTGAAGTAACTCAACCCAAAAAATCAAAATATGAGAAATTGGAAAACAAAGGCAAATCTACTGAAAAAATGAATCTCAAAAATCTTCAAGTAAGCAAACATCTACAAGTAAAAGTGAGACTACAGCCAGTGTTTCTTCGGAAAGCAAAAAACAAAATTCCAAAAAAAGAAGGTTCTAGTAAGAGTTCTTCCGGTTCAGATCAAAAGACATCAACTTCAAACAGTTCCAATGCATCGAGTAAATCAAACAATGATGTTGTGAGTCAACCTGTTGAAAAGCCTAATGAATCCAAACAAGAACCTGTGGTAGAATCTACACCTACTCCAGAACCGACAAGACCAAGTTATGCCTGTCCAGGTGGAGTCAATCCAGATGTGAGTTGTGATGTGATTTTAGATGCAAACTTTTACTATGCAACCTACGGATCACAAGCTGAAGCAGATGCTGCAGGAATGTATTACTTGGATGAAGTGATGTACATCGGTGATATTGAAATCGCAAATTACTCTGTGCAGCCTGTTTATCGCAATGATCATAGTATTGCCTATTATGGTTTGAACCTTTGGAGTAATGGAACTTTGATTCAGTAAAGGACGTGATAAATGACAATTGACTAAATACTTTGGCGAGATCTTCTCGTCTTTTTGTTGCAACAATTAAAACGAAAGGAAAATGAGATATGAAAAAATATTAAAGAAAAAGCAAGTAAGTTTTTTTTAACGACACTTGTGATATTGAATTCAATGACAAATACGCTTTCTGTTCATGCTCAAGAAACGGATCCAACCGAGGATTATAGTGAAGCAACGGAAACGATCACTCAGCTTGGTACAGTTGAAGATGTGTTTCCAGAAGTTTATGAAGATATGCATACAAATCCTTATGCAAGACTAACACCTGGTTTTGCTAGTGAAAGACTGGCAAAATTAATGGCGTTGGAGTGTATGGATACGATTATGTTCGTAAATTAACAGTAGATGGCAACGTGGTTTACTGTATTGAACCAAGTGCTTTATTTGATATCAATCATGATTATCCAGTAAACAATACAAAATGGGATGATTTATCAGAAAGTCAAAGACAGGCTATTTGGGGAGATCAACTATTATGGCTATTCTTATCCAGGACATGAAACAGACAACTACTATGTAGCTACACAGTTATTGATCTGGCAGATCGTAGATAAATGGTATGATCCTTATTTACCAGATGGTGTTACCCATTAGATGTCTCTGGTGAAATCAATACAATCAATTCTTTAAGAAGTCAGCCACAAGGAAGACCTTCTTTCAACAATCAGACAATCAAGATGGGTTTAAATACACCTATTACTTTAACTGATACAAAAAGGAACCTTGGCTAATTACTCTATTACGAATGCCAATGGTATCAATGCTTCTGTAAACGGCAATAATTTAACTGTTTCCATTACGTCTGAAAATTACGACAAAACAATTACTTTTAGTCGCACTAAAACTGCAAGAGATGTTCATATCATCTATGGTGCTGGTTCAGATCAAAAAGTCATTTATATGGCCACTCGTAGTGATCCAACTCCAAGCTTCAAATTAAACTTTGATTTGATGTATGCCGACATCGAAGAAAACAAGACGCCGAAACAGGCAATAAGACACAAGGCGATGCCACATTTAATGGAGCAACTTTTGCGATTAAAGATACAAACGGAAACACACTTGAAACTATTACAACAAATGGATCAAAAGTAAAATCTAAAAAGTATCCTATTGGAACAACTTTAAATGTATGTGAAGTTGCTTTCTCCCGAAGGCTATCTTACTAACAACAATTGTAATTCTGTAACTTTGGATTATTCAGGTGATACTACACCTTCAACATTTAACACAACTATCAAGGATCAGGTCATTAAAGGTCGTATTGAAATTGTCAAAACTGTTGATAAAGATAAATATGGTTTATTCCAATCGAATGTTCAAAAGCCTGGTGAAGGATTCAAGTTTGATATTATTTTAAAATCGACAGGTAAAGTCGTATCAACATTGACTACGGATGAAGATGGTCGAGCTATTAGTGATTATCTTCCATATGGAACCTATATTGTTAAAGAACTGAAGTAAAGATTGATGAAGACCAAAAAAACTTATTTCTATAACATCTATAACGATACGATCAAAGCCGAATTAACAATCTATAAAACAGACAGTGAAACTGGGAAACGCATTCCTGCGGCTGGTGTTGAATTCAAGATCAAAGATGCAGATGGTAATTATGTTACTCAAGAAGTCACTTATCCTAAAAAATATACAACGGATGTATTTAAAACCGATGAAGATGGATCTGTGCACCTACCTGCTCCATTAAAATTTGGTGAATACAAGTTGTTGAAATCAAAGCACCTCATGGGTATGTATTAAAAGATACAGAAATTCCAATCAATGTAGATGGTTCTAGTACAGAAATCTTTATGAACTTTGACAACAAGACACAAAAAGGACAAGTTTATGTTGAAAAGAGTGGTGAAATGTTATCTGGTGTTGAAGAATCTGAAACAGATTATGGAACACTTTATACACCAGTCTATAAAGAAAAATATCTATCTGGTGTTACGTATGAAATCACAGCTCGTGAAGATATTGTTACTCCAGAAGGAACAGTATGGTTCCATAAAGGGGATGTAGTAGATACATTTACAACAGGTGATGGTATTACAACTTCTTCCTTACTTCAGTTAGGTAAATATTCCATCAAAGAAACTGCAACGCAAACAGGATTTGTATTAGATGAAAATAGCTATGATTTTGATATTGAATATGCAGGTCAAATGATCGATGTTGTTGAAATCAAACAGGCTTATGTCAACGAAAGACAAAAATTAGATTTGCAGATTACTAAAACATTTGAAGATGAAGATAAAGAAGCATATAAAGATGTTGTCTTTGGTGTATATTCTAAAAATGATATTACTTTAAACGACGAAGTAATTATTCCTGCAGATGGATTGGTTGGAACATTAACGATTGACGAAGATGGCAAGAATATTGAACAGTTGGATCTTCCAACAGGTGAATATTATGTTAAGGAATTGGAAACAAATGTAGGCTTCAAATTGGATAAAGAAAAGCATGACTTTACTTTCGATTATGATGCAGATACAACTAAACCTACTGTAACAGTTTCAATGGATCTTTATAATGAAAAACGTCGTTTAGAATTGGATGTCAATAAAGTAGATAAAGAACATCATGATCATTTCTTAAATGGCGCTATCTTTGAAGTGTATGATAAGACAGCTAAATCACATGTCACAACCCTTGCATCAGGTCAATTAATGATCGTTGGTAATGATGCCAATGAAGAATATGAAATCTCTAAGAATGAAGATTTTACAAAGATCATTAAAACCGTTAAAACGAATGAAAATAAACAGATCATCTTAGATATGGATGATGGAACTTATTATTCACGTAAAGTTGGAGATGACAAGGTTAGTAAACACGTTATCAAGGATGGTAAAGCTGTACTTGTTGATGCCATCTATGGTCATGAATATGAATTCAAG
>VOFI01001835.1_pt1 | contig 22773 bp, 19 predicted proteins | sample 5384131 | NCBI WGS metagenome assembly VOFI01 (sample SAMN12384728, study PRJNA508395) | human gut metagenome | isolation source: healthy gut H | host: Homo sapiens | reverse complement strand
GAATAAGGAGTTCCATTTACCGGCCGGAAAGATTCCTTATATTTCCATTCTTTCTTGATACCTGAAGGAAGTTCCATCAGGATCGTCTTCATATTTCCTGTAGAGTCAGCCTTCTGATAAGAAGAGCTTGATCCGAATTATAAAACTCAATGTTTTCCACATCATCCAGCAGAATCTCCTTGCGGGTACGTGTATCAAACAGATGTACAGTTTTTGCGTCGGTGTTTTCAGGATTGTACTCCATAGGTGCAATCCGGTAGGTAACCCAACGTCCTGTCGGGGAGATATCCGGCGATTCAACACGCTTCCACGACATGCAGGCTTCAATGTCAACCGGCTTCTTCTGTGTTTGAGCATCGACACTCGTCTTTTATCATATCTTTATTCAAATCAATATCACAGTCTGCCGAGTTATCATGTAACAACAGACGTGCAAAATGACGCCACATTTTATGCTCAAAAAAGCTCTCGGACTCACCGAAGAATCCATGAGTACATTTAGGTAACACAAACATATCAAAGTCCTTGTCCGCTTTAATCAAGGCATCTACCAGACGTAAAGTATTGGCCGGATTCACAGTCTGGTCTATGGCACCGGTAAACAGCAGCAATCCATGTTTGTAATTCTTTACCAACTCTTGATTCGGACGTACACGGACACTATAATCATACATCGTACTTTCTACTCCCAAACTATCTTTAGTCGTTTTCACCTTCTCATCTACACCGAATGAATCTCCACGAAACCTTTATTGTAAATACGATTGTCATGGTTACCAGCCGATGAGACAGCAGCCGAATAAAAGTCCGGATAAGTACAAATAGCGGCAGCCGACATAAACCCGCCACCGGAATGGCCGTAAATACCGACCTTGGTAGCATCTATAAAGGATAACGGGCAGCCAGTTGTTCGATAGCATATTTATCATCCGCCAGCGGATAATCACGCATATTATTGTATCCATAGGTATGATAAGCCTTTCCACGCATTGGAGTACCACCTCTGTGCCCCACAGTGATTACAATGAACCCCAGTTGAGCCAAACGAGTATTATAAACATCATTAATCGTGAAACGAGTCGGCACGTATTCGAAGAACGGCCCGGATAAACATTTGAAATAATAGGGTAAACTTTCGTCGAGTCAAAATCGGCGGGCTTCCACATCACACCATAAAGGTCGGTCACTCCATCGGCAGCTTTTACCTTAAAGCGTTCCGGAGCTTTCCATCCCATCTCATAGACAGGCTGCAAATCCGGTTTCTCCAACGTCATGATTACCTTCCCATTCCGGTTACGAACCACGTTTACCGGCTCCTGCGACACGTAGAATATGAATCTACCATATAGCGGTAGGAGGGAGAGATACTGACATCATGTGACGCATTCTCCGGAGTCAACAGACGAGTGCATTCGGACGATCCAGTTGAGCTTCATAAAGAATATAGTAATAAGGGTCAATGCCTTTCTCACGACCATAACCATAGAAATACATCTTACGCCCGATAGTATCAATTTGCGCAACCGGGCCGGCTACCCAAGTACCGTCTGTCAGTTGATTCTTCAGGTTTCCTGTTGCTGTATCATACAGATAATAATGTCCCCAACCGTTACGTTCGGAACGGAACAGGATTTCTTTTCCGTCATTCAGGAAAGAAACATTACGCATCTGATAATCGAGATACGGCTTGTTTTCTTCATGAATCACCACACGCACTTTTCCGGTCTCTACATCCACTTCGCAAATATCCGACTGGTTCCATGTACGGTTATAGCGTTGGAAGTACAAACGTTTTCCGTCTTTTGACGCATACAATACATCAATATACTGATCCGGCCAACGATTGATATCCACCTTCTTAACTTCCCGCTTGTCTATATCTCCCAACAGTAATTCATATTGAGTCACATTTTTATCACCGGCCAATTCAGCTTTATAAGTGATCAGTTCAGGAGAAGGCTTGGATAAAGAATTAATAACCCACAAGTCACGGACTTTCCGGTTGTCTTCACGGACAGCGTAGAAACGGTGGCTTCCCGGAATCCAGTGAGCCGATTCGGCTCCGAAACGGCCTTCCATCTTGCCTTCGTCTTCACGGTTGAATGTATAATCCGGCATACCGTCCGTCGTCAATTGAACCGGGATTGTATCCTGTCCCTTTTTCGGGTTTCCAACGAAATACAAGTTATCCTTACTGGCATAAAGAAAATACAAGCTATCCGGAGAATATTTCATCCAATACGGGTCGCCGGTTTTATACGTCGGCTTCTCATCGAGTTGCTTCAATTCTTTTGTATGGATATTGTATGTATAAAGTCCGCGGTCAAAATCAATACGAATGGTTTCGTTATCCTTCATGAAAGTGAAAGACAAATATGGATCTGCCGAAGAATAGGCTTTCTTGGTATATACTGCAATTTTACTCAATAACTCATCCGTATCAAACAACAATCGTTTCTCCTTCTTCTTCGGATTAACATAATAATATTTCTTTCCTTCACGTGTAGTAAAAGAATAATAAAAGCAATCCGTATCGTTGATAAACGTTGGCTTGACTTCTGTAGAATACTTTATTATAGGATTCTGTTCTAACAAACGGAACTTTTCCGCTAACTGATAATTCGCTTTTTGTTGCGCACCGGCAAGGTTGCATGATACTAATGCAACCACCAGGCACAAATATCTAAAGAGAGAGTTTTTCATAAAATCTTATCTATTGTCTTATTTACTACGGTTAATATCTTCCCAACAATCTGCACGGGTATCACCCAGCAAATGTTTGGCAAAGAAACGGTACATTTTCTTCTCAAAATACTCATCGGCAGAGCCATATCCATGACCGGCTCCCGGAATGACAAGCATATCAAAATCCTTGCCGGCTTCAATCAAAGCCTGAGCCATACGGTATGTATGTGCAGGATTCACGTTCTTGTCCATATCTCCTGTCACAAGCATCAAGTGTCCTTTCAAGTTCTTGGCTATCTCTGCATTCGACTTTACTCTAAACTTGTATTCATATTCTTTGGTCTCGTTACCCAGACTGTCTTTCACCACCTTCTCTACTTCTCTTACACCATTGTAACATTCTCCCCAACCACGGTTATAGATATTATTATCATGGTTACCGGAACAAGAGACAGCAGCCGTATAAAAGTCCGGATAAGTGCAAATAGCAGCCGCAGCCATAAATCCACCACCAGAGTGCCCATAAATACCTACTTTCTTACCGTCAATAAACGAGTGGCGCTGAGCCAACTGCTCAATAGCATACTTATCATCTTCCAACGGATAATCACGCATATTGCCGTAACCGTAACGGTGATATGCCTTTCCACGCATCGGAGTATCTCCCCTATGGCCTACAGTGATTACAATAAAGCCAAGCTGCGCCATACGGGTACAATAGCTATCATCCAACGTAAAGTTAGTAGGAACGAACCCGAAGTATGGTCCCGGATAAACAACCGAAATAATCGGATATTTCTTTTCCGGATCAAAATTAGACGGCTTCCACATCACTCCATACAAATCCGTAACATTATCGGCAGCTTTCACCACAAAATTTTCCGGCTTCTTCCAACCGGCGGCATATACTAAGTCAAGATCAGGTTTTGCCAATTCCATAATCACTTTACCCTTGCTATCTTTCAACATGATTTTGGGTTCCATGTCTACTCTACTATAAGTATCAACATAATAATTATGAGATTTCAAGAAACTCACATTATGTTGTCCGTCTTCCGTACTTAATGGGGTCACTCCTTCTTTATCAATATCAACTTCATACAGCATATAATAAAAAGGATTAACCTTCTTATCTTTTCCATATCCGTACAAATAAACCTTACGTTTCAATGTATCAATCGAGTTAATATAACCTGTTACCCATTCACCAGAAGTCATTGTATTTTTGAGATTTCCATCTCTATCGTAATGATAATAATGTCCCCAACCTGTACGTTCTGAACGAAACAGTATATCCTTTCCATCATTCAGGATTGCAACATTACGAGCATGCGGATCACGATATGGCTTATCTTCCTCATGAATAATTTCCTTTACTTCCAAAGTAGAAAGATTAACTGAGCATACATCCACCTCATCCCAAGTACGTTTCGTTCGCTCAAAGAATAAATATTTACTATCAGAAGTGACATATAAAGGCATAACATATTGATCTTGCCATTTGTCTATTTCAGCCTTTTTGGCAGTCTTTTCTATTATATCAATAATTGTCAAATCATTCTGAGTCACATATTTGTCACCCGGGAACTCATACTTATACGACTTTAATGAAGGATAGTCGCTCAAAGAATTAATAACCCAAAAGTTACGTAGCTTACGGTTATCATCACGTACAGCATATATATGCCGATTATCCGGGCACCAACGTGCCAATGTAGGCATCTCTCCCTCTTCTCCAGGTTCATAATCATCATCGCGTGCATAAGAAAAGTCTTTCATACCATCGACGGTCAACTGCACTTCGGTTGTATCTACCCCTAATGCTTTATTTCCCTTTATGTATAAATTATGATTCTTAGCATACAAAAATATATTTCTTATTAGGAGAGAAATTCATCCATGTATAGGTCGGTTCTAACGACTCTTTATTTTCTTCTTTCTTCTCAAACAGCGTCAATTTATCCGTCAAGCGATTATAGCTATATTGTTTACCCTTATAATCAAACACAAACGAACGTTGGTCTTTAGAAAAAGTAACAGATGATATGTCCAATTTATTTTTATCTACTACACCTTTGGTGAATTCGCTCAACTGCATAGCCATTTTCCCCTTATCAAAAAGAGGTTCACGTTTTCCTGCAGCAGGCATCACATAATAATATTCTTTACCAACTGTCGTTTGAAACTCAAACCAAAAATTATCTGTATCATTAATTTCCCGTGGATATATCGATAGACTATTATGAGATAATTTACCTCCTAAAGTAAAATCATAAAACTTCTGTGCCAATTCATAATTAGCTTGCTGCTGAGAAAACCCCAACTGAAAACTCCAATACATTGACAGTATAGTAAACAATATTTTCTTATTCATACACAAGTTTAGTTATCATAAAGATAGGCCCACGCTTTTCAACGTGAGCCTGGTATTATAAAAAGATTCTATTGGAAAGTATAAGTAAACACTCCACTAGCATTACCAAACTTATACAAAGTATCCACTATTTTTCCAAAGTTATTATTATCCTTATCCTCTGTTTCCGGACTTGGATAAAGCTGATTCACGGTTATATTGTCCAACACTTTATCCTCCTCTACTACCTCATAAATAAAGAAATCACCATTTTCTAATGCAACCCCTAAATGACCATTATGGTATATATCACCGTCCCTTGTATACTCTTCTACATCATGACTGGATATAGAAACTATATTTTGATCAAACTTTTTCAACAATACAGCATTACTAGTAGAGCCGCCATATGGGCAATACCATATCTCCTTTCCACTGGCAAATACAACATACTTTTTATGTTGGAATACAGCCATATCAACATAACCTGCTGCAAACACTCTAGCATCAACCGGAACCTCTTTAAAGTCAGTGACAGTCACTATACCCCCACTTGTATCTCCCTCAAGTCCAAAATAGCGCATACTATATGTACCTTTTTCTTCCATTAACGCAAGCCATTTAGGAACAATATATGAATCTGTCACATCAAAACGATTATCACGTCCGCAGGTTGCAGGTATCATTGCTATGACATTTTTGCTCATTTGTTTAAAATGCTTCTCATCCGTATTCTCTGTGAGCTCAACAATATTTCCATCGTTTCTAGATGAATTCTCAGTGATTGCAGAAGGAGTTCCGTCAAGAGAATATTCATTATAACGACCTGCATCCCAAATACCGACCAAAGAATTGTCCTCTGTACAAGCAGGAATTACATAATAATTACGATTGTATAATTTATGAGCCTGATATAATCCCTTAAACTTTGTACTATTTGCTAATGGTACCGAAATATATGAACCTGCATGATAGTCATTAGCCAATACTTTTCTATGCAAATATATAAACCCATTTTTATCTCTAATTAGCTTTGAAGAAAATGTCATCGCTGCTTCTACCGGTTCAAAGTTTTCAGGAAGGTCATTTCCAAACTCTTCCTTTGTATAAACTTCATGCTCCATCGTATTTCCATTCAGTTCAACCCAATTATCCTTTCCTTGCATAACCACGATCTCATCATATACAGCATCCGAAAAGCCAAAATCATATTCCACTCCAATATGCTCCATTAATCCTTTCGGCTCTGTCCCCAAGTCAGGACGAAAATACTTTTCAACATCATAGAATATAATAGAATCACGCTCAACAGGATTCCCCTCCGCATCAATATCATCACGCTTCACCGTTCTCATTTTTATAAAGGAAAGAGCGGATTTTCCGTCCTTTTCCGATAGTATTAACCAGCCAACCAAATAAGGAGAACGCACCGTTATTTCCGCTGATTTAGAAAACTTCACACCTGTTTTATTATCCACAACTGAATATGTCACTTCATACTTACCTGTTTTTGCTGCATTAAATGTATAATCAGGAGTCTTTACATCTAGCAGTTCCCCATCTAAATACCACTCATAACTCACATCCGGATGAATACTATCAATTGTAAATTTAAATGTAGGTTTTAAATACAGATCCTCTTCCACAGATACTGTATACCATCCATTCATATTCTCAATCGATCCATTCAACTCATTGATTTGCCTATAATTAAAATCATTTTTATCATCCAAACAGCTACTGATACAACATAGCAATAAGAATAATACAGTATATAATAATATCCTTTTCATAATTATTTCCTTTCTTTTATCCAGCAATAGGAACTTCTATTATCACTCCGTTCTCGTCACGCAGCCACTTATCTTTCGGCTTATCTCCATTAATATTCTTCAAGGTATTCTTTAAACGTAGAGAATATTTACGTAGGATATTCATATCCTTACCATCGAAAACAACATCATCTTTCTTCAATTCATCTAGAAACATTAAATATTTCGTCTCTGAATATACTCCCAAATAATATTCTTCGGCAATATTAAATCGGTCATCTACATTGCCTATATTACCGACAGACCACCAAACAGGCTTAAAGATTCTATCAGTCACAGAGATTATAGCTCTAGTAAATTTAGCGGTTCCTTCACGTACTTCACCTTCTTCATTAACTTTTAAAGCCAGCAACTTGGTATTTTCTTTTAATATGTCATAGTTTTTTAGAGTAATAATAATCTCACCTTTCAATTCACCGGCTTTGATTACGCATTTTTCAGGCAATTCAAATTGAGATTCAGGTAAAGTAGTACGAACCGGATCAAATCCTAATGAGAATGTCAAATCATTCTCCTGCAATTTACCATATACCTTGACGCCTAATGCTATTTTAGCATCTTCTCCTTCATCATAAAACTTGAAAGATACAGCTGTGGTATCAGTTGTCATATCTTTATCAAAGATGACATAAGAGACATCATTCGCATTTGTCAATAAGTCATTCTGTTCGCAAGAAAAAAACGAGCATATCAGACAAATAGTAATTATTGTATAAAGAAATTTTCTTTTCATATCATTTCCATTTTTCATTATCTTAAATATTACTTTCTGAATCAGGCAGAGGCAATACCATATTTTCCTCTTTAGCTTCCACTTCTTTCCAACTATACCCTTCCATCCCCAACAGGTTCTTTTTTAGACGTTTATACATAAAAAAGGTTTGACCTTCACCTACAAACTCACGACGGGCATCACTAACAATCATATTGATAAATTCTTCCTCAGATGTCACTTGGGAATAATCAACATTTTTAATACCCCTTCCTTTTTTTACTGATGAAAGGTATTTTTGAGCTAAGGCAGGATCTGTTTTATAAATTGCCTCAGCAGCAATATAATATACCTCAGACATACGGATCATTGGTATCATCTCATCATTTACCTTGCTATATGTAGTTCCTTCTTTTTGTTTATTATACTTTAAGGTGCGATAATAATAATCATAGTATTTACCTTCCAACTGATATATCAGACGCCAGTCTGATGATTTCTCCGAACCAAAAAACTCATTCACCAATTCATCGCCTAAACATAAATAATGTTCATTATATTCATCTGCCGGATTATCTGATAAATGATTTATTTTTTTGATCCCAATCAGTCAAATCTGTCGAATACAAAGAAAAAATAATATCCTCCATCATCTTCATATTTCCTTTGTTAAAACCAGAAGAACTGGTAGAAGCAGCAAACCATTTCTTTGACTCCACCACATCGATTACTTTTTTAGCTTCTGCATAAGCCTCATCAGCCTTTTGGGCATACAAATAGACACGCGCTAGCTCTGCAGTAACAGCATAATAATTCATCCTATAACCTCTATAGCCTAAAAAGCGTGACTCACCATTATAACTCTGAATAAAACGACTCTCCATACTGAAACTTGCAGATTTATCTACTGACAGCAAAATGGATTGAGCTTTCTTCAAATCATCAATTATATGTTGCAAACAGTAACTGACAGTCTGTCTATCACTCAAATACGACGGATATTTGTCAACATAAGGAATAAAAGTACGCTCACCAGGATTCATGAGCAAAGAAGGAGCATAAATTCGCAATAAATCAAAATGCATATATGCTCGTAATGCAATCGCTTCAGCAAATATCATATCTCGTTCATGAGTCCGATCATAAAACAACAGAGTATCTTCATTTTCAACTTGCTGAGCTAAATTATTACAATTAGCAATAATATTCCACGCTGCGTCCCACATTGCATCTGTAGTCGGAGTCAATTCCGAATGTTTAAATGAAAAAGTTGCTATTTTTTTCATTGCTCTTCCACCACCATCATCAGGAGCCTTATCTAAATTATAGACTAACCCCCAGCCGTCAATCAGTCCCCAACTTAAATTGCTGCCATACAAATCGAACGTTGCCAGTTTCCGGTAAATACCATTTAGAGCAGTACGGTAACCATTTCCTGTTTCAAACAAATATTCTTCTTTTATCTCGTCCGATGGCCGCACATCCAACCAATCGTTACAGGAGGACATAAATAAGCTTATAAAGCCAACTATAAATAATGTATTATATATTCTTTTCATCTCTATTTCCTTTTAAAATTGTGCTTTCACAGAGAACTCTACTTTCCAAGATCTCGGATAACTCAAGCCACGTTCTTGCTTGATAGATGTCCAGTTCAATAAGTCGCTTGTAGATGCTTCTAAACGAAGCAAATTCATATGAAGATGCTTCTTCAGCCACTCACGATCGAAATCATAACTGAGTGTCAAACTATTCAGGCGAACGACTGCTTTATCTTGTACAAATCGAGAAGTTGGCAACGTTGTAAGACTTCTATCCTTAATATCTTTGAATTGAGCAATATCGCCAGGTTTCTGCCATCTATCAGTTAAGACACGCAGGTCAACATTCCTATTTGCCAAATCTGCATTTTCCACATTATCTACCAGAGTTTGGTTGTACTCCTGTCCACCCCATTCATACAAGAAAGAAGCAAACAATGTCCAATTTTTATATGACATATTCACACCAAATGCACCATTACATTTCGGTTCTGTATTTCCTACTACAACTTCTTGTGTAGCATCCCATTTATCAGCAACAGTGCCATCTCTATTCAAAAAGATTTCCTTACCTGTTGTAGGGTCAATCCCTAGAGAACGTACAGCCCAAATTGAAGTTAACGACGCTCCTTCTGCATACTGCGGAATAGGAACAGAATTTGCATCATCCAATGAAGAACCTGTCAATTCTTGGTTAAAAGCTTCTTTCTTATAAAACTCTGCAACTCTTTGATTATAGGCCTTCTGAGAATCCGATATTTTTAGAATCTCATTCTTATTGTGTGCCATATTTCCCCATAAAGAGACATTCCAGTTTCTATCACGATATATATCCGCACGTACTTCTACTTCCACTCCCTTGTTTACTACTTCACCCATATTATCTTTATAAGTCGAAAAACCGGAAGTATGAGAAAGCGTAACATCATTTACAAGATCAATAGTTTTATCATAGTAGTACTCAAAATCTATAGTCAAACGTTTATTCAATGTTTGAGTTTCGATACCAATATTGAACTTATCTGTTTTCTCCCAAGTCAAATCCTTGTTTCCCAATGCTTTCAAAACTGCTCCATATCCTGTTTTATACCATTCATCAAATAATGCTTCATAAACAGTAGAAGCTGCATAAGGAGCAAAATTGACCTTACCCGTACGTCCATAAGAGCCTCGAACCTTCAATTTATTGATATATGGATTAGTCTTTAAAAAATCATAGTTATGAATATTCACCCCTAAACCTCCAGAAAAGAAAGGTGCCCATTTTTGATTAGTTCCGAATTCGGAAGAACCATCAAAACGTACAGAAAGGTCAGCTAAATAAATATCATTATAAGTATAGTTGGAAGAGGCAATCGCACTAACCATACGAGTTGTATTTTCGGAACGAGTCGGCTTTTTATAAATCTCTGCCGCATAATTTAATGAATGGAATTCTCCTGAAGGAAAACCACGATAATGCGCGTTCGTATTTTCTGTTGTACCGGAAGAAGCCTCCCAACCTAAAGATACATTCAGATTATGTTTTTCTTTAAATGTACGGGTATAATAAAGGAATGCATTAGCATTCCAATTAATGCTTTTCCCTTTGTAGTATATAGGTCACCGGAAAGATTCTTATCATCTGTCCCATACACGCTTGTTTTACTAGACAACGGATCTATGAATTTCTCTGCTTTTGAGTATTGCTTTGTTACACTAAATTGTCCTTTAACAGTCCAATAATTATCTATGTACCAGTTAAAACTCAAATTATCAATTAATTCATCATAGGCATTCCAATCATAATTACCTAAAGTAGCTTCATACAATGGATTATTTATGTCACGGTTTGAAGGTTTAGAAAATTTCAGCCCTTGTACTAACTTACCATTATCGTCATAAGGAGAATCATAGGGTTGTAAACTTGTATAATCACTAAAGGAACCATATGGAGACGCCTTTGATTTAGTATGAGTGAAAGATACGTAATTTTTTATTTGAAAGTTTTTCATTCTATAATCTAAAGAAAAACCTGCACTATATCGATTACGTTCTGTTCCTTTCATCACCCCATCCGACAAATTAAAAGAACCATCTACACCATAACGCAAATTAGGTGTACCACCTTCTAAATAAATACTATGTTTATGATTAAATGAATTCTGTAAAGGCAATGACATCCAATCCGTATCTACCCCTTTCTGAATTAAAGCATACTTTCTATAATAAGCATTTAATCCGGATCCTGTATTTATATTACTACCTGTACCATTTTCGAACAATCCGGCTAAACGTTCTATTTCCAATTTTTCTGCGGCATTTGCCAAGTTATAATCATGCAAATCCGGCATTTCCAAGGTTCCTGTAAAATTATAAGAGACACGAACTTCACCTGCTTTAGGAGCTACTGTAGTGATAACAACTACTCCATTAGCAGCACGAGATCCATACATTGCAGTCGCAGCAGCATCTTTCAATATCGTTAAACTCTCAATACGTGTAGGATCCAAGTCATATATTTTTTCAATGCTTACTTCAAAGCCATCCATAATAAAAGTTGGAAGATTTGGGTTGTTTTCGAGATTTGAACGAGATAGATCTTTATCCAAGTCTTTAATTCCAAACCCTGAACGCCCGCGGATATACATTTCAGGAACAGTATTTGGGTCAGAACCAAACTGAGTATTATCTACTAAACGGAAAGAAGGGTCAAATGATTGAATTGCACCTAAAATATTCGTCTGTGACACCTTACGCAATTCATCACCTGTTATTTGCGTAGAACTACCTGTAAAGCTGGATTTACGAACATTACTGTATCCCGTAACGACTACATCCTCCAATGTTTTCACATCGTCCACCATAGTTATTTCAAGCATCTTCTTACGGGTAGCGTCCACCTGAAGTGTTTGTTTTTCATTCCGATAAAAGAGACCTCCAAAGTCACTTTGTCATTTTTCACATCCAGCGTAAACTCACCTTCAATGTTTGTTGAAGTACCTGTACGAGTACCTTTCACAATAATACTGGCTCCGGGAATCGGATCTCTATTCGAATCAACAACCATACCGCGAATACGGTTTTCCCGTTTTTCCGCCTGCATTTTGCGAATCACCACAATGCCGTCCTTCACCACATAATCAAATCCCTGAGGATTAAGAATCAACTTAAGTGCGATCTCCCATTTCTCATTTTTCGCATCAATCGACACCGGAGGCACTCCTTTAAACATTTGTGAATTATACAACATATTCACACCTGTTTGTTTCTTCACTGCATCCAAAACAGTCTCGATAGAGACATTGTGCAGTTTCAAAGTTACCGTCTTGTCTTGTGACGGTAAAGCCCATGCACTAAACGTGCAGCACATTGCCACTAGAAAACATAGCAGCCATCGTTTTTCTCTCATAAATTAATGATTAAACTTTTGTGTACCTAATATTCTAACTATTCTATATTATTCCAATTCTTCTACCTTATCATATATCAATATGTTCCTTCCACTGATTTTATAAGTCAGATCCCCTGTCAGTTCCAGTGCATCCAGGAATGAATTTATTGTTCCATAGCGTTTCAAATTACCACTATAAGTAATGTCACGCAAATGGGGAGTCTCATAATAAACCTGTATGTCGTACCAACGTTCGAATGTCTGCATTATCTCTCCTAAAGGGCGGTTATTAAAGACATACCTCCCGTCTACCCAACCGACATATTCATCCAGATCCACCATACGTTTTTCCGAACCGTTGGCAGAAACCACAGCCTGCTCCCCCGGCGAAAGAATAATAGTTCCGATGCTTGATGAAGAGAACTGTACTTTTCCGTGTACCAACGTTGTGTAAACAGACGCATCGGTATAAGCATTGATATTGAAGGCAGTACCAAGCACAGTTACCTCTCCAAGATGAGTCTGCACGATGAACGGCCGTGTTTCGTCTTTCACGACATCAAAATAGGCCTCGCCTTCCAATGCCACAACTCTCCGCTTACCTGCAAAACGTACCGGATAAGTTAGTTTGGAGCCGGCATTCAAATGAACAGTAGTTCCATCCGCCAGGATTACGGTATTTTCACCCCCACGCGGTATAACCAACTCATTGGATTTAACCGGTTTTTCTTCGGTACTTTCTTCCTCATGTTGTGTTGTAACAGTTGGTTGATAAGACAGTACTCCTTTCTTATATTTTACTTGAACGCCATCTACTACCACATTCACTTCTTTTTTATCCACATCAATAATGCTACCGTCAGGTAACGTTAACTGCGCCTGTTGTGTACCCGGCTGAATAAGAACTCTCTTCTCCTCTACTGCCGAATAGAAATTCGACATATAGAATGAAAGGCCGGCAGCCAGAACTATGACAGCCGCAGCAGCATACCACCAAACCCGGGAAATAGAAGGCTTACGTTCCTTCTTCTCCATTCGTCCGATTTTCTGAAGGAAAGATTGATAAGCTTTCTTTGATGAATAATCTTTATATTCTCCAAACGCAGCCTTCAATGTTTCACCATTCTGCAACTGCTCATACACTTTCTTTAAGTCCGGGCATTCCGCCAATCGTTTTTCAAGCTCTTTCCGTTCTGCTTCATTCGCTTCTCCCAAAAGAAACTTTCTCATTAAAGCAGCATCTTGATATATATTTTCGAACTTATTCATCTTATTATCTATTTTTTAATTAAATTGCAATTTCATCCTTGCTTTATTATAACTATACATAACTCATAGAAAAGGGTGACAAAAAGATGATCTTTTTTTGGAGAAGGAATATCCAACGAGGGATTTTAAAGAGAAAGATATAGCATTATGCTATCAAAATGAAGAAATACGGTTACATTTAACAAAGAAAACAAATCTTAATCAATCAATAAAAAGACAAAGAAGTATCAAATTGACTTTATTTCTTTTTAGAAAAATAAACAGAGAATTATAGAATGAATAGAGTCTCCCAGCTTTTCACGAAGAAATTTATAGCTACGGCTCTTTTGAGTTTTAACGGTATTGATACTTATTTCCAGACGTTCCGCTATTTCTTCCCAAGTATACCCTTCGATTCTCAACAGAATGATCCGGCGTTGCTCAGGCGGAAGTTCTTCAATATGGAAATACAACTGACGGATGATCTCTTCTTTCACTGTCAATGCATAAATCATATCCTCGTCTTGCCGACATTCTTCAGCAAAGGAACTTAGAATACTGTCATGAATCTGATTATTGCGTATATATAATAAGGTATTATTATAACAGGCACGATAAAGATAATTGGTAAGTTCTTTAATATCAGAGAAGGTACGCTTACCCTCCCATACGGAAATAAAGACTTCCTGTACCAAATCTTCAACTGCATCGGGAATTGGCAATATCTTGGAAACATAAACACATAGAGCAGCATAAAAACGATCGTAGAAATCGCCCCACGTCTTTTCATCCTTCCGGTTAACTCCTGCTACTATGGTGTCAATTCTATCACTCATATTGTCACTCTACTCATCAAAAAAGAATACAGAATTCGTAGAAATCGCTATAACCACTTACTATATCGATATTTACGAATGCAAATATATTGTTTTTTTTCAAAAACACAGACTTTAAGTAGCCTACAAAATAGAAAATAAAAACGTTCTTTCTCTATATAAAAAACACAATATCATCTATCACCTATCACCGACATCAAGCAAACCGTTTATTCATCGTACTTTCCGACGGTGATAGGTTGTTTCTTAACCTATCACCCAACCTATCACCTATCACCAGCCATTTTCAAACAAATTAGTATATAAAACCAGCCGGTATCCACCTACTAAAAAATATATCCCTTAGACAAGGCCAACAGATTATACCTTGGCAGCAGGTGTTTCACGCCGAGAAACAAATAGTTTCAAGTAATGGAAACCAAAGTTTCAAGGCTTAGAAACTCTAGTTTCGCACCGTTGGAACTAAAGTTTCAAGCCGGAGAAACTACTGTTTCCCTTGCAGAAACTTAAATGCTCCAATAGGAACAACTCCATGCTTATAGCATACAGCGATATAGGGGTACAAAAAAGAGCGAATTATTCCGCTCCACCATTAAAAGAATCCCCATAAATGGGATTCTTCTTTTCATCATTCATTTACTCGTTTCCTGAAAACTACTTTTTTTTACTAATACCTAGTCAAAACAACCTTTCCTAAAAACTAATCTTAAAATCCAATACCTTAATTTTATAAACTAATATCCTTTAATATTACCTTGTTCTAATACCTAAAATCTTAGTAGTTTCACAACTACGCTGCAAAGGTATAGCTGTTTTAGAAAACAACAATAGTTAGTATGCTAAAAAACATATTTTCCCCCTATTTTTTTGATTTATATCAAGAAAACAAGGAACGATTAGGTGTAATAAGGACATTCATTATTCAAATGCATGGAATCACGGACAGATCTTCTCTTTTCACTTCTATTTCATCAGAAGAACCGCCCATTTTTCTACTTACAAAAAGACAGCAAATAAAAGATTAAATATGCAAAATTCTAGCATTCCATTCCCAAAAGCAAGTACAAAGCAATAAATAAGAGATAAGATTGTAGACATTCTGTATATTTAAACTCCAAAATTACGGCGATTTTTCGAAGCATTCCGGACACTCCCCCCGAATTTTCGGAAGCAAAAACAACTGAAAGATACAAGTCTCGCAACTTTTCCGTAACTTTGCAGCGTTTGATAATAAATAAGATAGGAATGGATTTTAAGTACGACGTTATTGTAATTGGTGCCGGACATGCTGGTTGTGAAGCAGCGGCAGCCGCTGCTAATTTAGGTTCCAAAACTTGTCTCATCACTATGGACATGAACAAGATTGGACAGATGAGTTGCAATCCGGCTGTAGGAGGAATCGCCAAAGGACAAATTGTACGTGAAATAGATGCACTGGGTGGACAAATGGGATTGGTGACAGATGAAACAGCTATTCAGTTCCGAATCTTAAACCGTTCAAAAGGCCCCGCCATGTGGAGTCCCCGCGCCCAATGCGACCGGGCTAAGTTCATTTGGTCCTGGCGGGAGAAACTGGAAAATACACCCAACCTTCATATCTGGCAAGATACGGTATGCGAACTGCTCGTTGAAAACGGAGAGGTGACAGGACTCGTCACCGTCTGGGGAGTTACTTTCAAAGCAAAGTGCATCGTACTGACTGCGGGAACTTTCCTCAACGGACTGATGCACGTAGGACGCCATCAATTACCAGGAGGAAGAATGGCCGAACCGGCTTCCTATCAATTGACCGAATCCATCGCCCGCCATGGGATCACCTACGGAAGAATGAAAACCGGTACTCCGGTACGTATCGACGCACGCAGCGTTCATTTTGACCAAATGGAAACACAAGACGGAGAATGTGACTTCCACAAGTTCTCCTTCATGAATACAAGTACACGTCATTTGAAACAACTCCAATGCTGGACATGCTATACAAATGAAGAAGTACATCGGATTTTACGTGATGGATTGCCGGACTCTCCCCTTTTCAACGGACAAATTCAAAGTATCGGCCCACGCTATTGCCCCAGCATCGAAACCAAGATTGTGACTTTCCCCGACAAAGACCAGCATCAGCTTTTCCTCGAACCGGAAGGAGAAACGACACAGGAATTATACCTCAATGGATTCTCCTCTTCGCTTCCAATGGATATACAGATTGCTGCCTTGAAAAAGATTCCCGCTTTCAAAGACTTGGTTATTTATCGTCCGGGATATGCAATTGAATATGACTACTTCGATCCGACACAATTAAAACATACGCTGGAATCGAAAGTTATTAAAAACTTGTTCTTTGCCGGACAAGTAAACGGAACCACCGGCTACGAAGAGGCCGGAGGACAAGGAGCAATAGCCGGAATCAATGCACACATTAATTGCCATGGTGGAGAAGAATTTACGTTGGCACGCGATGAAGCATATATCGGCGTATTAATCGACGATTTAGTTACCAAGGGAGTTGACGAACCTTACCGGATGTTTACTTCACGCGCAGAATACAGGATTCTGCTCCGTATGGACGATGCAGACATGAGACTTACCGAACGGGCATACAAACTCGGATTAGCCAAGGAAGACCGTTATCGGTTGATGAAAAGCAAAAAGGAAGCTGTGGAACAGATTATTTCTTTCGCACGAAATTATTCGATGAAACCGGCACTAATTAATGATGCGCTCGAAAAGATAGGAACAACTCCCCTACGTCAAGGTTGCAAATTAATTGAAATATTGAACCGTCCGCAGGTGACGATAGAGAACATAGCCGAACACGTTCCGGCATTTCAACGGGAACTGGAAAAAGCAACAAGTGCCAACCAAGACCGTAAAGAAGAAATTTTGGAAGCTGCCGAAATCTTAATCAAATATCAAGGTTATATTGACAGAGAGCGAATGATAGCAGAAAAGCTGGCACGCCTGGAAAGTATAAAGATCAAAGGCAAATTTGATTATTCTTCCATCCAGTCCCTATCCACCGAAGCTCGCCAAAAGCTGACTAAAATAGATCCGGAAACGATTGCTCAAGCGAGCCGGATCCCGGGAGTATCTCCAAGCGACATCAACGTACTGCTGGTACTTTCCGGACGATAAGCGGCAACGTTTCACGTGAAACAAATCATTTAAAGAAACGATATAATTCAATGATTATGAGCAAAGAAACACTAATCAAAAGCATCCGGGAAATACCCGATTTTCCGATTCCCGGAATCCTGTTCTACGATGTCACCACCCTGTTCAAAGATCCTTGGTGCTTGCAAGAATTATCGGACGTTATGTACGAGATGTATAAGGATAAAGGTATCACCAAAGTTGTAGGTATAGAATCAAGAGGATTCATCATGGGACCGATCCTGGCTACCCGACTCAATGCTGGCTTCATCCCTATCCGTAAACCCGGAAAACTTCCCGCAGAAACTATTGAAGAAAGCTATGACAAAGAATACGGAAAAGACACAGTGCAGATTCACAAAGATGCATTGGATGAAAACGATGTAGTACTGCTGCATGACGACTTACTGGCAACGGGCGGAACAATGAAAGCAGCCTGCGAACTGGTGAAGAAATTGAAACCGAAGAAAGTATATATCAACTTTATCATCGAACTGAAAGACCTCAACGGAAAATCAGTATTCGGAGATGATGTAGAAGTAGAATCCGTATTGACTTTATAAAGGATTTGTTTATATTTGCAGGGCGTAGTGATACTACGCCCTTTTTCATTTTAGCTATTTCATCCCTAAAGATTATGAATACAGAAGCGGAAAACAAAACCAATAAATACTTGAAAGGAATCGTGGCAAACCTTCCTGAAAAGCCGGGAATCTACCAGTACCTGAATACGGAAGGAACGATTATATACGTTGGAAAGGCTAAAAATCTAAAGAAAAGGGTCTATTCTTATTTCAGCAAAGAGCACGAGCCGGGAAAGACACGAGTATTGGTCAGCAAAATAGCTGATATACGGTATATCGTGGTGAACACAGAGGAAGATGCACTGCTATTGGAAAATAATCTGATCAAGAAATATAAGCCGCGTTATAACGTCTTATTAAAGGATGACAAGACTTACCCTTCGATCTGTGTACAGAACGAATATTTTCCCAGGATATTCAGAACCCGGAAGATTATCAGAAACGGCTCATCTTATTATGGTCCGTACAGCCATATCCCCTCGATGTATGCAGTGCTGGACTTGATAAAGCATTTATATCCGTTACGTACCTGTTCTTTAAACCTCACTCCGGAGAACATACGGGCCGGGAAGTTCAATGTATGCCTGGAATATCATATAAAGAACTGCGCAGGACCATGCATCGGGCTACAATCACAGGAGGATTATCTCAAAAAACATTGATGAAATCAAAGAGATCCTGAAAGGAAATACACAGGAAATCAGCCGTATGCTACTGGAAAAGATGCAGACTTTGGCCGGTGAAATGAAGTTTGAGGAAGCACAGAAGATTAAAGAGAAATATCTTTTGATAGAGAACTACCGTTCCAAATCAGAAGTGGTAAGCGCCGTACTACATAATATAGATGTCTTTTCGATCGAGGAGGATGACAGCAATTCCGCATTTATCAATTATCTGCATATCACAAACGGAGCAATCAACCAGGCATTTACTTTCGAATATAAAAAGAAGTTGAATGAATCCAAGGAGGAATTGCTGACGCTCGGCATTATCGAAATGAGGGAACGTTATAAAAGCCGGTCACGAGAGATTATCGTCCCCTTCGAACTTGACCTGGAATTAAATAATGTCGTTTTCACCGTTCCCCAACGGGGTGATAAGAAGAAATTGCTGGATCTTTCTATCCTGAACGTGAAGCAATACAAGGCCGACCGCATGAAACAGGCGGAGAAACTGAATCCTGAACAGAGAAGTATGCGCCTGATGAAAGAAATACAGCAAGAACTGCATTTGGAGAGACCGCCCTTGCAGATTGAATGTTTTGATAACTCGAACATACAGGGATCGGACGCAGTGGCAGCTTGCGTGGTATTCAAAAAAGGCCAAACCTTCGAAGAAAGATTACCGGAAATACAATATAAAGACAGTAGTGGGGCCTGATGATTATGCTTCGATGAAAGAAGTCGTAAAAAGGCGTTATCAGCGCGCAATAGAAGAAAGTTCGCCGTTGCCCGACCTATCATTACCGACGGTGGGAAAGGGCAAATGGAGGTCGTCAGAGAGGTCATTGAGGACGAACTAGGGTTGAATATCCCTATTGCCGGATTGGCTAAAGACAATCGCCACCGCACGTCTGAATTGCTATTCGGGTTTCCTCCGCAAACTATCGGGATCAAACAACACACTCCCCTGTTCCGGTTGCTGACACAAATACAGGATGAAGTACACCGCTTTGCGATTAGTTTTCATCGCGACAAACGTAGCAAAAGACAGGTTGCATCTGCATTGGATAGCATCAAAGGCATCGGGGAAAAGACTAAAACAGCTCTTTTGAAAGAATTTAAGAGTGTAAAGCGGATAAAAGAGGCGTCGCTAGAGGACATCAGCGCTATTATTGGGGAAGCGAAGGCCAAGACGGTGAAGGAAGGATTGAATAATGAATAACAGAGGCTAAAATTAGAAGGTTTCAAGAGGCAGTAACACGTTCTTCTTCGATAATATTTTCCTCCCAATACATCGTTTTCTCTTTCGAAATTCGTAAATTTGCCTTTCATAATCACGAAATAGAATAAATAGCAATGCGAATAGTTATACAACGGGTAAGCCATGCATCAGTGACCATTGAGGGACACTGCAAATCAGCTATCGGAAAAGGAATGCTGATATTAGTCGGCATTGAGGAAGCCGATGGGCAGGAAGACATTGACTGGCTCTGCAAGAAGATAGTAAATCTGCGCATTTTCGACGATGAGAATGGCGTAATGAACAAATCCATACTGGAAGACGGAGGAGAAATTCTGGTTATCAGCCAGTTCACTTTACATGCTTCCACCAAAAAAGGGAACCGTCCTTCTTATATCAAAGCTGCAAAGCCGGAAATATCGGTCCCACTCTATGAGAAGTTCTGCAAAGATTTGACTGCCGCATTGGGCAAAGAAATCGGTACGGGTACCTTCGGTGCAGACATGAAAGTTGAACTTTTGAACGACGGACCTGTTACTATATGCATGGATACGAAAAACAAAGAATAACGTAAACAACTTATAATAAAAGAACTATGACCCTGGAAGAAGCTCAAAAACAGGTAGACCAATGGGTAAAGACATACGGCGTCCGCTATTTCAGCGAATTGACCAATATGGCAGTACTGACGGAAGAAGTCGGGGAACTGGCCCGCGTCATGGCCCGCAAATACGGTGACCAATCCTTCAAAGAAGGTGAGAAAGACAATATCGAAGAAGAAATAGCAGACGTTCTGTGGGTGCTCCTATGCATCGCCAACCAGACAGGCGTAGACGTCACTGCCGCCGCCCTTCAAAAAGAGTATGGAAAAGAAAACGAAACGAGATAGCAAAAGACATATCAATAACCCAAAACTGAACGATCATGGAGGAGAATAATTCACTGTCCAACAAGTACGATGCCGCTCTGGCAAAGTATAATACACATCTGAGCGATGCAGATATTCAGGCTCGCGTAGCTGACCTGATTGAAAAGAAAGTGCCGGAGAACAACACGGAAGAAGTCAAGAAATTCCTGTTCACGTGCATTGACCTGACTACACTGAACAGTACGGATAGCGATGAAAGCGTTATGCGATTTACTGAAAAAGTAAACCAGTTCGATGATGAATTTCCTGACTTGAAAAATGTAGCTGCGATCTGCGTGTATCCCAACTTTGCAGCTATCGTCAAGAATACGCTGGAGGTAGACGGAGTGAATATCGCCTGTGTATCAGGAGGATTCCCTTCTTCTCAAACATTTACCGAAGTAAAAGTAGCGGAAACTGCACTGGCCATTGCAGACGGCGCAGACGAAATAGATATTGTAATCTCCATAGGCAAGTTCCTGAGTGGCGACTACGAAGCAATGTGTGAGGAAATACAGGAGTTGAAGGAAGTCTGTAAGGAACGCCACCTCAAGGTAATCCTCGAAACGGGTGCACTAAAGAGCGCTTCCAACATCAAAAAAGCCTCTATCCTATCCATGTATTCCGGAGCCGATTTCATCAAAACATCGACCGGAAAACAGCAGCCTGCAGCTACTCCGGAAGCTGCTTATGTGATGTGTGAAGCTATCAAGGAATACTATCAGAAGACAGGAAACAAGATTGGCTTCAAACCGGCAGGAGGAATCAATACAGTCAATGACGCAATTATTTATTACACTATTGTGAAAGAAGTATTGGGTGAAGAATGGCTGGACAACCGGTTATTCCGCTTGGGAACAAGCCGCCTGGCAAATCTCCTACTCTCTGATATCAAGGGAGAAGAAATAAAATTCTTCTAGGAAAGGCTACATAAGCAATCAAATATTCCTTACCGCACGGCTCTCCGCAAAACGAGAACCGATGCGGTATTTTTTATTTAAGAAAAACTAAAGATAGTTATCAAGCAATCCGCAAAAATCATTATCTTTGTCTCAGATTTGGCTGTGGATATCTAGCTAAATAATTGAACCAGAGAACGGACTGTTGCTGTATCATCATAACACGGCTTGCCAAGCCCCAGGAAAGATACAGAGCAACAGTTCTCACGCTTTCCGGTTAACAAAAATTAAAAAATAAAGCAAGAGTATGGCAGAACAAGCATTATTTCAAATCCATTCAACCGGAACCAACAAAGGAGAATTTAGAGAGCACAAAAGAAACGGGTCTACTAATCAGCCTGATTCCCAGTTTACAGGAAGACTTCTACAATGTAGACAGCCTGACAACCGAGCAAGCAAAGAAACCCTATCCAAACTTCTTTTAAGAAACCCCGGAATCAAAAATGAAACGGCTGTTATTGAAATGATTCATTTCCTGCATGATGAAGGCGACCGCATTTCATTCAGCATTCTCCTACCCTTTTTAGTGGCCGAATATGATCCGAAAGAACTGGAAGAAAAGATACGCGAACGTTTTTTCGGCATAGAACTTTTCATCCGCAAATGCAATAATCTGCACCATTTCATCACTTGTATAAAAGCCGATCAAACCTTCAAAATAGGAAGAGGAGCTAAAAAGAGGGTACTTGCA
>VOFI01003140.1_pt1 | contig 22806 bp, 35 predicted proteins | sample 5384131 | NCBI WGS metagenome assembly VOFI01 (sample SAMN12384728, study PRJNA508395) | human gut metagenome | isolation source: healthy gut H | host: Homo sapiens | reverse complement strand
CATGAAAAAGGCTTCTTCTATTTCCATACGCCGATTATTACGGCTTCCGATTGTGAAGGTGCCGGACAGATGTTCCAGGTGACTACCATGAACCTAGTATGACTTGAAGAAAAGACGAGAGAGGTTCTATCTCTTATGAAGATGATTTCTTCGGTAAGCAGGCAAGTCTGACTGTTTCCGGTCAGCTGGAAGGTGAGCTGGCAGCTACTGCTTTGGGATCTATCTACACATTCGGTCCTACGTTCCGTGCCGAAAACTCCAACACTCCCCGCCACTTGGCAGAGTTCTGAAGATGATTGAGCCGGAAGTGGCTTTCAAACGACATTAAGACAACATGGACTTGGCAGAAGAGTTCATCAAATACTGTGTGAAATGGGCGTTGGATAACTGTGCGGATGATGTGAAGTTCCTGAACGATATGTTCGACAAAGGCTTGATTGAGCGTCTGCAAGGTGTATTGAAAGACGATTTCGTACGTTTGCCTTATACAGATGGTATCAAGATTCTGGAAGAAGCTGTTGCGAAAGGACATAAGTTCGAATTCCCGGTTTACTGGGGCGTGGATCTGGCTTCCGAACACGAACGTTTCTTAGTGGAAGAACACTTCAAACGTCCGGTGATTCTGACTGATTATCCGAAGGAAATCAAGGCCTTCTATATGAAGCAGAACGAAGACGGTAAGACAGTGCGTGCCATGGACGTTCTTTTCCCGAAAATCGGTGAAATTATCGGTGGTTCCGAACGTGAAGCGGACTATGACAAGCTGATGACCCGTATTGAAGAAATGCACATCCCGATGAAGGATATGTGGTGGTATCTGGATACCCGTAAGTTCGGTACTTGTCCTCACTCCGGTTTCGGATTAGGATTCGAACGTCTGTTATTGTTTGTAACAGGTATGGCGAATATCCGTGACGTGATACCGTTCCCGCGTACACCAAGAAATGCTGATTTCTAATATTTCGGTATATTTATGTAAAACTCGCATGATCTTCGGTTATGCGAGTTTTTTATGCTTCTGAATTGCTGTATTCTCAAAAATAAATCTTTATATTTGGAAATACGCATTCGAGAGTATTAACTAAAATAATACAACAATGAAAAAGCTCTATTTTTTACCATGCTTTCAATAATGTTGTTAGCGGTAACAGGTGCGACGGCCCAAAAGAAAACCAAATTCAAACCGGCCGATTTGAAAGGGATCTGGCAGTTCTGCCATTATGTATCAGAGTCTCCCGATGTTCCGGGAGCGTTGAAACCCAGTAATACATTTAAAGTATTGGGTGATGACGGGCGAATCGTGAACTTTACCATTATCCCCGGTTCTGATGCGATTATCACAGGGTATGGTACATATAAACAGTTGACCGATGATTCTTATAAGGAGAGTATCGAGAAGAATATCCACCTTCCGATGCTGGACAATCAGGATAATATTTTGGAATTTGAGATTAAGGACAATGATTATCTCCATCTGAAATATTTTATCAAGAATGATTTGAATGGAAATGAGTTGAACACCTGGTATTATGAAACCTGGAAGAGGGGTGGAGATGCCGGCTAAATTCCCGGAAGATATTGTGAGATAATTTCCAACGCACATGTGCAGGAAGGGGATAAAACCGATATATAGAGGGGTGGCAGATAGATATTACTATGTAAATATCCACCTGCCACTTATTCTTTTAGTATGTGAGGTATGAGCTATCGGGAAAAAAGGGAGGCAGTCCTAAAACCCTGTGGGTATATTAAATTTCTGTTGCTTATTGAACGGTTATTTTATTTTTTGTTCTTATGCTCTTCTGTCTGTATTAAATTCTCATTTAACTAAAAAAGCGGTGTGGTTTTGAACTAATTGTGCCGAAAATTACCAAAGCCCCAATTAAGTTTAGTTTTTTCATTCACATCCTTCACGGATGGTAACCATCTGTTTGATAGGTGTTTTCTGTGAACAAATAAAGAAAAGTCTTATCTTCACGCTCTTCACGCCTTCACAATCCCCACAGTTTACACTTTCACAGTCCGCAACCTTCGCATCGACATTGTCAATCTTAGCAAATTGAACACTTGAGTTGCCATCTAAGCCTAAGCCGACTAGAGTCAGACAACTGTCCATCTAGAAGTCGACTATTGTTGTCTAATCAGCCGACTATAGTCAGCCAGGCAGACAACTATAGTCGGCGATTAATAAATAGAAATAAAGTATACGAGAAGGCGGTAGTTTATCAGTAATAAGAAGGCTGATTCTTAATATTGGTAATGAATAAAAGATATTCATTACCGTGCAGACATGAATAAATTATTGTGATATAGGATGCCCCCTGAAGCACATTATCCAGACTTCCAAACTGTCTCCCGATTTTTAGACTGATCCAACAATTGTTGCTTCAACCACTCCAGCAGTTCGTTCGGAAGCTGTGAGGTGTCGATGCCTTTCTCTTTGACAGGGATTACAATGCAAGGTATATTCTCGTCCGTGGATTTCAGTTTCTGCAGATAGACTTCTTCAATGAAGTTGTATTGAAGAACTTCAGAGATGAGTAGAAGACGTTCCATATCTATGTTTTTACTGTTGAAATATGGTAGAGAGAGAAGTCCGTGCGAATGAATTTGCCGGGCGAACTCTGCATAACTGATACCGCGTTCATCTACTTTCTGCTGTATGAGTTTTTCAATATAGATGTCTTTAAATTTAGATTCCACAGTTTGTGTGCTTGTAATGTGCCTGCACCTGTTCCCCTGTGGCAGCGGGCTTTCCATTGTTAAAAAAGCAAGCATTTAATGTCTGAGATTGATAATGCCATCAAGGAATGCGACCTGATGATAGACCGCATCATAGAAAGTGATGCCGAACTTAAAAGGAGAACTATGCTATCATCACTTCGATAAAAGGCGTTGCACGTCAAAACGGAGCCTGTTTGCTTATCTTCACCAACAACTTCCGGAGACGTTTTGACCTGGACGCACGCGCAAAATAGCCTGTTATTATGTGTTGCCCGTTTGCGAAAAGATTCAGGCACAAGGCCATCCACTCTCCCGGCTGTTTCAGCCATTTTGTAACAAGCTCATAAAATCCTTAGCTGGGACAGGCTGCTCATTGTAAAAAAAAATCCAGATAAGAGAGTATTATAACCGACTAGTGGGTTGGTAAAAAGCCTGAAGTGGCTTTTAAACAATGTCAAGAACAAACAAAACCTCATCAGGATTATTGTGGCTCTTGTGCGAAAGAAGGTCTATTAGCGACCCAAAAACATACATGTTTTTACAATGCTAAATTTACCGATGTTAAGCAAATGTTAAACTCATGTAAAATGACTTGGATAGAAACATAGTATACGTGGAGCGTCCAATGTATTATCCAGTTGTTGTCTTGAAATTGGGGATTTCCTGAACTTGGATAATGCCTTAACGCTCTATTTTTATTAAGATTTGAAATAAATCCTAATACAAAGGTAAGGAAAAAAATATTTTATTTTCCAAACAAGTTGTGCAAAATAAGTTGTGGCGTGTGTTGCTTTTCTTTTTATTGGCTGAGGAATGGTTATCTTCTAGTAATCAGTTTCTGTCTGTCGAGTAAGTCTGTATAATTTTTTGTACCTCTACTTCGGGTCTTGACATTCCTCCTGCTTCATGGCTGATTGTTGTAGGTAGACTATATAATTTTTTCTGTTGTTCATATTTAATGGGGAGTAGAATGGAAAATAAGGCCTTTGATAAGAAGAAAACCCCTGAAAATCAGAGGCTTAATCTTGTTTTGGTGATCCGCCTGGGGTTTCACCGTAGCGGTCTATATCTTTGATTTATAAGCTCTTGTAAACCTTGAAAAATTGTACCGTAACGAATTAGTAACGATTTATAGGAACGCTTGTTGTCAGTGAGAGGCATTCGTTTGTCAGCCGTTCTCTGATGCCGCAAAGATAGGATATTACTTTTTATTTTCCAAACATTTGATTATTAAATCTTTAAAAAAGATCCCCAGTGCAAGGGGCGAACCTATATATATGGATAGGTTTGCCCCTTGCACCGGGCGGATGCTGCATCAGTCCTACAGCCTTGCCGTCCGCCTCGATACCGCCGTTTATGTGAAGCGGTTCCCCCTCCTTTTTCGCTGAACCGAAAAAATCATGGTGTAGTACACGTATAGTATCCCATGCGTTGCCTTTTATTGTTATTCTTTTGCAGCAAACATTAAAAATTAAGTTTGTTATGGAAGTTATTACATTTGAAAGTGAAGCGTATAAAGCGCTTGTAGGGAAGATTGAAAAAATCGCCGGGTATGTAGCCGAAGCGCAGCTGACTTCAGAAGAAAAAAAGGAGGCTTGGCTGGACAGCAACCAACTGGCGGAAGCTTTAGGGATCAGTACACGTACATTGCAACGCCTAAGGGATGAAAACCTGATCAGCTACTCCATGCTGCGTGGACGGTGTATGTACAAGCTGTCGGAGGTCGAACGCTGTCTGGAAGAGCGTACCATTCGGTGCAAGCCTCAAACATTGAAGGATTTTCGCAAGAACTACCTAACGAGAACCGGCAATGATAAGAAAGGATGATATACTGAAAAATGACGGAAAAAGGCATTTCCGTATTCCGCTATTACCTGCCGGTGGACTTCAAGGTGGGAAAGAACTTCCTGAACCCTTTTATAAGGATACGAAGGCTTCGTGCAATATTTATTACGAACGCAAGGCCGGTGTATTTAAAATGAAGGATTTCGGGAACGAGGATTATTCGGGGGACTGCTTTGAGCTGGTGGGCAGGCTGAACGGCCTTAGCTGCAAGGAGCCTAAAGAGTTTGTCGAGATCATGGAAATGATAAACCGTGATCTGCATTTGGGGCTGTCCGCACATGAGGAATATCATGTGAGTCATAGCAAAGTGCCCCAAAAGAGTGAAGTGGTATCGGAAGAACCGAAAGCGAAAAAAGCATCCGGCCTTATACTGTCGTGCAAAAGCCCTTTACGGCTGCGGAACTTGCCTTTTGGGGTAAATCGGGAATCGGGGAAAATGTTCTGAAAGCGTACCGGACGGTATCGCTGAAGAAGTTCAGCAGCGAGAACCAGGAAAGGAAGCCTTTTTCTTCTGCATGACAAGCGTCGATGAACCGATGTTCGGATATATGGGGAAACAGCATATCAAGGTTTACCGTCCATGTTCACAAATGCGGTTCCTGTACGCCGGTGATTTTGGCGACAACTACTGTTTCGGGCTGGAACAACTGCCGGCAAAGGTGATCTGCTCTTTATCACAGGCGGAGAAAAGGACGTGATGAGTCTGGCGGCACACGGCTTCCATGCGATCTGTTTCAATTCGGAAACGGCTTTTATCCCTGCGGCTGTCATACACCGGCTTTCGTTCCGGTTCAAACATATCATCCTCCTCTATGATGTGGACAGTACCGGGCTGAAAAGCTCGGCGAAGCGTGAAGAGGAGCTGAAGGAATACGGGGTTAAACGATTGTTGCTCCCGCTTGCCGGTACAAAGACGGAAAAGGATGTATCGGACTACTTCATGCTGGGAACAGCCGTGAGGATTTGATAAAACTTTTTCTGGACTATCTGGAAACCTTATACAGTGAAACCATGTCGGCATTGAAATCCTGCGAGGTGGATTTCAACAACCCGCCTCCCATTGCACAGATGATCGTATCGGTAAATGACGTGCCTCTCGGAACTCAAGGCAACCTGCTTTGTATCACCGGCGGAGAAGGCACGGGAAAAAGCAACTATGTGGCGGCACTGATTGCCGGTGCTATCCGTCCCTCCGGAACGGATGTGGATGCGCTGGGCGTTACGCTCCACGAAAACGCAGGAACAAGGCGGTACTGTTCTATGACACGGAACAGAGCGAAGTACAGCTGTATAAGAATATCAGCAACCTGCTGCGGCGCTGCGGACGTGAGGTGATGCCGGAATGGTTCAAGGCGTATTGCCTTACGGGAATGAGCCGGAAAGAACGCCTGCTTTCCATTATCCAGAGCTTGGACAAGTACCATTATCAATACGGCGGTGTTCATCTGGTGGTGATAGACGGGATTGCGGATTTGATAAAATGCGCCAACGATGAAGCGGAGAGCATAGCCGTCGTGGAAGAACTGTACCGGCTGGCCGGTATCTACAAGAACGTGTATCGTTACGGTACTGCATTTTATCCCCAACGGGCTGAAGCTGAGGGGACACTTGGGAAGCGAGTTGCAGCGGAAGGCTGCGGCAATCCTTTCCATAGAGAAGGACAGCGATCCGGCCATATCGGTGGTGAAGGCTCTGAAAGTAAGGGATGGAAGTCCGCTGGATGTGCCTATCATGCAGTTTTCGTGGGATAAGGAAAAGGCCATGCACGTCTATCTGGGCGAAAAGCCGAAAGAGGAAAAGGACAAGCGCAAAGAGGACGAGCTTTGTAGCGGTGGCCAAAGAGGTATTCAGCCGGAGGCGCTTTGTTACTTATGTGGAGCTTTGCGGAAGAAATCCAGTCGATACTGGAAGTGAAGGAGCGCACGGCGAAAAGCTACATCAAGTTCATGCGTGAGAAAGAAATCATTCTGAAATCATCCGATAACCAGAGCTATTATGTTATCGGGAACTTTTAAGGAGGGAAGCGTATGTTAGTAGATAAAACGGAATTTGAAGCATGGATGGAACGTATCATGGTGAGCTGTACCGCATCTCACGGAAGCTGGACAAGGCGGAAACGAGGGAAAAGCACCTGAACTACCTGAACGGAGAGCGTCTGTACGACAATCAGGAAGTATGCCTGTTGTTGCGCATCAGCAAACGCACGCTGCAACGATACCGGAATAACGGGGTGTTGAAGTTCTATTCGATATATATCACAAGACATATTACAAGGAGTCAGACTTGCACGAGTTCATCCGCAACAACTTCGACGAGAACGAGATAAAACGGCAGGCACGTGAGGACAAGCTGTCCGAGAGCTATCCGCTGCCGAAAGAATAAGTCCATGTTTTTGCTTTGTACCGGTGAAACTACTGCCGTGAGGCAGGAAATCCCAAACTGCGTATTGGTGTTTGTCATGGCAATGACTTCATACAGTTGTGAAACAGGATGAAGTTTCTTTTCTTGTTCGAATGGTGATACTCCTGTAATATTAATCATTGAAAATGTTATGGCTCGACAGTATATATCTAAAATATACTTTTTAAACGCTTTGTTAAAAATGGCAAATCTCAAACCTTGTCGAAAGCAAGGAAGAGAAATGTGTTGAATATTAAGTGCTTGCATAAACAAAGGATTGATTCAAACGCATTGTAACCATAAAAAAATTTCAACCGTTAAAGGTAGCGCCTGGATTTAAACCATTTAGGTAATGTCACGACCTAAACGGTTTTTTCAATGGCTCCGGTATCTGGAATTGATGGAAGTCCGTATCTGGTTGCCGCAGAACGCCATGCCAAAAACTGTCGCTTATTTTGCTTTGGTTGAATGATAAGATAACTTTTTGATCCTGACCAATGTTCTATATGGAACAGATTGAGCAGACGTGTTGCCAATGGACTAAACGCAGAAAACCAATTATCCTGCTGTTAAAATCGGAAGATTGGCTATATCAGATCAGAATATGCAGGACAGGGACTGGGAAGGGGATATTATTCGTCTTATCAAGTTGTTCACCACGGAAACCGTACCGATGTCGTTTCATTACGGTGGATGCCTACCATGATGCGGTTGGATTCTATTTGAAGTGTGGATTTGATTTTTATTTCGGAGAAAGATCAGAATGAAATGACACGCTCCATGTATTATGATTTAAAAGCGTTTTTTGGGGATGAATAGCTTATTCGTAGAACAAAACTATGAGAAGGTTTATAATTAAAAAATTGTTTTGTGATATAAAAACGATAATCATATGGCATATCTAATAACTTAATATATTTGTTGAATCATATTTCCTAAACTCTAATAAAAACAGCTATGTATAAAGAATTGATTAATGGTGCATTTGTACCGCAAGATATATCTTATCCAACACTAATGAAGAAGCATGTAAAAAAACATTCTTCATATCTTCAACCAATATTTGAGGCGATTAGCAATTCTTTAGAAGCAACATCAGGTAAAGATGACATTATTACCATTAGAATCAACAAGGCAAAAACATTGAATCAAGAACAATACAGTTTTTTGTCTATTGATATTATTGATACAGGAATTGGATTTAATGATGATAACTTTGGACGTCTAAGAAGATTATATGATGAATCTAAAGGGCAAAATAATTTTGGAACAGGACGTGTTCAATATTTACATTTCTTTAATAATACAGATATATATAGTGTCTTTGAAGAAGAAGGCTTGAAATATAAAAGAAGAATTGTATTGTCTAAAAAATTTCTATGCAACACAGAAGTCGGTTATATGGTCAAGTGAAAAGAAGTAGTAGATATAGATACGCCAATAGGAACAATGGTTTCCTTTTTATTATCCCCTAAGTGATGAAGATAAAGAAAAATATAATGAACTAACGACAACAGAGTTAAGAGATAGAATATTGATTCATTACTTAAGTCGTTTTTGTCTAAATAGGGATAATCTTCAGCAAATAAAGTTAGAATATTATATTAATAGTATTTGTGATAAGGATAGCGTTCAGGTAATAACAGGAAAAGATATTCCACAGCCAGATTATACCGATTCTGTACAAGTGAATTATTCTAAAATATCAGTAGATGGAAATACTATTATAAAAACACCCAATACGGAAGAATTCATAATTAATTCGTATAGTTTACCTTGTTCTATACAAAAAAGAAATGAGGTAAAACTGACAAGCAAGAATGAAACAGTTGAAGTGTCAGGTATTGATTTTTCAATAATAAAAGATTCTCCTAAAATAAATAATAGCTATTTATTATTTTTGATTTCAAGTTCCTATCTAACTCAACAAGATAGTGATCTGAGAGGACAGTTAGCTATTTATTCAAAAAAAGATTTTCTGAAAAAAGAAATCTTTTCTCTGGCGAAGAACAGATTTTAACCGATGATATTGAGGAAAAAGTTACTTCCTCTATAACAACACATTATAAATCTATAAGTAAGGTTAAGGGAGTCGTTTGAATCCCAGATAGATGAACTTGCAGAAATGTTTTCGTTAGATAGAAGGATTTTAAATGAAGTAGGATATAAAGCAGGGGATTCAGATCAAAGTATTTTTAAAGAAAGTGTATGAATACAATGCAGATATATCAGCGAAACATGATGCTGGTATAAAATCAGTCGTGGATTCATTAAAGGAACTTACTCCAAGTTCAAAAGACTTTAAGAAGAAACTTTAATGAAAAAGTAAAGAAAGTTACTGAATTGGTTCCACAAATTAATAGAACGGAGCTGGTGCGTTATATTTCGAAAAGGAAAAAGTAATATTAGATTTAATGCAGAAAACGTTAGATAAGCAATTAGATTGTCAACAAAAGAATTCTAAAGGAAAAAGATTAATCATGAAAGTTTCTTGCACAATATATTGTTTAGCCAACATTCTGATGATCCATTGGATAGTAACTTATGGATGATAAATGATGATTTTATACACTATAAAGGAATTTCCGAATCTGAACTGAGAAATATAAAGGTAGAAAATGAGCTTTTTTTTAGAGAAGATTTAACTAAAGAAGAGCTTGAAGAACTTACAGCCTATAATAGAGATAAATTAGGGAATCGTCCAGATATACTTTTTATTTCCCAAAGAACATAAATGTATTATCATTGAACTAAAAAGTATGGATGCGGATGTATCTAAATTTGTATCACAAGTTTCTCAATATGCAGGCTTAATCAGGCAATACGCAAAAGATAGATTTGAGATAACGACATTTTATGCTTATTTGATAGGAGAAAGTTTCACCCTTAATGAAGTTAAACGAGCAAAATCCATTTTTTAAAAAAGCTTATTACTTTGATTATTTATTTTGCCCCAATTATCCAGTAGATGGAGGAGAGAATAGAAGAGATGGAGAAATGTATATTGAAGTAATAAAATATTCGACCTTATGAACGAGCTGTTTTAGAAATAAAATATTTACAAATAAAATTTAGTTCTTCAAATAACTCCCACTTTCAGTTGTCTATTAGAGTTACTGGAGTGGGGATTATTTTATAGACATCTATATTCGGTATCGTAAATGAGTTGAAATGTTAAGTATTCACTCTTTTGGGGTTTTCTGTGCTTTAATCGTATTATATTCTCGAAATTATTACTAACTTTGCTATTGCTTATAAAATTTACCGCCGTAAATTTTACAGTAGTAAACTTTGCAGTAGTGAAATCGAACATAAAATGATAAGGATATGAAATTCTACAATAGAGAAAAAGAGTTAGCATCATTGGAAAAGGTTCGCCAAGTATCTTTTTCTGTACATTCCCAAATGACCGTACTTACCGGTCGGCGACGTATCGGCAAGACCAGCCTTATATTCAAGAGTGCGAGGATACTCCTACGGTGTACCTGTTTGTCAGCCGAAGTAATGAAACGGATCTCTGTCTACGCTTTGCTTTCGAGATCCAGCAGGCACTTGATATTTATGTACCGGAACTTACCAACTTTGCAGAAATGTTCCGCTTCTTAATGGATTTGGGAACGCGGATGGCATACAATCTGGTTATAGACGAATTTCAAGAGTTCTATTACATCAATCAAGAGATTTACAGCCTGATGCAGGACACTTGGGATCGGTTGAGGAAACAGAGCCATGTCAATCTTATCGTGAGCGGTTCGGTCTATACCCTTATGAATAAAATCTTCAGGGATTCAAAAGAACCGCTGTATGGTCGTGCTGACAGTATCATGAAGTTAGCTCCTTTTACTACTTCCGTATTGAAAGAAATCATATCGGATCATAAGGCCGACTATACTAAAGATGACTTGTTGGCACTCTATACCTTTACCGGTGGTGTCCCAAAGTATATCGAGCAATTTATGGACAATGGATGTACAAGCATGGAAAGTATGGTCGATTTCATGTTGCAAACCCGATTCATCCTTTCTGACTGAAGGACAGGCTTTGCTGATACAGGAGTTCGGAAAAAAATACGGTAATTACTTTTCTATCTTATCAGCAATCTCCAATGGTAAGAACACCCTGCCGGAAATGGAAGCGGTTATGGGTGGAATGAGTCTGGGCGGACAATTGAAGAGATTGGAAGAAGACTATAATCTGGTAAAGAAGAAACGGCCCATACTCTCCAAAGAGGGTTCCCAGACAGTTCGTTATGAAGTTTCGGATATGTTTTTACGTTTCTGGTTCCGGTATTTTATCAAGTATCAAAATTATATAGAGATACAGAATTTTGAACGCTTGGCAGATATTATAAAAAAGGATTATCCGACATTCTCCGGTTTGGCTTTGGAAATGTATTTCCGCCAACAGATGATGGAAAGCAAGGAATTTGCAGATATAGGCTCTTGGTGGCAAGGCAAGAATAATAAAGATCAGGATGAAATAGATATTGTCGGACTATATGCGGAAGAGAAAAAAGCTGAAAAGACAATCTGGTTTGGCAGAGGTGAAAAAGACAATCCAAAAATTTTTTCAAGCCGGATTTGTTTGCATTCAAAGTAGAGGAATTACGGAAGAAAGAAAATAATCTTGTTTAAGTATGAGAATAGAAATGAAACAGTTACCCAATAATTATCATAATGGCATTTTCACTATAACTACTGATAATTCAACTATAACTAATATGAATTTAGTTTGTTCTGATAAAGTAAGGGTGTATAATACAGATTTTGTCAAAGAAAATTTAAGTTGGCTAAGTAATGAGGAGGGCGACATAAAACCTTTTACATTATTGGGATCTAACAATGTAAATGCTGAGAAAAGAATAACAGAAATTAATGAAGAATTAGGTGGTATAGATGAGAAAAAAAGGATTACTTTATCGAAAGTGGCAAATAGAAGAAAACTTGCAAAAAAAGAAAACTACAATTTACTAAAGCTAAAGAGAAGGTTCAGACATTACTAACCAATAAAGCTAATAGAGAGATAAAAGTAAACAATTACTATGTAAAACAAGGCACTAATTATAATGTTAAACAATTCAATTAGAAATTGACGAAATTATAGATTCCGGAAAAAATTTTATAATAAATGAAAAGAGAAGGCCATTCGTAGAAAGAGAATTGACGAATCTGTAAAACAGGAAATAGCACCATTACCTATAACAAAGCCACATCTCTCGGAATATATAAAGGAGGTTCAAGAGCTTCTAAAACGTAAGATCGTTTTAACGCAAACACTTGAAGAATTAGTAACTAATAGTCTATTGCAAGAATGGGTGGATAAAGGGCGTGTGCTTAATAAGAATAGGAAACTTGTGCTTTTTGTGGAGGAATTATTACACCTGATCGTTGGAAGTTATTGGATGCCCATTTTAGCAAGGAATCAGAGGAACTAAAAAAAAGTATTGAAGAACTATTTGATAAACTTGAAAGATCCAAGAAATCACTTGATGGCTTTTCTCGAGACAAGGGGAGTAAAACAGGAAAAATATTTATGAGATTTTCCAAGATGAGTACAATCAATATTACAAAGAATGGACTATATAGACCAGTACAGAGATACAATAGACTTTCTTATTTCCCAATTACAAGAGAGATATAATGATATATTCACTCCAAGGAAATAAGCAATATTGTTGATTGCTCGGAGAATATCATTGAAATAATTAACCGCTTTAATTCTTTATTACAGAAAACACAAAAACAAATCTTCTACTATTGCAAAAGATAAAGATATTTATCGAAGAGAATTAAGATATTCTGAAATACAATCTTTTATTAAGACAATTGAGTATGAAAGGATTTTAAGGATTGGAAAACGAAGAAAAATCCATCAATAGCGAGGAAAAAAAAAACTTGATGATTTGATAAAGACTATTGAGAGTTAAGACAAGAAAAGCAAACAAAAGAATTAGAAGCAAAGGATGAAGGAGAAGCTGCCAAAAGAATAAATGAACATTTATCAGATTTTTTTGGGCATGATAGTTTGACTTTGGAGCCAGCACTTATCACTGAATCTAATACACCCTTAACGAGATTTATAATAAAAAAGAGGTGATAAAGAAGCTCACAATTTAAGTGAAGGTGAATGCAGCCTAATTTCTTTCTTGCTATTTTATTGCAAAAATAGAAGATGAATTGAATGGAGTAGATCATGATAAACTGATAATATATATTGATGATCCTATTTCTAGTCTTGATAATAATCATATCTTTTTTTATGTATAGTCTTATTGAAACTATTGTTGCAAAAAAAAGGACAATATGGACAATTGTTTATTTCTACGCATAATTTAGATTTCTTAAAGTATTTGAAGAGATTAACCTTACCAATAGATATAAACAGAAAGCCTTTAGTTCAATATTTTTAATTGAGAAACGAAAAAAAAATGAGTGAGGCAATTAGTTGCTTAAAAATTGATGCCATCTTATTTAAAAAGATTATGTAACCGAATATAATTTTTTTTATTTCATGAAATTTATAATATGGCAAAAGTTACAACTAAAGGAGATAAAGTAAAGATGATAGAAAATCAATACACCCATTTTTTACAATCTACCCAATAATATGCGAAAGTTTTGGAATGCTATTTATATTATTTTTGGCTAATTGATAAATTATTTGATAATCACATTCCTTGTTTAGTAAATAGAGTGGTCAATGAATATTCCCATTTAGCATGGGGAAATGAGGGGAATCTTTACCTGTTGATGTTAATGAAGCAGAAAAAGTCGCAAAAACATATTTTACATATTATAAGAGAGAAAAGACAATGAACATTATTGTGCATTATGTGACAGCATAAAGGTTGATCCAAATATTGATTTAGAGTAAAATAAAGCGCTCCACTATGCTTTTGGAACGCTTTTATTTTTTAACTTCAGCTTGGGTTTGGGCTTTTCGGGCTGGTCAGGATTGGGATCGTCCTTGTTGCCGGGCTTGGGGACACCTCCAATGACGAGCTTTCCGTCGAGTGTATCCATTGCCTCTTTGATGCTGATGCTTTGGGGCATTTCGCTTAGTTTGGGCGGGATGCGCTGCCTGTCGGTAAGGAAATCGGGCATCCGGTGGACATAAGACTCGGCGGGGGCGTGTCTCTCGGAACTCAAGGCAATCTGCTTTGTGTCACTGGCGGAGAAGGCACGGGAAAAAGTAACTATGTGGCGGCGTTGACAGCTCAGTGCCATCCGTTCTTCTTCCGAACGGATGTGGATGCGCTTGAGTGTTACGCTCCACGAAAACAGCAAGAACAAGGCAGTCCTTGTTCTATGACATGGAACAGAGCAAAGTGCAGCTATGTATAAGAATATCATCAACCTGCTGCGTCGTTGCAGACGTAGTCGGCTCTGGGAATGGTTTAAAGGCGTATTACCTTACGGGAATGAGCCGGAAAGAGTGCTTGCTTTCCATTATCCAAATATGGTGGCATCTGGTAGTGATAGACAGAATTGCGGATTTGATAAAATGCGCCAACGATGAAGAAGCGAAGAGCATAACCGTCGTGGAAGAACAATGGGCTTCTGCCATCTTTTCACGAATGGTAGAACAGAGATGCCGTAAATTTTCATCTGTCATTATATTGCCGACGGGATATCAAATGAGGAATCTCTGAATGATACTCTCTCAACTTAACAAATAAAAGGGATTCGCTGTTAATACCAATGGATCCGGAAGCCATGTTGAGAGCAACCACTTCCAAATAAGAAAATCAGGGAACGACCCCACGCTGAGGTAAATTTCCTTGCCCGTTGATCAAATTCCTGTAACAGCTTGTGGATGTCGCTAAATTTTTGCGAATATTGTATATATGTTGTGCATATATGAATTAAAACAGATTGTAAAAATAGGAATATATATTATGAAATTCCCTATTTTCGTGAAATACTCCGTATCAAAAAAACTCTGCCGCCTTGTCGGGTTCAGCGATGGGCAGACAGCAACGTTCGTCAAGGGAAAACCGTTGGAATACGCAGGGGAACTCTATTCGGAGGAACACAAGCGGAAATTCAAGACCGAAAAGGTGAGGCAGACGGGACTAAATTGCCTTGCCATCGACCGAAGCCCATTGACGGACGGGAATTCGACAAGCTAAATACACCACCCATGCAGCTACGAAGGAAGGCCTATAAATGTTAAATCCGTCCGATTTACCGAAAAAAAGCGGTGTGCCATTCGTGGTGTACCGAGTGATTTTCAAGGAATGGATTATCATTATAAAGAAGATGAAAGCAAGCTTTTATTTTTTGGTAGTGTATTACTTTTATCGGGCTGCACACCACTGTTAATATTATCCCATGCAGCTAACTGCTGGGGTAGTGAAGGAAAGGCAGGGGATGCTAATTTTACAAAAGACATATAATTTATGATAATGATTCACAGTTTCAATTATAATTCTTTTATAGCAGATACTACTTATTTTTAGCATTAATCTTTCTTACAGAATCCCCGGTAAGTTCAATCTTGTGTGCTGTATGTACAATTCTGTCCAGGATTGCGTCAGCTACTGTAGGATCACCAATTGCATCATACCAGCTTTCAACTGGAAGTTGTGATGTTATTATGATTGATTTTATTCCGTGTCTGTCTTCTATTATTTCCATAAGGATTGACCTTTCCCTGGCGTCCAGTCCTATAAGAAAGAGATCGTCAAAAATCAGCAGTTGACACTTTTCTATTTCTTTCATCTCAGATTCTATAGTGCCCTTGTTTTTGGCAATTTTAAGCTGTCCCATAAGCTTTGACGCATTGGAGTATAAAGTTCTGACTCCATTTTTGCATGCTTCATATCCTATTGCTGAAGCAATATAGCTTTTACCTGTTCCGGAGCTTCCCGTGATGAAAACATTCTGTCCGTCTCTTATAAAATCAAGAGAAGCAAAGCCTCTCAATCTGGTTACGGTCAAGGTTACGTTTTATGGTATAGTCTATTTTTTCCATATATGCCTTATATCTGAAGTTTGCAGACTTTATCAGTCGCTCAATGCTTACATTGCGTCTGTAATCATATTCGCTTTCAAGAAGCCATTTAAGGAACTCATCGTTTGTCATACCATCAGAGGATGTGGTCCTACAGTCATTTCTATATGTTTCAAGCATGCCGTAAAAACGTAACTTGGAGAGTAGTTCCATTATTCTGTCCATATTTTTTCCGACAGTTCTGCTTGTTTTATTATTACTTGTCATTTTTATCCACGTTTTTAGAGTTAAAATAATCCTTACCTCTGAGATTTCTGTGTTTAGGGGTAAGTTCGGGAGCCTGTCCCTCCATTTGTACATGATACTTTTCATCTTCCCTGTTTACCAGAAGGCTTTCAAGTTCGTTGTACCCGAACATACCGAATTCCATTGCCACCTGGCATGCAAGAACCACTCTGTCGTGTCCGAAACGTTCCACAAGACATAATATGCCGTCGGCTGAACGTACGGCCTGGACCGGATATTTCTTGGCAACGGCCACACGCTTTATGTACTCTTCCAATACCGGATCAATTTCACATGCCTTGCGGTATATATCATCCATTCTGATTCTGTATTCATGTAGCACTCCCGAAAGTTTGTGGGACGGTTTTTCTGAATAAGTGAAAGGTGTATCATCCCTGCGATGTGTCGTTATGTGTCTGAACTTATGATATATCTCCACTGTGTCCCCATCATACAGTAATTCTACAGTATCGCCGATATACTCTTTAGGAACACTGTAATAGTGATTGTTAAGCGATACATAACTGTTTTTCATGACAGTTGCCGTTTTCCGGTTTTTGATATAAATTTTGTTGCCGGCAATGTATGCAGCCTGTCTTTCTCTACTTCGAGGAAACGTTCCTGACGGCTGTAGTTGCGATTGTACATCTTTCGGCTGTTCAACGCATCCGTATGCTTCATTATTTCTATGTTCAAGGCTTCAAGATCATTGAATTTCAATCCCGTCATCTTTGAATATACCTCCCTGTAGAGCAGTCTTACAGCATTCTCAACCAGAGCTTTGTCTTTAGGTTTTCGTACTCTTGCCGGAAAGACAACACATCCATAATGGTCTGCAAAAGCTGCAAAATCGTCATTGATTACAGACTCTATTCCACCGGGCTTTGTTACGGCTGATTTCAGGTTGTCTGGAACTATGGCATTGGGGACACCTCCAAAATAATGGAAAGCATTTTCACATGCCTGGATAAGGTGTTCTTTCTTTTGTGATGGTACAGCCTCGTAATAAGTAATCTGGCTGCATGGAAGTATAGCGGCAAATACTTCTACGGGAACCTTATTGCCTGTTTTTTCGTATGAGAGATAAAGTTTGTCGCCGGCAAAATCCACATACATCTGATCACCGGCTATATGATCTATGCGTCCAACCGGTACTTTTACCTCCCTTTCCGTCTGAGATACAGGCAGAATGAACAATAACTGTAACCTTGGGGACGGTTTCTCAGATACTCCTCATATAAGGACCTTCTTGTTGTTCCACGGGATTTAAGTCGTTTAATGTACTCAGGTATATGTTCTTGAAGATACTTATACTCTGCAGATCCTGTTGATTCGTTGTCAGTCTCCGTACCGAAAAGCTCATGCAGATGATGCTCGTCCATTTTCAACAGGCGTTCCAGCTCTATACCCATATCCTCGTATATTCGGATATACCGTTTTACTGTATTACGTGAAATCAGAAGAGAAGAACTGATACCGCGGATACTCATTCCTGACTGATAACACCGCAGTATGTGCTTGATTCTTATTTTCATTCTTTAAAATTTTATTCGGTTAATAATACCGGGTTAAAATGCTTTGTAAAGTACGAAAACAAGACTGAAATATGGTAATTATACAGGGGCAATTTTTATTATAATCAAAGCAGGTCAGTTTCGGTTATAAAGGTGTACCCTCCTGTCGGTCTTGTCAAAAATTGAACCTGAAATTCCCCTGAAGGGATCAATGAAGCTCAATCCGCTTTTCTGGGCAAACAACAGTATCATGTGGAAACGTTGTACAAATTTCATGGCAGTATTGTTGCTTACCTCACATTCCACAATGAAACAAAGGTAGAAGTTCTCGATGTGGGTGACGGTGATTTCCTTCACAGGGAGTAAGCCAAAACCAACTTGTATTCCTTTGCGAGAACTCTATCATTCGCTGTTTGGTAAGTTCGTAGCGAGTAGGTCTTTGCGTGGCAGTCTTGCCGACCTTCTTTACGCAACTGTTCATTGTGCTTTGGGTGAAGTAGTTCTGATGAAGTGTTTTCTCCTTTTCCTCAATCCCAGGAATGCGTTCCCTGATTTTTTCCGGCAGTGCACGTAACCGTCCACGTTCATCATGCCGTGTGCTGAATGGCAGGTGATGGCCGAACGTATCTCGTCCAGTGTCTTGTTAAGTGAGGATACCGTCATTAAAAGTGTTGTGCTCTACCTGCTGAGCTAGCGAATCAATCCTTATTTGCGTATCAGTTATTTCCTGATTGCGGGTGCAAAGGTAGTGACTTTTTTTATATTTGCAAGCTTTTGGATGAAAAAAAGTTTCATTTATTTTTAGTATTTTCCTCTGCTGATTCTTGATTATCAGTGACTTCTTGTCATCATATTTTATCTTTTCTTTGTTGATAATGAAGCGTTGGTAGTAATTAGGAGAGCATCAAAGTTGTTAGTGGCAAGGCGATAATCATGCCGAGCATTCCCATTAATGAACCCCAGATAGAAAGAGATAAAAGGATGATGGCAGGATTCAGTCCGGTAATTTTTCCCATGATTTTGGGGACAAGGAAGGTATCCTGTATGATTTGTACGATTGCAAAGACGACAGCTAATGCACATGCAATGAATAATCCAGAAGTTCTGTCCGGTGTCGGCAGCTTTGAGGATTGCCAATAGAATGGTGGGCAGGAAACCGATGATTTGTAAGTAAGGAACCATATTCAATGCTCCGATGAAAAGTCCCAGAGCGATAGCCATGGGGAAATCGATAATCAGGAAACCGATGCTGAAAAGATATACCTACGCAGAAAGCAACCAAAGCCTGTCCACGGAAATATCTGTTCATACCATCCTGTACGTCGTGAACTAGGTTGGAGGCAAACGTACGGTATTTATTGGGTAGCAGATGTAACCATCCTTCAGCTATTGCTTCGTAATCCAATAATATAAAGATTACATATAATAATATAATGAAAGAGGCAAGGATGCTGAATAGAATGTTGAGAGATTCTGCAAGCAAAGTCCCACACTCTGGGGACGGTATCCTTGATTGTCGCCAGGATATTCTCTTCACTTAATACACGGTTCAACGCCTGAAGATCAATGTTCTCGTGGATAAATTCAGAAAGGTTCTTAGGTACATTGTTACCGGCTCCATTGGTGAGGTAAGTCACCAACAAATCGTTCATTCTGCCTATTTCCGAAATCATCGGCGGCACTAATAGATAGAATAAAGTGACCCGATAACCGTAATGAGGAATAAGGAACAGAAGATGGAAATAATGCGGCTTTTTAATCGTAGCTTATACTGGAAGAATTTGACTAACGGATAGATCATATAAGCTATCAGCCACGCAATAAAGAAAGGCAATAACACTCCGCTAAGACGTTCCACGAGCATTAATATTCCTACAACTAACATACATCCGATGGAACCGCGTATAAAACTGTCAAATGTTATCTTTTTCCTTTCCATAATCTGTTTCTTTATAGAGTTTATACTTTCTGCTCATCTTCCCCTCGCGCACGGAGATAACATTCCCTGCACAGAGGTTCATATTCGGCTGTTTCGCCTAAAAGAACCTGTTTCTCATTCTTGACTGTACGATGTGAGAAAGAAGCCAGCTGACCACATTTCACACAGATCGCATGAACTTTGGAGACTTCATCGGCAATGGCGCACAATTGTGGCATAGGTCCGAACGGATTTCCTTTGAAGTCCATATCCAATCCTGCAATGATAACACGGATTCCATTGTTGGCAAGCTGGTTGCATACATCAATCAATCCGCTGTCGAAGAACTGTGCCTCGTCAATACCTACTACATCTATTTCGGATGTAAAGAGCAAAATGCTTGCAGAAGAGTCAATGGGGTGGAGGAAATGGAATTACTGTCGTGTGAAACAACGTCGCCTTCCGAATAGCGGGTGTCAATGGCAGGTTTGAATATCTCTACACGTTGACGAGCGAACTTAGCCCGCTTCATGCGGCGAATCAACTCTTCCGTTTTTCCGGAAAACATAGAGCCGCAAATTACTTCGATTCTTCCTCTTCTTCTAGTCTCTTGTATATGATCTTCTGAAAATAATACCATGAGATTTTGTGTTAAATAATGCTTCTCAGTGTTTTTATCCATTATTTTAAGTTTTTACATTTGCCAAGTCATTCAAAGAGACAATGGATGTAAATGAAACAAGCATTTGCTATTAACAGATATAGAGCTGGATATTCAGGAGCTTAAGTACCTGATGGAAATCATTTCACGCGAACCGGATTCCGTTTTGCGCGGAGTGGCACGAAGAAATATTGTGCAAATGCGAGGACGACTGGATGCATTATTGGAGCTGTGATGCAAAGCCTGTGGATAGCGGCCGACGCTTCTGAAAGTCCGGAGAACAGACCTGTAACGGAAACAATAGAGGTTGTGGAAATCCCGGCTTTAAAAGAAACTGTGGCTGACATTCCAGAAAAAAACGAAGAAGCCGCAGTAGCAGAAGACTCCCAGGAGGCAGTCGAGCCTGGGCCGTTGAGTTTGTCTGAAGCGGTTATCGAACAGGTACCTACTGGAACTTGATCCTGTGGCTGATGAAAAAGAAGCAAAGTATTCGACCGGAAATCCGGTTCCAAATCAGAGGAACCGACTGTGAAAGTTGAGACTAGAGTGGCTTCTTCACCCATCTTGGCCGAACGTATCAAAACTGCAGGTGATTTGCGTCGTTCGATCAGCTTGAATGATTCGTTTCGCTTCTCCCGTGAATTGTTCGGAGGAAGTATGGAACAGATGAATAATGTGTTGCATCAGATTGGTGAAATGAGTTCATTGGATGCAGCTCTTGTTTTTCTGTCTTCAAAGATCAAGGTCGATGAAGAAAATGAAGCTATGAATGATTTTGTAGAGCTTCTCAGGAAACATTTTATATAATGAATATTTGAAGAGAGATATGGGAAAACTATATGTGGTACCGACACCGGTCGGAAATTTGGAGGATATGACATTCAGAGCTATTAAAGTTCTGAAGGAGGCCGACTTGATTCTGGCTGAAGATACCCGTACTTCCGGAATCTTGCTGAAACACTTTGAAATTAAAAATGTAATGCAATCCCACCATAAGTTTAATGAACATAAAACGGTGGAGAGTGTTAATAGAATAAAGGCAGGCGAAACAATCGCTTTGATTTCGGATGCTGGTACGCCGGGTATATCCGACCGGCTTTCTGGTAGTCAGAGATGTGTGTGTAACGGCACGAAGTGCAATGCCTGCCGGGAATTATTACACACTGTATCAACGACGCAATACCGAACTCTGGCTTGAATATGGAGAGGGAAAGGTGACGAAGGAGGAACTGAACCGCCAGCGTTTCTTTTTATCCTTACAGGCAGTAGGAGTGGGAGGATGAGGCTTTTAAGCGCTGTTTTTCGGAAGATTTCTTTTGCCATTATTCCTACCAAAAGCGGCCTGATGCCCCATGCCAAAGAAGTGTTGGAGTATCTTGCGCCGCAATATAATTTGTATATCCTTTCCAATGGTTTCCGGAGCTGCAGTCGCGTAAGATGCGTTCGGCAGGAGTAGATCGTTATTTTAAGAAGATCATTCTTTCGAGGACCTTGGCGTATTAAAGCCTTGGCCCGAAATCTTCATTTGCTTTATCTGCCACCCAGTCCGAGTTACGCGAATCGTTAATGATCGGTGACAGTTGGGAGCTGATATGACTGAGCGCATGGGGTAGGATGCATCAGGCTTTCTATAATGTGACGGAACGAACCGTCTTTCCTTTTCAGCCTACCTATCATATTCATTCTCTGAAAAGAATTAATGAATTTATTATAGGTTTTATGGATTAAGTCGTATTTTTGTTTAGATGAAATGTATAAAATACGATAACATCATGGATAGTACGCTTCGCCATTTGCCTTTACTTTGTTTTACTGTTCTTTACGCTGACCAATCCTTTGGGGACAATGCCGGTCTTTCTGACCATGACACACGGAATGACAGATAAGGAGCGGCAGACTATTGTGCGCCGTGCCACCATCGTGTCGTTTATAACGTTGATGGTGTTTGTCTTTGCCGGGCAGTTCCTTTTCAAATTCTTTGGTATCTCTACCAATGGTTTCCGTATTAAGCTGGAGTAATTATCTTTAAGATTGGTTTTGATATGCTTCAGGCACGGTGGTATACTCCGATGAAACTTAAAGGCACGAAGAGATTAAAACCCTATGCCGATGACATCTCCATTACCCTCTTGGAATTCCGGATGTTGTGTGGTCCCGGGGCTATCGCTAACGCCATCGTTTTGATGCAGGACTCTCATACTTACGCCATGAAAGGTATATTGATCGGAAACAATCGCTTTGATTTATCTGTTGACGTTCTTCATTTCTCCGTGCTTCCACCCGGACTGGTGAAAGTACTGGGAGAGACCGAAATAATGTGATGATGCGTTTGATGGGATTGATTCTGATGGTAAATTTGCAGGGAATGCTTTTGTGAGTGGAGCGAAGCCGATATTGGCGGATATTGTAAGAGAAGGGCTGAGCGGTATCTGCAAGTAGAAGTCTGTAGTTGTGAGGAACGGATAAGATTCACACTCATGTGTACGGAAATGGAAAATAAAAGC
>VOFI01002693.1_pt1 | contig 22841 bp, 18 predicted proteins | sample 5384131 | NCBI WGS metagenome assembly VOFI01 (sample SAMN12384728, study PRJNA508395) | human gut metagenome | isolation source: healthy gut H | host: Homo sapiens | reverse complement strand
GGTGCGCATTTTGACACACCTCCTTTATGACAAGGGAAAATTGCAATAAAATAGCGATTTCGCTTTGAATTTGCGCAAATAAAATGCAGACTTAGTTACATTTGAATCAATGTAGAGTAACCAAGTCCGCATAGAAGAGTATCTTAGTAAGCAAGTTCGGTCAGTGTTGCATACGTCCGTATGCTGTCCAATATGGTCTTAATGTGTCTTGAAGCCAACGCGCCACCTCGGGAAATGACAGGGCACTATTGATAGTAGCCTTCCTCAGGAAAGCCGTCCATCGAACCTGCATCTGAGGATGATTGGGGAAGTCTTCCCTGAAAAACATTGTGTCAGCATTATAGGGTGTGTGACGATTCTCAAAGGTATGGTTGATGGCATCCTGCAAAATGGCAGTGTCATATTGGAATGATGTGAGCAGGTGGTATATGTCATAATAGTCTTTCATACGGCTACTTTGGTCTGCCAAATCTATGATGGCGTGCATCTTCTCCGCTATCACGGTTTCTGTGGAATAGGCAAGGATACTTGCTTCGGGCAGTCCCTCTAACAACAGGGGGTAGTCCAATGAAACAGGATGCGGTGTCACTACATCCCCAAATCCAATGTCCATCGTGAGCACTTGCGCGATAGAGTCCATTGTCACTGGAATACTCAGACGGATACCATGATAATCCTTGAACTCGGTGATGTTCTGGGGTTCAATCTTGTCGCAAGCAAACTGTACACCATCCTCTTTGCAATCAACCGCACATATTTCACGGAATGCTTCGACTATGCGTTCGCCATCATTGCTGATGTGAGTGCCAAGAAAGTCTATGTCCAATGTGGGACGGGCGGCAAATCTCTCGTAGGCGTACATCAACGCACCGCCTTTCAGGTAGAAGTTATTACGATAACGTGTCTGGGAAATACGGTACAGCAGACGCTCCTGAAAGTATCTGGTCAGGATGGTCTGATAGAACACATCCTTCTGCTTGGCTACATTGAGCAGCTTTGCCCGGATGGACTTTCCAGGATTTTTGATTTCACTCATAGTTTTATTGCAATATACTGTTCAAGGATTCGTCTTACTCTTAGTTTGTCGGCATAGTCAAAAAGCAGGGAAAGGTTTCTGCCGGGTAGTGCCAGATAGCTGTTTACCACTTCGGCACAAACGTCCATACCGACCTTGTTGCGGTATTTCACGGCATCACATACGCATCGTTCCTTATTGTATATATGGATGCGATAGCTGCTGATTATCTGTTCTTCGACACCTATGTCAAACATCGTGTTAGTGATGTGGTGCAGTTCGATTTTTGGGAAGACCGGGAGCGTGACTTTCCTGCCTCTCTTCACGGCAATGTGGTAGGCTTGTGGCAGCGAGGTGGTAAGTCCATGCACATTCCATGCGGAGAAAAGGCATAGCACTCCACCCGGAACAATGGCTTCAACATCAATCATAGTGTTGGCCAACTGCTCGGCAGTGGCATACACCCCGCGCTTAATGCGTACAGTATCACCATCACGCACGCTGTCCAGCAGTTTGTAGTATGCTGCCCTTCCTTCTTCTTTTACCATTCCTGAGGAGGTAAAACTGTTGCTGTATCTCTTGCCTTCCATGCCTTTATACTTTATTTTGTGTACAAAGTTACTACATTTATTTCTAATTGTAGTCTGATTGTTCAGAAATATACTCATTAGCCATGAAAAAATTAACATATATTTGACAGTTTGGCGCCTCCAAATGGCTTTGTGTCAGATAATCTTACCTATGTCGTTGCGAAGCTATTCGAGTAACTTCTGGTTCGCATCGCTTTCGATGTACCGACACAATTGCTTCTTGTTATCTTTCTCCAACAGCTGTGTTTCTGTTCCAGCCAGTTTCCCGACGGCTTGTCTGAGGGAATGTTCGCTAAGGAGTTCACTGACATTGGGGAACTGTCTTGTCATGGCTGTGGCGTATTCCACTCCATTGAGAAGAGGAAGTCTGAGTGGCATTTCCTTCAGCACGAAATATGGCAGAGCCTGCTGCATGGCAGACCGATGGGTTGTGACGTAGCTACGGATGTAGGATATGGCAGCCTCACCGCTTTCTGTTGGCAGATAGTCTATAAGAGGACATGCCTTGGACTTCTTCCGTCCGGGAGTTAAATGTTGCACATCCTCCTTTGCAGTTTCCAGCAGTGGTGCTGCTTCCGTTTCGGAATCAATGTCTTTCATCGCATCCCGCAAAGCCCATTCGCCAGTATCACCGTCTTTATTGGCTTTCTCCATGGCGAAATAGCTTTCCCAGTCTTCCTTTGTCCGATAACCGCCCTTGATGCTGACGGCAATGACACTTCTGGAAGCCAAAGAGCATTTAATCCTGTCGATACGCTCTATATGGGGATTTGACATCTGTTTCTCCAACATAGCCATCATGCTTTCAAAACTTTTTCCGTAAAACAGCCAGCTCAGCAAAAGAGGAGCGGAGAGCCTGACTTTCATATTTGGCTTCATGCCAATCATACGTCTGGCTATGTTCATCCATTTGCACTTTTTCTCTGTATCGGGAACCGCCACGGAAAACATTTCGTTAATCTTCTGTGGAAGGTTCTCTTTGGAGACCAGTATAAAAATGGAGTCAAAAGTCTCATCTCCATCATCGCCCCACGACAGCTCCCATTCCCTTGCTATATGCTGCATCTGACCGCTGACCGCCTTGAATATCTGATAATAGAAGGTCTCGTCGCAGTTTGTCATAATACGGGCAAACTTGTTATACTCTTCCCTATGTTCGTTCTTCCATTTGAGGATTCCGGCTTTGAACGCCTCGAACTTTTCCTGCTTTTCTTTGTCCTTCATCATATGTCAGTCGAGCAGGTTTACAAGTTCTTTCTTCATTTCATTGTCTATCTTGCGGTATCGTGCAAAGGCACGGCTTCCCTCGGAATGTCCCGACATCGAGGCTATCAGATTGGGGTCCTTCACCTGCTTATAGAGGTTCCCGATGAAGGTCTTGCGTGCAGTATGGCTTGTGGCGACCTCCCAAAGCGGACGTGCCTCGTCCTGTCTGGTCTTGGGGTTCAGAGTGCGAACCATACGGTCTATACCAACGTGTTTGAGGATGCGCTTGATCATCTTGTTGTACATGGTCTGCGTGAAGCGTGGCAGCAGGGCATCATCAAGATCGATGTATCGTGAAAGGATGTCCTTGGCCTTTTGGTTAAGTGGTACACGCACCGTGTTTGCGTGCTCGTGCTTGGTCTTCTGGGGGATATACTCTATACACCCATCGACGAGGTTTGCCTTGGTCAGCGAGTTAAGGTCACTCACACGGCATCCTATAAGACACTGGAACATGAACACGTCACGATATACGGCATAGCACGGGTCAAGTGCACTTAGGTCGGCATAATATACCTTGTCACGCTCCTCAATGTTCAGGAAGAACGGGTCACCATACATGGGCTGGGCTATCTGGTACTGGTCAAAGGGGTTGATCTTGGTCATGCCCTTCTTGATGCACCATTTGATGACGGTGCGGATTCTGTAGAAGCAGCCTGTGATGCTGTTCTCGGAACGCTCCCACTTAAACTTACTTTCAGGAATGTCCTTGTAGAAAAGAGGGAACTGCTCGCCATAGGTGTGTTCCTCCTGCATCCATCGCTTCAAGTCGCGCAGGTCATCTGCGGTTATCGTGTCAACGTTGAGCTGGAATCCACGGCGGTGTATCACTTCCCTCTGGAATCGCTCGTACCTGCCAATCTTGTCTATATTGGCAAGGTGATGCTTACGGCTGTCCGATGCCAGTATGGTCTCGTCAACATAGTGCTGGATCTGTGTCACTAGGCGGTACTCGTCACTCTTGCTCCCCGCATGGGAATTGATGCTGGGGTGGTGGTATTCCTCAATCAATGACTGTAGCCACTTGCCGTCCACTCCTCGGTGATATTCCCTGGAAATGAGACGTGTGATGTTCTGTATCTCCTCGTCAAACTTCATGCGCTTCTCGTCCGAGACTAGTGCAATGCGGGATTTGTAGCCTTGTTTCTCCGCACTCCAGTGGTTGGGGCTGATGGAGAGCTCGCTTGCCGCCTTGATATCTACGTCTCCCTTGTCACGCAGGCGGAAATACACCCGTGCGAGGTCGGTGACGTTGTTCTTCGATGCGGTCTTCCTTATAAATGCGGTCACTTTCATAGTCTGTATGCTTGCTTAGTTTATCATATCAACGAGTTTGCGCTTCATGTCATCGTCAATGTTGCGGTAGCGGGCAAAGGCACGGCTTCCCTCCACATGCCCGGACATGGACGCAATCAGATTAGGGTCGGGTACCTGCTTGTAGAGGTTGCCGACAAAAGTCTTTCGCGCCGTATGGCTCGATGCCACCTCATACAAAGGCTTTTGCACGGTCTTGTAGCCGTGAGTGTCAAGCACCGTCACCATCCTGTCAATACCGCATTGCTTCAGCAGTTCCCTTATACCGCTATTATAGGTATAGACGGGTTTGAACGGAAACAGTTTGTCCGTATCGGAGTTCTCATATTTGGAAAGTATTCTGAGCGCTTTCTCATGCAAGGGTACTCTTACTGTCTTTGCCTCGCATTTCTTTGTCCTCTGCGGCATGTATTCCACGAAACCGTCTTTGATATTTTCCCGTGTCAGACGGTACAAGTCACCGACACGACAACCGATATAGCAGTGGAAGACAAAGATGTCACGGATGACCTCCAACAGGGGAGTAGAAGACAGGTCAGCCTCATAGAGGATATTGCGTTCCTCAATGGAGAGGTAGAACGGAACTCCATACACAGGGACTTTGCATCCATACTGCAGGAATACTTCATTGCTTGTATAGCCCATTTTCTTGCACCAGTGCAGAAACACACAAAAAAGATTCATCGTGTTTATGATGGTTGTGCTTGACTTCTCTTTCGGCTTGTATTGGGCAGGGATATAATCCTTGTAGAAGTCAGGATGTTCAAGATACAGCAGGTGCTCATTGACTACATAGCCACGGAAGTCGTTCATGTCTTCCAGAGAGATTGTCTCGACAAAAAGGTTGAACTCCTTGTTTTCCATAATCTCACGGTTATAGGCCACATACCTTGTCAACTTACGGTACAGGTTCTCTATCTGCCCCTTGGTCTGTCTTGTTCCCTCATGCCGGCCGATATACTCCGAAAGTCTCGTCAGTAGGTTGGGATGCTTACGCTCATACGCAAGATTCGGATGGAGCACATCCTCGATGACCTGTCTCAGCCAGTCCCCGTCTGCCTTGTTCCTGTCAAAGGATGTTTCTATCTGTTCAATGATGGCGGCAATCTGTTCGGGAATGCGCTTCTGTTCATTCTTGTCCACAATGGTGTTCCTGCGATACCTTAGCGCATTGCCGTCCCAATACTTATCTACCACCTGCAACCCAGAGGCGACCTTGATGTCGATTTCCTTGTCGCGCACACGGAAACAGATGCAGGAAACACCTTGTTTCCCGTTCCCCTTTGCCTCTTTGAGATATACGCTTGCCTTCATGTTTTTGTCGGTTTTATGTTTTCTAGGTGAAAAGTTAATACATTTCCCGTAAATGTTCCCAATAATCCCAGAGAAACTTGCAGGCGATTAAAAAGATTTAAGATATTGTTCCCATGATAAAGTCAACTAAAACACTTGTAAATCAACTATTTTGTTTGCAGTTGTTATGCTTTTCTTTCTACTTTCTATCCTTTGTTTTCAATTAATTTTCATTGATTTATGTTCCGTGCTTTCTGTTTCTTTCAGAGAAATACCTGCTGTCAGCTTCAGTTGTTCGGCTAGACTGTTAGCGATTTCTTTTGCTTCCGGGGCATTCGGGGGGACTACCAGGCAGACCTTGTTACTTAGTTTGAAACGGCCTTCCCGGGGAAGAATCTGGTTAGGCTTGGGAACGATGTTGTACTCGTTCACCACTTCTTTTGTCTTTTGACAACTGGGGTAATCATTAACAAAGACAAAAGAAGAAGAGAAATACTTTTCTTCATGATCCTAAAATGTGTGTTAAGTTATAAATAGATTTGACATGACAAATGTACTTGTTTAAATGATAAGTTCCAATTATATGGAAATAAAAAAGCGGGGTGGCATTTTGCTCCTTATTTTGCGGTGATCGTAAAAGTATATTGTAACTTCTATTTGTACGAAATTATTTATGTCTGTTGCTTTATGCGCATAAAAGAATGAATCTTGTTTCTCTTTCTTATACAAGTTGTTTAAAGAACAGACCTTGTGTTTATAATAAAAAGTGAGAACGTTTATTATAAACGGGTCTTAAGTTTATTATAAACGATTATTGGCTGATTTCTTGAAAAATGGGTGAAGAATTTAAACAAAATGGGGCGAAATCCTTGCAGACTTCACCCCATTGTTAGTTCTTACAGTACACTTGCGTGTATGCAATCTGATGATTTATGTCTTTATTTTTGTATGTTTCATACCTGTTGTTTCTGATTCGTTTCTGCAAATATACAAAATAAAAAAGGAAAAGTCAATACCCTGTTTCCGTTTTGAAGCTGAATACATAGGCAATGGTGGCTGGCATCAATACCTCTTTCTCCATTGCTATTATTTGAGAAGCTGTTCCTCAATGATTTGCACGTACTTCTCCGGAGTAGCTCCGACTTCGACGATAGGTTTGCCGCCTACTGGAATAAAGAAAAGAGTCGGCAGCGCCTGTACTCCGAAATGTTTGCACAAGTCTTTCTCTTTATCCGCATTCACTTTATAAAACATGACTTTTCCCTTATACTTTTCAGCCAATTCTTCCATTTTCGGAAGCAGTCTCATGCAAGGGCCGCACCAAGTTGCCCAAAAGTCAACAACCACAGGTTTGTCTCCATTATAAACGAAATCATTTCCTGTCCGGTAATCAAAAATATGTTCCAGAAAGAATTGGCGGGTAATCGGATTCATCTTGCCGTCTTCCGCTTTGACTTCCGTTACTTTAGCTTCCGATTCGGGAATAGGAACCAAGTCGAAAGGCTGGAAGTATATTTTTTGATGAACATAATCAATGGACAAAATGCCGTAGTCCAATAGTTTCTTTCCTAAAACAGAATGTTTCAGAGATGGATTCCTCACGGCAAAGGCATCGTCTATCTTTGTTTTCACGAATATTGTTTCCGGTAAGGTCAGGCTTTCTTCTTCTTGTGCCGTCTCTTTATAGCCGATTGAAACTTTTTGCGGAGTTCCCTTCGGATAAAGTGTGCTCCACTCGTTAAAGTCTTTTTCAGTGAGGTTGATTAATCCGTCGCTCCATGTATCTAAAATAGGAAAAATTGTTTTATCTTGAATCGATATCGAACATACTATACCTAAACCTGTTATCAATTCAAAATTTTCTCTATAGTTTAGTTTCATGTACGAAGGTCGGTATGGCTGAGTGATAGTGATCTTTTTTCGTCGCATGTCAATGGTCAAGACGGAAGTTCGGAATACTGCAGAATTCAATACTCCCATTACTCCCAGTTTGCGTAGATAAGGTTCATCTTCTAATATGAATGTTGGCAGACTATTGCTGAATGTATTATTGCCAATAGTTAAGGTTCCTATTTCATAGATCTTCTTTTACGGGAACCTGTTTGAATTTGAAATTCTGATAACTTCCAAAACTACTGGCGTTTTTCGTGTTGATTTTCAGTTGGTTGACAGCTTCCGGAAGTAATGCATTATGTCCGGCTAAATCAAGTACAAAATTTGCTGTTTCTCCATTTATATTGGCTTCTATGATAATCTTTCCATCGATTGTTTTAAATGGAATGATTTCCGTCATACTGTTCTGTGTTTGTGCTTTTATGCCTGAAATAAAACAAAAAGCAATCAAACATATATGTATTTTTATTATCATATTTCTCAAATTCATATTGTTTTAAAGTCTATCTTTCTTTTTTGATTTCTATTTTTCTCTCCTGATTGTCCTTTTTAATAATAATATATCCTGTATCTCCGGGAATAGCGTTCATTATCTCTTCTATAGCAATCTGGCTCATCGGACAGTTGCTTAATGAGGTTCCGTTGATATTGATTACCTGATCACCGAAAGATACTTGGTCTTTCATACTATCCCATATCGTTGTGATTTCAAATCGTTCGTTGCGTGGCAATATACTCACATTCCAAAGAACGGGAGCACCTCCCATATCAGTTTTCCCTTTTTCGAATGGGAGGAAGAAGAAGCGTTTACGCATATAGTCTATAATCACTTTTCCATATTTCAGCAAGTCTACTCCTATGATTGTTTCATTCATTATGCTTGTCGTGCAGCCTATGTTTGTGAATTCCTTATCCATGATACGAATAGAAGGTATGTTCAGTTTTTTGATTTCTACAGGACTTCCCAGTCCGGTTAATCCGGCAGATACAATCCCATGTGCATGATTTGTTTCTTTTATATCGGATATATCAGCCAGCCTGTTATAATCTTGTATCGAATATAGTAGAAAACCTTCTGCACCAGTGTCAAACAATATTTTCATTGTCTGTTCTTCTTGCTTGACAGTGATAAATGAGTGATATTCCGTTTCATCCAGAAGAGGAACTCCGTCTGTTAGTTTCAGTTTCTCGGGGCGATAGGGATAGTTGATGACCATGATTCTATAGCGAGAGTCGAATGTTACTACAGATTGTGAGAATGCGTCTCCACCGAGAATGCCGGCGACTCCTAAATCAGTGAAAAAGGATCTTTGGGTAGCACCATTGTTTTTTAATAGCTTGATTTGGTAACTATTGCCGATGGAGACATTGGAGACATATGCTTCTTGATAGTTTTGTCCCTGTCCGTTCACATCAGAAATGCGTGTATATCCTGCAGCGTTTGCCTGCATTTCAAGGGCTATATCGTACATCGTTCCGGTTTTGCCACCGGTGTCGACGATATATTTCGTTTTAACGCCGTTGATTGTGACAGGAATAATGATTTTGTTGTGTACCAATTCATAGGGAATAGTGTCGCAAACCTTATTTTGGATTTGCGACATACATTCCTTTCCATAGATTAGAAACATTAACAGCCATAAACCGGTGAGTATCTCTGCTCTTTTCATATCATTTCTTTTGCGAATTCATTTTTTCTGCTTCTAGAATAGCTTGATAGGCGTTAACAATACCTCCGGAGATACATAAATCATCAAAAAGGAATAAATCTTGTGAAGGTCTGTCGTCTACTCGAATGCCTTTTTCTACTTCTACTCCTTTGCGTGAGGTTACACTTTTTAATAGAATATCACGGATTTGTGAGCCGGTAAGCTTTGGAAAATAAGATTTTATGAGTGTGGCTACTCCGGCTACGGTAGCGGCCGCTAGTCCTTCTCCTGTTCCTGTTCGGTAAGTGTCTCCCATGTATGCAGAATATATATCTGTTCCCGGAGCATAGATATCTAGTGTATTTGCTCCATAATTTGTATCCATAACCGGATTTCCTTTTTTATCAGAAGAGGCGACTATCATAAGATTGGTGAGTTCTTTGTCTTTACTCATTTTCCGGTTCGGGAAGAATTCTACTTTGTCCATATCGATAGATGTATTCCACGCGGGAACTATCACTATGGCTCCTTTCTTTTCCGCTTCTTTCAATTCATGGATTATCCATTGTTTTTGTTCCTCGGGGTATAACATATTCTGTTCAGGCAATACAATCACATCTGCTCCGTGGCTGACTGCATAATGAATGGCTAATGCCATATCTTTCAGGTAAGGTTCCCCTTCTCCTGTACAGATACGTAGCGTCATGATTTCTGCTTGATCGGCAATGCCATCGCTTCCTATTTTATTGTCACGTTTAGCAGCTATAATTCCTGCCTTCATTATGTTGGTTGCTGCATCGGATGTAAGTAGTATATTATTTCCATAATTGCTGTCATTTATGTCCATTGGGTTGTCACCTGTAATTTCTTTCCGTTGGTCCGTACCATATTTTCTTAAGGCTTCTTCGTAAGAGGCTTTAGCTGTTTCCACACTTTTCTTACCCATATTTTGGTATACAGGTTCCCATTTATCTGTATTATATAAACTGAAATAATAGGCTGTACATACAAAGGCTACTTCAGAGAGGCTGTCCCTTTCCGCTTTAGGGTCATAACAACTTTGAAACTCCTCGACGGTTAATTCTTTTCCAGGGAAGCGCTGCTTCATGTCTCTATTAAATTTTTCAACGTATTCTTCGATGACATAAGCAAGTTGCAGACCACTGTAAGTACTTCCTATTCTGGATTCGGGCATTACTTTATATCGATAATAGTTATATTCTTCCATGTTTTCCGGTGCAGCTACTTCCTGACGTGTTCCATTAATAATTTTATAATACTTTTTCCCATCAAAAATATAGTCTGCATATTTATCTTTCAAGCGGAAGAATTCACGTTCTCCTTCTCTCGTCAAAGACTCCACAACTTGAGCATCTTTGCCTCCGAGGAAGTTCCAACCATTAATATCATCAATAAGACCATTTCTATCATCATCTTTTTGATTTAATTTTTCTTTGGGATTGATCCATATAGCCTGTCTCAGATCTTCGTGTTCCACGTCCATTCCGGTTCCGATTAATGCGACAATCGGCCTTTTCTTGAGTTTCTTTTTGTTAGCATTCAAATATTCATAGGCTTTATTAACTTCAGCGCCATATACACTGTCTCTGTCGAAAGAACAATTGTACCAGTCCAGTTCGGATTGTTTTTTTTGTTTTTCAACTTTTTGTTTTATTAATTGAGCTGATGTAATTCCACAAATAAGGCAGCATAAGATAAGGGATATAAGTTTTTTCATTGTAGGATGAGTTATGATATTTATATAGTCAGATTAATTTCTAGCTTTTAATATGGCTTCACGTACTTGTTCTCCGCGGACATTACGTGCTATTAGTTTTCCTTCTTTGTCAATGACTACAAGGAAAGGGATAGCATAAATGCCATAAGCTGTCTGGATAGCACTTGGAGCTTCATTACTTTTCGGAAAGCCTGTTTTATCCCACAGCATTACCCAGGGAAGTTTTTCTTCGTCCAGCATCTTTTTCCACTTAGCTTGGCTATCGTCTAGTGATACGCTGATGAACTCCAAATCGTCAGCTTTCAGTTCATTATATATTTTTAGCATACTACGCATCTCCTTACGACAAGGGCCGCACCAGGAAGCACAGAAATCCAAAACGACAATTTTACCGCGAAAGTCTTTTAAATTGACCTTCTGATCATTGACATTCGTGAAAGTAAAGTCCGGACATTCTGCACCAATAATTTGGTGGGAAAGGATTTTGACTCTTTCTACCAGCCAGCGGGCAGATAAAGAGTTTCGCTCATCATCGGAAATCATATCCAATAATTTCTTATTAGAGTAATAGTCATTTACATTGGCCAGATAAGCAAGCGCGGATACCATATTAGGTGACAGTTGCGCGTTAGCTGGAAGAGAAACAGTTGCTGTGTCCGGGTCTTTATCTGCGGGTAAATATTCTTGCAGAGTGAGAAACGAGTCGATACCTTTAAACGACAGGGAACTTTGTTCGGGATTTGTCTCATCATAGTAGCCGATGATGTTCACTTCATGGTTCTCGAAATATATTTTTTCTTCCGTTTTTCCGATTCGCAATGTGTAGATATCGGGTTGAATCAGCTTCTGTTCTGTGGCGAACTCTTTATTGGGTTGGAGTTCACAGCTAAGAATAAGTGTTCCGTTCAGGTCATTCACTTGCAAAGTGGTTGGTTTCAGTATTCTTAACTTGCCTTTAATTTGTAGTCCATCTTTGCACCACGAACTTGTCGTGGCGCATAAGAAGGACGAAAAAAATAAAATGAAAAGTTTCTTTGTTGATATCATAGAATTGTATTTAAATAATAATCGTCACAGGAGAATAGTTACCAGTCAAATCCTGCCCAGGGATCGTCATCGTCTCCACCGTCTTCATCGTTGTTACCCGGTATTTCTGGATGAGGCTGAATATCCCAGTCATTCGGACCTTTAGCTATGGCTTCCAAATCAATTCCATAATTCTCCTTCATGTATTTGCGTACGAAAGCGAATTTCTCGATAATAAGCGGGAATTGACTGTATCTTTCGGTACTTTCGGCTTCCGTATAATATAATGATAGTAAGGCATATCCGGCAAATGTTGCTTCCCGGGTCGGGTTGCTGCCGTCATATTCTTCATTCAGTGTGAATTTATTTGTATTTACAGTACCTGGAAATCCCCTGTTCAAGTGAAAATCAGGACTGTCTGTTTCCCAAAAATAGAATGATATAGGAGTCACGTAATCCAAACCACGGTTGAATTCTTCGGGAATGGTAATTAGCCTTTTTTCTACAGCAGCCTTTATGATATTACCGAGAATCATTTTCCGACGTTGGCTGAACGTTACTTGGTCGTCCGGCATAATATATTTGTCGGTCATTTCTGCCTGAGGTCCGAATAAACAGGTGCTCCAGTAATCCAGACCATTAATGATTTCGTGCATGGCATTATTTTGTTTGATAACGACTGCTCCCAAATCTATTTCCGTTGCTATATGCACATTATAAGCCATATACCAATATAACGGTAATAATTTGCTTGTAACCTTTTTACACTTTTCGTTATTGAGGTAGGAGAATACATGTTTCTTCATAAATTCCGTATAGAACTTCGCCATTTCATCGTTGATACACCCTTCCCCTTTATAATTTGTGGATGCACCTCCTGTCCAGCTACGATTGAAATCTTCATCTTGCAAATCTTTATAAATCAGATAGACGCCGAAATCTTTTTGTATTTGTGAGATGTCATCATCCCAGCTATTCGTTCCTTGGGGAACTTTGAAACGTAATTCAATGCCTCCTTCTGTGGGGGTAAGTGCATCTTCTTCATAGCATGAGGTGAATGCTATGCAAGTGAGGAGTCCCCATAATAAATATATATTTCTCATATTTGTTTCTTTTTTAAGTTACTGAAATTATTAGCATTAGTTTTCTCGTTTAGGAGCCAAAGGATTTTGTTCCAGTCTTTTATTTTTAATCAATACTTCATCCGGAATCGGCATGGTATAAGAAGGGTCGTTAGATTTTAGCGTATATGTTTTACCTTCCCATTCGTGTGTGATTTGAGGCATTCCGTAGCGTCTCAGGTCGAACCAGCGTTGTCCCTCAAAACAGAGTTCTTTTCTTCTTTCTGCCTTGATAAAGTTTTTCAACGTCTCACCGGTCAATCCGGCAGGGACAACTAACTTTTCTGGTTCGTAACGATTCTCCAATAAAGTTCTCATAGCTGAAAGCGCCTTACTTTCTTCGTTATTGTAGGCAGCAGCTTCTGCAAGATTCAGATATGCTTCACTTAGTCTAAAAGAGAGTGCAAAATTCTCTGAACCATTAGGCTCGCCCATTGCAGATAGTTGGTATTTCCCGAAAGAACTGTAATAGTCCGGATAAAAACTGTTATTTATTCTGTTATATTCTTTAGCTATGTATTTTTCTTTTCTTAAGTCTCCATCTTTAAAACTTTCCAACAGATCATCGGAAGCTGTGAAGGCTTTCCGATAGTAGGTAATATTTATTCCCCAACCGGGATAATCGGGGTCTTCCTCTTCACGAGATACTGTTTCGTTATTAAATTCTGTGAGATCAGATACATTTCCATATAGCCAGATTACTTCTGATGATTTCAAAGACGTGAAATTGTAATAAGGTTCTGCTGTTGACGTAGAAGGCAGATTATTCAAATTGATTAAAGAGAAAGACCACTCATTGATTACCTTGTCGGCATATATCGCTGCATCCTTCCAATTTTCCATGTAAAGGAAAACACGGGATTTCAATAATTGTATCATAGGAAGGCTGATTAAATAGTTCGGTTCGTATTGCTTATCTTTCGATAAAGTGAGAAACAACCGTTCCGCTTCGCTCAAATCTTCTATAATCTGGTTATAAACTTCTTCTACACTATTACGTGTCATTAATAAATCTTCTTCGGGTAGTAGGTTACTTGTCAATTTAAGAGGTACTCCCGCTGCTTGCTTGTCATAATTATAAGGTGCACCGAAGTGATTGACTAACATGAAGTAGTAGAATGCTCTTAGACCTAAAGCTTGGGCAATCACATAGTTCTTTTCAGCTTCTGTTCCGTTTACATCACCAATATAATCAAGTGCGGCATTTGCCCCTAAAATAAATTTATAGTAACCTTCCCAGATATTGTAAACAACGGGACTGTTCTTTTCCATTATGAAGAACATATCCGGTTGCCATGTGAAAACTGCTTTCACCTCTTTACGTCAAGTCTGTGGATAATGGCCTTGTAGAAATTACGGATAAGTGCCGTAAGAAGAAGGAACACAGTGTTCTCTGCCATGAAGGATTTGGGCAATCTGTCCCACCCGAAACCATTGTTCATATCATCGAAGATACGTTCCTTTCCTCCACGAAGGTTATAGAACTCGACAATTTCTTGGAAGATTCATAGTCGTTAGTCAGGATACAACGGTATGTGTATTCTCCTTCCCAAAGATCCAGCACACCGTCCATCCGTTTCTGTCTTTGAATCACAAGTCGGTATGCTTTACCCTTCCACTTCTCAACAAGAATAGAGTTCAATTCGAACTCAATGCCATTGATTTCCTCAGTCTTCCAGCCTCTAAGAGCAAAGATGTCATTGTAGAGCGAACTGCAGCGGTTTGCGCGGATATAGAAGGATTTGCTGTGTTTCTCTATTTCCTCCACGATTTCCTCGGAACATGATCCACAATCAGCTCTGAAACGATTGATTGTAAGTCCGTTCTGCTCAAATCTCTCAAAGAATCTCTTCAGCGTGTCCTTCTGATGAAAACGAACGTTGGTGTTACCATCGCTATTCTCAATGCCAACAATCAAGTCGTCAATAACCGCCACGCCAGGGCGATAACCAAGGAACTTCTTGTATGTAGGCTTTGCATCATACTTCTCAGTCTCTATGAACTGATGGTCGAAATCAACATCATACATCTCGCCCTCTTTCAGTTGGCCGGATGCAAACATACAATTGAGCAGTAAGGTATTGAGTGTGTCAGCCGTGTTGAAATCGTAGTTCTTACCCGTATCTGATGTGTATGAGATGTTTCCTTGCGTCAGTTCCTTTATCGCTCTGAGGATAGTATCAGAACTACAAGTACGAAGTGTCGGATGGAGCGAGAGATGGTTCATCAAATGAGTAGTGACATCCTCAATGCATGAGCCACCACAGAAGTAGATACTCATGAGGGAACGGACGATTTCACTGTACTGATAACCGAACGAGCTACACCTTAGACCGAGTGTCGAGTCGATTACAGATGACAATGTGGAGTCAAATTGCTCCATGATTGAAAATATTCCTCCAAAAGGAGTGAGCTTCTCGGATTTTATTTGTATTTTTTCGCATCCTCTGACATGGCATCCCCATACCGTATTGTTGATTCCTTTGTTGGTAGTAGAACGCAATTCCATACCTATTAGTGCATTCAATCGGTTCTCATCATTAAAAGCCTTACTGAATTGCAACTTGTTCTGTATGTTGTAAGAGTATTGATGTGTGTTGTTAGTAAACAATTCACCACCAAAAGGAAGTAAGGCGGCTTTGAATTCTTTACTGGCTGGTGAAACCGAGTTAAAGTCATATCCGCGATAATTCTCGGCAATGTAAAATGTCCGTTCCGATTCCCATGCTTCGTTTGTACTATTATTATCCGAATATCCTCCGGTGAATTGATAAGTCAGCCAGTCTAGAATGTTCCATTTTAAGTCAAGTGAGGCGGACAGATAGCTGGATGCTGATTTTGAGCCGCTATTCTCCCGTTCATTAATGAAATTGTATGATAACGATCTTACTCCTTCATTATATGGATAGGAGGCTTTCATCTGATAATAGACATCAGGGTCTATTGAGCGGTTAGTGTAGTGGCATATCCTAAAGGATTGACTCCTCCCGCAAATCCTTTATTCGTGTTTACACTTCCATTGATAGCTGCATTTATGGTTAGTTTCTGTACCGGACGTATAGTGATAGCAAGACGGCCGGTCATGCGTTCACTATCATTTCCAATTTCTTGTCCTTCGCTTTTGGAATATCCCATAGAAGCCGAATAACTGTATTTGTTTGTTCCGCCGGAAACACTTAGATTGTGATTATGGCTGAAAGCGCGGCGGGTTAGTAGTTTGAACCAATCTGTGTTTTGTGTTTCCAAAACATTTCGTTGGGCAAGGAACTCTTCAGAGGATATATCATGTGATAAATACATATTCAATAATCCTTCGTACGTGTACATTTGTTTGATAGGTTCAGCACTGTAAGGAGTTCCCCAGTTGAAAGCTTCTTGTGAGAACAGTACCCTTTCTTTTGAATTCATATAATTGAACTGATCGTAATTAGGTCGTGTTCCTATTATAAAATTGGATGTGTAATTAACGCTTAAACGATCAGTAGTATTTTTTTAGTAGTAATTTCAATGACACCATTAGATGCCTTTGAACCGTAAATAGCAGTTGCAGAAGCATCTTTTAGAATACTGATGCTTTCAATATCGGCCGGATTCAGCCAAGATATCTGGTTACCGATGATATTTTTTAAGTCATTGGTCATTAGAGAGGTCGCATCCAATTCTAATGGGTCCTCCTGAATAATTCCGTCTACTACCCATAACGGGTCCTGATTACCTAATAGTGTACTTGTACCACGAATCTGAATCTTGGGAGCAGTACCTACGCGGCTACTGGTATTGGTCACTACCATACCTGCCACACGTCCTTGTAACATTTGGTCAATAGTGGTATACGAAGGCATTATGATATCCTTGGCTTTGACGGTAGTGATCGAACCTACCAGGTCACGTCGCTGGATGTTCTGATAACCGGTTACCACTACTTCGTCTATTTCTGTATTTGAGGAATTGTTTAGAGTGACGTTGATGGTTCTCTTTCCTGTATATTTGACTGTTTTCTTTTCCATTCCGATGAACGAATAGGTCAATATTAGTCCTTCCTGTGCCGGAATGCTAAAGGTGTAGTGTCCGTCCAATCCGGCAATAGCTCCTTGCTTTGATCCTCGAACACTGACCGTAGCTCCCGGAAGTGCTTCACCGCTTGTGTCACGTATCCAACCGCTAATAGTGATTTTGTCAGTTTTTCTTTTCTTGATAACGATAGCACTACCTGAAATTTCGTAAGTGAGATTAGTTCCTTCCAGGCATTCGTTCAAAATTTCGGTAATTGTTTTGTCTTTTGCTCTTACACTGATATCAGTAATGTTAGCGATATCTTCAGTTGCATACATAAAGATAAATTTTGTTCGATTTTGCAGGTACCAGAGTACTGATTCTAAAGTCTCTTCTCTAAGATCAACCGATATTCTTTGGTTGTCTTGTGCCTGAATCATAAGTGAAGATAGAGAGAATAGGCATAAAAAGCAGAGCTTGATAATATTTCTGCTCGTACGCGATATCCCTCTGAATAAGGAATGTGCTCGTCTTTTCATAAGCGTTAGTTATAATGTATTAGTAATTATTTATAAGAGATATGCAGAACGCCTTCTCTTTGTTTTATATCTACCAGGTTCAGTTCTTTTATCATGTCAATAATCGGATTCATATTTGCATATCGATTAAGATAGGCTCCAATTTTTACTTGTTTGACAGCATCATCTTCAAATGTGTATTTGAATCCATACCATTTAGAAAGATATGACATGACACTCTCAAGAGGGATATTTTTGAATATGAATGAACCGGATTCCCAAGATGTGTATAATTCTGTATTTACATTGGTTACAGTATTTCTTTTGGAATTCTTGTCAAAAATGAAATGTTGGTTGGGAGTTAATTCGAAATCTTCGTTTTTACTTTTAATTTTTATAGATCCATTAATAAGTGTAGTGCTTTCAATATTCTCGTCTGGATAGGCTCTGACATTGAAAGTTGTTCCTGTCACTTGAATAGAGGTATATGGTGTTTGGACAATAAATGGATGTTCACTGTCTGGAGCAACATCGAAATATGCTTCTCCTTTGATTTGGACAATACGTTGTTCGTTACTGAAGCATACAGGATATATCAATTGGGATTCTGCGTTTAAATGTACTTTCGTTCCATCTGACAAGGTTATGTGACATTCCATTCCATGTAGTGTTTGCAGGGTGTTTTTGATTTCTTTTATTTGAGGTTTATTGGTAGGCATTTGATAATTGATACCTTTGGAATCAATGATAAACATCTTGCTTGTCCCTTCTGGTAAAGCTCCTTCCGGAATTTTGAATGTAGTGCCGTTACTTAATGTAACTTCTCCGCCATGTGTGCCGGGATTGATTTCGCTAATCGGTTCTTCAGATATCCATTTATATATAGGATAGGAAACCGGTATCATGAGTAGTAAGATAAGGGCTGCATATCTCATACTTCTTTTCCACAGAAAAAGGTTAGGTGCTTTTTCTCCATTTAACAGAGGATAAATCTTTTCCCATGCTTTTTGTGAGGAAAAGCTCTTTATCAACAGTGAGTGTTCTTCATATGTCCTCTGATTTAATATCCGGTCGGCTATCTTTTGATGTTCCGGATTCTCATTAATCCATTTATGGTAACTCTCATTCTCTTCCAAGGTTGACGAATGAGTGAATATGGAGGCTAATACTTTAGCAATCTTAAATTTTTCTTTAAATGATTCCATCATTTTTTCAATTGGTTCGTATATAAAACAATCCAAATGAAAAAATGGGGTAATCAAAAAGTTACTTTATTTGCATAGAAAAAGACATAAGATGTAATTAATTCCTTTTAGGCTTTCTCGGAGTTTGCGATAAGCTATTTTTTTTAACTTATGGACAGTTCCTTCTGAGATTTGCAATTTGTCAGCAATTTCATTGTTTTTTAACCCTTTCATTGAATATAAGATGATATTCCGCATTTGAGTAGGTAATTCTTCTACCGCTTTGCGAACAATGCGAAATGTTTCTTGCTCAATAATCTCAGCTTCAAATCCATTGTCATATTCTTCTTTTCCGTGAAAAAAAGGAATATCTAGTTGTGCGTGTTTGAGGTAATTCAAACATTTATTTCGAGTGACAGTATAAAGGAAACTTTTTACTTTCAAGATATCGTTGAAGTCTTCTTTTCGTTCCCAATAAGCCAACAATGCGTCTTGAACAATATCTTTGCAGACTTCTTTATCTTCAACATAGTGAAATGAGAAAACGCAAAGAATAGGGTAGTAGTCGTCAAATAGCTTTTTGAAAGCTTGTTTGTTACCACGCTTGATGTCTGCAATTATATTTTCTATATGTGTGTTCACTGTTTAAAGCGGCGCAATTGGCATAAAAGAGTTTTTTTATCCAATTTTGCTTATTTTCTTCAGCTTTTCTTCTTCGATGATTTTTATCTTTCTTCCGTCAATTGTGATTAATCGTTCTGCGGCGAATTGAGATAAAGTACGAATGGCATTTGAAGTCGTCATATTCGATAAATTAGCCAAATCTTCGCGTGAAAGATAAATGCTTAGGGTAGAACCGTCTTCTTCCAGCCCGTAGCTCTCTTTCAGGAACATCAACGATTCAGCCAGACGTCCGCGGATATGTTTCTGTGTCAGGTTGACGGTACGTTCGTCGGAGATACCGAGGTCAATAGAAAGTTGGCGGATAAAGAACATGGCCAGATCGTTATTCTGAGCAACCAAGGTGGTGATAGCACTCATAGGAATCAGACAGACAACGGAAGGTTCAAAAGCAGCTGCAGCGGTAACGAAGTCCTGTTTCGCAAAGTAGGCGCGGTACGCAAAATATTCCCGCGGTTTGATCATGCGAATAATCTGACTTCTTCCTCCTACACCATCTTTGAAGATTTTTACTTTGCCACTGATGAGACACATCAAATGAGAGGGGGTTTCTCCTTCACAATAAATGGTTTCATTCTTTTTGTAGGTCTGTATCGTATAATTATTCATCAGAAACTCCTTTTGCTCATTGTTTAAAGGAGCTAACATGTCGGATAACGGTTCCGAAATATCTATGTCTGACATATTCATTTTTACCATGGGTGCTACAAAACTGTGTTATACAGCACAAAAGTAAAAATAAAAAATGAGAAAATGAACGAATCTATAAAAAGATTGCACAAAAGCGGTAGCTTTCGTGCAATCTTGAAAACATTTTATTTAGTAAATAACAGTTCCCTATACTTCGGTAGAGGCCATATTTCATCGTCTACTTCCATTTCTAAATGGTCGATGTGATCTCGTATCTGGTCGAGATACGGACGCACTTTATCTTCGTATGCAAATGCTCTTTCCTTGTAGTTTTCAAGGTGGTTGGCTACTTTTCGTGCTTCGGTCATTTCACGGACCAGTATTTTAATGGAGGTCACCCGGTGGGAGATCTCACGAATCAACTCTTTACGGTCGGCGCTCAACACTTCGTATTCTTTGGCAGAGAAGATTTCCTTCATTCCGCGAAGATTTTCGAGCAGGCGATTCTGATAAGCCACGGCAGTCGGCACGATGTGGTTGATAGCGAGGTCGCCCAATACACGGCCTTCAATCTGAACTTTCATGGTGTATTTCTCCAGTTCTACTTCCAAACGGCTGTTCAACTCCGTTTCGTTGAAAATGCGTTCGCCGATAAGTACGGATTTGGATTGATTGTCAACGTAGTGCATCAGAGCTTCCGGGACGTGGCAGATGTTGGTCAGTCCGCGGCGTGCAGCTTCCTGTTTCCATTCTTCGGAATAGCCGTCGCCTTCGAAACGGATCGGTTCGGAAGCGATGATTGTCTCTTTCAGCAGACGGAAGATGGCTTCGTCTTTGCCGACTCCTTCTTCCATAAGCTTTTCCACCGATGCGCGGAATTCGTTCAACTGATTTGCCATGGCAGCGTTGATAGCAATCATAGCGGCGGCACAGTTGGAAGAAGAACCTGCGGCACGGAACTCAAACCGGTTTCCGGTGAAGGCGAAAGGGGAGGTACGGTTACGGTCGGTTGTGTCGAGCAGAATTTCGGGTATACGTCCGATACCCAGTTTCAGCGTTGTCTTTTCTTCCGGGGTCATTTTCTCGTTTCCCACCTGGCGTACAATTTCGTCAAGAGTTGCCGAAAGTTGTGAACCCAGAAAGCAGGAAAGAATAGCGGGAGGAGCTTCGTTGGCTCCCAGGCGGTGACTGTTGCTGGCACTCATAATAGAAGCACGCAATAGATTCTGGTTCTTATAAACCATCATCAGCACATTCACCAGGAAAGTAAGGAATAGCATATTTCCTTTCGGATTCTTGCCCGGTGCAAACAGGTTGACGCCTGTGTCGGTACAAAGCGACCAGTTGTTGTGCTTGCCCGAACCGTTCACGCCGCTATAAGGTTTCTCGTGCAGAAGCACGTTGAAGTGATGCTTACGGGCAATACGTTTCATCAAGTCCATGACAAGCTGGTTGTGGTCGTTTGCCAGATTACAGTTTTCGAAGATAGGAGCCAGTTCGAACTGGTTGGGTGCTACCTCGTTATGACGTGTCTTGGCGGGAATACCCAGTTTGTGGCATTCGATTTCGAGTTCTTTCATAAATGCCGTGACGCGTGGAGGGATAGAGCCGAAATAGTGGTCTTCCAACTGTTGATCTTTAGCGGAAGAATGTCCCATAAGTGTCCGTCCTGTCAGGCAGAGGTCGGGACGTGCATTATATAAGGAGGAGTCAACAAGGAAATATTCCTGTTCCCAGCCCAGGTTTGTATATACACGAGTGATGTTTTTGTCGAATAGCTGGCAAACTTCCGTAGCAGCTTTGTCTACGGCAGCGAGTGCTTTTAGCAATGGAGTTTTGTAATCCAGTGCTTCGCCTGTGTAAGAAATAAAGATCGTGGGAATACAGAGAGTTGTGTCTACAACGAATGCCGGAGAAGAAACATCCCATGCCGTATAGCCGCGAGCTTCGAAAGTATTGCGGATGCCACCGTTGGGAAAAGAAGAAGCATCCGGTTCCTGCTGGATAAGCAGTTTGCCGGAGAAGCGTTCGATGACTTCACCGTCTTCACCGAACTCGATAAAGCCGTCATGCTTTTCGGCTGTTCCGTCCGTCAGGGGTTGGAACCAATGGGTGTAGTGAGTAACGTTGAGCGACTTCGCCCAGCTTTTCATGCCGTTGGCAATCAGGTCGGCTATTTCACGGTTGATAGGTGTACCTTTTTCGATAGCGTCGATTACCGCTTTATAAGCTTCTTTGGGAAGATACTCTTGCATCTTCTTGCGGTCGAACACATGGCTGCCATAATAATCAGAGAGTTTGTTGGAAGGAGCGGTCACTTCCAAAGGTTTCCGGTTGGAAAGCTCTTGCAGAGCAAAAAAACGCATTTTTGACATAAATAGTCTACTTTTATTGGTTGCTGGGCGCAAAATTATATGTTTTTTCTGAAAGTACCCCTGTTTTTGTAGGGGTATTTTTGAAAATAAGTGTGTTTTTTGAGAAATACCCCTACTTTTTTGTGGGGAAGGTAGACTTTTTTCTTGTATTTTATAAAATATAGAAGGAGATGATACTAATTGAAACTTTAGTTTTATAAGTTTGCTGTTGGTTCAAAGCAAGTTTATTATTGGGCAACAGGAAGTTTGTTATTAGTAGATAAGCTGATAACAACTATTAATTGATAACTCTTTTTAGTGACACATTGCCTTTGCTTTTCGATATTCTTTTCTATATTTGCCTACGTTAATGAAGGAGATACGACGATTGAGAGTTAAAATATTGATAGGATGCATAGTATGCCTGTTTTCTTTTATATCAAAGGGGACAGCCAACAATTATATAATGAATCCCTATACCAGTACGGAGATCTCGGCTGACTCCATTATCGAACGTGTGATGACTTTTGCACCTTTGTATGAAACGATAGTCAGTGATTATCGCGCGAACCTATA
>VOFI01002339.1_pt1 | contig 22842 bp, 37 predicted proteins | sample 5384131 | NCBI WGS metagenome assembly VOFI01 (sample SAMN12384728, study PRJNA508395) | human gut metagenome | isolation source: healthy gut H | host: Homo sapiens | reverse complement strand
GCGTCGTCCGCGATTCGGCGGAAGCGGCTCAGGTGTTCGGCGATGTCGCTCGTCACGCCACGCGCGGCGAGCGTTGCTTGATCGAGGAGTACGACGAAGGCGCTGAGATCAACATGACGGCTTGGGTTTGCGACGGCGTCGCGCGTACCCGGTGAGCTTTTGCGGATCGCGAGAAGACGTTCATGGGTGAAGGCATCGTGCCGCAGGTTACCCGCATCGTCTATCCGAGTAGGCAACCCCGTGCGGTTTTCGATCGCGCGCTCGAGATCGTGCAGGCCGTCGTCGACCGTCTCGGCGTGACTGCGGGGCCCGTCTGCATGCAGTTCTTCTGCGGTGAAGGGTCTCGCGTGAGCGTGTGCGAGATCACCGGCCGCGTGTTCGGTTACGAACACGAGCTGATCGAAGCTCGGCAGCGGGCTATCCGTTGAAGAGCTGCTGCTCGATACTGCTTTTGACAAGGCCTCTCTCAAACGAGGCTTGAAGCTCATGTGCTCTCGGCGTTCGTCGAGCCGTGCTGCGGTTGTACTTTCACGGATGCGACGGCGTCGTCGGCGATCTTTCCCGTGCGCGCGAGTCGTTGCGCGACGATGCCGTCGTCGATTCCCTGTTCTATGTTGAGGAGGGCGATGCTTTCACGCATGGCGAAGGGTCAAGCCCTATATTGCCCGTGCTTATCTGCAAGCGCGTGATTATCGCTCGCTCGACCGCGCTTCCGCCCGCGTGCTCCGGCATTTACGTTCCCGATGCCGAAGGCGGCGATCTCTCCCTTGTCGGGAGGCTTCCCGCGTACGCCGCGCACGAACTCGTGAGCGTCGTCATACCGTGCTACTACTCCAAGAACATGATCGGCAAGGTCGTGCGTCTCACGCGCGATGAGCTTTTGTCGCTTTGGGTTACGATACCCAGTTCGTCCTCGTCAACGACGGATCCGATGACGGGACCTACGATGCGATATGCGCTCTGTCGGATGAGAGCGATGACGTCGTGGGCATCGATCTCATGCGAAACTTCGGGGCAGCATAACGCATCATGGCGGCTTGCATCAGGTTGCCGGCGATATCGTCATGGTTATGGATGACGATATGCAGACGCATCCATCTCAGTGCCGTTTTTGAGAAGCTCAGCGAGGGGCGCTGACGTTGTGTTCGGGAAGTATCGTCCAAAGGAGAGCGCGTTCAGGCGCGCGGGCTCGTCGTTCGCCATGTCGCTCATCCGCCTTCTCGCCGATTGTCCGAAGGGAATCGTCGATAGCAACTACTTCGTCATGCGACGTATCGTGTGCGACGAGATGATCTCCTACCGCAGTCCCTCGGTGTACATTCAAGGTCTGATTTTCCGCACCACCAATCGCATTGAAAACGTTGACATCGATCATTTTCGAACGCGAGGGAGGGTTCTTCGGGCTTTGAAGTCGCTCATGAAACTGACGTCGACCATCCTGAACTTCTCGGCTATTCCGCTGCGCATCGCCACGGTGCTCGGGTGCGTCTTGGGCATTCTCGGACTCGCGGGTGCCATCGCCTTGCTCGTAGAGCGCCTGATCGATCCCGAGATGGTCATCGGGTGGTCGTCCCTCATGGTGACGGTTCTCGTGTGCTCGGGCGTTATCACCATCTGCATCGGCATCGTTGCGGGAGTATGTCGGCCGTTTGTTCCAGACTGATATGGGTCGTCCTCAGTTCATCGTGCGGAAGAAGAAGGGAGGTCGCTCGTGAGACCTTTGCGTGATGATCAGCTCGCCACGTTGGCGACGCCGTGTTTCGTGTTCGACGAGTCGGGAGCTGGCCGAGAACTTCGCTTCGTTTTCCCGTGCGTTGCGTGACGCGTGGTCGGATGAGGCGTTCGTCGCTTATTCGGTCAAAAACCAATCCCTTCCGTGGATTCTCGATATCGCCAAGCGCGAAGGATGCCTAGCCGAAGTCGTCTCCGACGAGGAGTAATGCACTTGCCCTTGCGGCAGGGTACACGGCGTGTGAGATCGTCTTCAACGGACCGATAAAGAGCCGTGATTGCTTTCGCTACGCGCTCACGGAAGGCTCGATCGTCAACGTAGATTCATGGCGTGAGATCATGGCTGGAGGAGGTCGCCGCAGACGGTGATTTTACCGCGAACGGCGGATTGCGCGTGAACTTCGATTTGGAGGCCGCCTGTCCCGGCGAGACCGTGACGGGCGCTTCGGGCGGCAGGTTCGGTTTCTGCCGCGAGAACGGTGAGCTGGCGCGGGCGGTTGCGCGCGTGCGGGCGCTGGGGGTTGCGTGCGTATCGCGGGTTTGCACATGCACGTGACCACGAGGAGTCGCTCGCTCGGCGTGTACGAGGCGCTTGCGCGCAACGCCGCCGAGGTGATCCGCGAATTTGAACTCAATGAACTTGACTTCGTCGACATCGGCGGTGGTTTTTACGGCGGCGGCCCGAAAAACGTCGGCGCGTACGAGCGCTACGCATCCGTTATCGCGGGCTTGCTTTCGCCGGGTATGCGACCCCTCTCGCACAAAGCTGGTGGTCGAGCCGGCGGGGCAGTCGTCTGCACCCCTGCGTCTTATTTCGGGCGCGTTCTCGATGTGAAGGAGACGACTTACGATCGCTTCGTGACCTGCGATCTTTCCCGAATCAACATCGACCACGAGATGAAAAAGACCTCTTACGCCTACGAACTCCATCTTCCGGCGGAACGCCGTGCGGCCTGACGTGAGTTGCGGTCGGACGCCGGAGGCGATCGGCGGTGGCGGGGGCGTCGGTTCGGGCACGCCGGTCGAGGATCGTCCCTCGATACCTCGTCAGGTTCTATGCGGCTATACCTGCATGGAAAGCGACCGGCTTTGCGCTCGAGGGAGAGCCGCGTCTTGACGTGGGGGATCTTGTCGAGATTCGCAACGCAGGCGCGTACTCGATGTCGTTTACGCGGGGTTCTTTATCCGCTATGCTCCGGCGGTTTACGCGCTGGATGGCGCAGGCGGCGCTTAGTCTGAAGCGTTGCCTCCGGCATGCAGAGGTTCGAGCATGGTCGAGTTGTATTACCAACAAGATCGAAGAGGAGGATGTTCTGTGATCGCGTTCAACGAGGCTCCGATCGTCGAGAGCTCAACTCGTTATGTATCCCAGGCGCTTGCGGATCGCCACGTAAGCGGGGACGGTCCTTTCACCAAACGATGCCATGCCTGGATAGGGAGAGGACGGGTGTTCAAAAGGCTTTGCTCACCACCAGCGGCACCGCAGCGCTCGAGATGGCGGCGTTGCTGTGCGGGTTGGAGCCGGGCGATGAGGTTATCCTTCCGAGTTTCACCTTCTCCTCGACGGCGACGGCGTTTGTGAACGTCGGCGCGCGCTTGGTGTTCGTCGATGTTCGACCCGATACCATGAACATTGACGAGGCTAAAATCGAGGCGGCCATCACCGACCGCACGCGCGTCATCGTCGTCGTGCACTATGGCGGCATAGCTTGCGATATGGATGCCATCATGCGCATTGCCGCGCGTTACGGTTTGAAAGTGGTCGAGACGCCGCTCAGGGCGTCATGTCTTCGTATCAGGGGGCGCTTCTTTGGGGCCATCGGGGATTTCGGCTGCTATTCGTTTCATGAGACGAAGAACTATTCCATGGGCGAGGGCGGGGCGTTGCTCATCCGCGATGCCGTGCATAACGAGCCCGCCGGAGATTCTTCGCGAAAAAAGGCACGAACCGGTCTAAGTTCTTCCGCGGTCAGGTCGATAAGTACACCTGGGTTGATTATGGTTCAAGCTACTTACCCTCCGATATAAACGCGGCGTACCTCTATTCGCAACTTGAGTGCGCCGATGTCATCAACGACGATCGTCTTGCCTCTTGGAATTACTACTACGATGCGCTTACGCCGCTGCGTGATGCGGGCTTGATTCGCCTTCCCGTCGTGTCGCCGGGTTGCGTGCACAATGCGCATTTGTTTCGCATCATGACGGCCGACCTTGCGGAGCGCACGCGTTTGATAGCGTACCTGCGCGAGCGGGGGGATTATGGCGACGTTTCATTACGTTCCGCTTCACTCGGCTCCTGCGGGGAGGAAGTTCGGGCGCTTTCACGGAAGGGATGAGTTCACCACGGCGGAGTCCGATAAATTGTTTCGTTTGCCGATGTATTACGGTATGGCAAAAGGAAGATCGAACGGCCGTCGTGGAGGCTGTATCGGATTTCTATCTTACCCGATAAAGGGGGAGGGTTGGTGCTCCCTATGACACGCGCTCGTCTTCAAACGTATTTAGGCCTGCATGTTCTGCTCATGTTGTATTCCCTCACCGATTTATTCGGCAAGATCGCCGCTGGGTTCGATTTGACGGATTGGCGGTTTGGGGCTTTACGCGCTCGTCATCGGCGTGCTGGGTGTCTATGCGCTCGGATGGCAGCAGGTCATCAAGCGCTTGCCCCTTACCACAGCGTTTTCGTCGAAGGCGATCACGGTTTTCTGGGGTTTGGTGTGGGGTGTTTTGTTCTTCCATGAGGAGGTAACTCTCCCTTAAGCTTGTCGGCATCGTCGTTATCGTAGCCGGCGTGGTTTTGTTCGCACGCAGCGATGACGAGGGGGAAACGGAGGCCGTGCGATGAGCGCGATCGACATGCTGCCCTCGATCGGCATCGCCATGCTCGGTGTTTTTCGTCAGCGCGGTGGCTCAGGTTCTGTTGAAGAAGGCGCTCGTTGAACACGATCGTGTGATTGACGAGTACCTTAACGCACGCGTCGTCGTGGCTTATCTCATGATGTTCGCATCGACCTTGATGCTCGTTTTCGCGCTGCGCGTCATCCCTGTCTCAGCTGCTCCCGTTATCGAGGCGACGAGCTACGTGTACGTGACGATCTTCGGCGTCGTCATCTTCAAGGAAAGGGTGAATCGCCGAAAGACCGCAGCGCTCGCCTTGATACTGTTGGGGATATTCATTTACGCTCTCGGCCTCTAAGGGTTACGGTAGCTGCGCCCTTTGGTTTTCCGTTGCTGCGGCGGTTAGATTGGGGAGGGTGGCTTGGGGGAGCTGTTTCGGGCTGGTGCGAAGGTTGTCGCTTGGGAAAGCTGAGCTGCTCTTTCAGACTGCTGTTTCGGATTGAGCTTAGGTCTTCCCAACTTTTTTCAAAAAAGTTTAAATTTACCCTTGCGCAATCTGTGCACTAAGTGTAATATATTTCCTTGCGACGCGGACATGGCTCAGCTGGTAGAGCACCACCTTGCCAAGGTGGGGGGTCGCGGGTTCGAACCCGTTGTCCGCTCCATCGTCTTGTCGGAGCTGATTGATCTTTCGATCAATCAGCTCTTAAAAACAGCACGCCAATTTGGCGACGTGGCCAAAGTGGTAAGGCAGAGGCCTGCAAAGCCTTCACCCCGGTTCGAATCCGGGCGTCGCCTCCAAGTTGGCTTTGATAATTTAATTTGCGGACATGGCTCAGCTGGTAGAGCACCACCTTGCCAAGGTGGGGGGTCGCGGGTTCGAACCCCGTTGTCCGCTCCAGAATCTTCCACGAGCGGCTTTTCGGCCGCTCGTTTTTTTTCCGCATAGTTACGAATTTCCATTCCAAGGCTTTCGTGCCCAGTTGAGATCGTGATCAATGCGATGTCCTAGGCGCCTCGGCTCTGTGAGGCCCGAGGCGCCGATTGCCCCTCGCATCGCGTTGGAGGGCGTTCAGCGTAATTGCGGTTTTCGTTGCTGCAAGTCCGTGGCAAGCGAGGCTTCGACCGCCGTCGCGTTGAGAGAACTTTTTTAAAAAATGAAAATATCCTTTGACAAGTTCTCTGAATCCGGCAGTATATCCACTTGCTGATGCGTTGCGACGCAGAAGCGACAAAGGGCGATTAGCTCAGGGGAGAGCACTACCTTGACACGGTAGGGGTCACAAGTTCAAATCTTGTATCGCCCACCATGAACTTGAAGACCAGGTTATCGCCTGGTCTTTTTTTTTCTTCAATAGCCTTCATAGAGGGTTGCGCAGGTTGCGAACCGAGCCTGTCGTGAAAAAACGTCGCCCGAGTTCAACCTAAACCGGGCGACGTTTCGTTACGGGGCCTCATCTGCGGAAATCGTGTGATCGCGGGGACTTTCAATCGTTGCGTGCTGCTTACGCCGCGCTCATGCGAATCCCAACATAGAAGGTGTTGGAGGGCAGGTCCTTGATGCTGTAAACCTCCTTGAGCGGTATCGCCGAGGCACGCCACGAGTAAGTCGTGCCGTCGCGGTCTATCGTTCCCGCCGCGTAGGTGTTGCCCGATTCGTCGACTCCGGACTCGTCGATGCCCGCATCTGCGAGACCTTCCGCCTCTATGGCGCGCTGAACGGCCTCCTCCACGGAGCTTGCTCCAAAATCGGCGTATCGAACGCGGAGGCTCGTTCCGTCCTCACGGCTCACCTCCAGATCCCAGCTGTCGTTGAGCAGCCTGGCTGCGTCGTAGGCGCTCAGAGAACCCAAGCCCGACGCGTACATGACGCCCGCATCGGCCAGGCTCACCTCGTCGGTAAAGCTTGATCACGTCGAATCCGCCGGATTGCAAGGTTCCGAGAGGGGTTTTCTCGAACAGCGTGAAGCCCGATGCTTGCAGGTCGGCCATGATGCTCGCGTCATCGAGGGGCATATACGCCGCGAGGTCGGGAAGCGAAAGGTCGACTTTCTCGCTGAGCATCTCCTCGAGAGCTGCCGCTTCGCGCCCGGCGCGTTCACCACGGCGTCGTAGTATTTGAAGAGGATGAACCCCCGATGACGGCTGCTACCGCCATCGCCAAAAGCGCGCCTTTCTTCACCGTGCTCGGCATATCGATCGGTCGGGTCAAAGGCTCGGGGTCGAGGTAATTGATGTTATCGTTGTCGAAGCCGGCGACGCTGCTTCTCCCGTATGGGGAGTGGATTTCCTGACCGCCGTCGAGGAATCTACGAACGGCTTTCGCCTGAGGAGATCGGTTTGCGCGAGTCGACTCGCCCGCGTGCTGAAAGACGGCTTCGTCGTGATGTTCCGAAGCGTTGTGTTGCGTCATGAATTCCCTCCGTCAGCACCCTGATCGTATCGAGGGGCGCTCCTTCCCCTAGGTAAATTGTGAACTTTGAAAATTATAGCATTGCGCCTTCGCGCCTATTTGCTAGCATACTCGATGCCCATGGGGGAGTAGTTGGCACGTAGGTGCGATGCTTTCAACATCGTGATAGGTCGGTTGGCGGCTTGTCTGGAGCATCTTAATTAGCGAGACTCATGGCGCAGGATAGATGGACGTCCGCTGTTCTGCGCTGTGAGTCTTTTTTATGCATCAGGGGGCGGCTTCTTCGGTGGCTATGGGGCGGTGCTCGCGCATCGTCGGTTGAAGCGGTTTCGCGGCCGCGTTAGGGAGAAAAGGAGAACGCGTGGATCTTTCGATATTCGCAACGCCTGAGGCGTGGATCAGCCTGGTGACGTTGATCTTCCTCGAGATCGTCTTGGGCGTTGACAACTTGGTGTTCATTTCCATCACCACGAACCGCCTTCCTGCTGAGAAGCAGCACATCGGCCGTAAGCTCGGTCTTGCGGGCGCGCTTGTCATGCGCATCATTTTCCTGTGCTTCGCGTCGTATCTCGTCCATATGACGACGTCCCTGTTCACCATCGACCTGGGCCCGTATTCGCATGGGTTCTCCGTGCGCGATCTCGTGTTGCTCATCGGCGGCGGGTACCTCATCTACAAAGGCATCGCCGAGCTTATCGACATGCTGAAGCTGACCGAGGTCAAGGCCGCGCACTGCGAGGAGCATAAGGCTCTTCATATGATCACGCTGCCGCAGGCGGTCGGCACCATCATGGTGATGGATCTCGTGTTCTCCATCGACTCGGTTATCACCGCCGTGGGTATGGCCGATCACCTCATCATCATGATCATCGCCGTCATGCTGGCCGTCATCCTCATGATGGTGTTCATCGACCCCATCTCGGACTTCATCAACGGGCATCCGGAAATGAAGATGCTCGCGCTCACGTTCATCGTGGCCATCGGCGCGCTGCTGGTCATCGACAGCGCGGGCTTCCACACCGGCATCGAGCTTTGCACATGCCGCTGGAGAAGCTGATCGTGTACTTCGCCATGGTGTTCTGCATCGTGCTGGAGGTCATCCAGATGCGCTACAACGCGAACGTGCTAGCGTGGCGCAAGGAGCGCTGGAAGGAAGACACCCAGACGCAGATCGAGAACGTGCGCGCCGAGATGCTCGAGCAGCTCGAAGTGGCCGAGAAGGCCATCGCCGAAGATCGCGCTGCCCGGCGTCACGCCGCGAGAGGAGCGTATCCAACCGGTTATCATCGGGAACAACGTCTACGTCATGATGCCCATGGCGGGGGAGGACGCAGGATCCTTCAAGGAGCTCATGGCGGATTCGGAGCAAGCGGGTAAGGTGTTCAGCGAACCGCTCGAGCTGACCGCCGCCGAGGTGACCGTCGAGGATGCGCCGGGCGACGATGGGGACGCTTCGACATCGGCCCGGTAATCGGTGAAAGCGCTGTGAATTACACGAGCGCCCGCGACGTGTTCGTTCGCGGGCGCTCGTTGTCGTCTAGGGTTCGCTCGTATCCGGCGCGTAGCTTTTGATGCAGTCCTCCGAGACGATGAACCGCGCCGCCTTCGGCAGCATGCGCACGGTGAAGGGGTCTTTCGGCTGGTGACTTCTCCGTCGTATTGCATGAGAAGGGGAGGATCGCTTTCGACGGTGATCTCTCGTCCTCTGTGGATTTCCAGCGCGTCGGTTCGGTCGGGAACCTCGCCCGAACGATCGAGGATGCATGCGACGAGCGCCGGGATGAGGCCGAACGCGTCTTTGGTGTTAAGCACGACGATGTCGAACATGCCGTCGCGCGGAAGGTTGTTGTGGACGAGCGAGAGGTCGAACTGTATCTTCGAAAAATTGACGATAAGCACCCCGACGCCTTCGCTTTCCACCTTTTTTGCCGTCGATTGTCAGCGTGAACCGCGCATGTTGCGGTGTCACGTGCGTCACGGCCGAGGTGAAAATAAGCCATCGGGCCGAGAAGTTTTTGCCGGCCGACGCGCCTTTCATGATGGTTGCATCGTATCCTGCGCCCGCGATGATGGAAAATCCGAACAGCTCTCCGTCGCTCGATTCGATTTCGCCGATGTCGAAGTCCATCATGCGACCTTCGCGTGTCATCTTCGCGAGGGCGTGCGGTTCGGTCGGGGAATCGAGGTTCATTGCGAGAAGGTTGGCGGTTCCTGCAGGAAAGGGCACGACCGGAATGCCGGTGTCGGCAAGCTGATAGCTGACCGAGGAGATGGTTCCGTCGCCGCCTGCGGCGACCACGGCGTCGAATTCATCGGCATCGTAGAGGAACGCGCGAAGGTCGCTCGTTCCGTCTGTGGAGCGTATCGTGATCTCGTCCCCGTCGACGACGAGCGATCGAATGTAATCGTAGATCGCCCCTTCGCCGTAACCCGAGGCAAGGTTGTTGATGACGAGCAGTTTCACAGATTTCCTTTCCCTTGTTAAAATAATGGTACTACAAACTTTGAAGCTGCATGTAAGGATCAACCCGGTGTACATAGCCAGTCAGGAAAGCCTCGAGGCGTTCGTCGAGCGTGCGAGGTCCTCGTCGGTTCTCGCCATAGACACGGAGTTTCTGCGCGAGAAGACGTATTACGCTAAACTCTGCCTGCTCCAGTTGGCGACTGATGATGAAGTTGCCATCGTCGACCCGTTTGAGGTCGACGATCTGGGCGTTTTGGCGCCCTTGCTCGTCGACGACGAGCCATCGTGAAGTTGTTTCATGCGGGAGATCAGGATCTCGAGATCATCTATCGCAACGTGGGTGTTCTGCCCCGTCCGGTGTTCGACACCCAGATCGCTGCGGCATTGCTCGGTCAGCCTCAGCAGGTGGGGTACGGCTCGCTCGTTCACACCGTCTGCGGCGTCACGCTGAAGAAGATCGATTCGTTTACGGATTGGTCGCATCGTCCGTTGAGCGAGTCCCAACTCGATTACGCGGCGGATGATGTGGTGTACCTTCCCGAGATGTATCGCTTGATGCGCTCTTCCCTTGAGGAGAAAGGGCGTCTTTCCTGGCTCGATCCCGACTTCGAGGAGTTGGTCGACCCCGCTCGCTACGAAAGCGATCCCCGCGAACGCTTCAGGCGCCTCAAGCGCGGGGAACCAGTTGAGCCGCAAGCAGCTTGCGGCCGCTCGCGAGGTGGCAGCTTGGCGCGAGGAGCAGGCCCGCAAGCGCGATGTGCCCCGCAAATGGGTGCTTTCCGATGAACAGATCGTGGAAGCGTGCAAGCGCGAGGCGAAGACCATCGACGACCTTTTCATGGTGCGCGGCATGCGCGAAAAAGCTTCCTACCGCCGACGCACGAGCGGTGATCGCCCTCATGAACAAAGCCTATGCGCTGCCGCAGACCGAATGGCCCGAGCTTGACCGCGCGGGACGCAGCGAGCCGAACGTCGATGCTCAAATCGACCTCATGACCGCGCTCGTCAGGTTGCGTGCGAAGGAGAACGGCATCGCCATGCAGACGTTGGCCAACCACGCTGAGCTTGCGCTGGTGGCGCGTGGCCATGCGGACGGCGCCGACGTGATGAAGGGGTGGCGTCGCGCCATTATCGGCGAGGAGCTTCTCGACCTGCTCGAAGGGAGGATCTGCCTGCGCCTCGGTGACGACGGCCTTGTCGTCCGTCGTTGCGAGGACCCTGTCGTCCTTTAAAGATCTTTTGGCGTTGTTCCGTTTGCGGGACAGTGCGGCTGCGCGTCTCCTTTTATAATGGCGCGAATAACAATCGATGTTTTGGAAGGACGAGGATCGTTATGGATTTGAGCTATCTCGCCGTCGTCGCGCTCACGCTTGTCATCGGCATGGGCGCTACGTGGTACGTCAATCATAAGCTGAAGGTTTACCAGCGCGTTCCCATCTCCAACGGGCTCACCGGAGCCGAGGCGGCGCGTCAGATGCTGGCCTACTACGGCATCTCGCACGTGCAGGTGTACCGTGGCGGCCCCGGTCAGGATTTCTTCGACCCGCGCACCAACTCGGTCACGCTATCGCCTGAGGCCCTACGATGGCAGGACGGTAACGGCTACGGCTACCGCGTGTCACGAGGTGGGTCATGCTTGCCAGTTCGCGCAGAACTATTCCCCTATGAAAATTCGCGGAGCGCTCGTCCCTGCCGTTAACCTTGCATCGAATGCATGGATCTTCATCCTGCTCATCGGGATTTTTCTCACAAGCCAGGGGCTCGTCACGCTCGCGATCGTCATGTACGCGCTCGTTGTGCTGTTCCAGGTGGTGACGCTGCCCGTTGAGTTCAACGCGTCCAGGCGCGCGATGGCGTACATGGACACCATCGCGCTTCCCCAGCGGGAGCGCTCCGGATCCTTCGACGTGCTCCGCGCGTGCGCCCTCACCTACGTCGCCGCCGCGCTCACCTCGGCACTTTATCTCGTATACCTTCTTGGCCAGAATCGCGATTAGGCGACCGGCTATGGCTTACGCGAAAACTCGCGCAGCTGCGAGCGAAAAGCTCGCGGGGTCTTCCTCCGATGCCGTAACCGTTACGGAAGCGCTCATGATAGCCAAGGGGCGTTGAACGGCGTGCGCCTCAAGATAGTCGGCGAGGTTTCGTACGTTTCCAACAAAAGCTCTTATTCGGCGGTTTACTTCAGCATCAAAGATGAAGGTGGCACGCTCGATTGCATGGTGTGGAAGGATCGCTTTGCCGCCATCGGCGTCGATTTGAAGGTAGGTGCGCTCGTCGAGCTGACGGGGCATTTCGGCATTTACGTCAAGCGCGGTTCGATGAGCTTCGAGGTTCGCAATATTAAGCTCGCAGGAGAAGGCTATCTGCGCATGCAGGTGGCAAATCTGGCCCGCAAGCTGGAAGCCGAAGGGCTCATGGACTCCGCTCGTAAGCGTCCTTTGCCGGCTTATCCCGAGGTCATCGGCATCGTCACATCGCCGGTTGGCGCTGCCGTGCATGACGTGCTGCGTACGCTGAGGAGGCGTTATCCTCTTGCGCGCGTTCTTCTCGCGGGCGTCATCGTCGAGGGTGATCGTGCGGCGAAGAACATCGTCGAGGGCATGCGGCAAGTTGTGGTGGCAGGTGCCGAGGTTGTTCTCGTTGTTCGCGGCGGAGGTTCGTATGAATCCATGATGCCCTACAACGATGAGCTTCTTGCGCGCACTATCGCCCGATGCCCGGTGCCGGTGGTCACGGGCATCGGGCATGAGCCCGATAATTTCATCGCCGATATGGTAGCCGATGTTCGATGCTCCACCCCCACGGGCGCGGCTGAGACGGTCGCTCCTTCTTTGGACGAGGTCGATCTTGCCCTTGATTCGGCTGCCGCGACGATATCCTCATCTGTCGCGGGGCAGACCCGGCGCTGCGCGCGCGTTTGGACCTTCTCGACCGCGCCTTGCCCCAGGCTCAAAAGAGCCTGCTATCGCGCTATCGCATCAAGCTCGATCGTTGTTCGATGCTGCCGCCGTTTCGAGAGCCGAAGCGCCTTTTTCGACACCGAGGCGCGCACGATCGACGATCTCGCCGAGCGTTTGAGCAGCGCCTTGCCGCGCCAAATCGAGCGAGATCGATCCGTGCTCGATTTCACGCGCAAAGCGATGCGAAGGTCGCTTCCTCGTCTTCTCGTCCGTGATTCTCAGCGGGTTGACGCGCTTGCGGACGGCTTGGCTATCAGGCGGCTCACGCAACGCAGCGCTATGGTCGCGATGTTTCCGTTGCGGCCGCTCGTTTGCACAATCTATCGCCGCTGACCGTGCTCGCGCGGTTATGCGATGGCCCAAGATGCCGACGGGACGCCTCGTTAAGTCGGTTAAAGGAGTGAAGTCGGGCGATGAGATATCCGTTCTCGTCGGCGATGGAGCGCTAGATTGCAGGGTTTCCGCCGTGAGGCGGATTGACACTTCCGTAGAGAATTGAGGGATTAACATGGATAACACGGTCGTTCCCTGTTGAGGAGTTGACGTTTCGCCAGGCTATGGCCGAACTCGAGGGCATCGTGTCGGTGCTTGAATCAGGTACGCTTGAACTCGAGGACAGCCTGAAGAGCTACGAGCGCGGTGTGTCCTTGCTCGGCTCGCTGCAGCGACGTCTCGGAGCCGCCGAACAGCAGGTCGAGGTGCTCATGGGGCGAGTTGTCGGAGGCTCGGATGATTCGACGCAGGATACGACGCTGACGAAGGCTTAAGTTATCGCGAAGGAGATCTCATGAGGAAGCAAGATTGTCTTTTCTTGCAAGATCGTCGAGGGCGAGATCCCCTCGACGAAGGTTTATGAGGATGAGCACGTTTTCGCGTTCGAGGACGTGAACCCGATGATGCCGGTCCATACGTTGATCGTCCCCAAGAATCACTTCGACAATTCCCGAGGAGGAGCTCGGTCATCTGTTCGGCGCTGTCCAAAAAGGTCGCCGAGATAAAGGGCGTGGTGGACGGCGGTTTCCGCGTGGTCGTCGTCAACACCAACGATGACGCTTGTCAAACGGTGCATCACATTCACGTGCATGTTCTGGGCGGCGAGAAGATGAACGACGGAAATCCGTCGCGCGTCTCGGGGTTAGGTCGCTTGCGAACCCGCGCCGTCTTTGACCGCCCCCGCGCCCGCTTCGAGCGTCGGGGCGTATGGCGGCTTTGCGTGGATGCGTTCTGTGCGTTCGGTGTTCTTTAACGAGGGCGCTGACGTACAAGACGTCAGCGCCCCTTATTTAATACACATTTGTTGAATAACAACAGCCATTCGCCGAATCGGGCGGTAGGCAGGGACGTGGCGTGCGCTGGGCGTACGTACAATGAGTGAATACGAATCTTGCGAGGGAGGTAGCTCGTTGAACGTTCTTGTCATCAATGCAGGTTCATCGTCGTTGAAGTATCAGCTTATCAACGTTGAGACGCATAAGCTTCTTGCCAAGGGAATTTGCGAACGCGTCGGTTCTTCTCGAAATCCTTCCACAAGCACGGGCTCGACGAGAACGAGAAGTCATCGATGCTCAGATGCACGATCACAACGACGCCATGGCCCTTGTGCTCGAAACGCTTACGTCCGCCGGATAAGGCGATCGACTCTCGACGAGATCGACGCCGTGGGCCACCGTATCGTTCAAGGTGGGAAGTACTTCGATCGTTCGGTTCTTATCGACGATGACGTGATCGAGAAGATTGATGAGCTCGCCGAACTCGCCCCGCTTCATAACAAGGCCGCCCTCATGGGCATTCGCGCATGTCAAAAGCATATGCCCGACGTTCCGATGGTCGCCGTTTTCGACACGTCGTTTTTCAGACGCTCCCTCCGAAAGCGTACATGTATCCTTTTGCCGTACGAGCTTTATGAAAAGTACGCGATCCGTAAATACGCATGGAACGTCCCATCGCTATATTCCGAGCGCGCGGCGGTCGTTCTCGATGAACCGCTCGAGGATTTGAAGCTCATAACCTGCCATCTTGGAAACGGCTGCTCCATGTCGGCTATCGACCACGGTGTGGCCGTCGACACGACGATGGGCTTGACCCGCTCGATGGTCTCATGATGGGGACGCGGTGCGGAGCGATCGATCCCGCCATCGTTCCGTTCATCATGGAACATGAGGGGCCTCGATGCCCAAGGCGTCAACGATCTCATGAACAAGAAGTCGGGCTTGTTGGGCATTTCCGGCGTCTCGAACGATCTTCGCAGCGTGCGCGATGCGTCAGAGCGCGGTGACGAGCGGGCTATGCTCGCGTACGATATGTACTCAATTCCGTTAAAAATACATTGGGCAGTACATCGCCGTGATGGGCGGCGTTGACGCCATCGTCCTCACGGCGGGCGTCGGCGAGAACTGTGAGAAAATGCGCCGCATGATCTTCTCGGGTCTGCAACCGCTCGGCATCGTCCTCGACGAGGAGAAGAACCGCCAACGTGGGTTCGAGCGTGAGATCTCCACTTCGAGAGAGCTCTATGGTGAAGATCATCATCATCCCCACGAACGAGGAGTACATGATCGCGCGCGACACCTACGAGTTGATCCACGACGATCTGTCGCTGTTGAAGCTATGGGCAATGCGCGGGGCTTTAAGAGTGCTCTTCGATAAGAAGGCGAGTCTATTTTGGCTCGCCTTCTTATCGTGCAGATGATTTATTGGAGAGAACCATCTCGGTTGCGCGCGCTGTTCCCGCTTCGCCCGTGCTTGCATGGCGAAGCGGGGCCGCAGACGGTCTCGCTTCGCCATGCGTGCAGACCGCGAAGCGGTAGATCTCGCGTTCGCCTATGATTTTTCGAGCCTGCGCTTGAACGCAGGTGATGGCGACGACGCCAACGATGTCTTCGGCCGTGCAGCCGCGGGAGAGATCGTTCACGGGGCTGCGATGCTTGGGTGATGGGGCCGTACGCTTCGGCCTTCGCGAGTCGCTGAACAAGCTTGTAACCGATATTGCCCGCATCTATATCGGGGAAGATGAGCGTTCGCCTTTCCTGCGACGGGGAGCCCGGCGCTTTCGACGAAGCGACGGAATCGATGATGGCGGCGTCGAGCATCTCGCTCGCCGTCGAGGAGTATCTCAGGTGCGAGCTCGTGGGCGATTTCGCAGGCGTCGACGACCTTGCTCGCATCGTCGTTTCTCGCCGACCCTTTCTGGTCGAATGCGACAGCAGGGCGACGCGCGCCTCGCTGTTCATGAGTGTTTCCCACGACCGCGCGGTGTTCACGGCGATGTGGCGAGCCTCTCCGCATCAGGTTGAACCTCAAGCCCGCAGTCCGAGAACATGAACGTGCCGTTTTTTCACCGTAAGGGCAGTTCGGTACCACCATGACGAAAAACGAGTGACGAGTTTGACGCCGCGCGGTCTTGAGGATTTGGAGGCAGGGGCGCAGCACGTCTCCCGTGGCGTGGCATGCGCCGGCGACCATGTCCGCGCGCGCCCGATTTGACCATCATGACGCCAAAGTAGAGCACGTTGCTTATCAACTCGGCTGCTTTCTCCGGAGTCATTCCCTTGTGCTTGCGTAGTTCAACCAGCTGCTCGATGAATTCCTCGCGGTAGGTTGATGTCGCGGGGGTTGATTATCCGAGCGCCTTCGACGTCGATGCCCGATTGAGCGATCGCGTTCTCGTCTCCGAGGATGACGAGCTCGGCGATGTCGTTTCGGAGAATCTTCGCGGGCGGCCTCGATCGTGCGAGGATCGGCGCCCTCGGGAAGGACGATGGTCTGCTTGTCGCTGCGAGCTTGGGTGATCATCGTGTTCAGAAACGTGCTCATATATGCTTGCCTCTCTCGACGGGCGTCGGATTGATCGAAGTCCTGTGCATGACTGCTCTATGATAGAGCGCGTTTCGGGATTGCCGTCCGCATCCTTGTACGAGCGGCGTAATTTATTCGATTTGTATGATGAATCTGATCGCGTTTCGAGAAGCTTATACAATGATATCGACGAATGCGCCATGCGTAACGAACCGGCTCGCCGATGCGTTGATGCCTGGCGCATTGTTGTGCGGAAGGCGCGATATTGCGCCGGGCGCAAGATGTTTGCCGTAAGTCGGCGTCTCCGGGGCTTGCAGGGGGTGCGATGCCGTCGAGAGCTTCAGGCGCATCTCGTTCGTGTTGCTTCGCGTTGTGTTTTCGTTTGGGGAAGGTGACTTGCTCGCCCATGAGCGTTCAATATTCTGATTACGGAGCATCGACATAACGGGAGTTCGACTCCGTTGTCGTCGGCTGCGGGTTTGCGGGGTCGGTTGTTGCGCACGAGCTTGCGGATCGTGCCGACATGCGCGTGCTCATCATCGAAGCGTTCGCATATCGGCGGTAACATGTACGATGAGATCCCGATCCTGCGGGGTGCTCGTTCATCGCTATGGCCCGCATATCTTTCATACCCACCGACAACAATCGGGTGTTCACGTATTTGCGTAGGTTCTCGGGTTGGATAGGGTACCAGCACAAAAGTTCTCGCGGACTGGTACGGCACGTATCTGCCGTTCCGTTCAATAAGAACTCCATGGAGATCGCGTTCGAGATCGCGCCCCCCATCTCATCAGGCTCGTCGATACGTTCGGCGACAAGTACGGGTGCTCTGTCAACGAGCTTCGCTCAGGAGGATCCGAATTGGCGAGATCGGGGACTTCGTCTACAAAACGTCTTTCTCTACTACGCCAAAGGAAGCAATGGAGGCGTATCTCCCGACGGGGTGGGATCCGCCATTACCGCGCGCGTTCCGTCTACATTTCGCGTGATAACCGCTACTTCAAGATCAGTATCAGGTATGCCCGCAATGGGTTACACCAAGCTGTTTGAAAACATGCTCGATCGCCCAAGAGAACATCGAGGTGTGCCTGAATTTTTCGAGGCGAGCGTGTTCGATTTGGTGTTCGAGGACGGAAGCGAAGATGCGTGCATCAAGGGAGATCAGGCTTCATGACCGTGCTCACGGCCCATCGTGTTCACGGCCCGCTCGACGAGCTTTCCTCGCTCGTTTCGGGCGCCTTCTTACCGCAACCTCGATTTCGTTTACGAGACCTTCGACGAAAACACCATTTCCCTTGCGCCACGGTCAGGTACCGTGACGCAAGATTACACGCGTGGTGAGTTCAAGCACATGACGAGGGCAGCGTTGCTTCCGAAGACGACCATCGTGAAAAGAGTATCCTCGTGCTTACACGGATCCTTCGAGCAGACTCCCTTATTATGCGATCATCAACAAGGGAGAACGACGCCCATTACGCGCGCTTTATCGGCGTTTGACCGAGTCGCTGCCCAATTTCATCCGCTCGGACGTCTTGCCGAGTACCGTTGCAGCATAAGTTGAGATCGTCGGCCATGCTCTCGGAAGCTCCGATACGCTCGTTGCGCAACGCCATAACGCCGCAGCATGCGCCCACCAAATTCTGAATAGGAAGTGCGCCGTGAAAACTGTCCAGCTTCGCGGTTCCGTGCTATGATACAGTTACATGGATAAAATGCATCAGGAAGATCGCGCTTTCTCGCGTGCGGTGATGACATCGAGATCCTCATCGTTGACGACGGATCTACAGGACGACACCGCTGAAAAGGCCGATGAGTAGCGGTCCCATATCCCGATATCATCAAGGCCATCCACGGAGAACGGCGGTCATGGTTCTGCACCGGTCAACGCGGGCCTTGCACGGGCGTCGGCTCGCTTCAGGTGGTCGACTCCATTGACCTGGCTGATTGGGAAGGCGCAATGGTGCCGGTGATGATGAAGTATTTGAGGCTCCAGATGGAGTTGAAGGACCCGACCGATCTCGTCAAGAATTACGTTTACGAGAAGGTCTTCGACAGAACACGGTCATGCGGTACTTAGAACGGTATTCCCCCCGAGGATCTCACGGCGAGTTCGGTTGGGGCAGGTGAAATGTTCAGCCCCTCTTAAGTATCTTCTCATGCGCTCGGTGATCTACCGCGCGAGCTGCGCGATATGGATCTCGTGCTTGCCCGAGCATAGCTTCTACGTTGATAACATCTTCTACGAACCCGCGCTAATGTGAGGACGATGCGTTATTCGACGTGTACCGTTACTTCATAGGGCGTGAAACCAGTCGGTCAACGAGACCGTTATGATGGGGCGCATCGATCCAGCTTCGCGTCACGCGCACGATGATCGACGCTGTCGACGTCATGGCGATTCCCGCGACCAGCGTAAGCTCAGGCTGGTATGGAGAACTACCTCTCCATGTGATGATGTGCATCTGCTCGGTGTTTCTGCGTATGCGCAATACTCCCGAGGACGAGAGGCGTGACGAAATGCGGTCGTATCACAAACGCCGATGCGGCGCTATACCGGCGCGTGCGCAATGAACGCGCTGAACCTCCTGGACGAACGTGCCGACCGAGATGGGTCGTCGGGTGGGTTTTAGGCGGTTATCATCTCGCCCAGAAGATCTTCCAAGTTCAACTGTTGACGTGTTGCGAGCCGGGTTTTCGGCTCGCGACCTTTCGTGCGCAGGTCGACGGGCTGGCCGCTTGCATCGCGAGGTGTCGCGATCTGCGCGCTTGGAACGCCTCTTCGATCAGCGGTAGGAGAATCGCGCCTGGAGCTGCGCCCGCCTGAGAGATGACCTGCGTTTCGCATGTTGTAAATCCGCAGGATGGAGCTCGATCCGTGTGGAGTTTAAGCCCGGCATGTTTCTCGGCTCGCATCCGAATACATGACGGCGCTTTCGAACTCCCGTTCCTTTCAGCGCATCGGTGCGTCATTGAGGCTTCTTCGCCTCAGCGTTCGTCGCCAAGCGCGGCTGCTCTCATCGCAGATCCGCGAGTCGTCGGTCTCGAGGGAGAACTCCGATCGACGTCAAAATGAACAGCGACTCTCGAACGCCGAGCGCATCTTCGAAACCCGCTTGCACACGCCTATGAGGCGCTTACTTTCACGCTCTGGGGGCGCCAGCAACAGATCGTCAATGAGCGAGCAAAAGCCGTGTCGAGAAATGCAGGTCGTCGTCGCTGGGGTGCAGGAAAGGCGCCCTGGGAAGAGCGCTGGTGCGGTCGTCGCATCTTCGCAGCGTCACGGTGCGACGCTTTGCTTTCGCCTCCAGTCATCTGCGACTTTCGAGGCGGGTGCGCACTGGCTTCGATATCCTCTCTGTTCTCGAGATCGAAAAGGTCACCTCGTGTGAGACCGAGCTTCGCCTTCGTCCGCTTCGATGATCGAGCTGTCGCGGCGCGCGCGATCCCCGCATCATTCGGCGTTTTTTCCGAAGATGCGGCGCAGCACGCTTTCGTCGGCGCGTGACGCATTTCCCGAGTTCCCGGATTCCGTATCCCTTCAAGGCCTGGCCACGCTGCCGACACCGCTGAGGTTGCGGACGGGCAGGGGAGAAACGTCCCTCGCTGCCTGGGTACACCACACGGTAAGACCCCGCGGTTTGTCCGCATCCGATGCTATTTTTCGCAACCGACCAGGTGACGCCAATTGAGCAGGTGATGCCGAGTTCTTCGGCGTTGCCGATGCGCGCGCGGCGCACCGCTGCGGGTGCTCGGTGTTCGCCCGCGTCGGGAAACGTCCATGAACGCCTCGTCGATGGAGACTTGCTGCACGTGCGGGGTTTTCGTCGCGCAAGATAACTCATGATGCGGTTCGACATCTCCGATAGCGGCTGAAGTGACCGCGCGTCCAGATGGCGTCAGGGCACAGTTGCCGGGCGAGGGAGGCTGCCATCGCGCTGCGAACGCCGAATCGCGCGCTTCGTAGGAGCAGGTCGATACCACGCCGTGCCTGTCGGCCGCCGACGATGACAGGTTTACCCCTCCAGGCAGGATGGTCGAGCTGTTCGACCGAGGCGGTTAGCTGCGTCGAGGTCGCAGGAGCAGGATGGCGCGACCGTGCCAGGTGCGCGGGGCGTCGGCTTTATCGGGCCCCGTCCATGGGGATAAGTGTAATCGGATGCATGCGCGCACGACGAGGAATTGCGCCCCTCGCCGTGCGCGCGTCGTCGACGCCGGGTCGTTGCGCGCGCGCCCTCTGTGCGCTGCCGCCGCGTTTTGAGCAGCGTGCTAGCGCTTGTTCGCGAGGAAGAACAAGCGCCAGGTGCCCGGTCCCGAATGCGCCCCGCGATGATTTGGAAGTCGACGTAGTTGGATGATCAGCAAAGCTTTTTTATCATGTCTTCGCACGTACTGGGCGTCATCATCTGCGCAATCGCCGTGCGTGGTCACCGTTTGTTTTCTCGACAGGGGCGATCCGCTGATCTTCGTCCATGTGCTCGAGCAGCAAGCGAGCGATTTTTCGCCCGCGAACCTTCCATGCGGGTATGAGATGACCCTCGTCGACGGAAGGAATCGCTTCTGATGTTGAGTAGCGTCCTTCTCGCCCACGCGTCGCCCTCGAAACGCCCCCCTGAAGAGTAGTGCAAACACTGTGTCGCTCTGACGGTAACCAGTGGGCTGCCAAGCTTGTATTTATTGGCTCTCCACCCACCGCGTCATTCCGCATGGCCTGCCAGGGGCTGCTGTTGTGCCGCGCTCAGACCACCGGCCCCCTCTCCGCCCGAAGCGGCCAGCGCGACGGCGGTAGATCTTGCGTCCGGAGCATTCTGCCGGGTGCGTGTCTGAACGTGAGCAGGTCGATCGCCCGAACGTGCCCGAAAGACCATCACTTGAGAAGCTGAGGTGCGGCGCAACACATCGCGCCCCCGCCCGGAGCATGGATCGGAAGGAAAGCTTTTCCTGACTCTGGACATGTTGGGCAGGACGTCGTGATCATCTTGCCGTCGCGCATCGTCGTGGGAACTGCTTGAGGTCGGTGTGCGCGCCTTTCAGATAGCTTTGGTATTTGTTGCCCGTCAACCATGAACGTGAGGGGCAAAACGTAGGTTGAATTCATCGATGATGCCCTCGGGAAGTGAGTTATCGGTGGCGGAGCTTGGGGTGATCGATATCGAAAGTTCATAAATCCCTCTGAGTAGAAAGTCCAGCCTAATTCTAAGCATACATACGATCGCCTGGAAAATTAATCTGGGTGAAACGCGAATCGGATGCGCGGTAACCTTCAGGGTGGGGCTGTCTCATCACCGCGATCGCGCGAGCCGTATCGCAGGCGTTGTCGTGCGTCTGTGCCTGTCGTCGGGGGTTTCGCGTTAAATGGCGCGGTAGGCATGGCGTGGCGAGTCCAGAATACAGTAACAGCAGGTTTGAGACTGCCTTTACACCATCGACATGCACTACTAATAAAGGTTGGAATGTTTGGTGCTAACAGCTATAAAGAGAGACCATGAATCTTCCCTCGACTGATCTCTGCCATGCAATTCCTTGCCGCAAACGAGCCGAAGCGTCTTCAGAAATGGGAAGAGAGAGTTCCGTATCATCGCGGGTGCCTCGGTAAAGAACGTCTGAAAGCCCTTCGTTCTTCTGCTATGACGGCCCACCTTATGCCAACGGACCCAGACTGACGACGTGGTCATTCGTTCAACAAGATCCTCAAGGACCGTCATCAAAAAGCCACGCGCAGCGCGGTTACTACCTCTACATCCCCCGGGTTGGATTGCCAATGGTCAGCCCATCGAGCACATGGTCGAAAAGACCCTCGTGGACCCGATGGATGGCCGCTACTTCCCAGCCTGAGCTGCAAGCTCTGGCCGCGAGTGGGGCGGCGGTATGTCGATTTTGCGCAGGCTTCATGCCTTTGGCGTAAACGCCGAGTGGGACAAGTTTTAATTGACGTTCACGCCGGATTTCGAGGCGGGCAACGTCGAGAGCTCTTTCTCATGTATCTGAAGCGGGGTTCGTGTACCGCGCCCAAAGCTCATCCACGGTGCAAGCGCCACCGCAGCGGAGGATCGAATGGTGATGATCTCCCCCGTCCATCTCTGTCAAATGTTTAAGATGGACCTCATGCCCGGCGGCTGAGCCGCGGGTGGCGCCGAGTAGCGAGGCCAACATCCCTCATCTGGACCACCACTCCCCTGGACCCTTCCGCGAACACCGCCGTAAACCTTTTTGGCTCCCCTGATGCCGATTACGCTCATGGTGGCGGTCGACGGCAAGAACTACATCATGGCGTGCCTCGACTTGGTGGAAGAGTAGTTGCGGGATCGCGCAATGGAGGGATACCCCTCGTCGCTTTTTCACGAGGCGGGCGAGCCGGTTGCTTCCGGGCGCGCAGATGTGCGGGGCTCTACCAGCACCCGCCCCATTCGCCAGGACCCGAAGGAAGGGCACACGATCACTACGGCGATCACGTCACGCTTGATCTGTGCACCGGTGCGCCACCGCCGGTCAAGACGACCACCTTGGTCGCCGCTGAGTTCGGACGCGTCCCGATGCCTTCATGCCCGTCGACGACAACGGCGGTGTTTCACGACGATGTGGGCTGCTTCTCCGCCTCCGTTGATGACGCCAATCAGCATGTAACTGAACGAAGTACCGAG
>VOFI01000147.1_pt1 | contig 22962 bp, 39 predicted proteins | sample 5384131 | NCBI WGS metagenome assembly VOFI01 (sample SAMN12384728, study PRJNA508395) | human gut metagenome | isolation source: healthy gut H | host: Homo sapiens | reverse complement strand
TCTTGCTTCAACCACTACTGCATTGGCTGATACCATTCGGTATCTCAATGTCTTACACAGTGTCCACAAGCTAGATTATACTGTTCCCGTATGCCCCTACGGTGCAGTTCATATGTTCTATTGTTTTATGTTTACTATGCTGACTGCATTTGCAGTCCTTTATCCAGTATGTTGATACTTGCGTTGGTATCCCTATCATGCTTTGTATGGCACTCCGGACACTCCCATTTACGGATTGCAAGATTCTTTACAAGTGGATTTTTAAATCCACAACAGGAACATGTTTGGCTGCTTTGGGTACATTGTAGGCACTTTTACAATGTCATTCCCATACCAAATAGATTTATAGGACAACATATCAAAAAACTTAGACCACGATGCAGAACCTATATGCTGTGCTAATTTGTGATTACGCATCATATTTTTTACTTTTAAATCCTCTATGCAGATAGTTTGGTTTTCTCGAATCAGCATAGTGGATTGTTTTTGTAAAAAATCGTTTCTCTGATTCGTAATCTTTTTCATGTACTAAGGCAACCTTAACACGCTGTTTATTGCGATTTTTTGAACCTTTTTTCTTTGCGTGACAATTTCCGTTGTTCACGTATGAGCTTACGCATTGATTTTTCAAGGTATTTAGGGTTGTATACTACTTTTCCGTTACTGTCGGAATAGAACTCTTTAATCCCCACATCAATGCCAATCTTACCACCTTTATTACTCATTGGCTGTGGTTCAAATTTCACATTCAGAACAGCAAAATATTTATTCGTCGGTGTACGCTCAATGGTTATGTTATTGATTTTCTCCACCCCCATAGTTTGACGGATTTTCACAAATCCTAACTTGGGAAGTTTTATATATTTTCCCACAATGCGGATGTTATCGCCCTGATTGATTGTTCTGTAGGACTGGTGGTGATTATGTTTACTTTTAAATGTCGGATGGGATGCACGTTTCTGAAAGAAGTTTACAAAACCTCTGTCAAGGTCACGCAAGGACTGTTGTAAAGCAATAGAATCTACCGCTTTAAGAAATGCAAAACCATCACTTTTCTTTAAGTCTGTCAGCATTGCAGAAGTCTGTGAATAGCCAATTTTATTGCCATTCTGATAGGCTTCATTACGCATAGCAAGACCTTTGTTGTAGATGAGTCTGCAACAACCTAATGTTTGATTGATGATATTTTGCTGTTCTCTGTTTGGGTAGATTCTAAATTTAACACCTTTTTGCATTATCCTAATTTATCCTTTTGTCTTTGCGATGTTTTCTGATTTTCGATATATTGCTTGATTACATCAAGCGGAGCACCACCAACAGTCGATACAAAATAGCTGTTTGTCCACAGTGATGGTATTTTTTTTGTTTTCAATGACGGATCTTCACTTCTCAAAACTTTGGAAGTATATCCTTTTAATGATTTAACTGCTTTGTGAATACCAAACTGAGGGGCTACTTCCATGAGTATGTGTACATGGTCGGCATGATTTCCATTTCCATTAGGACACCAAACAACATGGTATTTACAGGAATAGACGACATTATTGTTTGATTTATATGTAATATTCATATATGTATTATGGGTCATTTTTAAATCTAATACAAGGATATTTTGTTCCATCTTCAATTACTTGCGTAAATTCGATGGACGCGTCTTATATCCCCATAGCTGAAGCAAGCATCATTATAAATGTCTTCCAGTGCTTTTTACATATCCAGTTCCTCCTTTTCGTTCTTTTCTACGTTTATCTCCATAAGCTGCCGGGAATTTAAGAATGCCCAAGTGCATGATAAGTCTCCAAATCCAGCTTTTGGAAATAGTCTTTATGATTTGCCACATATGTACGCAATGCGTATTTATCCTGACTATATTGTAGCATACCGAAGATGATTTGTAAATCACTTTGAAAAAGATTCTAAATTTTTCAGTCTTCTGACATCGACGAGGTTAATGTGATAATTTGGGAAGATACTTTTCATCAGTTCCGCATGCTGTCCCAAGATCGAACATCTGATGCAGTTCCAAGGCCCATCCCACTCCTCTGTCCCATAATAGAAGATCAAAGTAATCACCGATGAGTTTATCATTCTTTTGAAACCGGAAAGAAATTCAGCCGAAGAAAGACGGGGCGGACGTTCTTTTCCATTTGACCCGCACCACCTGTTCTGCGTATTCCATGCTGTCATAGAGCATTACTTTCAACGGTGCAGCGTAATGAATGGCAGTCTGTGATCTCCACTGCCAGCAGCATCAGAGCCTGATCCTGCCAGTTCATGATGATATCGCGGTATTGCTTTTTACAACATTTTTCCCCTGAGCGTCCTGAAGACTGACTGCGGTTGTTCGGGCTGGGGTAAAGATTCTCCGGCAGGATTACGGCTTTTCCCTGAAATAAAATGGCGTTGGGGACAGATCTATGAACCGTTTCGTATCCTTAAGCCAAAGATTAACATTTACATCTGTTTGTCCCATAGGCAAGTCCTCCTTAATAAAAATATAAAATCGCAGCAACAAAATGAAAATCTCTGACCGAAATGGTCTTGAAATATGAAATGCCTCCATACTGGACATCAGACATAGAAATGGGAATTGATCTGTTCGAGATTTTGATGAAATGAAATGAGTTAAGATAGTGTAAGAAAAAATCAATTAAAGAGTTTAAAGTTTGTATGAAATAACAATGCACTGCTCACGCAACAGCAAGGGCGGATATTAGGCTTTTCAAATCAGAAAATTTTCCCTCATGCCAGAACAGTTTTCCCCAAACAAACACGAAATTCCAATAAGAAGAGCGCCGGATGGCTATCGACGAAGATAAATGCTCCATCAAATAGTAAATACAATATCTATTATCTGATATTTACGATCGAGTATCTTAGTCTATAGCCATCCGGCTTTTTTTATTCTTTTTTAAATTTGTATTGTTGAGTGACTACGCTGTGGAGTCAGAAAAAACTTACTGTGACTACCAGCGGAAAGCAGGGTGTTCCTGAGCAGGTGCATTAGCGTAGAGGGAAGACATCTCAAGAGTACAAAAATTCACTGGTGTTCACTCGGCAGGAATTTTGCTCCACTGCTTATCTTTATGTCTTCTATTTCTCGGATACTTCTGAGTTTGTATCTCCACCTGCGGAATTAATGAAGCTGCCAGTTTCCCTTTTTCCACGATGTGTCAGATATAAAATTCCAATTACAGAAAATACAACAGCTCCGACAAAATTCACCATAAGATCTTTCATTGTATCTACGATTCCAATGTCTAAATATCCGCCCAGATTCCAAGTCTCACCGTTGATCACAACGGACTGAACATCTACATTGATCGGGATATTTGCTCCTGTCGGATTCAGCTTTACTGAATTGATTGCCGGAACAATCCAGTCTTTCTGCATATCCATTCCGAAGAACCAATCCATACTGAATTCAAAGAACTCCCACAACAAAACACCAACTGTCATTGAAAACAAAATGCAAAAAATGCCACAAAATATGGGGACATCTTGGTTATCGATACTGAATAAATCAAATTGCAAACCCGGATCCCATCAAAAATCCATTCGTTGTATGCAAAATGGTATCCCATACCGGAATCTTTACATAAAATGCATTGATTTCTCCCATTTCTGCCGAAAAGATAAAGATCAAATCACCGTTTCCAAACCAACCGGAATTGTCAAAAATCAATAAACTGTGGCACCATAAATAAAATCAATGTTAGAATCCCAAGAAACATATTGTGATAGTTCCCAAGAAAGAATTGTCTGATAATTGAGACAATAACCAACATTGTCAGTATCATCTGGACTCTTGTTCTATTTCTTGCTTTTTTTACTTAATTCGCTCATTTCTTCCCCTCCTTTTTCTCTCAACACATGCGGTCAAAAACACTTTTTTATTGCATATTTAGGATATACCGCATCTTTTTTCAACAAAGGTGTCAGGCCGAAGTTTAAAATAACAGTTTCCACATATGCCTGACACCTTTCTATCTATCGTTTATAGATTCACTTTTATTTTACTTCTGTTTTTCTTCTTCTAATAACATAAATCATTCCACCGATCACTGCGATTGATCCTGCAATCATCAGAATCCAGAGGTAACTGATGCTGTCTCCTGTCTTTGCTGTTTTCACCTGTTTTCCTGACACTGAAGTTCCTGTTGGTTTCTTTCCTGCAGTACCTGTCGATGTTTCCTTCGAATCGGTTGGATTCTTTGTTTCTTCTTTCTTCACGATCTGATACTCTATCTGATAGTCTGTATCCTCTCCGTGAAGCACATAATTATCACTCTGTTCGCCGATCATTCCGACAATAGTGGCTGCATATGTTCCGGTCTTGATTTCATTTCCACCTTCTACAACCGCCTTGCAGTCATCTTCGAACAATACCCCTGTAAATTCTGCAGACACATTTGCTTCTTTTCCCGTATAAATCACAGTTCCGTCCGTATTCCATACAACGCCCAGAGGTTTTGGCTGTACCTGCAGCGTTCCTGGTTTAAACAGTACTGTGTAATTCACATTATCTGCTGTCAACGGAGTTTTTTTCTGTAATATCATAAAGACCGACCTTACAGTTTTCTTTTTCTGCATTTCCTGCTGTCAATGTGACATTTATTTTCAAATCCTCTAACTGATCATCCCCTGCCAGACTTCCATCACTGATTGACCAGGTATACTCTGTAATTGTCTGTCCATATTCTTTCTCCATACGGTCCTGGGTCTGATCGTAAGCTTTCTCGGCAATACAGTTACAGGAACTGATGACGTAACTGTTTTATAATTCGGATTAAATGGAGTGAAGATCATCTCCTGCTCACTCTGGTTCTCTGCTACCGTAAGCATTGCAGTATTATCTGCAAAACGAAATACACCATTACCTGACTGACCTGTACGAACTGCCTTTCTCAAGCTATCTCCATAAGTCACTTCTACTGTAGGGAAAGTCACTTCCGGATCTGCCGGAAGAATCTCATATTCCATACACACACACGTCTCATGCCGGAAAAAGATATAATTCGCATTTGTCAGTCCTATTGCAAGTGCTTTATAAGAGCCGACTTCTGTACGCTGTGCATTCAGCAGTCTCTTAATCTCACAGCTGTCATTTTCTAAAAGACTGTCTGCTTTCACGTTTGCTTCTATTCCACATGCATTTCCTGTATATGTATACTGTGCTGCCGCATTCCATTCTATCTCTGCTTCCTTTGGTGATACATTAAGGAATGCTGGACGAACTACAACATCATAATTACTATTTGATGCATTATCTTTCAGAATAACATATTTTCCTGCATTTCCATAAGCACCAAGAATGTCATCTCCATCTTCATCTATTGTACTTCCTGACAAAATATCTTCCTGTACGATTGTTGTTGCTTTCAGTGTCAGTCCAAGACTATCAACTGTATCTCCCGGAAGAAGTTTCTCCTTTTCTGAATCACTGATCGTAAATGTAAGATCTTCACTTGTCAATATCTCTCCGTATGTCTTTGCTTTCTTTTCTGCATTGACAACAATTCTCCGTGCACTGCTGCTTTCATCAATCGCTTCACTTTGCAACTGTTCTATCTCCCGGATTTCCATTTCATCTGTTGCATTTGCTGAAACGACTTCCGACTTGTTCACTGTTTTTACCGGAACGCACATAGTAACACTTTTGTATTTTTTATTATCTGCCGGCTGAAAGATCAGTTCAAATTTTGTCTGATCTGTCACTTCCTGATCTGTTACAACATGATCTGCATCTTTGAATACCCATACCCCAGCCGGTGCATCTTCAATCCCTTTTAATTTAGCTTCTGCCAGTGTCTGACCATATTCAACTTCTACTTCCGGTGTCGGAAGCTTTGGTTCAAATATCATGTTGCTGTTTTTTGTCTCATAGATCAACCGTGCCATTGGATCATCAATAAAGTTAAAGCATTACCGTTCCAAGAAATCTATTATCAATACAGTTCTCTTTATCTGTATATAGATCCGGATTGATATGTCTTGTCATATTCAGTGGAATTCCGTTTGCACAAGAGTATAATTAAATACCCACGAATTATACTCAATCCGGGTGGCTCTTATCCTTTCCTGTTGTCTGTTTCATTGCTCCTGCTATATATTCCCACTTCTTTGAATAAATGTCACAGTCATAGGTATTATATGCATCTTGAATATATACTCGATTTTTCCCGTCATCATAAGTTTTATATGCATACTTATAATCTCTATAATTTACATCATCCCAGTTTGCAAGATTAAGTCCCATTGCCTGTGTCTGCCAGTCTTCGTAATTCTGAGTTAATTCGAATCTTCGGATAAGTACAATTTTTCCACGAGCTTCCTTCATTGATGGAATATCTCCCGTCACTGTAGACTTTTTCCTTATTTTTTTTTTCCACAAATTCTGCGACTGCATGCTCTAGTCCTACAACAGAACCAGCATCTGGTTTTATTGTAAGAATGATTGTTTCTGAAGGATGCTTTTCCAGGAAATGTGATGTATTAAAAATTGACTGTAATCTAAGATGGCTACCATCTTTTTTCTTCGCATTGCCATATTCCCTTTCCATGTACGATCAACACGTCTGTCGGAGATGCTTTATCTTTTGTTGCATTTCCTCGTATATCAAAACACACGTGCCCCACATTCAACTGCTCATCATAATAAAGATTCTGACAAGATGTGCCTGATACCTGTGGTATAACATCCCCCTACAACTCCTGCTGTTCCTGTATCATGTATTTGCCGGAATATTTACAGATGATAAGGTATCATCCGATATTTGCCATCCAGTTTTCTGCATAACTAGTACTTCGTCTTCTCTGTGTTTCCTGCCAAAATAGACAGATCTATTTTCGTTCCTTGTCTCCAAGCTTTAATCCATTAACAGTCTCCTGAATGTACAAACCACTTCTTGCATTCTGAATCAGGTATGTTCCATTCGATTGTTTGAAAAAGCGCCAAAGCTGACTTGTATTTTGATTATGGCCAAATTTTTCTTCTACCCACAAATTAATAGTAGCATTTATTCTTCCCCGATTCTGATTGCACATCAAGAGCAAGTCCTGTATCTTTTTCTCCTTCTGAAATGCTTTCGATTTGATAAGCATTATAATCCTTAACCCAGTCAGCTTCCATTTACTTGTTGTTCCCATTGTATAAAAATGAGGAAGTGCACCAGGAACCAGACTATCCGCCATTCTGTTTAAAGCTGCCAGTTCTCCGGCTTTGCGAATCTCACAGACGGCTGTTGTATCATCTTTGTGCAGTACCTGACTTTCCTTTCCCGTAAACGAACCACGGATTTTGTAATCAACCAGACTTTTCTATTTTTCTCATCTGTCTGAATGATCTTTGGATTGTTATTATTCAGTTTTCCTTCATATCCGATCCATTTTCCACTGTTTCTATTTTTAATATAGTACCTCGCATTTCCATTTGCATCATTACCAATATAGTAAAATGCAAACTGACGGTGATTGTTTCCTTTACTTTACTGTCTGAAGACTCCCCATAAATGAAGTACTGCACCGTTGTTTTTACTTTTACCATCTACATCTGCAAAACGATCTGTTCCATCAACTTTAATATGTTTAATTCCATACCATTCATTTTCTATATGATCTAACCGAAAACGACAATTATCTCCTCCTGAAGTATCCAAATGAACTACACTGTTTTTTCTGCACTATCGTTTACATTCCAGCGATATCTCGTATTTTCCTCAAGTGTAATAAATAATTCATTTCCTGTCTCCATCGTCTGTACACTTTTCCCACCGGAATTTCTGCATTTACACTGACTGGTATTCCCTGTAAGTGTGATTGTCATACATATGAGCACTGCCATTATTCTTTTGATTTTTTTCATGTATTTCTCCTCCTCATTGTATTTAGGCAACTATATTTCTTTTTTTATATTTTTTGATATCTTTTTTACAATATTTCTGACACGAATTGCCCGAAAATGGCACGAATTGTCATTCTGTGGTATACTAGTTTTAGATTTTAACTTAACTATCTGCTTGTTATCGGTCATGTGTAGTGTGTAAAGTAATATTTGCTTCAAGCAGATACAACTCTGGGAGGATTTTCATATGACAATCGCTATTGTTGATGATATTAAGGGAAGAACGTGTTCTGCTTGCGAACACGGTTAGAAAAGATTTTTCATCAGAAAGATATGGGATTTCATTGCTGTGAGTATGAGAATGGGGAGGGCATTTTTGAAGCTTCGAAGGATCAGGACATCACAGTTTTATTTTTGGACATTTATATGGATGGTGCAAATGGGATTGAAATTGCAAAGGAATTCAGGAAATCGAATAAAGACTGTCTGCTGATCTTTACAACAACATCCTCGGATCATGCGTTGGAAGGTTTTCAGGTTCGTGCCATGCACCATCTTGTAAAGCCATATACCGAGGATGAACTTTCTTCTTTAACTGATGAGATTTTGTCCAGAATCCCAACTCCCGAGAAAACACTTCCATTGAAAGTAAATGGGAGTGAATTTCAAGATACCGTTTAAAACGATCGTCCATGCGGATCATTTTTCTCATATGATCCACATTCATACAACTGCAAAAAAAGAACTTGTCATCCGACAATCCTTCAGTTCTTTTACTGCTCCATTAAAAGAAGATTCCCGCTTTTTTGTCTGCAACAGGGGAACGATCATTAATATGGAACATGCAGTTGATTTTGATGGAACGATGTTTCTATTGGATGACGGAAGCAAGATTGCCGTCAGTCGTGAACTAAGCAAACTGGCACGACAACACTTTATGGATTATTTATTTCAAAGGGAGGATTTCTAATGCGTACAATAATTTTTCAGGCTTTGGAATTTACAGTTCTGATTCCGGGCATGTTGCTTGCATATCTCCCTGTGAACTCATCTTTAAAGCAAAAAACCTAAGAAAATGATTGCCTGGATGCTTCCTCTTCTTGTCATAATTTCTTTTTTGAGTGGATTTGTATGCAACAGATTTCATTTATCAACAAGAATGATTCTTCTGCCGTTTCTGTTTCTTACGTTTATCCTGTATCAGGCAACACTGCGAATCTCACTATGGAAATCCGTCAGCATCTATCTTGCTGTCTGTGCAGTTTTTTCTTGCTTTAACAGTCTCGCAAGAGCAACGTCTGCTATGCTTAGCTTCAATTCTGAAGAACAGGCTTTTTCTGGATTCTCCGTATTTGCTGTCCTATATAACATTTTCTGTATCCTTTTTGTTATATTGATCTGGCATCCGGCTTCTCACGTTGTCAAGGACATGGTCGAGGATGAAAATCTTGCCCAGACATGGTATGTATTCTGGGTACTTCCGGTTCTTGTCATCGGATTGAACCTTGTTCTCATTCCAAAATATAATACGATTCTGCACACACAGCGTTTCTTGCGCGGATACATTGTGATTGTTTACGCCCTTCTTCTTATTCTCGCACTGTTTTACACAATGTTTCTGATGATGGCTAACATTTTGAATAAAAACCAAAAACTGCAGCAGGAAAATCTGTTTCTTTCTGTACAGCAGGAACGATATGAGAATTTAAGATCTGCAATCGAAGAAGCAAGACAGGCACGACATGATATTCGTCATCATTTCGTTCAATTATCTGTCCTGGCCGAAGATGGTAATCTCGAGAAGATAAAGAACTATCTGCAGAATGCAATGGATAAAATTCCTGGCTTTGATTTTCATTTCTGTGAAAATCAGTCTGTTGATAATGTGATCGGATATTATTATGCGTTGGCTCAGGAAGAAGAAATTCCGTTTGATGCACGTGTCGATCTGCCTCAGGAGCTTTCTGTAGATGAAATGGATCTGTGTCTTATCCTTTCAAACCTTCTTGAAAATGCATTGGAAGCCAGCCGCAAGACTACAATGTCACGGCAGCAGATTTTGCTTGAGATCCGCCAGCATTCAGCTTCTCTTCTTTTAATTCGGGTTGAGAATAATTTTGATGGAATCATCAAAGAAAAGAACCATCTGCTCCATTCTACCAAACGGAAAGGTCTGGGGATTGGTGCCAGTCTGTCCGCAGAATGGCAGAAAAGAACGATGGTTCTTGTAATTTCACTTATGAAAATGGAGTCTTCACTGCAAAGATCATGCTTCGTGCTACTCTTTTAGGTTGCTCCTCTTTAATATGTAAAGCGAAGGGCTTTTGATCAGTCTTTCGCTTCTTCGAGTTTCTTTTTCCCAGAAAGCATTTTATGTCCTGAATAAATAGCCATCCGGCTTCTTCCTATTATTTTTAAATTTGTATTGTTGAGTGACTACGCTGTGGAGTCAGAAAAATTTCTTACTGCGACTGCCAGCGGAAAGCAGCGTGTTCCTGAGCAGGTGCATTAGCAGGGCTCTAAAGCGGGTCTGCACTGCGAAGGAATATCTCTGTTTTTCGCATCCGGTTCGCCACAAAGAAGCTTTCTGATTTACAAGCATATCTCTCCAACAACTACAAATTTAAAATACAACCACCAGCAGCATTTTAAATTGTTCTTGTCCATAAACTGCATGTGGATGTTTTGCCGGCATTACAATCGATTCTCCTTCATGAAGAATATATTCTTCTCCATCAATCGTAATCTTTCCCACTCCGTCCAGGCAGGTTACAAATGCGTCTCCACCGGATTCATGTGTGCTGATCTCTTCATCTTTATCAAACGCAAATAAGGTTACACTGAGATGCTCGTTCTGTGCCATCGTCTTGGAAACGACCTGGCCTTTCTGATAATCGATCTGCTCCTTTAATGTTACTACTTCTGCTTTTCTTCAAAATTTTTAATTCCTGCCATCTTTTTTTCCCCTTATAAAATTATATGATGTCGAGGTCAAAAGCCCCCGACTTTGATGCTCATATCGGGGCGGGTCCCTAAGGTCTTTTCACCCACCTATGAGCAAGCTCATGTGGGCTTAGACCTTTTGCCCCTGGCATCATTATATTTATTGTTCTAAAATTCTTCCGTCAATCGAGATCGTTATGACCTGCCATGGAAGAAATTTTCCACTATTTTTAAAGCTTTTACTGCTGCATTCTCCAATCCGCCACAGCATGGTACTTCCATTCTGAGTACCGTCACACTTTTTTATATTATTCTCTGCAATGATCTGTGTCAACTTTTCACTGTAATCAATTTGATCTAATTTAGGACATCCGATCAATGTTATTTTTCCTTTCATGAACTCCTCATGCATATTTGCATAAGCATATGCAGTACAATCTGCAGCAATCAGTAATTTTACATCTTCAAAATATGGTGCATTAACAGGAACAAGTTTAATCTGACACGGCCACTGCTGAAGCTGGGACTGCACCGTCTCCCGAGATACCTCTTCCTGTAAACCACGCCTGTTAAATTCGCGGATTGCCTGTCCAGGCAACGATGCACAGCGGAATGAAGTTGATCTGCTTTATGGGTTTCTTTTTCTTTCCATATTAGCTTTTACTGCTGCCCTCATCATATGCCGCAGCTTCTTTCTATAAAACTGATCGCACCGGTCGGACAATTTGGAAGGCAATCTCCCAGTCCGTCGCAATAATCATCACGCATCAGTCTTGCCTTTCCGTCAACCATACCGATTGCCCCTTCATGACAGGCGGTCACGCATATTCCACAGCCATTACATTTTTTCTTCATCTATCTGAATCACTCTTCTTATCATATTATATCTTCTCCCTTCAATTTCTATTGCAATTATATTATAATAAATTTAATATTTATGTGGTTATAACCACGAAAGGAGATTTTTATGAAACTTTTCCACACTCCGCTTTTCCTTGGAATCACAGAATCCGAATTTGAGACCATGAAAGAATTACATTCCATGCGTTCTTCTTTTTCTTTAAAAATGGAACTATCTTTCATACCGGGGATCTGATCCACGAAATCGGAATCATTGAATCCGGTAGCGTAAATATTGAAAATATTGATCTTTTAGGCAATAAAAGTATTTTAAGCAATATTTCACAGGGGCAGATTTTTGCCGAAACTTATGCAATCTGCCATGAACCGATGCTGGTCGATGTCGTTGCTATAGAGGATACACAAGTTCTCTTCGCTGATCTTGATATTCTCCTTAGCAATCGGTATGCTTCTCAGCCATGGCACGCAAAAATCATGCAAAATATCCTGAAGCTTTCGGTACAGAAAAATCTGGTTTTATCGAATCGTATTTTCTGTACTTCTGCTAAAACGATCCGCTCCCGCCTTTTAACTTATCTGTCCATGGAATCTGTCAAAGCCGGGAATACTACCTTTCAGATCCCCTTTGACCGACAGCAGCTCGCTGACTATCTAAATGTAGATCGTACTGCCCTTTCCAAAGAACTTGGGAAAATGCGGACTGATGGGATTCTCGATTTTTATAAAAATAAGTTTACGCTGCGGTCTTTCTGAATCCCTGACTGACCGCTGCATAAACTTTCCTTTGTCTTTTTCCTCTTCCGGGATACATTCCCGGCTATTTTTTAATCTTATATGTTCAGACTTTTATCTTTCTGCCCACTTGTTCTCCCAGCTTCACCAGCGTCTCATACCCGGCTTCTGTATTCCGGATCAGATCTTCATCCGGCTGTACTTTGCCCGGTTCTGTCATCAGGATCACAGTTGATCCCCAAACTCAAACATTCCCTTTTCTGTTCCACGGCAGACCCTGCAGTTTCTCTGCTCATGATTTTTTTTGATCTTTCCTACCATCAAAGCACCAACTTCCATCATCAGCACCGTTCAAGAGTTTCTGTCTTTAACAGACAGTATTCCCTTGCATTCATTTTGTAGATCGGACAGGCATCATTCGCCACCGGATTAACTGTATGAAGGATTCCTTTTATCTTCTTCTGCGAAGACTTTATTCCATCTGCCACATAGCAATAGCGATGATAATCATCCACCGTCAACCGCAGGATATAGATCCAGCCACCATAATAATGCTTTTGCCAGATGTGCGTCCTGAAGTAATTGCTCTGCTGTATAAGCCGTATGCTTGATCTCAAATTTTCCTTTTCACAGATCGGATATACACTCACTTTTCCGTCACACGGACTGATCAGCACTTCTTCATCCATTTCCACCGGACGTTCTTCTGCTTTGATCTTTCTTGTGAAAAAATTCATTATAAGAAGCAAACTCCTGCTTTTCATATTGACTGAGATTGATCTGATTCTTTTCAACAAATGGACGGATTGCCACTGCCGAAAGTCTTGTACTCAGAAACGTTCCGCCAAGCTTTGATACCCAGGGACTGAGAAAAGGACGGATCAGAAGTCTTGTCGCGGTATGCGTATAAATAAACTTCAGCAGCCTGTCCTGTCCCGTTGTTCCCTTTGTTCGGTTTCCATTTCTATCTACATAAATCATCGTTTTCTTTCCTCTGTATCCTGCCTTACTGACATACATGTAAAATTTTAAGTACTGCGGCTGCCACTATTACTACCAGCACTACCAGTGTTGCATTTTTCGGCTTTCTCAATTTAAAATCAGTAATAAATAAAAAGTCCGACTACGAGTACCGCTGCATGAAGTGCTACCATAAACTCTTTTCCAAGCAATGGGCGGAACACTACAACCAATGGAAGAATGATCGCCATGGATGTAATCGGAAGTCCCTGATAACATGCACGCTTCTCATCGGTCTCTTTTTGTCTGCACTCTTCCGTCACATTAAACCATGCCAGACGGATCAGTCCTGCAAGGACATAGAACATCAAGATCACCATTCCGATCGGGTCTCTCACCCCAATACAATAACAGATGATCTCCGGTCCCTACCCCGAAACAGACGATATCACACAACGAATCAATCTGGATTCCAAAGCATTTTTCTTCTTCGGTACGATCCTTTTTCGTCCGTGCGATCTTCCCGTCAAACATATCACACAATCCCGAAATTGCCAGACAAAGCACGGCCAGATTCAGATGTCCGTTTACTGACAGCATCATTCCCCCCGATGGATACCATCAGACTTACATATGTAAGCACTACCGTATAATCATAAATTCCCAACATTTTCTCTCACCTTTTTTCCCTTTTCCTATAGTAAAATTAGCCACGATCGTAAGTACTGCACTTACAAGCAGCTCTGTATAATATCCAAGTCCTCTGCTTAAAATCATTCCCGGAAGAAGCAGCCCCGTTCCAAAGATTGGTGCAAAGATAACCAGGAACAGCTTTTCGCTGATTCCCATTCCGCCCGGAAGTGGCAACATATCCACTGAAACCGAGATGGTTGACTGAAGCAGAATAATCAGCCACGCACTCTGACCTGACAATCCAAATGCCTTATATACAAACCATGTAGCTGTAAAAAGTGCAAATCTCTGAAACAACGTAATTCCAAATACATTTACCAGCACTTTTACATGATTCTTCAGATACACTGCCGTTTCCCGGTACTGATCCATGGAGGCATTGAGCCTGTCAAGCCTGGACTGCTTCCTTTTTCATCAGATGCATCCGCTCAAGAAGTGCCATTCCTTTTACAAGGATTGTTCTTGCAAGTACCGGATGAAACACAAGGATCAGCATTGTCACCACGCAGAAAACGTTCAGCCCCGTTCCAAGATAAAAAACGTATCTGACATCATAAAGATATTTATGTATAAATCCCTGCCCGAAAAAAGTCACCACAACTCCGATGACAACCAGCACCAGCTTATACGTGATCGTTACGATCATAAGCACCAGTGTTGACACCGGAATCGGGATCTTTTCCTTTTTCATATAATAAATCTGTGCAGGCTGTCCCCCGAAGCAGACGGCGTAATACAACTAAAGAAAAATCCAACAGACGAAAACAAAAAAGCAGGTTACTTTTTTCTTTTGATTCCAAGAGTTCTCATCATATAATAGATAATGATGGATTCTCCCCCATATAAATACGATCACGCATATAAATCCGGGAATGAGCCACAGCAGATTCACGGTCTTCAATATCCTCGCAATCTCTCCAAGATCTTCCCCGTGGAAGACTCCATAAATTGTACCGGCGAATACAAGGATCAGAAATACCACATTAAACGCCATCTTTTTCTTATTTTCCATGATTTTATCGTCCTAATCTTCTGCTTATACCGACAGATATCTTTTCATTCAGTCTCTGATATGTCTTCCAGCCATTCGTCCGGTTGCTGATAAACCAGGTCAGCTCAGCTACCCCGATGCCTCCTGCCACATCCCATAATACATGCTGTCTCGTTGCAAGCGTAGAAATGAAGACCGATATTGCAATCAGTACTGACATCAGCTTATACCACTCAGGAATCTCCTTACACTTTCTAAGACCGATACAGCAGAACCAGCTCGCCATACAATGAATCGACGGAAACAGGTTTACCGGCTTATCAACGGTATATAAAAATCGCATTGCCCGAATAAAAATCCCATTTCCCGTAAGTTCCGGCTCGTATTTGTCGTCGGAAAAAACACAAAAAATGCAAGACAGATCAGCCGTGCGTAAAAATCTGCCGTGTAAAATCTGTATTTATTCTCATCTTCATAAAACGCTACCATCAGATAATTGACTACCCAGAAAATGTAACAGCCAAAATAAATAATGATAAATGCAGGCATAAACGGAACCAGTTCGTCCAGGCCGCCGGACGGGTTATGCGATCTTCCCGTCCCCACGATCAAAGGTGCTCCCCAATAAACCAGTGAATTTACCACAAAGGTAAATAACGGTGGTAAAACGATCTTACATAATTCTTCTGAATTTTTTCCTTTAAGTAACTTTAATTTTCCCATGTTTTCCATTTTAGACGATAATTTTAAAATAACAACTATCTTTCGTATTTCTTAAAGAAAAACGTATGATTCTTTAAGATTTACGACATATCATCCTCCCTGTATCCAAAGTTTTTCATCATATAATCACTGTCACGCCAGTTTTTCTGCACTTTTACCCAAAGTTTCAGATTCACTTTGCAGTCTAAAAAGCCGTTCAATCTCATACCGTGCTGTGCTTCCGATCTTTTCAGCATACTTCCCTGCTTTCCGATAATAATTCCCTTATGTGAATCCCGTTCGCAGATAATCGTTGCATCAATATGGCATACTTTCTTATTCATCTTCATCTGATCGATCGCCACTGCAATTCCATGCGGAATTTCTTCATTCAGACAATGTAATGCCTTCTCACGGATCAATTCTGCAACAATCTGTCGCTCCGGCTGATCTGTGACCGTATCTTCATCATAAAACTGCGGGACCGTACGGCAGATAATTCAAAATGACTTTTACAAGCTCATCCGTATTATCTCCCTGTCCTTGCAGAAACCGGAACGATCTCTGCAAAATCATATTCTTTTCTATACGTATCAATAAAAGCCAGAATTTCTTCTCTTTTTACCATATCGATCTTATTGATAACAAGAATAACCGGTGTCTTTACCTTCTTCAACTGCTCAATGATATGCTTTTCTCCCGCTCCGATAAAATTAGATGGTTCAACAAGCCAAAGCACTACATCTACTTCATTTAAAGAACGCTCTGCAATATTCACCATATATTCGCCCAGTTTATTTTTTGCCTTATGGATTCCCGGAGTGTCCACAAACACGATCTGCCCTTCCTCCGTTGTAAGCACTGTCTGGATGCGGTTTCTTGTCGTCTGCGGTTTATTTGACGTAATTGCGATCTTCTGTCCGATCAGATGATTCATCAAGGTTGACTTTCCCACATTCGGTCTTCCGATCAAAGTTACAAATCCTGACTTAAAGTTTTCTTTCATCTCTGCTCCTTCTTCTTTTCATCCCAGTATTTTAAAGTGTCCTGATCTCTCCAAACATTTCCTTCGCTTCTTCGATCTTCTCCTCGCTTCCGATCACACACAATTCTCCGGCTGCCAATACCGCCCTCCAGTACTGTTGCCAGTCCACGGATATCCTCCTGCTGTGCATCCAGGATCTGTTCTCTTTCCCTGCGGATCATCTCTTCTGTAATCCGGTTCATATACAGATTCAATGAGCGGCTGCCCTTTGCCGCCGGATTCATCGGACGGTCTAAATTACTGATCGTACCGATAATAAACTTATTCATATCTCTGTCATCTATATCAAAAATTCTTCAGATAATCTACGACTCCTTCGTAAATTTCCATCGTCTTTTCAAGATTCGGATCTCTGTAAGAAACTAAATACCCCTCTCCGATCCGGTTAAAGCCGCTCATACAGCCATACGCTCCTCCTTTTACACGTACATTCTGCCACAGATAATCATAACTTAAAATGACTTTCAGAATCTGCAATGCACCCGTATATTCTGCTCCACCATCAATAAAGTTACCGGTCTTGCCACATACTGGACTTTGGAGGAAGTTCTGAAGCCCTCATTTCTCTTCTTACAGTGGATGATGCACTGTCCGTGGCTCTCTTTTTTCTCCCGTATGAAGTGAATCTGCAAACTGTGGCACTGCTTTTTCCAGTACTGCAAGTCCCTCCTGTGCGGAAGTATAACTGAGCATAAGATTCTCTTTTCTGAAAATACGTCCTGCGATCTTTTTCAAATTTTCGATCAACAGTTCTTTTTCTTTCTTCAAAATTCTCTTCCAGATCTTTTACAACTTCATAAAATCCAATTCCACTGGTAATATCCCTGAATCTTGCGATCGGAGAAGTGTAGGAAAGTGAACGCAGTACTGCTGTCGTATGTCCGGCTGAAAGGAAAGAGGTCTGAAGTCTTGTCTTCAGCATGGATAAAATTTCTTTCAGACGCTTTTCATCTCCCAGCTTCGACTCCATCAGGATCTCACGCATCATGGCAAAAAGCACATCCAGCTTCGGATAAAGTGCTTTTCCTTTGATCTCAAACGTTGCACGGAACTCTTTTTTCTCCACTTTTGTCACATCTGTATACAGTTCCAGTGAAGTTCCGATTCCACCGGTATGCACATTGATCTCATTGAAAAGTTCTCCGTATCCATAATGTTCTGTATCAATGATGCCGAGAACACTCTGAAGGATCCCTGCATATGGAAGCAGTTCTTCTTCGATCTCCGAAAGATCGAACAGAGCTGTCACATATCCGATCCCATTTGTCTCCACATCGTGATAAAGCAATTTCACCCGTCTGTCTGACGCTCTTCATTATAAATCGGGGCAATCTCCCTTGAAATATCTTCCCCTGTCCGAGAACCGGTATCTTTGCAAGATCTTCCGGTGCAGACTCTTCTTCCTGATACGCTTCCAGCTCCTTCGTTGCTTTTACAAGGCCTCTATTTCTTCTGCTGAAAGACCCTTTTTATATACCTGCAGACGATCTGCCAGTTCCTTATCCATACGTGCCGTCATCCCCTGTTCCGGTCTGATGATCACGATTGAACCATGCGGATTGTCTAAAATGTATTCACGGATCAGCTCTTCAAAATATCCTGTCTCAATCTGCTCTTTCAAGAATGCAAATGTCGGGATCGCCTTCATATGGATAAACGGCTTTTTCTTCATCATACAACCAACTGTCAAATAACTGGAGTCCATACATCAGTCCCCGCGGATAACTTCCGAAATCTGCCTCCCGGAAACGGAATTCATGATAATTAATTCCCGCCCGAGTGCCTTTTTATCGATTCCTTCTTCGGCAATTTTTTCTCAGTGTATCCTCAATCGTACTGATAAATGCCTCTTTCTGCTCTACGTTGGCATTCTTTGCAACAATGGAGAATACCGGCTGATAGATTCCACTGTCAAAAAGAACCTGATACATCCTTTCCGATTCCTGCATCGATCAGGGGCTTTCTTAAGCGGTGCTCCCGGTGCAGACAGCAGTGCATAATCCAGAATCTCAAATGCCAGATATAATTTCTCATCCAGTGATGTTCCCACTACTTTATTATAAGAAAGATACGTATTATCCTCCTCACTTTCTTCACTCGTAATCGAATAATTCTCAATCACTTCTCTCATCTCAGTAAATGGCTTTTTGCAGATGGATCTCTGAATCAACCGGTTCATTTTCAAAGTGAGAAAGATATTTTTCATCCAGCCATCTCAGTTTCTCTTCCATATTCATATCACCATACAGATAAATATAACTGTTGGATGGATGGTAATACTTTCTGTGGAAGTCCAAAAACTGCTCATAGGTCAACTGTGGGATCACCTCAGGATCTCCACCTGAATCAACCGCATAAGTTGTATCTGTAAAAGCGAATTCTGGATCACGCCGGTCCAGCACACCTTCCGGCGAAGAGTATGCCCCTTTCATCTCGTTATATACAACTCCGCTGATCGTCAGTTCCCCATCCGGGGCATCCAGTTTATAGCTCCAGCCTTCCTGACGGAACGTCTTATCCTGCTTGTAGATATCCGGATAAAATACCGCATCCATATACACATGCATCAGATTCTGAAAATCCTTATCATTGCAGCTTGCAACCGGATAAACCGTCTTGTCAGGATACGTCATTGCGTTCAGAAATGTATTCAAAGATCCCTTTACCAGCTCGACAAAGGATCTTTCACCGGAAATTCTCTCGATCCGCACAGAACTGAATGTTCCATAATATGCGGAACTCCGTGCTGTCGGACGGAGGCGTACGGAAACCGATCGTAAAGACCTTATTTTCATCATCATTCTCCATCAGAAGTACTCTCGCACCACTCTTTTTTGCTTCAGAAGCGTTCCTTTGGACTTCAGATCAGATAAATCTTCCTGCTGAAGTACTTCATATGCTGTCAGATCATATATGCTCATCTTTTCTCTCCCTCACCTGTTCTTCTTCCTGTTATGTGAAATACATAGAATGCCAGAAATCCTATCACTGTTCAATATTCCTAGTATATCCGATTTTCATGACAAATACAAGAAAAGCCACACGTATATCAGGCATCGGGATACAAAAAAGAATGGTAAACTGCCCCGATCCTTTATACCTTCTGAACATTTTCAGTATTTCATTTTATATATTCTTTTACGAAATCAACAACGTCTAAATTCTTTTTCTTTATATTGTCATCTTTTTCCATCTCATCTATTGTCATCCAGTAATAATGCCTTCCACTTATTTCAAAATTATCTTTTCTAAATTCATCAGGAATATTATTAAAATACATCTCATATAACCTGTGATTATAAACTCTCGTCTCCTGATGGCTGACAGAGTATTTCTCCTGTACCCTTGATGTTACGTAATTACACGTTATATCGCCACTATTCAAATTCAGATCAACTGACACCTGTTCCTTCAACGCTGCTTCATTATTTCCATTCTGAGTTTTATAATTTAAAAATAATTTGCAATCCCATCTTTCATCATAGTATACAAGATAACGCTTTTCTTCACCCACTTGATTTTTTATTGCAATAAGAGAATGATTATGCTGAATCATATTCAAATGCTCAATATCCTGCAGCAGTACTTCATGATCATACTTATTTTTTACCATTTCTGAAACATCTTTCACAATTTTCAGGCAATAAACAATTCCAATCATACAAAAGATCGTCTTTAAAAAGCGATTCCTGCTCCACGAATCCCCAGTAAATCATCATAACTGGCTGTAAAAACTGAAAGTAAAAAAAGAAATTCCAGCAATAATTGTATCAATAGTTACTTTATTTCTATAAGATCTTTTTCTTTTCTAAAGAGTAGTGCCAACTCTTTTCATCTATCAATAATCTCATAATCTGCTATTTTCTTCCCTCACTTTCATTTTCAATATGAAACAGTTTAACATATCCCCCAACAACCGCACAAGTATTCTTTGCGTGCTTTTATCTTCACACAAAATATTGTTTTTTCTTACTCAACTCTCTCGTTCAAATCCGTTGTCTCCGTAACAGGAATACACCAATCCCTCTTGACAAAATCCGAAATCGGATATACAATCAGCCATACTAATCCGATTTCGGATATACACTGAACCATTTTTCAGATTTACATTTTTTGACTGGAGGTATCTCATGACTATACAAAAAGACTCTGCAAAGGACTCCGTCCTCATCGGACAACTGGAACTCTATAACCGGCTTTGGAAAGAACAGGATGATATCTGGCAGAAAGCTGCCCGCAAATCAGTCTTCCACGCACTTCTTTTCAAGTTTTTTATATACGATTGTCGTAACTTCACCGGCTTGCCTTACTTTGAGTCGAGGCAGATCTTTGTGAAAAATGGTATTTTCCACGTCAGACCGTAAATTCGGCGCGTGAAAAAACTGGTTTCCGATGGACTGGTCTCACTTTTTTCACGCAAAAAGGATCTGGAAATATCAAATACCTCCGGCTCACACCAAAGGGAGAAGAACTTGCCACAGCTTTATGTTGCCCCACTGGTACAGGCAGACATCCACTCTTTTCTGCTTTTTTCAGCGGAGGAACGCAGCCTTCCCTGAAGCTCATGCAGCAACAACTCACCTCATTAAAAAAGCATTCTGAACAATTATGGAACTGAAACTTTCTGAACATTTTACTTATAAAAAACTGATCCTCTATGTCCCTCCCCTGCGTTGCCATGATGATCCTGACTTCTGTTTACAGTATTGTTGACAGATTCTTCGTATCAAATTATGCCGGCAAGAATGCATTTGCGGCAGTAAATCTGATCATGCCTGTCCTGGATGGGCGTTTCTTCTCTGGGATTTATGATCGGAACAGGTGGCAGTGCATTGGTAGCCTTTATCTTGGTCTGAAAAATCCTAAAAAACAAATGAAGTCTTTTCCATGCTCATAGAACTTATTCTTCTCAGGGGCATCCATCATCGCTTTTGGGCTTTATCTTTATGCCGCAAGATGATTCTCTCTGCTTGGTGCAAGCAGCGATCTGATCCGGGGAAAGATACAATCCCTGTATGGACCCGGTTTCTTCTTCTTTGAACCATTTTTATGCTTCCCGAGAACGGTTTCCAGAGTTTCATAACCCGCAGGGAAACAAAAACTCGGACTTCGGATCTCGATCCTTGCAGGACTCACCAATGTTATACTTGACTTTACACTTGCGAATTTGTCGGAGGCTTTATCCCGCTGATCTATTTTCTTCATAAAAATAACAGCGGACTGCTTCTGCGTCCCGCTGCCTTTGACTGAAAAAGTATCCGCAAAGCCTGTGGAAATGGATCTTCGGAAATGTTATCCAACCTGTCCACCTCCCCGGTATCGGTGATCTATAACTTCCAACTGATGCATGCTGCTGCCGAAAATGGAATCGCTGCCTACGGAGTGGTCATGTATGCCTCTTTATCGCAACTTCCATCTACCTTGGATATGCTATCGGGATCAATCCCATCGTTGGATATCATTACGGGCAGATAATAAGTCTGAACTCCATAATCTGCTGACAAAGAGTCTGCGGATCACAGGAGTTACTGCACTTTCCATTACACTGCTTTCCGAACTGCTGGCTCTTCCGATCGCCCGTCTGTTCGTAGGATATGATCTTGTTCTGTGCAAAATGACACGGGTGGCTTTATGCTTTATGCAATTTCCTATCTGTTCAGCGGATTTAATATTTTCGGATCAGCATTTTTCACCGGACTGAATAATGGGAAAAATTTCTGCGATCATTTCCACCCTACGTACTTTGGTGATCCAGACACTCGCACTGCTGATCCTCCCGATATTTTTCGGTCTCAACGGTATCTGGTGTGCAATTACGGCAGCAGAATTTCACGCGCTGATCGTAACTGGCTCTTTCCCTGCTTCAGGAAAAGAAAAAGTATCATTGTTAAGCTTTCTTATTACCAACCTTTCCAGAAAAAGAGTCTGCAATCGATTCCTTCCAGTGCCAGCATCAGAACAAGATCGCTGCATACCGACGATCCTGCACGTCTCTTCATAAAGATTGAAATACATTCAGGGATTTCTGCCAATGCCATTGCCCAGCATCCGACAAAATCCCGCAATAGTCCGAAAAAAGGGAACAGCACGGACTGCACTGGGAATTCCAATCTGAAAGATCTGAAAGACATTTCCAAGTGATTGCCCTGGCTGAAACCAGTTCTACAATAAAAGAAAATAAGCCTCCTGCCA
>VOFI01003163.1_pt1 | contig 22972 bp, 33 predicted proteins | sample 5384131 | NCBI WGS metagenome assembly VOFI01 (sample SAMN12384728, study PRJNA508395) | human gut metagenome | isolation source: healthy gut H | host: Homo sapiens | reverse complement strand
GATGAACGGGTCTTTGCGGCCCCACTGGAAGTAGACGCCCAGCGAGCCGACCAGAGCCCCGTCGAACTCCGTGGCGCCGACGTTGCGGTCGAGGAACGTACGGCCGTTGACAGTCTGCTCGGCGGGGGCCTGGGCCATCCAGATGTGCCAGCTCCAAACGATCTCGCCAGCATCGTTTGTGAGTGCGATTCCGGCATTTCCGGCGTTCCCGCTGGTCTGGAAGACGATGCGGCCCGCCGAGAAGTGCACGCCCGATACAAGTCCGGAACCTGACGACCATACCCAGTCGGCGGCAGACCCTTGGACGGCGGTTCCGTCGGGGACGTTTGGGTTCGATGCTGTACCAGCCGCCTTCGGTGACGATGTAGCAGTTTGCGACGCCCGTCGCCGAAAGATCCTTCGGGCGGATCACCTCGCTCACTTCGCCGTCGTAGAAGTCGGTGGACATGCGAACAACGGCCTGGAAGAAGCAGGGTTGGCCTGTGTCGGGAATGTCGAGACTGAAAGTTTTGTTCGCTTCGTCGACTTGCGTAGCCCGTACGAACTGTACGGACGCGACGCCATCCGCGGTCGCGGCGTAGCGGAACCCTGGCTCGACGCTCAGGTCGCGGTCGAGTTTGTAGCTGCCTTTGAGCGTGAGGACTCCTCCGGCGGCTTCGGACAGTTCGGTGGTCACCTCAGGGACGGAAGCCACTTTCACCTCGAACCAGCCGGTGACTCCGTTGTAGGTTTTGCCGTCGATGACCATGTAGGCCCGGAAATAGTGGTCGCCGTTGTCCACGTCGGAGAGCGTGAGTGAAAAACGCCCTTCTTCGTCGACCGGACAGACGCGCCGTTCGGATTTCATCATTTCGGCTGCCGTGCGGCCGTAGAGGAATCCCGCTTCGGAGACGGTACGGCCCATGGCGTTGCAGTTGCCGTTGAGCGTCGCCTTTCCCGCCGCGGCGTCGACGAAGGCTTTGCCCGTATTGACGATCGGTGATGCCTGCTGCTCTTCGTCGCCGGGATTGGGGTTGAAATATTCGTAGCCTTCGGAACAGCCTGTGCCGCACCATGCTGCGAAAATCGTCAGTACGATATGATACCAGATGTGTCGTTTCATAAAGGTTCGGATTTTGGATGGTTATTTTTCGCCTGCCCGCTGTTTTTTGTAGAGCGCGTATCGGGTAAAGAGGCTGTCCGTCGTCTGTCGCATGTATTCGACGCTTCCGCGTGGATCGTTGCGCGGCGTGACTTCGTACATGAAAGGCCCGTCGTAGCCCGACCGCATGAGTATGTCGATTACCTTCGGCCACTCGACGATGCCGCGTCCGGGCATCCAGTGGCGTTCGTCCACTCCGTCGTAGTCCGAGACGTGGATGTTGGCGATGTAGGGGGCGAAACGTTCCGCGAAGGCGTGGCTCTCTTCGCCGAGCAGATGGTTGGTGTCGTAGCAGATTTTGATGTCGGGGACGTTGGCCACGAGCCATTCGAAATCGGAGCTGCTGTTGCCCAGACACCCGCGCGGAAGATCCTCGACGGCCACCGCCGCGTTGTAGCGCTCCTTCACCAGCGGAATGAATCGCAACAGCATTTCGCGGAGGTTTTCGAGTCGCCGTGGACGCTCCTCGTCGGAGATCCGGGCTTCGCTGCTGGGGTGCACCACCACTACACGGAACTTGCCGAGGCGCGTCGTGCGGTCGAGAATCTCGATCCAGTTTTTGAACGTCGCTTCACGCCATTCGGGACGGTCGTCCGAGAGGTCGTTCGGAGCCTTGCGCGTGAAAGGGAGGTGTACCGACCACAGTTTCAGTCGGCGCCTTTCATGGCGTTGTTGACCCGCCCGATCCAGGCGTCGTATTGCTCCTCGGTGCCGCCGGTCAGATTTCCCGTCCAGGCTTCGATCCAGCGGATGCCGTATTTGTCGTGCGCCTCCTTGTAGGCTTCGGGCGTCATCGAGCGGATGGCCCCGTATACTGCGCCGACTTCGTTCAGCCGCTTCTGGCCGGATGCGAGGAGGGGGGCAGGAACAGGGCAGGGGGGAGGAATTTGAGTGCGTTTTTCATGGATGCCGGTTATTTTGCGGGTTGTACGAAATCGTGTTTTGCAGGGTAGCTGTATGGGTTGTCAAGGAACCAGCGCGCCTTGTAGATCTGCATGCCGTTCTGCTCGAAGACCGTGCGCCCTTCCGTGTCGATGACCTTCGTGTTCCACCATTCGTCCGCTTTGGGAATCAGCAGGGACGGTGGGGGAAACCCTCCGGCCCCGAGCTGACCGATTTGATGTCCGACTGCGAAAAGCCGACCGTCTCCATCGACAGATCGGAGCCCGAAACTTTCATCGCATAATCGTTGTTCGTGAGCCACAGGGCGTTTTCTCCGTAGACGGGGAAGAGGTCGTGGGCCCAGTTGCCTTCGGGAATCGCGGTTTCTGACTCCTTCGTGATACGGGGATCGTTGCCGTCGCCGTTGTAGGTGAACACGCACAGCTTGTTGTCCGAGGTGGCCAGCAGGCGGCCCCGCGAACGGTCCCAGACGGCGCTGTGGCAAAAGGTCAGCGGCAGTTTCTGGACGACTTGTCCCGTACGGGCCACCGTGTCGACGCGGAAGGTGCTGAGGAACCCGTCGTTGTCGGTCGACGCCACGACGACGAGGTTCCCGTCGGGGAAGACCTCGGCCAGTGGGGATTGTTGCCCGCCGAAGCGTAGAACATCACCTTTTTGTCGGCGATGCGGATGATCGCTACGCCGCCGCCCGAAGCCGTGGCCAGTATGTAACGGCGGTTGTAGATGGCTTTGACCTCGCTCGGGGCCGCATGAGCGACGTAGCGTCGGGCATGTCTGCGGCGCTTGCGGCCCGCCACTCCCAAAGGGTCTCTCGGGTATCGGCGTCGACGATGAGAATGCGTCCCTGTGCCTGTTCGGTCAGCAGCAGCGGGTGCTCGCATTCGTAGATTTTTGTCGGTGTCGTCGGGGGTAGGTTCGGGTTCCTCCTCGACCGGAGGCATGGGAACCTCCGTGATCTCGATGTCTTCCTGGCAGGCGGTCAGGGAGAAGAGGCAGCCTGCGCATAAAAGGGCTATTATACGGCGTTTCATAATCATTCGGGGTTATTGGTTTGCATTCGGTTGGTGAGCACGAGCGTCGTGACGGTGCTGCGCCGCCCCGAAGGGGCGATGGTCACGCAGCGCAGCGTCCGCTGCTCGCCGCGAGGAACCGCGATGTCGAAACTTCTCGGGCATCTCACGGTCGAAATCCTGCGGTACGGCGCCGTTGAGCGTGTAGCGGACTTTGCAGCCGGGAAACGGAGGCCGGATGACGAAGGAGAAACTTTCGCCTTCTGAGGTTCCGTCCTCGATGCCCAGAGGGGCGGGCAGGCGGTAAGGCTCTCCTGAGGCGTCGATCCGTGCGAGGGGGCCGGAAGGCGCACCTCGGAGAATTCCCTGCCACGACTTGCGCTCGACGGGCGACCATGCAATTTCGGCCAGCGCGTAGATGCGCGGCAGGAGCTGGAAGCTCGCGCGCCCTTCGGTTCGGATGAATTCGGTCCACAGGGTTGGCCTGTACGCCCAGCAGGTAGCGCCGGTCTTCGGGTGCGATCCCTTCGTCCGGATCGAGCCGTAGATTTTTTCCAGCGGCAGGAGGCTGCTGCTCAGACTGACGGGTTCGTCGTACGAATCGGTGGCTTTCTTGTCGAAATAGAGGTAGGTACTCGGTGTCATGATCACTTCGTGCCGGCGGCGTGCGGCGGCGATTCCGCCCCTGGTGCCGCGCCAACTCATCACCACGGCGCCGGGAGCCAGCTCTCCGTCGAAATCTCGTCCCAGCCGATCAGCCGGCGGCCCTTGGCTTCGAGGTGACGGCCGATGCGGAGGGTCAGGTAGGTTTGCAGTCCGGCTTCGTCCTCGATCCCTTCGTCCTCCATGCGGGCCCGGCAGTCGGGGCACTCCTTCCAACGTACGCGGGGACACTCGTCGCCGCCGATGTGGATGAGCTTCGACGGGAAGAGTTCCAGCACTTCGTCCAGCACGCCTTCGAGAAATTCGAAGGTCTGCTCTTTGCCCGGGCAGAAAACATCGTCGAGGACGCCCCAGCGTCCGCTCGTCTCGAAACTTTTCGGGCCGTGGCCGCACGCCAGTTCGGGATAGGCGGCCAGGGCGGCCGTCGCGTGACCGGGCATTTCGATCTCGGGAATGACAGCGATGTGCCGTTTGGCGGCGTAGGCTACTACTTCGCGGATCTCGTCCTGCGTGTAGTACCCGCCGTAGCGGCCTTGTTCGTAGGTGATCGGGTCTTCGTGGAATCCGCCGACCTGGGTTCGGGTTCGGTAGCCGCCGATCTCGGTCAGGCGCGGGTAGCGTTTGATCTCGATACGCCATCCCTGGTCGTCGGTCAGATGCCAGTGGAAGGTGTGGAGTGTGCACGAAGCCATCCAATCGAGGTAATGCTTGATGAACCTTACCGGAAAGAAGTGGCGGCAGACGTCGAGATGCAGGCCGCGGTAGCGGTCAGCGCGGATGGTCCTCGATCGAGACACAGGGAAGGTTGCCCCGTTCGTCGGCCAGTTGGAGGAGGGGTTTGCAGGCCGTAGAAGAGACCGGCGTCGTCGCCGGCCGAGAGCTGCGCGCGGCGTGCGGAAATGTCGATTCGGTAGCCTTCGGCCGGGATTCCGGCTGCGGTGTCGCGTCGCAAAACGATGGCATTCACTCCGTTCCACGTCGACGCAGGATGGCATGGCTTGACCAGTCGTCCGGTCAGCGCAGCCAGATTTTCGGGCCGGATGTCGAAACCTTCCCATTCGACGCGGCATCCGGCCGTGACGAAGACGCCCGTACGGAGTTCGGCCTTGACGGGCTGGGGAATGATTTGCAGCTGTCGGGTCGAGGCCGAAACTCCTGACACGATGCAGAGTGCGATTAGCGTGAGTATTCGTTTCATGGTCAATAGTTGGGGTTATTGGGCAGCAGGTTGCGGTTCAAGTCGATTTCGCCCTGCGGAACCGGCCACCAGTAGTCGCGCGAGGGCTCGAAACTGCGTACCAGAATGACATCGTTGTTGAACTTGCGGATCGGGCCGTTGTTGACGTTTTCGGCCTCGCGCCAGCGGCGCAGGTCGTTGTAATAGTCCTTCGCCGACGAACTCCGCGCGGCGCTCGTAGCGGATGACGGCGCGCAGTTTCTCCTGATCCTTTCCGGGGAATTCGAGCGCCGACTCGGCTGTGAATCCTGCCCGGGTGCGGATCAGGGCGCACCGTTTCGTTCCATACCGTCTCGTCCAGCTCGTTCAATTCGTTTTTGGCTTCGGCGTACATCAGCAGGATATCGGCGTAGCGCAGGATCATGTAGTCGATAGGCGATTCGGTATCGCCGATGCTTTTCTCGGCGGCCGTAGGCGTGTGTTCGTCGTAGACCGTGTACTTTTGATCGTGCATCCGGTTTGCTGGAACTGCGTCGCCGTGACCGTCGAGCCCATGAACTTGCAGCCCGGGTAGACGATCGTGGCGCCGAAGCGCGGGTCGATTTTCGAGGGATCGAGCCGCTGTTCGCCGAGTGCGGGCATTGCCGTCGCGGTCGCAGTAGAAGTCGATGAGGTCGCGCAGCGGCGCCATCGTCCCGTATTGGCGGGCAATCAGTTCGAATGAGAGCCCCAGCTTGTTCTGGTTCATGCACTGTACGCTGAAAATACATTCGGAACTGTTTTCTCCGCTTTCGAGGAAGAGATTGCGGTAGGCCGAACCGATCTGGCCCGGGGCGGTGAAGAGTTCGTAATCCGAATCGCAGTCCATCACGGCGCGGGCCGCGTCGGCGGCTTCACGCCACTTCTGGTCGTCGTGGCCGGGGTTGAGCAGCGGGCTGGCCTCGAAGAGCAGGATGCGGGCTTTGAGGGCCAGTGCCGCGCCTGACGTCGGGCGTCCCGGTTCGGCCTTCGGAGGCAGGACCTTCGAAAGTTGTTCCAGTTCGCCGAGCATGAAGGAGACCACCTCTGTGCGCGGAGTGCGCGGCAGGGATTTGTGCTCCATGGCGGGGGTCGTGGTAATCAGTGGACAGTCGCCGTAGTAGGTCGTCAGCATGTAGTAGAACAGTACGCGGAGGAAGCGCGCCTGATTTTTGTACTCCTCGATGACGCTCTTGTCCAGCTCGCGGTTGAGGTCGATGTTGTCCAGCAGCGTATTACAGCGTCCGATGCCTTTGTAGGCGTGGCTCCAGCGGTTGGCGATGATGCCTCCCGAAGTGGCCGTCTGCGCACCGTTGGCGATAGTCGTCCAGGAGTCGTCGTTGCTGAAATTATAGCCGTTGGGCGTGGCGTCGTCTTCCCAGTAGACGGCGGCGCGGCCGTAGATACCGTTTTCGAGCAGGGCGTTGTAGCACCCCGTCAGGCCGCCCTCCGCGGCTTTGGCGCTGTACCAGAAGGTTTGCTGGTCGTAGCGGTCCTGCGGTTCGATGTCCAGGTCGCAGCCGGTGCAGAAGGCTCCGAGCAGAACCGGTATGATGATTTGAATGCGTTTCATGGTTGATCGGTTTTTGTAAGATCGGTTATAGGGTGAGGTTGATGCCGAAGCTGATGGTTTTCAGGATCGGGTAGGAGAACAAGTTGACCTGCGAGATCGAAATTTCGGGGTCCCAGATCTTGAAGTCCGAGAAGGTGACGAGGTTCTGGCCGCTGACGTAGACCTGCAAGCCCTTGATACCGATGCGTCCGACGAGCTGCTTGGGAAAAGTGTAGCTCAGTTGGATGTTTTTCAGACGCAGGTAGGAGGCGTCCTGGAAGCCAGAGCGTCGAATTCTGGAAGTTCTCTCCCGCTTCGGGGTAGGTCGTCAGCAGCGGATATTCGGTATTGCGGTTGGTGGCGCTCCACGAATCCCTCACCCATTGTTTGGTCAGACCTGCGCCGTTGTAGAGGCCGAAGGCCATGTTGCTCGATGGGTAGACCGACACGTCGCCGACGCCCTGGAACTGCGCTTCGACGGCGAAGCCCTTCCATCCGAAGTTGAGGTTGAAGCCGTAGGCGAACCGAGGTATCGTGTTGCCGGCGATGACGCGGTCGTTGCCGTCGATGGTGTTGTCGTTGTTCTGGTTGACGTATTTCACGTAGCCGGGGCGCAGGTTGGCGCGGTTGCCGTAGACGGCCTGCGCGTTGTCGATCTCCGACTGGTTCTGGAAGACGCCGTCGGTTTCGAGCAGGTACCACGAATTGATCGGATACCCCTCCTTGCAGATCAGCCGGCCGTTGATTTCGGTCTCGCCGTTGAGATCCACGATTTCGTTGCGCGTGTAGGAGAAGTTGCCCGAGATGCCTGCCGAGAAGTCGCCCCACGAGTCGCGCAGCGTGAGCGAGAGCTCGATGCCTTTGTTGTCCACCACGCCCACGTTGCTCTTCGGGCCGCTCAGATCGCCGACCTGCGAGGGCAGGTTGACCGTGCGCAGGATGCCTTCGGTGCGTTTGAGGAACCAGTCGGCCGAGAATAGAACGCGGTTGCCGAAGGCCGAAAAGTCGATTCCGGCATCGTAGGAGGTCGTTTCCTCCCAGGTGATCGTGTTGTCGGCCAGAGCGGAGATGGGCTGCGCCGCCGTATTTCGTGCCGTCGAAACTGTAATCGTAGCCCGACGTGTTGACCGAGCTCAGGTAACTGTATAGCGAGACGGCCTGGTTGCCCATCTTACCCCACGAGAAACGCGGTTTGAGCTGGTCGATGAACTCCGCGTTCTTCATGAAGTTCTCCTGGTCGATGCGCCATGCCAGCGAGACCGAGGGGAGAAGGCCCCAACGGTGGTCGGGGCCAGACGCGACGAACCGTCGTAGCGGAAGACGGCGCTCACGAGGTAACGCTGCTTGTAGTCGTAGGAGAGACGTCCGAAAACCGAGACCAGCTTTTCGCGCGAGGAGGCGCCGGTGGCCTGAGCGTTGACCTGTCCCGAAGCGGAGTTGAGATCGGTGTGGTAGTTGTCGTAGAATCCCTCCTTGTAGGCTTGAAATTGTCGTTGTAGAACTCCTGATAGTCCTGGCCCACCATGACGCCGATGTGGTGTTCGTCGCGGAAGTTCCCTTCCCAGCCCAGCGTCTGGGTGAAGAAACTGCCCGTCGCCCAGGCATCCCAGTCCTTGACGCGCGGCACCGCCGAGTTGTAGTTGCGGACCTCTTCGGTCTTGGGATTCATGGTGTACATGGCCGGAACGTGGTCTTTGCTGCGGGTGTCGCGTTTGCGGAAGCTGAAATTGGCGTCGTAGGTGATGCCGTAAGGGAGCGTCAGCTTCACGAACGCCTTGGCCAGCAGCTGTTGTACGCGGCGGTCGATCGAACCCTGCTCGATGATCATGCGGGGATTCTCGTAATTGCCGCGGCCCGGGGTAGCGATCCAACTCGACCCGTAGATGCCGTTTTTATGGTAGTCGGACATGATCGGAATGGCACGCATCATGGCGTCCATCACCTTGTTCGTGCCGTATCCCGGCTCCGTGTAGTGACGCATGTTTCCGTAGAGCGATCCGCCGACCTTGATGTATTTGTTGAGCTGGATGCCGAGTTTCAGATCCATCGAAATCCGGTCGGCCCAGTCGTTGGCGATGAATACGCCGTCCTGCTTCATGTAGCCTACGGCCATGCTGTAATCGAGCCGTTCGGTTCCGCCCGAGATGCGCAGATCGTGTTGGTGGACGAAGGCCGGTTTGAGGCAAATGTCGAACCAGTTGGTCGCAGGGTAGACGTCGGGATTGGTTTTCATGCCCTCCTGATACTCCTTGATGACGGCTTCGGAATAGGAGACTCCCGAGGGCGCTTTGCCCGAATTGATTTCTGCCTGATTGCGCAAACGCATGTAGAGGATCGGATCGTCGATCGGGTCGGGGAGGTAGGTGGCGTATTGTACGCCGAAATTGGCCCGATAGTTGATTACCGGAGCGCCTTTGACGCCCTTTTTCGTGGTGATGAGAATCACGCCGTTCGAGGCTTTCGAACCGTAGATGGCCGCCGAAGCATCTTTCAGCACGGAGATCGATTCGATGTCGGCCGGATTGATTTCGTTGATGTCGTATTCCACGCCGTCGAGCAGCACGAGCGGATTGGCGCTGCTGAGCGTATTGACGCCGCGGATGCGGATCGTGCCCCGTCGGCGCCGGGTTTGGCGTTGTTCTGGTTGATCCACACGCCCGGGGTGTTGTACATCGCCTGCGCGGTTGGTGATGGGTTGGTTGGCCTTTTCTCGCATATCGATCGTGGCGACCGAGCCGGTGAGATTCACGCGCTTGACCGTGCCGTAGCCTACGACCACGACGTCCTCGAGAACGGTGGCCTCTTCCAGACGGACCTCTTCGGCGTTCGATGCCGGAAGTACTTTGGTTTTGAACCCGATATAGTTGAAGGTCAGCTCCTCCGTCAGGGCGGAAACCGTCAGTTCGAAGCGCCCGTCGGAACCTGTCACCGTGCCTTGGAGCGTGCGCATGTTGACGACGGTGGCACCTATGATCGGGCCCCCTTTCGAATCGATGACCCGTCCTTGGATTTTCAGCGGTTCGTCGGGTTTCGGTGCATCCTCTTTTTTCGAAATAAGCACCTGTTTGTCGACGATCCGGTAGGCGTAGGGCGTACCGGCGAACACACGGTTGAGCACTTCCGGGATCGGAGCGTCGCGTTTCGATACGGTGATGCGCAGCGTGGGGTCGATCAGATTGTTGTTGTAGAAAAAGGAGAGTTCGCTTTGTGCTTCGATGGCTTTGAGCACGTCGAGGATCGGAGCGTCCGTCATTTCGACGGTCAGCCTCTTCCTTTCCTGTGCATGAAGCGTTGCGGGGATGCCGTTTGCTGCAAGGAGCGACATGCAGGAAAAACAGGATCCAGAGGCTTTTCCGGATGTTGTAAAGGTTTTCATAAGGTTTTTTAGAATTAGGTTTGGGTCGGTGCGGTGCGGAGTCCGGCCGCCGTGTGGCCGGAATGTTCGGCGGGGCCGTTATCCGTATCTTCGGTTCTTCTTCATGAGGGCGGGTCGTTTCGGGTTCTTTTTTTTTTCGTAGATGCGCACGTACATACCGTCGCGTCGGTAGAAGACGGTGTCTGGTCGGTCGAGGATTGGAGAAGCTGCAAGGTGCGGTCGAGTGTCTCGTCGCTCAGCGAGAACGTGTAGTGGTAGCGTGTCGCGATCTCTTCGGGACAGTCGATATGGCAGTTGTACCATCTTTCGAGGCGCGGCAGGATGACCGACAGGGGTTGGTTCTCGAAACTCAATGACATGCGCTCGTGCCAAAGCGTGTAGCGTTGAGCGTCTACCGGCTGACGATCACTTTGCGTGTGTCGGCGGAGTAGGTGAATTTCTGGTCGGGCGAGAGCGTGAAGGGTCTGTTTCGTTACTCCGGGGAGGGATACACGTACGCTGCCGTTGCGCAAGATGGCCTCCACGTGCCGGCCCCCGAGATCGGAAAAGACTTCGAAAGCCGTTCCCAGAGCCGTGACGTCGATGCCATTGCTGCTCACGACGAACGGTCGGGAGGATCTTCCGCCACCTCGAAGAACCCCTGGCCGTTGAGCTCCACCGCGTCGTTCCCCTGCCCGAAAAATCCGCGGCGTACCGGCACGAGGAGTTGGCTCCAGCCAGAGGGTCGAACCGTCGGGCAGCGCTACTCCGCCGGATTTTTTCATGCGGCATCGTGCGGGCGACGATGCGTTCCCAGATCACGGCTTTCGCGCAGGAGGTCGTCTTCGGCCGGTTTTTGCGCAACGATCCCATTCGCGCTGCATGTATTGCGTGACGTCGTGCCGCTGCCAGAGTTCCGGCATCTCTTTCTGCGGGAGTTTGCCGGCGAGCAGTTTGCGGACGAGCGTTTTTATATCTGTCATTTCGTGTTTTTTGCGGTATCCGTAATAAATACCCGGCACGACACCAGATACCCTTAGTGCGTGCGGTAATTTTTTTGTGATTTTCGGAAAAAAAAAACGCTCCGATTCCGGTCGGAATGTCGTTTAGCAGACCGGTCCGTCGTTGAAAAGCGCGAGCCAGAGTAGCAGCGCGAGGTTGTCGCGCAAGAAACGCAGCGCTTCGTGCATGTGCGCTTCGACGGTTTTTTGCGAAAGGTTCAGTTCTTCTGCGATCTCCCGATAGCTCTTGTGCTCGCGGCGGCTCATGTTGAAGACTTGCCGCTGACGGGCGGGCATCAGGTCGATCAGTCGGTCGATGTATTCCGCAAGGTCGCGGGCGCTCACTTCGGATTCGATGTCGTCGGACGATTCGAGGGCTGCGAGGACGGATACCTTGAAACTCAACGGGTCGATCTGTTTATGAAAGCGGTTGAAGATCAGATTGCGCGTGATGATGAAAAGCAGTCCCGAAAAATTGCCGTCGGGGTGGATGCGTTCGTGAATCTGCCACAAACGGATGAACACCTCCTGTACGACGTCCTCCGCATCCTCGTCGTTTTTCAGGTAGAGGCGGCTGAAACGGAAAACCTGATTCCAGTGGGTGCGATAGAGACTGGCGAATGCGTTGGCATCGCCCTGCCGGAAGCGGTCGAGCATTTGTTCTGTCGGATTCTGAAAGGGTCGCTTTTCCATCGGATGACATGCGGGAGATACAGCTTTTCCGGGCGGTTAGGGGCCGGATCGGTCGATGTTCCCCTGAATGAAATAAGTATTTTAGGCAAAAATATCAAATTATTTGTAATTTACAGGCGATGACGAGTTTTTTTTAATGAGCTTGTGATTTGTCATTCGCCGCGTGCTTTTTTCAGCCCGAAAGGTCGATGAGCTTCGCCCGAGCGCCGAAAGATGTGCATTGTGGAATTTCCGACACTTTCCGATATTGACGTGTATCTGGAGAAGAAAGATAAGAGGTCGCTTCTGTGCGGAGGAGTCTTGCCTTGGGATTTTGATCGGAAGTCTTGGTGCGTACGGATGTATACGGTTTATATGAAAGGTTTGGCGGACTACGCCAAAAGAGGCGTATGGAGATGTCCCGATTAAAAAGCCGGTACGCTCATTTTCGAAATAGCGCGCCGGCAGAATCGTATCGTTTTTATCCGAGCCGTATTTCGGAGATGCCTGAGGTTTTTCCGGTTAGACTAGACGGCGATGCGGATGTGCAGCCCCCCCTTCCTGAACTCACGCAGCCCGGCGACCATACCGCCGTACCCGGCTCGCTGGCGTTCTCGCTCGGAAAGCTCGCATCTCAGAACGCGGTCGCCCAACGGCTCGGTTCTAACCAACCTAGTTTCATTCGCGAGCTTGAATAGATGTCATGCGTAATCGCATCGATTAGTTCCGAAGATATGGGTCACCTTATAAAAACATTATGCCATCCGATATTTGGATAGTCATCTTTCCTATGACTTTGATAAGTTTTCGTGGTATTTGATGAATTTTGTCTGCTTGCGATGCAGTATCGTATATCTATTGATTGTCAATTGTTTATGGTTTAAAAGATGGGAACCTCAAAAAATTACTTGTTTTTTCGCAAAAAAATCAAAGATTTAACGTTTTTTTAGACTCTCTCCAAACAGAGGGAAAAGAGGCAAAAACAGCCTTTTGGAGCCCCGACTGACCTCGTCTGCAAAGATAGGGCGTCGGGGTTTATTTTGCCAAAACGGGCTGTAAAATCGAGGATGGATTCACGGATATTTTGGAGTTCCAATCGTGGGAACTTGTGTCTGATCGGAGTGGCCGTTGGGGACCGACCTTTACATCCGGATTGCTTATAAGATTTGCAGCCAAAAGAGAAAAATGGTTGAGACCCTTTTCATGGCGCAGCCATCTCTTTTCTTCCCTCATTTTGGCTTTACTTTAATGAACGTATATATGAATACGGGGGATAAAGTAATGTTGTTTTTATTAGTCCGGAGAATATTTTATATATTTAATCCAAAGAACTGTTTTTGAAATATATCACTATGATTGAAGAGGTACGTTATAACAACAAAATACTCTCTCCTCAAGAACGAGTGGAATTTTGTAAAATGGCAGATGCAACCATTAAGGACTTTTCCGATTCTATAGAAGGTATGCATCAATGTATGGAGGAGGTTAGATCTTCTCCCGATTCGGATTTTAATAAGATATCTCGCATCTTTATTGAGGTTGGCAGTTTTATAGGATTTTCTTTCTGTGATTGCGTCGTATTGACTAAATCGTTCATTATGGCGTCAAATTTATATGAAAAAAGTTTCTTCAGAGGCAAGCTGCAGGTTCAGCTTAATGAGAGCTTCAAAAACTATATGGATTTGCGGAGAAAAACCGCAAAGATTCTTATAGCGTGAAGCTCGGTGAAATTATGTCAATGTTTCCCGGTTTTCAGGCCGAATATATTGATATAATGTCGGACCTTGGTCGTATTGCTACTCGGATTCATGGTGGAAAGAAACACGAAATATTGAAGTCCATATTGATGCTGATCAGTTGTATGCATCAAGGCATGAACCTATAAATGAAAGTAAAGTTGTTATGGAGGCCCATCAGTTGATAAATTTATTCACACGTTTTAATCGTCTTATGGCACGAATGAATCGAGCGTATATCGATTTTATGATGCGGCGCTTAAAAGTATCTGAACAACAATTGCCTAATTGTTAGATTTGTTTTAATGTAAATATGTATCTTTATCATATTCCGTGATATTCCTCGAGGCAAATACAATCCTCAGCATTTACAAGACAAAGAGGTTATGGCCGAGAAGAAAAATGTCCAAGGCTCGTGTAAAGTACCGCTTAATTAGTATATCAAGGTTACTATGGCCTGCTTCTATGTGTCATTCAGTTGACGCTATGCCTGTTTCCCCAAGCAGTGAAGCGGCTGCGGAAGAATAGTTCACAATGCGGCCAATTATGCACTCGATAGATAGCAATTCCGATAAATAGTATTATCTTTGCAGAACCTATTGGATTGATTTATGAGTAGGAGACAAATAGCATTCGACGCTATTGCTGAACGGCTTGGTTCAAGACAGTTGTCCACAACATATATTTAGTGACGCCATGATTGTTAATGATGACGCACTTAATGCTCTGCCAGTTGATTCCCGATAAGTCGGTTTCTTTAATTTTGACAGATCCGCCTTATCATAGTACCAAGAAAGACAATATTGTCAATGATCGTTCTTTTAAGACTGACGAAGATTTTCTTGCGTGGATGGAGATGTTTGCGAAGCAGTGGCAGAGGGTGTTAAGAGATAACGGTTGTGGTTATATGTTCTGTTCTTCTGCGATGGAGGCACAGCTCGAACGATTACTGTCTAAGTATTTTAATGTTCTTGCTCATATAACTTGGACTAAACCAAATGAGCCCGGTTACGATGGTTGGAAGGGCAAGATGAAGAAAGAAGCTTTACGTCAATGGTATCCTCACTCTGAAAGGATTATTTTCTTTGAGTCTGCAGGAGAGGTAATCTTAATAGATCAACCTTTGGAAATCTTCTCAAAGACTATCGTAAGAGATGTCACTTGACTTGCAATCAATTAACTGAAATAATTGGCGCCTATGGCAAAGTAAATCATGGGGGCGCGGTTTGCAATTGGGAGAGTGGAAGGAATATCCCAGATAGAGAGCAGTATCAAAAAATGTCTGACGCTTTTCAGAAGATAGATGGAATCGCTCTGCCGGATTATGAAGATGCCATTAGACCCTTTATGGTGAATGCCCAAATTGAGTTTACCGACATCTGGACATTCCCTTCAGTAAAAAGCAGTATCGAGGGGAAGCATCCAGCTGAAAAACCACTTTCGCTTCTTCAGCATTGTATTACATCCTCATGTTATGAAGGAGATATTGTTCTTGATTGTTTCGCCGGATCTGGAAACACACTTATAGCAGCCCGCAATACGAGAAGACTTTCTGTTGGAATGGAAATAGATCGCTCTTGGTACCAGGCAATAGAAGCTAAACTTGGGACATCAACGATTTTCTAAGCTATAATTATCGTTATCCAGGAGTACTTCTCTCATCCATTGGAGAGTCTCAAAAATCCCTGAATCCTTTACGACAACATTGCAATGGTGATGCCCCCAGCCCTAAATTATAAGGCCTGTGGTTAAACTCACCTGTTCTTAATTCTCTAATATGGAAGAGGCTTACTTCAGTTACGGTGAGATCTGGGACATCTCGACCCTCCGCTTGTTGCATTTTGTCTCCAAAACTCATCGCGGAGATTCTCTTTAAGCACAGAGGGCAGATTGTTTGTCCTTTATGGTTTAGTATACGTGATTCGATAAGCTTCTTTGTGTCGGCCAAGCCTTTCTCTCTTTTTAGCAAGCTTTTTCTATATTCAGTTTTCTTGCAGACATCGCCTCTGAGTCATCAGAAAACTCGATAAAACTGTTAATGTCGTAGCATTGCCAGAAGGCATACTCCAGTTGAATCTTACATAACCCTATAGTCTCGGTGTCCGCATATTCATAAACGCGGATGCCGGCTCCTTTTAAGGAAGAGGAATTATAACCCACTATTATCTTATCGCCATCTTCATTTGCAGTTGTGGCGGGAATACGCGCAATATACTCCCCATCAAGTGGCGAAACACGAGAAGAAGGAACGCTCCATGTGTCTAAAGGGGGATAATCGACCCACTGACGTCTTGTCTCATAAAAGACAAGAAGGTTTTTCCCTAATGTCAGGCCATATTCAGTTAATATACCATCAATACCTTCTGTAAAATAGTCCTCAGGCTTGATGAGAACAATATAACCATTTTCATACTTGCCTTCATTAGTTGGCGCAACCCTACAGACTAAATACTCATGAAAAGGAATGAGTACGGTACTATTTCTGCCGACACGGTTCTGAAATATAACATCATCATCTGCGCCTCGTGTCTGGCCGGTTTTATATATCTTCCGAGAGATACTTTGGGGTAACGGATTCTTTGCTGGCATTACTTAAACAAATCTATAAGTTCCACATTTAATCCTCGTGCAAACTTTTCTATTGTATTAAGGGTAGGGGATTTCTCCCCACGTTCAATAGACCCAATATACGTTCTATGCACACCGCAGCGTTCAGCAAGTTCCTCCTGCGATATATTAAGTTGCTTACGCAACTCCGCAATTCGTGCCCCGAATTGAATGTCTATCTTGCTTTTCATTGTACTTGCAAATTTATGAACTCTACCTTTAGTATGCTACACTCTAAAGGTAGAGTATGGTGCAATAGGTCCTGACTTATCGACGAATAAAGAGATATTCCGCAAAAATGCTTAACTTTATATTCATATTTACAACCTAGCATTACCATAATGTATATCCATCATTATTTCACATTGTAGTATGGCGAATTTTATGTTTTACAAATATCGGTTCGAAAAGACGGACGAACGAACACTGTTTGATCAGGTGACCGGCGAAGAGCTAACCAAGACTTCACTCAATGTGCGTTTTGCGACGGACCATGCAAAACTGAGAATCACACCAGCTTGAACCTTTATGACATAAAAGCAGACAAACAGGGAGTGACGTGTTCAGAGAGTTATACCAATGATATTCGGCGTTATGATGATGGCCTTGTTCTTCTGGATGTTTTTGGAAAGAATAATAAAAGGAAATAGACTCGATAATTAAATCAGATAACATAGAGGAGTACAGATTATTTATGTTGTGCTTTTTGTCATTGGACATAGATCTCGAAGGCAATAAGGAATATATCCGTACAGCAATGCAATATGTAAAAATGAATGTCTAAAATATGCTATTGCTGTGAAGCTGAATTATTATTTGGCATTTAATGCTGGCGACAATAAATCGATGCAGAATATGTTGTCTCAAAACATACAACGAGCGAGAATAAATTTGGATAATATAACTAGTTTAAGTGATATTGAGCCGCAAATACAGGTGAGAAAACGAGAAAATCGTATTAATCAAAACAAGTAAGTATTAGGGCTGAGGCACGGCTCTAATACTTATAAATCATGTGATGTAAGAGCTTTACGTTTATGATTTTGCTGAGGAAAAAAAATCCTGAATATTGCAGCTTGTGTTCATAAACTTAAATAATAAGGGAATATACGGTCAATATGTATAAGTGTCGCAATATAGAGACGGAACTTTATAAATTTTCCTAATTTATTATGTAATCAACTAAATAAGCTATGTTTCAGTAATGGATGAGCAATATGGGGCAATTAAGGGTTTTTGGCAAATTGGCAATACTTGTAAATTCTGGAAATAAGAGGTTCTCTAGCTAATTACTTGTAGAAACGGAATCTGAGAAGTATCGCATTATACAAGATTGCCTGTCCCGAAGAGACTTTGATAAATACGTGAGCTCTATTCTTTTTGAAGAAGGGGAATTAGACGAATAATATAGTAATTAAGAAGTTACAATGATTTGAACACGAAAGCTTATAGTTATGTTATCTGTAGAATATATACCTATGCAATATTATGATGCTATTATCATCCGTTTTACGGGAGAAGATGGCAGTGTGCATAATATATTTGTGGATGGTGGGGATATTCATTCGCGAGAGTTCTGCTATACCGACAACCTTAAGAAAAAGCTTGAATTTTTATTCGGCGAGGGGGAATCGATAGACTTGTGGATAATAACACATATTGACAATGACCATATAGGAGGGCTTTATAATTTTATCAACGACACAGAATTCTTTGAAACTCAACATGAACGGTTAAAAAGAGGTCTGGATGAACTATGGTGGTAAAGGAGACTATGAAGTACAGCGCACAGGAACAATAGGCTATCATGGCGGAAAAGAATTACGCGACTTACTTAAAGAAAAGCATGTAAACGTTAGGCAGGATATATTTGCAGGACATACTTCAATTTTATCTGAAGCCACAATAACCGTAGTGGCACCAGACGAGAACGCGAAGAAATGCTATATAGAATGGTGGAATAACAGAGAATTTAGAGATGCCATACAAACAGCAGATGGACTTATTAAAGGCGTAGAATGGGACTATAACAAGAAATTTAAGGACTTCGATCTGATGCAGTACGAGGAAGACAATGAAGTAAAAAATAATAGTAGTATTGCTTTTGTATTAAGCTATCACGGTTATAACCTTCTGTTTTCTGCTGATTCATGTTCATCTCTTTTGTCTGATGGCTTGAAGAATGCAAATATGTTGAAGGATGGGAACTTTAAGTTTGACCTTATGCATATTCCCCATCATGGTAGCTGTAGGAATAGCTCATTCTTTTTTCTTGAAAGATATTATCTGTCCCAAATATGTTATCTCTGGCAATGGTGCAAATAGATATCATCTACCTGACAAAGAAACTATAGCTAGATTGATTGCCGCAAACCCGATGGGTTGTGAATTGCATTTCACCCAGATGAACTTAAAACTAAAGGAGATTTTTGCAAACGATGATTGTGGGAATCTAAACGTTGTTTATGATGCCAACTTCACTTTTGAGTAACATGAATAAGAACTACGACTTTACAGTTAAGCTTAAAGCTAACGACACAGGTAGTGCTGTGTTGGTCAAACATAATGAGTGTTATTATCTGCTTACAGCGGCTCACGTGTGCGATAAACATCCGGGGAAAAAGCCGTTGTTATTACAGATATTGATGGCAAAGAGAATGAAGTCATCCCTACAGAAATGGCAATTTCGCCAACCGAGGAATTTGACATTTGTGTAATGAAACTTCCTGAGGATATTGCCATGGCAATAGCTGCCAATGTGAAGTGTGCTACGTTTGAAGGTTCTGGCTACCCGTGTGAGATAGATGGTTTCCGTCAAATGCAATCGATCATAAACTTAGGATAGAAAACAACTGTTATATTTCACAAGAGAGCGAGGTGGGTAATGAACTCTATGTTAAACTTGGCGAGGAGCGAAAAGACGGAATGGAAATGCAGTATATGGAAAAGCGGCTTCTCCGGCTCTGGCGTATTTGTTGATTCCAATGGAGAAAAATACCTCGTTGGCATTATTCATAGGGTTGAGGAAGAGAGAAATCTATTTATTGGTTGGAAGTTGCAGAAAATTAATGAGGTCATTAAAGGTGAAGGTTGGGCTGAGATACCGCTAATCCCGATTGAACTGTGTCAACATATTATCAATCAATACAATAATCTGGTTGAGAACACTGAGTTTGTTCTTAAACGCATCAAAAAATAAGATTGTTGGAAAGATACAACTATCCCGTCAAGAATATAAAGATAAGATAACTTCTTTTTAGACAAAGGCAATATCGTTATCATTACCGGTGAAGCTGGTATAGGTAAATCAGCTCTTGCTAAAGAAGTTTAGCAAATAATAAATATCGTTCTGTGGCGGTGTTGGGTGATGACCTTGATGAATCAAAAAGAATCAGACATACTGGTAAATTGGAATATAACAAGCAGACTTCCTGAACTTTTTCAAATCACCCATATGGGGAGATGGAGGTAAAGTGTTACTCGTGGAAAGTGCTGAACGAATGCTGAATGGCAATACTGATACAGCAGTATTATTCATAGAGAATCTTCTGAACGAGAATCAAGAAGTAAAAATAGTCTTCACAATTCGGAAAAATTCTCTTGATCAATTTAGGTTGTGTCTGGCATGTAATGGGATTATTGTCACAGATGACTATGTTATAGATATAGGGCTTCTTAGTGAAGACGAATTGATGGAAGTGGAAAGAGATATTCCTCAAATTCGACCATACTGTTCATCAGATAAGACCCGACATATCCTAAGAAACCCATTCTATCTGAATACTGCTTGTTCCATTGCAACTTATAGCAAATGCAGGCACTTTGAAAGAAAAGTGAATTCAAAGATAGACTTTGCCGACAAATTGTATCAGGAAAGAAGCCTGAAGAGGCCAGTCAGCGCATAAAAAGCTCTTATTGATGTGGCAAGAAGAACGTCCCATATAGGTATGAATTTGGTGAAATGTGAGATGACGGATGCTGTAAAGTCACTTGTTGATGATGATATTCTTGTTGGACAGCCAGCGCAAGGCCTATTGCGCCCCGGACATGATATATTAACTGATTGGGGCTTGTATTGCTATATTGATAATAATTATCGTGAGGTTGAAACAGGTGAAATAAGTCTTGCACAGTTCTATCAGAACATAGATTCGAAACATTGCTTCAAGAAACATGTTCCGCCAGTATATTGAGACACATATCTCTGAGGAAGATCGAAATCTTGATGCTTTTATTAGAGAGAGTCTTTCGCTCCGCTTGGATGATGTGTTCTATGATGCCTTGTTCTATGCTATCCTTATTTCTGATAAAGGAGCATCATTCCTTGCTTCAATAAAAGACCTCCTTTTGAAAGACAATAATTTGCTTTTAGGGAGATTGTCGGTCGCATTATCGTATATGTTCCGAAAAAGTGGACTGGAGTGCTAAAAGAGTTTTTTGAGAGTCATAGAATGATTGATGAAGAATCAAAATTAAGAAATTCTGTTTTTATGCTCCCTTCAGGGAAGGGATGGTACACCTTCGTTACATTCCTATATGAGAACAGAGATGCCTTCAACGCATATAGAAGCAATTTGATACCATTGTTACTGCAATGCGAGCTTGTCAGTTTTTCTGCGCAGGATGCTCCCAATTTAAAAAATATGTTTTTACCATATTAGCAGATGACGTAAATCAGACTCTTGCTGATGATAGAATACTTGAGGACCCAGACAAGAATGTAATACGCCTTCTTTTCAAGTGGATGAATGAGAATCCAGAACAGATTAAGATGGTTGAAAAGGCGTTAGAGGTTGATTCTTATAAGTACGACATTATTAAAAAGTTCCTCCTGCTCAGTGAGGGTGTAGAAGCCATGGGCTTTATTAATACATATCCCGATATATATAAAGCTCTAATCAGGCAGGAATGGCTTGATGATGAAGGAATCGTACACGATTACTATCCCATGATTCATCAATCCAGCGGATTGACGACTTCTTTACAAATGTTTCTTCTATTCTCACCCGGCAGATGCAATTGGGTTTCTCTGTGAAATTCTTAACTATGATATAGAGAAGCCCAAACGCAGGCATACACAGAAATTAGAGGAAATAAAAGTTGTAGTAGATGGTAATGAAAGAACCCTCTTAGGCAATGCTATCTGTGGCGTGAGTACAGAGGACGAAATTCCCAATCACACGTGAGAGAAAGCCTTTTGATGACATTTGAGAAGTGGATGATGGACTCCATCAAAAACAATATTGATGGTGCTAAGTATGCTCCCTCTAAGGAGAATCTTTTGGCTGTATTTGATTTTGTTTACAGAATGTGTTACAATGTAAGCGCTTGGGGGAGTATTGGCCAGTGTCGCTACAAGATTTCCGATATTTGTCGGCATGAAAGCCATGCCTATCTATAGTTGTAGAGATTTCATATTATGGGATAAAACCAGACTAAGCGCTGAGCTAATGCAGCCCATGATAAGTCCCCTTGCATCCAAGAATGTTCAAAAAAGAGGTGGCTGATAGTTATCGGTTATCGCATAGAAAACAGGATTTGGAGGGCATAATCCTGAGAATGTCCATAACTGAGGGATTTGCTGACGAATTTAGAAAACTTGTCAAGCATCTGAAGGAAACGGCCACTACTTATTTGGAGAAAGTATCTGCCGGTCGTATGGATATCGCTCAGTATGAAATTATAGGCAAGACGGATAAGGGAGTCATTTTACAAGGGAGTCCTTCCGAGGATATAAAAGAGGAAGCGGTTCAAAACGAGGAGTTTAGTAACCAATTCAATAAGATGCTATCGACGGGTAATCTCTCCAGAACACGCTACGATGAGGATTCTGAACAAGTTATTGATGAGTGGCGTGAAGCATAGCTTACATAAAGACCAAGGTGGTGTGTTTGAAGCAAAAGGACTGGTTGCAGCGTTGGGCGTAAAGAAACATTGGGAAAACCTGAACAAAGCAGAACGAGCATGGTGCTATGGAGCTATTGTTCAAGAGACGGCTCGATTCGCGGAATCTGGAATGTTTCAGCCGTACACGGAGTATAGTTCTGATGGGCTTGTATATTTGCTTGACCGTCTGCCTGATGACGGGCAATTGTTGCAAATAGTATTGAGATTGATTGATGCTATACCTCGATGATTGCAACTCTTTTGTTTATTCGTTTTGAGAACTCCTTCAAGTCGTTGATCTGGATTAACCATAAAGAATTAGCAGAGAAAATTATCTTGCAGTATATTAACAATACTGAAAATAAACGAGACGATGTTGATAAATTCGCGCATGTTTGCAAACGATTCCTACAGATATAGAGGATACGATTATAGACAAGATGGCATTTATCTATTGTAAACAATTCATGGATGCTTTGACGGATAAAATGTCTGATCGATACGTCGTGAGAATGCCAGATATGACCCGAATAGAGTTCTGTGCTATATATGGTTTGCGATGCCCCAGAAGAGATGTAAGTTTATAGAAAAATATGGTTGGCGTCAAGTCTGAAACAGATAGGTATCATTATGACAGGTTCAATATTCAACCACTATTGCTATATGGTCACTCCAGCGAATAAAGATTCTTTCTGGCAGTTGTGGGAGATTATGTTTGAGAGGTATAGGAAGAATAATGCTATGAGAAGTTCTTCCCTTCGCTCATGCTTAGTTTTGATGTGATGAAACCCAGTTTGCTTGAAGATTGGGAAATCGTTAATGGCGCGAATGAACATATCTATAAACTTTTGCATATACTACCTCAAGAGGGCGTTTCTTACCTGCCTTGGCTTGTTTGCAAGATTGGTTTTTAGGTGGCTTATGCCTGATTGCTTAAAAGACATATAGATAAAGCTATTCTTCGTCAGTCATCAAGATGAGGCGTTCGATGATACGATGGCAAAAATGCCGTTGAGGATTTATATGATGATGCTAAGACGAGGGAGGCCATTCGTAGAGATGATGTTTTAAGAGTCGCTTATGTGGAAGTCTAAATGGTTTGATATCCAACGGTTCTGCTATCGCATATCTTATTAGGATTATTACATATAGGAGCATAACACAAGATGACATAATTGTGAAGTGAAAACTTATATATAGCCGGATCATTGTTACCTTATATTGGGAGATGAGTGAAATGTGTATGTTTGT
>VOFI01003300.1_pt1 | contig 22991 bp, 41 predicted proteins | sample 5384131 | NCBI WGS metagenome assembly VOFI01 (sample SAMN12384728, study PRJNA508395) | human gut metagenome | isolation source: healthy gut H | host: Homo sapiens | reverse complement strand
TCAAGGTGGACGCCGAGAAACAACCTTATCGCGATCAAGGGTGCAATCCCCGGCCCGAACGGCGGCACGGTAGTCATCCGCGATAGCGTTGAAGGCGTAAGGGAAGGAGGAATTGTAATGCCTACAGTAGCAGTACTTGATATGGCCGGCAAGGAGGTCGGCAAGATCGACCTTTCCGACGCCGTTTTGGGATTGAACCCAACGCTGTCGTGATGCACGACGTGGTTGTGAAAATTATCTGGCCAACCAGCGCCAGGGCACCCAGTCCGCGCTCACCCGCGCAGAGGTTTCCGGCGGCGGCAAAAGCCGTGGCGCCAGAAAAGGGGACCGGCCGCGCAAGACAGGGCTCCACCCGCGCTCCCCAGTGGACGCACGGCGGCATTGTCTTTGCGCCGAAGCCCCGCGATTACCGTTATACCGTAAACAAGAAAAGTCAGAAGACTGGCTCTGAAGTCCGCTCTGTCCTCTAAGGTGCAGGACAGAAAGCCTGGTCGTTTGGATGCCATGACCATGGACGAGTTTAAGACCAAGACCATCGCTGCCATGCTCAACGCACTGGGCGCTGAGAAAAAGGCCCTGATCGTGCTTCCTCCGTGGACAGAAGCTGATTAAATCCGCCAACAATATCCCCGGCGTGAAAGACCGCCCAGGTAAACACCATCAATGTGTACGATATCCTGAATGCCGATAAAGTTTATCGTCGTGAAGGATGCGGTTGCAAAGATTGAGGAGGTGTACGCATAATGGCAGCACAGGACATTATCATTCGTCCGGTCATTACCGAAAAAAGCATGTCTGGTATGGCTTCCAAGAAATATACCTTTGAGGTCTGCAAGGACGCCAACAAGATTGAAATTGCCAAGGCAGTGGAAGAGCTCTTTGGCGTGAAAGGTTTGCAAGGTGAACACCCTGCATGTGCGTGAGAGGCCATATGCGCCGCCAGGGGCCCATCATGAGGAGTGTGAAACCGTAATGCCTATCATCAATTATAAGCCGACTACGCCCTCCCGGCGCAATATGTCGGTTACGGATTACTCCGGCCTTTCCAAGGTAGCCCCGGAAAAAACCTGCTGGCTCCCTTGAACAAGAAGTCCGGACGTAACATCACCGTCCGCCACAGAGGCGGCGGAAACCGTAGAAAATACCGCATCATCGATTTCAAGCGTCAGAAGTTTGACGTACCGGGAACGGTCAAGACCCTGGAATACGATCCTAACCGTTCCGCTTTCATCGCCCTGATCGAGTATCAGGACGGCGAGAAAAGATATATCATCGCCCCCAACGGCCTGAAGGTCGGCGACACGGTAGTCGCCAGCCCCTCTGCGGATATCAAGCCCGGCAATGCTCTGCCGCTGGCCAATATCCCCACCGGTACCTTTATCCACAACGTTGAGCTTTACCCCGGCAAGGGCGCCCAGTTGGCCCGGGCCGCCGGCAACATGGCCCAGCTGATGGCCAAGGAAAACAACATGGCTCTTCTGAGACTGCCTTCCGGCGAGCTGAGAAACGTTCCCGTAAACTGCATGGCCACCATCGGCCAGGTAGGCAACGTGGACCACGAGAACGTGAAAATTGGCAAGGCCGGCAGAAAGCGCAACATGGGCTGGAGACCTACCGTCCGCGGTTCTGTTATGAACCCCAACGACCACCCCCACGGCGGTGGTGAAGGTAAATCCCCTGTTGGACGTCCGGGACCGGTTACCCCCTGGGCAAGCCCGCTCTTGGATATAAGACCAGAGCGCACCATAACCGCTCCGATAAGTTTATCGTGAGACGCAGAAATGGTAAATAAGGCGTACGGAAAGGAGCTTAAATAATGGGCAGAAGCGTTAAGAAGGGTCCTTTTTGTACAGCCTGTGCTGCTCAAAAGGGTTCAGGAAATGAATAAGACAGGCGAAAAGAAAATCGTGAAGACCTGGAGCAGAAGCTCTACCATCTTCCCGGATTTCGTCGGTCACACCTTTGCGGTCCACGACGGCCGCAAGCACGTCCCGGTGTATGTTACTGAAGATATGGTCGGCCACAAGCTGGGCGAGTTCGCCCCCACCAGAACCTTCAGAGGCCACGCCGGCGCGAAAACAACGAAATAACGGCCGAAAGGAGTGTATCGCATGGAAGCAAGGGCTTATTTGAAATACGCCCGTATTTCTCCCAGAAAAGTATCGGTTGTGCTGGATCTGATCCGCAACAAGCCGGTTGATTATGCAATGGCTGTCCTGAAGCATACCCCGAAGGCCGCCTGTGAGGACCTCGAGAAGTTGCTCAAGTCGGCAATCGCCAATGCTGAGAACAACCACAATATGGACGTTTCCCGGTTATACGTGGCCGAGTGCCATGTGTCCCAGGGCCCGATCCTCAAGCGCATTCGTCCCAGAGCGCAGGGTCGCGCATTCCGCATCGACAAGAAGACCTCGCACGTCACCCTCGTGCTCAAGGAACAAGAATAACGCAGTAGAGGAGGTAAACTGATAGTATGGGCCAGAAAGTAAATCCCCACGGTCTCCGTGTGGGCGTAATCAAAGATTGGGACTCCCGCTGGTTTGCCAAGGATAAGGATTTCGGCGATACCCTCGTCGAGGACTATAACCTGCGCAAGCACCTGAAGAAAAAGCTCTACGGAGCCGGAGTGCCGAAGATCGAAATTGAACGCGACGCTTCCAAAGTCCGTATCCATATCCACTGCGCGAAGCCTGGTATGGTCATCGGCAAGGGCGGCGCTGAAATCGAAAAGCTGCGTTTGGAGTGCGAAAAGATTCTGAACAAGCCGGTCGCCATCAATATCGTGGAGGTCAAATCTCCCGATTTGAACGCCCAGCTGGTTGCTGAAAATATCGCCCAGCAGCTGGAAAAGAGAATTTCTTTCCGCCGCGCCATGAAGCAGGCCATCGGCCGCGCCATGAGATTCGGCGCCAAGGGAATCAAGACACAAGTCGGCGGACGTTTGGGCGGCGCTGAAATCGCCAGAACCGAACAGTACCACGAGGGTACTATTCCGCTGCAGACCATCAGAGCGGACATCGATTACGGCTTTGCCGAGGCTGCCACCACCTACGGCCGCATCGGCGTAAAGGTTTGGCTGTACCGGGGCGAAGTGCTCCAGAACGCCGGCCGTCCCCGTGCCCGCAGGGAAGGAGGCAATAAGTAATGCTGTTGCCCAAGCGTGTAAAATACCGCAGAGTCCACAGAGGCCGTTTGACCGGTAAGGCGATGCGGGGTAACAAAGTAACTTACGGCCAGTTTGGCCTGCAGGCCCTGGAGCCGGCGTGGATCACCTCGAACCAGATCGAGGCCGCCCGTGTGGCCATGACCCGTTATACCAAGCGTTTCGGACAGGTTTGGATCAAGATTTTTCCCGACAAGCCCATCACCGAAAAGCCCGCTGAAACCCGAATGGGTTCCGGTAAAGGCTCTCCCGAGTACTGGGTGGCCGTGGTTAAGCCCGGCAGAGTGATGTTCGAGATCGGCGGAATCGCTGAGGAAACCGCCCGGGAGGCTATGAGACTGGCTGCCAACAAGCTGCCGATTAAATGCAAGTTCGTGAAAAAGGAAGAAACGGAGGTTGAGCAGTAATGAAGGCCTCAGAGATTAGAGAATTAAGCGCCGCAGAACTGGAAAGCAAGCTCAAAGACCTGAAAGCTGAACTTTTCAACCTGCGTTTCCAGCTTGCCATTAATCAGCTCGACAACCCGATGCGCATCAGTGCTGTTAAGAAGGACATCGCAAGAGTGAAAACCGTTCTTCGCCAGATGGAACTGAACGACAGCGCTAAGGCGTAAGGGAAGGGAGGATTAAGCCGTGAGCGAAAGAAATATGAGAAAAAAACCAATGTTGGCAAGGTGGTCAGCAACAAAATGGATAAGACCATCGTTGTCGCCATTGAGGACAGCGTAAAGCATCCCCTTTACAAAAAGATCATCAAGCGTACGGTGAAGCTGAAGGCGCATGACGAAAACAACGAGTGCAACATCGGCGACCGCGTGCGCGTGATGGAGACCCGTCCCTTTCCAAGGATAAGAGATGGCGTCTCGTAGAGATCATTGAAAAAGCGAAATAATCCGCTCAGGAGTGTTTTGCTGGCTGAAGGGGTAAGGCCCCCAGCCAATAAACTTGAATAGGAGGAACGCACTGTGATACAGCAGCAGACTTACCTCAAAGTTGCCGATAACACCGGCGCGAAGGAGCTTATGTGCATTCGCGTTCTGGGCGGCACTCGCAGAAGGTATGCAAATATCGGCGACGTGGTGGTAGCTTCCGTGAAAAAAGCAGCACCCGGCGGCGTGGTAAAAAAAGGCGACGTGGTCAAGGCGGTCATCGTCCGCTCCGCAAAAGGCGTTCGCCGTGATGACGGCACCTACATCCGCTTCGATGAGAACGCGGCCGTCATTATCCGTGACGACAAGAACCCTCGCGGCACCCGTATTTTCGGGCCGGTGGCGAGAGAACTGCGCGATAAGGATTACCTCAAAATTTTGAGCCTTGCGCCCGAAGTGCTTTAATGGAGGTGCTCACTGATGATTAATAAGGTTCATGTAAAAACGGGTGACACCGTAGTCGTGTTAAGCGGCAAGGAGCGCGGCAAAAAAGGCAAGGTAATGGCTGTCAGCCCCAAAGAGGGCAAGGTCATCGTGGAAAAGATCAACATGGTATCCAAGCACATGAAGCCCCGCAGAATGGGTGAAACCGGCGGCATTGTAAAGGCCGAGGGCGCCATGTACGCTTCCAAGGTCCAGATCGTTTGCCCCCGCTGCGGCAAGCCCACCCGTGTCGCCCATAAGATCTATGAGGACGGCACTAAGGAACGCATTTGCAAAAAATGCGGCGAGTCGCTGTAAGGAGGATAAAAGATGGCTAGACTTAAGGATTACTACAAGCAGGACGTAGCGCCCGCTTTGATGAAAAAGTTTTCTTATAAGAGCGTCATGCAGATCCCGAAGCTGGATAAGATCGTAATCAACGTCGGCGCCGGCGAGGCCAAGGACAACGCCAAGGTGATCGACGCCATCACTACCGATCTTGCCGCTATCACCGGCCAGAAGCCGGTGGTCTGCAAGGCCAGAAAGTCCGTTGCGAACTTTAAGCTCCGTGAGGGAATGAATATCGGCGTGAAGGTTACCCTGAGAGGCGACCGGATGTACGAGTTCCTTGACAGGCTGTTCAACGTGGCTCTGCCCCGTGTAAGAGACTTCAGAGGCATCAACCCCAACTCTTTCGATGGCCGTGGCAACTACAACATGGGCATCAAGGAGCAGCTGATCTTCCCTGAGATCGATTACGATAAGATCGATAAGGTTCGCGGAATGGACATTTGTTTCGTAACCACCGCAAACAACGACGAAGAGGCCCGCGAGCTGCTTTCCTTGATGGGCGCTCCGTTTGCGAAATAAGGAGGGATTGTTGTGGCCAAAACATCTATGAAAATCAAGCAGCAAAGACCGGCGAAGTATTCTTCCCGCGAATACAACAGATGCAAAATCTGTGGCAGGCCGCATGCCTACCTTCGCAAATTCGGAATTTGCCGTATCTGCTTCAGGGAGCTTGCCTATAAGGGCGAGATTCCGGGCGTGAAAAAAGCCAGCTGGTAAGCAAGAGCAAAGGAGGTAAACGGCAGTGCAAATTACTGATTCTATCGCAGATTTGCTGACGAGAATCCGCAACGCGAGTTCCGCCAAGCATGAAACTGTTGATATCCCGGCTTCCAACATGAAGAAAGCGATTATGCAGATTCTGGTGGACGAGGGCTATGTAAAGAGCTTTACCGTCATCGAGGATGGCAAGCAGGGCATGATCCGGGCAACCTTGAAATACGGCGAGGGAAAGACCCCGGTCATCACCGGCCTTCGCAGGGTTTCCAAGCCCGGCCTGAGAATTTACAGCAGCGTAGAGGATATGCCTAAGGTATTAAAGGGCCTGGGCACCGCTGTCGTGTCCACCTCCAAGGGCGTTATGACCGACCGTCAGGCCCGTAAGGAGAATGTAGGCGGCGAAATCCTTGCATTTATTTGGTAAGGAGGTGTTGATATGTCTCGAATTGGAAGAAAACCTATAAATATTCCCGCCGGCGTTGACGTAAAGGTGAGCGACGGTGTTGTAACGGTCAAAGGCCCCAAGGCTACTTTGACCCAAAAGGTTCATCCCAACATGACCGTTAAGGTCGAGGGCAGCGAGGTTCTGGTCACCCGTCCTAATGACGAGAAGGAGAACCGCAGCCTGCACGGCTTGACCCGCACCCTGATCCACAATATGATCGTGGGCGTTACCGAGGGCTACAAAAGGAGCTGGAGGTTAACGGCGTAGGCTACCGTGTGCAGAAGCAAGGCAAAAACCTTGTGATGAACCTGGGGTACTCTCATCAGGTAACCATGTCTGAAACAGACGATATTACCATTGAGGTACCGGGCCCGAACAAGATCATCATTCATGGCGCCGACAAGCAGAAGGTCGGACAGTTCGCCGCGGAGGTCCGCGAGAAGCGTCCGCCGGAGCCTTATAAGGGCAAGGGCATCAAGTATGTTGACGAGGTCATCCGCCGCAAGGAAGGTAAGGCCGGTAAGGGCGGCAAGAAGTAATTAAAGGAGTGAATCAACGATGGTGAATAAGGCTGATACCAATAAAGCTAGATTACACCGCCATAAAAGAGTGCGCGGTAAGATCAGCGGCACCGCGGCGCGTCCGCGCCTGAACGTTTTCCGCTCCACCAATCACATCTACGCCCAGTTGATCGACGACGTTAAGGGTGTAACCCTGGCGGCGGCCTCAACGCTGGACAAGGAATTTGATGGAAACGGCGGAAACAAGGAAGCCGCGAAGAAGGTTGGCGAGCTCATTGCCAAACGTGCCGCTGAAAAGGGCATTTCCGAGGTCGTATTCGACCGCGGCGGCTATATTTTCCACGGCCGCGTCAAAGAGCTGGCCGAAGGCGCCCGTGAGGGCGGCCTCAAGTTCTAAGAGAAGGAGGAATACTTTTGGCTAGATTTGACGCAAAAGCGACTGAGAGCGAATACAAAGAGCGCGTAGTCGCGATCAACCGTGTATCTAAGACTGTAAAGGGCGGCCGTATCTTTAAGTTTGCCGCTTTGGTTGTGGTTGGCGACGAAAAGGGCACCGTGGGCTTCGGCATCGGCAAGGCCGGCGAGGTTCCGGACGCTATCCGCAAGGGAATCGAGGACGCCAAGAAGAACCTGGTGAAGATTTCTCTGAGAGGAACCACCATTCCTCATGAGGTCATCGGCATCTACGACGCCGGCAAGGTTCTCATGAAGCCCGCCGCTCCCGGTACCGGCGTGATCGCCGGCGGCCCGGTGCGTGCTGTGGTCGAGGCGGCTGGTATCAAGGATATCAGAACCAAGGCCCTGCGTTCCAACAATCCCTGCAACGTGGTGCGGGCCACTTTGGAAGGCCTGAAGAGCCTGCGTACCGCAGAGGAAGTCGCGGTGATCCGCGGCAAGTCCGTAAAAGAAATCTTATAAGTAAGGGGGTAGCAATATGGCACAGCTAAAGGTAAAGCTGGTCAAGAGTCTGATCGGCAGCAAAAAGGACCAGATTGCAACCGCCCAGGCTTTGGGTCTGCGTAAGATCGGCGACGAGACCGTTCAGCCGGATAACCCGCAGACAAAGGGCAAGGTGGCAAAGATCATCCACCTCATCGAGGTAACAGAAGCGTAAGCAAGGAGGTGCGAATCCAATGAAACTGCATGAACTTTCACCGGCGGAAGGCTCCACCAAAGAGAGCAAGCGCATCGGTAGAGGGCATGGCTCAGGCCAGGGCAAAACTGCCGGCAAGGGCCACAAGGGCCAAAAGGCCAGAGCGGGCAGAGGGATGCGTCCCGGCTTCGAGGGCGGCCAGATGCCTCTGCAGAGGCGTATTCCGAAGAGAGGCTTCAACAACATCTTCGCCAAGGAGATCGTTGCCATCAACGTTGGCTCTCTGAATGTATTTGAAGACGGCGCAGTGGTTGATAATGAAGCCATTATCAAGGCTGGCATCGCGAAAAAGGCCTGCGACGGCATTAAAATTCTCGGCAACGGCCAACTGACCAAGAACCTGACGGTTAAGGTCAGCGCTTATTCTGAAGCTGCAAAGCAGAAGATCGAGGCGGCCGGCGGGAAGGCTGAGGTGATCTGAGTTGTTCAAAACAATGCAGAACGCCTGGAAAATCCCGGACTTAAGAAAAAAGATCCTGTTCACCCTGTTGGTGATCATTGTTTTCCGAATCGGCGCCAATATGCCGGCCCCCTTCCTGAACATGGAAGCGCTGGCCGGCCTGATGGGTTTTGTGACCGACAGCTCCAGCGCCAACGCGTTTGCGTATTTGAACACCTTATCCGGCGGCGCTTCGCCCAGGCGACCCTGTTCGCCATGTCGGTAACTCCCTACATCAACAGCTCCATTATTATGCAGCTGCTGACCGTGGCGATTCCTCCGTTAGAGAGAATGGCCAAGGAAGGGGAAGAGGGCCGGAAAAAGATCGGCGCCATTACCCGCTATGTCGCGGTTGTCCTTGGTCTGGTACAGGGCTTGGCCTACTATCTGTACCTGCGGGGCAGCAGCTATGAGGGAACGCCGATCGTCACCTATACTGAGGGCGCCGCGGGCGTATTTACCGCAATCGTCATCGTGCTGGTGTTCACCGCCGGTACCGCTATGATGATGTGGCTGGGCGAGCAGATCAACCAGAAGGGCATTGGCAATGGTATTTCCATTCTGCTGTTCGCAGGTATCGTGGCGAGACTGCCCGATACAGTCAACATTCTGGTGAAGGCTCTAGGCGCGGCTTGGGAATCTCCCGATTCTTTCGGCCAGTATTATTTCTTCGTACCGCTGTTCGTCATCATCTTCCTGGCCATTATCTGGGTCATCGTATTCATGAACGACGCGGAGAGAAGGATCCCGGTGCAGTACGCGAAACGGGTTGTCGGCAGAAAGATGTACGGCGGCCAGTCCACCCATCTTCCCATTAAGGTCAATATGTCCGGCGTTATGCCGATCATCTTCGCAAGCTCTATTTTAACCATTCCATCCACCATCCAGCTGTTTGTAACTCCGACAGGCTTCTGGAAAACCGTGTTGGACGCTCTTTCCACCACCGGCTGGGTGTACGCGTTAATTTACTTCCTGCTGATTTTGATGTTCGCTTATTTCTATGTGGCGATTCAGTATAATCCCATTGAAATGGCCAATAATCTTCGTCAGAACAACGGCACGATTCCCGGAATTCGTCCCGGAAAGCCTACTTCTGATTATATTCAGAAAATTCTGTCAAAGATTACATTGATCGGCGCTTTGTTCCTGGCGGTCATCGCCTTGCTGCCCATTGCGTTCAGCGCTTTCACGGAATGCACAACCTGATGATGGGCGGAACCTCCGTCATCATTTTGGTAGGCGTAGCGCTGGATACCATGAAGCAGATGGAATCTCAGATGATGATGCGTCATTACAAAGGATTCCTGGATTAATGCGGTTTAGGAAGGAGTCGTTATTATGAAAATCATTCTGCTGGGAGCCCCCGGCGCTGGGAAAGGCACCCAGGCGGAGGCAATCTGCAAGCATCTTTCCATTCCACAAATTTCCACGGGTAATATTATCCGTGCCGCGCTGAAGAACGGCACTGAGATGGGCAAAAAAGGCCCAAGCTTATATGGACGCGGGAAAGCTGGTTCCCGATGAGGTCGTCATCGGCATCATCGAGGAGCGTTTACAGGAGGACGACTGCAAAAACGGTTTACGTCCTGGACGGCTTCCCCGGACCATTCCCCAGGCCGAGGCTCTGGACAAAATGGTGAAGATCGACAAGGTCATTGACTTGGAAGTCTCCGACGAGGCGATCATCGCCAGAATGTCCGGACGCCGTGTCTGCGAAAAATGCGGCGCCACCTACCATCTGCTTTACAAAAAGCCGAAGGCCGAGGGCGTGTGCGACATTTGCGGCGGCACCCTCATTCAGCGCAAGGATGACCATCCGGACACCGTGAAGGCGCGTCTGGAAGTTTATCATAAAGAGACAGAGCCCCTGATCGCCCATTACAAAAAGCAAGGCGTCGTGAAAAGAGTAGATGGCCAGGAGGAAGTCGCCGACACCACCCGCTTAACGCTGGCAGCGTTAGAGGCTTAATCCATGGTTGTACTCAAAACGAGCCGCGAACTCAAGGCGATGAGAGAAGCCGGACGGATCTCCGCCAACGCGTTAAAGCTGGCGGGCGAGGCGGTGGAACCGGGCATTACCACCTGGGAAATCGACGAGATCGTCCGCAAGTATATCGAGGGACAGGGGGCGGTCCCCTCGTTTCTCGGCTACGGCGGTTTTCCGGCCAGCGTGTGTATTTCTTCCTGGCCCATATTTCCGGGAAATTACGGATGAACTTCATCCGGATTCTGCCCGGGGATAAAGTCACTTTGGAGATGTCTCCTTATGACTTGACCAGAGGCCGCATCACATGGCGTTCTAAATAAGGAGGCGTAACGAAATGAAAGTCAGACCTTCTGTCAAGAAAATATGCGAAAAGTGCAAGGTCATCAAGCGCAAGGGAAAAGTTATGGTGATCTGCGACAATCCGAAGCATAGCAGCGCCAGGGCTAAAATTCATCGAGAAGTCCGTGATACCGCAAAAGCGGCCGAAGACCCGGCTCCGTGCCGAGCGGCGTAAAGGTTGTTGGCCAGACAGGTTTGGCTGACAGACGGTATTTTCGGAGATCGGCAATGAAAAGCCAACAGGCGCGACCAAATTTATCAGGAGGTGCAAGGCATGGCACGTATAGCAGGTGTAGACTTGCCAAGAGATAAAAGAATCGAAATCGGCCTTTCCTATATCTACGGGATCGGACGCAAGACCGCCACTGAGATTTTGAAGGCGACCGGCGTAAACCCCGACACCCGGGTAAGAGATTTAACCGAGGACGATGTTTCCAAGCTGAGAGAGTATATCGACCATAACTGCCGCGTGGAGGGCGACCTTCGCCGGGATGTGGCGTTCGATATTAAGAGACTTATTGAAATCGGCTGCTATCGCGGCGTCCGTCACCGTAAGGGCCTGCCCGTAAGAGGCCAGCGCTCCAAGACCAACGCCAGAACCCGCAAGGGACCCAAGAAGACGATAGCTAACAAGAAGAAATAAGGGAGGGGTTTTGATGGCAGCTCAGAAGGGCGGCAAGAAAACCGCCGTACGCAGACGCCGTGAGCGCAAAAATATTGACCGCGGTGCCGCGCATATTCAGTCCACCTTTAACAACACGATCGTGACCATCACCGACACCCAGGGCAACGCTGTTTCTTGGGCGAGCGCCGGTGAGCTGGGTTTCAGAGGCTCCAGAAAGAGTACTCCTTTCGCGGCGCAGACCGCCGCAGAAACCGCAGCTAAGGTTGCTATGGAACACGGCATGAAGTCCGTCGAGGTCTTTGTAAAGGGACCCGGCTCAGGCCGTGAGGCCGCGATCCGCGCGTTGCAGGCCGCAGGGCTCGAGGTCAGCATGATCAAAGACGTGACCCCGATTCCTCACAATGGATGCCGTCCTCCCAAGAGAAGACGTGTCTAATCGAAAGGAGAGAATAAGTTATGGCTAAAAATATGCAGCCGATTGCAAAGCGCTGCCATGCCCTGGGAATTTCTCCTACGGTCATGGGATATAGCAAGAAGACTACCAACCGCAATCCCGGCGGCCAGATGAGAAAGAAAAAGGGCGAATATGCCCTCCAGCTGGCTGAAAAGCAGAAGGTAAAGTTCGTTTACGGCATTCTGGAGCGCCAGTTCCGTTCTTACTATGAGAAGGCCACCCGTATGCCTGGTAAGGCCGGTGAAAACCTGCTGATCCTGGTGGAGCGCCGCCTGGACAACGTGGTATACCGTTTAGGCTTTGCCAGCACCCGCCGCGACGCCAGACAGCTGGTGAACCATGGCCATTTTACCGTCAACGGCAAGAGAGTCAACATTCCTTCCTATTTGGTAAAGCCCGGCGATGTGATCGAAGTGGCGGAAACCAGCCGTTCCTCCGTCAAGTTCAGCAAGCTGACCGGCGAAGATGCTCCGATGGTAACCGTGCCTCGTTGGCTGGAGCGTGAAAAGAGTTCTTTGAAGGGCGTTGTCGCTGCAATGCCTGCTCGTGAGGATATCGATCTCCCTGTCGAAGAGCACTTGATCGTCGAGTTGTACTCCAAATAATGCCCATGCGGTTGATTTCAATACGCGTTGGCATCACTTACCAATACAACTGTGTGCCTAAGGTCAAGGAGGGTCGCTAATGATCGAGATAGAAAAGCCTAGAATTGATACCGAAGTATTATCTGCCGACGGAACTTACGGCAAGTTTGTGGTGGAGCCGCTGGAGCGCGGCTTCGGCACAACGCTGGGGAACAGCTTGAGAAGGGTATTGCTCTCCTCACTGCCGGGCGTTGCCGTAACCTCCATCAAGATTGACGGAGTTCTCCATGAGTTTTCCACGATACCAGGCGTGAAAAGAGGATGTGACTGAGATCGTCCTCAACATGAAGGGCTTAACGGCAAAGCGCACTGCGACGGTGCCAAAACCGTGGAAATCAGTGCGGAGGGTCCTTGCGAGGTTACCGCGGATTCCATCAAATGCGACAGCGAGGTTGAGATTCTCAACCCCGAAATGCACATTGCAACCCTCGGTGACGGGGCCAGGCTCTATATGGAAATTACCCTGGATAAAGGCAGAGGCTATATTTCCGCTGAAAGAAATAAAGCCAATATGCAGAACAATGTGATCGGCATTCTGCCTATCGATTCTATTTATACACCTGTGTTGAAGGTCAATTTCGGTGTGGAAAACACCCGTGTGGGTCAGATCACCGACTATGACAAGCTGACGCTGGAGGTTTGGACCAACGGGGTCATCAACGCGCAGGAGGCGGTTTCCCTAGCCGCTAAGGTCCTGACCGAGCACCTGAACCTGTTTGTAGACCTTTCTGATAAGGGCTATAACACGGAGATCATGGTGGAAAAGGACGACAAGGGCAAGGAAAAGGCTCTCGAGATGACCATTGAGGAGCTGGACCTTTCCGTGCGTTCCTTCAACTGCCTGAAGCGCGCCGGCATCAATACCGTGGAAGACCTGATCAATAAGTCTGAGGACGATATGATGAAGGTTCGCAACCTGGGACGCAAGTCCCTGGAGGAGGTTGTGTATAAGCTCAACTCCCTCGGATTCAGTCTTCGCAAGGACGACGAATAAGCCGTCCGGATAAACCAAGGTAAAGGAGTGAATTTTCGATGCCCGGAACAAGAAAGCTCGGAAGAGACACTGCTCATAGAACCGCTATGCTGAGGGCGATGGTAACCTTTCTGCTGGAAAACGGTAAAATCGAAACCACAGTCACTCGCGCCAAGGAAGTACGTTCCTTGACCGAGAAAATGATCACCATCGCAAAGGTAAACGATCTGCATCATAAGAGAATGGCTATGGCCTTCATCACCAAGGAGGGCGTAACCAAGAAACTGTTTGATGAGATCGCCCCGAAATACGCGGAGAAAAACGGCGGTTACACCAGAATCACTAAGCTGGGACCCCGCCGCGGCGACGCCGCAGAAATGGCGATCATCGAGCTGCTGTAATTTGCGGCCGCTGCTGTGATAAAGCTTTGATAGAAGCTTCGATAAAAAAGAAGGCCTGGGATTTTTCCCAAGGCCTTCTTTGCATATTGCTTTTGTATTTGCTTTCAATCACTTCAGGCTGCCGCTCCAGCTTGCGCTCGGCTGTTTTTGTTTTAAATTATTTAGGATGCTTTTGGCCATTTTTGATTGTTTATCAGGAACTGGGGCTGCTTTAACATAGAGGCTTCGGGGCTGTTCCAGGCCTCTTTTTGTTTAACAGCTTTCCTATATGTGGGGAAAGCGGAATGAAAAACCGTCAAAAAAATAGAAAAGCATTCCGTGCCGTCGTATCGGCATTGCCTATGACATGATTCAAACGGCTAACCGGCGAGCCATTGGCGGCAGCACCGCTTTCCGATTGCTTTTCCCGGTTTCCCATTCTTAATGATGCGGAAAGGGGATTGAGCGGATTACCGTTTGAATCATTGCGGAGGGGAGGTGGAAAATTTACTTCCTTTACGTTATAGATTTTGCTGAACCATCCCTAGAAATTCGTCCCAGCGCCCCTCTTGGCGGATGATCAGGGGACAATCTTTCCCGTTAAAATCATAATGCTGTTTAACGTCATCAATAGTGAGATCATATTCTTTCAAGAGAAACGCTGTCAGCTTGGCGGCGTTTTCGATGGTTTGATCGAAATTTCCGTCAGCATTGACGCAAAGCTCGATGCTGATACTTGAATGGTTTCCCTCCCGGTCGCCGGAATGCCAGGCCTCCTCGTTGTCGGGCAGATGCTGGTAGATTTGGTGATCGTCCACCGTGTAGTGCCAGGATACCTCGTCGTCGGAGGTGGTGCTCAGATAGTCGCTGTGGGCCTCCGCGTCGGCTCCCTCGCTGGTGTTGGCGGTTTCGTGAATAGTAATGCTTTCGACCGTCCGCAAAACCCCAGGCCGTCCGGGAGAGTCCTCTGGAATGTAAGCGGTAAACAAAGGAATACCGTCGATGCTGTCAACCGCCTGCCGCAGATTGGCTGGATCCCGCACGCCGGATGCGCCGGAAGCCCTGCCGGACAGAGTGACCGCCAAAATGACAGACAGGGTGATAATAACTGCAAGAAGCCCGCCTGTGACAATCAGCCATTTCCTGTTGTCCGGCTTGCACAAAAACATCCTTACCGGGCTTTTTGACCTTTGATACCGCTGATACCGCATAACAACACCCCAAAAGCTTGATGCTTTAAAAATACCATAAAATTATGTCGAAAAAATGAAAAAGTTGAAAGGAAAACCTGACAACTGTCTTAAAATAATATTGCGGAAAAAAGAATTTAATAATTTTGTAATATTTACACAAGAATTAAAAATTTTTTCTCTTAAAAACTTGACAAATCACAAGAATTGGGGTATTATAATAACAAGAAGTGATCCAGACGGACAATCGAGGTCCGCGCGATATATTTGAATCAGCGCCTGCCCGAAAGGGCATACCAGCTTATATATGGTAAGGTCTGTACTTCAGGGAGACGAGATTTTTCTCGTCTCCTTTTTTATTTGCGGTAAATCAAATGCACATTGCCCCCCGAATTTGCTGAACCTGTTTTGGCTGAAAAAAGAACTCCCAGGGCCGTTTTTCCGGCCCTGGGAGTTTAGATTTGCAGGAAATAAATTTTAAAACTGCAAAAGGGAAAGAATTTCCTTCTTGTATTCCAAAAATTGGCTGGTCAAAGTAAAGTCTCCTCTAGGACGGCTTTCCTTGTGGAGATTCAGCTCCGCCGTGATATGTCCGGGCTTTCCGGAAAGAAGGTAAATCCGGTCAGACAAAAGGATTGCCTCGTCGATATCATGGGTAATAAACAGGGTGGATAGCTCGATCTGCTCCATGACCTCCAGATACCAGCGGTGAATAGAGGCTTTGGTGAGAGCGTCCAGAGCGCTGAAGGGCTCGTCTAACAGAGCGGCTCCCTCGCTGCAAAGATAGGTTCTCAGAAGGGCGGCCCTCTGGCGCATCCCGCCGGAAAGCTGAGCGGGATACTGCTTTTCTGTGCCTGACAGCCCAAATTCAGCGAAATGCTCTAACGCTTTGCGGCGGGCCTCCTTTTTAGGAGCTCCTTTGATGATCAAAGGGAGGGCGATGTTGTCTAAGACCGTGCGGTAGGGCATCAGCAGGTCCTTTTGCAGCATATAGCTGATGTGCCCGGCTTTGCCGGTGATCTCCCGGCCGTCCAGGAATACCTGCCCCCGGTCCGGCAAAGTCAGGCCGGACAGCACGTTGAACAGGGTGGTTTTTCCGCCGCCGCTGACCCCAAGGAGACAGACGATTTCCCGGGGCTCCAGCCGGAGGCTCACGTCCTGAAGAATGGTATTATCACCGAAGCTTTTGGTAATGGAGACTGCTTCCAGCTTACTCATACGCTATCTCCTACTCTGGAAGATAATCGTTGGAAAAGCCGAAGCCCGCGGGAATTTCTTCCTCAATCAGCTGGTTTTCCCACAGCCACTGGTAAAAGGCGTCCCAGCGGGAGGGATCGATATATCCCCACCGGTCTACCTCCGCCTTGTACTGATCCGCCAGCCACTGCTGGCTGGACAGAACAATCTCTGAATCCAGAGTGGGATCCGCCTCGCAAAGAATTTCAGCGGCTTCCTCTGGGTTTTCAATGGCGTATTCGTAGCCCTTGGCAACCGCAGCTAAAAAGGCCTTGGCGGTTTCCGGGTTCTGCTCCAGATAATCGTTGTTGGCTACCAGCACCGGGGTGTAATAGTCGAACACAGGATTGATATCCTTGAAATAGAAATAGTTGGTATCCAGTCCCTTGACCTGGGTAGCAATGCCGTCCCAGGCGTAGTAAATCCAAACCGCGTCGATGTTGGTCTGCAAAGCGGAAATCACGTCGGTTACGGTCACACTGGCAAGGTTAACCTTGCTCCAGTCACCGCCGTCGTTTTCCACCACGTTTTGCATGGTGGCCTGTTCCACCGGCAGATCCCAGGTGGCGTAGGTTTTGCCCTCCAGATCCTTAGGAGATTGGATCCCCTTCTCCTTTAGGGAAATAATTCCCGAGGTGTTGTGCTGAATCAAAGCCGCCACAGCGGTGACAGGAAGATCGGATACATAGGCGGGCGCCAGATAATCCTGAAAATCCACGCCGAATTGAGCTTTGCCGGTGGCAACCAGGGCGGTAGCGCCGTCCTCGGGAGGCTGCTGGATATCGATTTGGATACCGGCTTCTTTAAAATATCCCAGCTTGTCCGCCACGTAAATACCGGTATGGTTGGTGTTAGGAGTCCAGTCCAGTACAAAGGTGATGGTCTGAAGCGCTGGCCGTCCGTGGATGAAGTCTTTTTCTGACGCGCCGGCGGCGGATTCCTCTGCGGTTGAAGAACTGTCCGCCCCGGCGGAGCTTTCCCCGCCGGGGGAGGCGGAACAGGCAGCGGCCGAAAGGAGCAAGGCGCCGGATAAAAGCAATGCGAGAACTTTTTCATGATTGGTTTCCTCCATATTTTTCATAAGGCATACACAGCCGTTGAATCATCGAGACCAGCCACATGAGCAGCAGGCTGATCAGGGAAATTAAAACAATAACGGCAAACATTTTGTCAAAGGCGTAGGACTTCCGCACCCGCGTCATGTAGACGCCCAGACCGCTGTTTCCGCCCAGCCATTCGGCGATCACCGCGCCGACAATAGAGTAGGACACAGAGACCCGGAGGCTGGAAAAGAACCGTCCCAGGGATGAGGGAAGCTTTTACCATACGGAAGATCTGTCCCTTTGAGGCGCCCATAGACCTGAGCAGATTGACGGTATCCTGATCCGCAGACCGGAATCCGTCGAGCAGGCCGACCGCCATGGGAAAAGAAGCAGACGATGACTACCAGGGCAATTTTGGGAGCCATGTCATAGCCCATCAAAGCACCAGCAGCGGCGCGATGGCCACGGTGGGGATCGTCTGAGTGATCACTAAAATAGGATACAGGGATTTGTATAGGAATCGGTACCGGTCCATAAGGACCGCTGTCACGAAAGCCAGGGCAATTCCAAGACCAAGGCCCAGAAAGCCCTCTGACAAAGTGGTGCCGGAGTTAGCCATCAGAATGGGGAAGTCCTCCACAAAGGCAGCTCCCACATCCACCGGAGAGGGAAACATGAATTTCGGCACCAGATCAAGGTCAGACACGGCCTGCCACAAAATGAGAAGCAGACAGAGTAAAATAGCCGCAGACAGTTTATTGGTGATGCTTCGTAACTTTCTGGTCAATGGTAAGCACCTCGCCATTTGGCTTATAGCTGATTTTTACATAGGACATCAGCGCGGGACAGCCCGCCTTGACGGCGATATGCTGACATTCCTTCACAATATCCATTAACTCGTCGTAATCTCCCCTCAATAGTGGTTTCAAAGGGGCCCACATAGCAGGAATTGCCCGTGCTTTTTAATATAGGCGATGACCTCATCGACAATACGGACAACCTCTTCATCGGAGGTTACGGTGGGAAGAACCTGGATTGCTACGCTTGCGTTCATAAGAACTCCATCTCCTTACTAAAATAAGATCAATGTTAAAAATAAAAAATGCCATCCGCGGATGCGGACGGCATAAGAACAGCAAAGGGAATTTCCTTTTTGCTTTTGATTCCTTACGCCGGCATTACCCGGATCAAGTTAAGGGTTTCAGGCTTCAGCCTGCTCTCAGCCGATTTTCTCAGCACCCCGGTATTCTATTTTCAAAACCAACATAATGATAATGCAAAAGTGATTGATTGTCAACAGACTGCCAACAAAAATATAGTGTTCCCCGCTGACGGGCAAGCGCTAAAAAAGCCTCAGGCAGGAAGGGGGAGAAGTGAAAAAAGAACACAGCACAGAACAGTATAACGCAGGCAGATCGGTAAAAGCAAGCCAAGGGAACCGCGGCCCATTGTCCCGTCTCAGATACAGACTGTTCCTATAGCAGGGCGTTTATGCCGTGAAAAACTAATACAGCGCTGAATAGGCTTATAGCGCAGGGAACAATATACAATGAGACTTTACTGAGAAGACTTTCCAGCCGCTGAATTGCCTTTGTTCCCTGAAGCCTGCGGTATCCCCAGTAGAGCAGGAGCAGCGGCAGAATATAAATAAAATTATACAACAGGATAAAAGCGAAGACTAACGGAAATATCAACTGATAACTCGCTAGCAGAGCCAAGAATCCAAAATACGGCAGGGCGCTGGTCAACTCCACGAAGCAAAAGGCGGCACCCATCAAAAAAACAGCGGCAGAGGCGCAAGCTGTGCGGGAGGCTTTGGAGCGGCTCTTTCCTCTTTGCCGCCGCTGTTTTGGCTTCGGCTGGTTTTGACGATCAGTCTGATCCCAAGACCGAGAAACAACAAGCCGGCCGATGTTTCCGCACCATAAACATATAGTGGATAAGCTGCTGTTATGGCGGAATAGGCCTGTGATGCCCAGTTGGCTGCGCCGTAATAAATAGCTAAGCCCATAGCTAGATTGGCAAACCCAATACCGGCGATGAAAAACAAAATATGGCGCTTGTTCCTGACCATAGTCTGCAGTAAGATTTGTTCCGCAATGGCAGATGGATTGAGGCTGTCGAAAAAGCTGGCAGTGATCGCAGCGCCTAATAGAAGCAACATAAAGCTTCCCTCCTAATAAAGTAAAAAAATAAGCGCTAAAATTACACCACTAAGACCTACGGTGTAATTTTAACGCTTTGCCTGTCCGGTGACAGCTGGATTACAATTATTTTATTGAATTATAATATAGGAAAAGAGGTTTGTCAAGAGTTGCCGCGATGTAGGCCAATTGCGGTTAGTTTCTATGATGGAATAGAAATTTTTTCCGAGGGGACTCTTGCATTTTATTCTCGAATGTGGTATTATATTACGGCAGTCAAAAATGCGCTTGTAGCTCAGCTGGATAGAGTGACTGGCTACGAACCAGTAGGTCGGGGGTTCGAGTCCCTCCAAGCGCGCCAAGAAGGGGTGACGAAATAGATGTCACCCCTATTTTTTCAGTATTCATGCGGGTTACCGGGCTTTTTAGGGCCGACTTTTCAAAATCGCCCCACCGTGGATGTCCAACCCCAAAAGGGCAAAAAGCCGCTTTCCTAATAAAAATAGGAAGGCGGTTTTGTCATTTTTTAGACACCGGCAGGGAAATAATTTTCGATGGCCCGTCCGGATGTCCTGGGGTTTGACAGGGGAAGGAGGAGATGGGGGGTTGGCCGGCAGCCAGGGACGGAAGAAAGGATTGAGGAGCCATCCTTTTTCTTCAATAGAAACAGACATTTTCCCTTTCTCTCAGTTTCAATGATGGAGAAGTTCAGCAGGGAGAACAATTCTGCCTAACCCGTCAATCGTGCGAAAATACCGCACAGCCATTACCTCCTGAAGATTAAATTTTTAATTTCCGTCTGGATTGTTCCAGCGGTTCCTAGATAGATTGTAAAGCCCGGATTCACCGGGCCAGTTTAATAGCCTAAAGGTACATGGGAGAAGTGCGCCCTTTTTTTAGAAGATTTTACCGGCTGGGAAAGAACAAAGCCCTTACAGCAGGAAGCTTTTCCTAGTGTTCCCACCGGAAAAATAAGTTTTCAACAGAGCAAGCGAAAGGATGAGGAAAATAGGAACATTGGAGCCGATCATGGGTACTACGCAGTCAAAACCCGGCATTTTTCCTTCCCAGCCGGTATCACAGCTTACCGGTACGAACCATATACCCTGCAGAACACGCTGGAATACCAGGGAAAGTATTATGTGTGCGGAACCGGCAGGCAGCCGATTCTGAGAAACAAAATGGAAAACGACAATTATTACCTTTTGACCTTGGCTAGCTATCGCAAAAGAAATCCAGCAGCGCGGAGAAAAAAGAGAATGTGCCGTGAACCTTGGCGCGGGCCTGCCCTTGGCCGGATTCGGGCGGGAAAAGAAAGCGTTCCGGGAATATCTGCTCCGTTCTTCCCAGCCGGTAAGCTTCAAGTTTGAAGGAATCTCCTATCAGGTGACCATTCAGGACGTCAGACTTTTCCACAGGGTCTGCTCCGCCATTGTCGTTCACCCAGAATTAATACGGGGAGAACCCTCTGTGCTCCTTATGGACGTCGGAGGCTGGACCGTGGCCCTCATGCGGCTGGACAATGGAATCCCCAACGCCTCCGCCTGCCGAAGCCTGGAACTAGGTATGATCCGATGCATCGATGAAGCGAAGGAACAGGTCCGCCGGGAGACAGGCTTGTCCGTTACCGACGCCCAGGTGGAACGTGTGCTGGCAGGACAAAGTCTGCAAAGATGGACGAGAATGCCCGGAGTGTCATTCAAAAACAGGGGCGGATTTACACAAGCCCTGCTGTCCGCAGCCATGGAAGCAGGCTTCGATTTAAAAGCAGTCCCGGCAGTGATGCTGGGCAGCGGAGCCTCCGTGATCCAGCGGGGAATCCGGCCCCAGGACGGCCTGCAGCGGGTTTTTACCCTTTTACACGATAAAGTGTTCGAGCGGATTTTGGGCCAGCTTTCGGGAGGTGTGAGCAAGAAATGAGCAGGCACCGTTTTTCATTCCGTCCCAACCTGCAGAACGAAGAACACAGAAAAGCATGGGATCTCCTGCAGTCAGTACCGGAAGGACAGCGCAGTACCTTTATCGCGCGGGCGATTCTGGAAAACGTCCGGCAGGACACTCTGGAAAATACCCTGCGCCGTGTTTTGCGGGAAGAACTTCAAGCCTCTCCTGTCCAGAGGGAATCTGGGCAGGAAGATCCCATCCCCAGGAAATGCTTCGTTTTTGGATTCCCTCTCATGATTCCGAATTGTTTGGGTGTGGCTAAATAATCGCCATATACTGTGGCTATTATAGCAGCCATAATGAAGTTAGTAAAGGGGGCGCGGACTGTGATTCGATATGATCCATTGTGGAAAACCATGGCAAAGAAAAAAAAGGCAGCCACTTATACCTTAAGAGACAGCGCAAAAGACTCCAGTCTAATCTCCCGGTTACCACACATACGCTGGATAAGCTGTGCAAATCCTTAGACTGCAGGCTAGAGGATATTGCCGAGTATGTACCGGATGATCCCAAATAGCTAAAAAGCGCCTGGCAGCCGCCAAGCCCCGCCTTTTGCAAGGCGGGTGTGAAATGACACAGTCACCGCAATAAAGAGCAGGGACAAAGAAATGTTGATGGATTTTCTCTTGTTATTGTTTCTCTGTACCTGCTCTTTTGTTGTTTTGTCGACAGATATGCGCTATACTGATTGCAAAAATTGTTTTTGCAAAATTTAGGGATTTTTATAAGATAAAATAAAATTTTGGATGCGGAGGCGTGTTTGTGCTACAGCAGGAAAAAAAATTTGGCCGCGAATTAAATTAAGAGGAAATGATTGGTTAAAACGATGCGGTATCATATATACGCAGATTTTAGGGGATCTTTTAATGAAAGTAGACGACGGGGAAGGGGGATACCCCAAAGGATTCATGCACACCTCTACAACTCCCTTTACCGAACCAAACTATTATAACGATATGTGGTCAAGGGATGTGGGGCGTGGAATAATGGACGTTCGGAACGGCTTTTACAAGAAGCCCATAGTGTTTCCGATTTTATTTTGCAGACCGGTATGAATTTTGGGGAATCATTACGGCCGGTTGATAGAACGAGTGTGGGGGAGCTTACGAGGTAGATGGAAATGTAAATCTTTTGCTTGCATTCTATATGCTTTGGAAGTATGATGGTTGTCCTAGGGATGAAGGAAAACGTTTTTTGAACCAGCTTTTCCTGTTTTCGAGTGGTTCAGTACGTTAATTGAGGAAAGTCCATATGACGGCCTTTTTGAAAAGTAAAAGCGAATTATCTGGAAATCCAGAGGCTGATTATTTTATCTATGCCGTGTTTGCAACCTATGGCGCAGCGGTTGCCTGTCAAGCATTTAGTGAATTGGCACAGAAAGCTGGGAATGAGGAAAAATTCCGGTTTATTCAAACAATTCAGTTTCGTTTAGAGGAAGGACTCCGAAAAATTTGATTTCCAGAGGACCGGAAGGAATCAGAATACCAAAACAAAAAAAGGTGTTTGGCTGAATGGAATTGACAGCCGTACCGGCCAAGCTGCGGAGGAAGGAGATTTAGGCCCCAAATTTGATATTCATCGTTGGACCAGGCAGTTACCTTTTATTCTGAAATATGATGTGAAGCAGGTCATCTTTAGAGAAGATAAATCTCCTTTTGATTCAGTCAACCAAGCAACGTATCTCTATTTAAAAAGAGGGGATGAGTCCAAGGTTACTATTTTAGACGCTATGGGTTTGTCAGCAATACATGTTTTGGCGGCATGGGAGGCAGGCACGATGATACGATGGCCGGATATGGACAAAATTATTTTACTCAGGCGGCTCTTCTGAATGACGATGTCAATTGCTATACCAAATGTTTAGAAGGAATTTCACGGCTGGCCTATGATGG
>VOFI01003729.1_pt1 | contig 23002 bp, 38 predicted proteins | sample 5384131 | NCBI WGS metagenome assembly VOFI01 (sample SAMN12384728, study PRJNA508395) | human gut metagenome | isolation source: healthy gut H | host: Homo sapiens | reverse complement strand
TGAAAACATAATGGTCTCTTCTTCCTCTGAAGTGTGCAGAAGATTTCCTCTGTAATAAACGGCATATATGGATGTAACTCCAGTTTTAATGCCTGGATCCAGTACGGTCTTTAAGGTCCACATTGCTGTTTTTGCAGACTTCGGATCCGTTGTAAAATCCTCTAAAGCCGGTGTCTCTAATTTTTCATCTCCGATATTCATCATGATAAAACGGGAGGCATTCCATACTTTGTTCGCAAAGTTTCTGGAGGCTTCTACACGCTCCCAGTAAAAACGCATATCATTTCCCGGTGCATTTCCGGTGATCAGTGTCAGACGCAGTGCATCTGCTCCGTATTTGTCAATGACTTCTAATGGATCGATTCCGTTTCCAAGGGACTTACTCATTTTTCTTCCCTGGGAGTCTCTTACCAGACCATGGAATAATACGGTGTGGAATGGTGCCTCGCCCATCTGCTCATATCCGGAGAAGATCATGCGGATAACCCAGAAGAAAATAATATCATATCCGGTTACTAAGACATCATTTGGATAGAAGTAATCCAAATCCTCGGTCTTATCCGGCCATCCAAGTGTGGAAAATGGCCAGAGTGCAGAAGAAAACCCAGGTGTCTAAAGTATCTTCATCCTGTGTCATATGTGTACATCCGCATTTTGGGCATTTGCCCGGATTTTCTCTTGCAACAACAAACTCTCCACAATCTGCACAGTAGTATGCCGGAATCCGGTGTCCCCACCAGAGCTGTCTGGAAATACACCAGTCACGGATATTGTCTGTCCAGTTAAAGTAAATTTTATCCATTCTCTCCGGTAACAGCTTGATTTCTCCTTCTTTGACTGCTTTTACTGCCGGTTTGATCATCTCATCCATTTTTACGAACCACTGCTGTTTGATCATCGGCTTCTACCGTTGTTTTGACAGCGGTCATGTGTTCCACACATTATGTGCATGAGGTACTACTTTCACCAAAAGTCCAAGCTCGTCTAAATCTTTGATCATGGCTTCTCTTGCTTCGTAGCGATCCATGCCCTGATATTTTCCACCATTTGCATTAATGGTTGCATCATCATTTAATACATTGATCTCAGGCAGGTTATGACGTTTTCCTACCTCAAAATCGTTCGGGTCATGAGCCGGTGTGATCTTTACGCATCCTGTTCCAAACTCTTTATCTACATAAGAATCTGCTACTACCGGGATTTCTTTCCTACCAATGGGAGGATCAGTGTCTTACCGATCAGATCCTGATATCTTTCATCTTCCGGGTTAACTGCAACTGCAGTATCGCCCAACAGAGTTTCCGGACGGGTGGTTGCGATTTCAACGAATCGGCCTTCTTCTCCATTAACCGGATAATTGATGTGCCAGAAAAATCCGTTCTGTTCCTCATGCTCTACCTCTGCATCAGAAATAGATGTCTGGCACACTGGACACCAGTTGATGATACGGGAACCCTTATAAATATAACCTTTATCAAATAATTTGATAAATACATCTTCTACAGCTTTTGAGCAGCCCTCATCCATGGTAAAAAGCTCTCTCTGCCAGTCTGCGGAGGAACCCATCTTCTTTAACTGCTTTAAAATACGTCCGCCATATTCCTCTTTCCATTCCCAAGCCTTCTCTAAAAAGCCTTCTCTTCCAAGTTCATCCTTATCAATGCCCTGTTCTTTTTAAAGATTCTATCACTTTGACTTCTGTTGCAATGGATGCATGGTCGGTTCCCGGCTGCCACAGTGCATTATAACCCTGCATTCTCTTATAACGGATCAGGATATCCTCGCATCGTATTGTCCAATGCGTGTCCCATATGTAACTGTCCTGTTATATTTGGTGGCGGCATCACAATTGTAAACGGCTTTTTACTGCGGTCTACTTCCGCATGAAAATACTTGTTGTCTTCCCATTTTTTGTACAGACGATCCTCAATATCTTTCGGATCATATGTCTTTGCTAATTCTTTGCTCATCTTCTCTCTCCTTTTTATCAACCAAGCAGATAAGTCTGCTTTTTTCTCTAATAGAATCTAATGAAAATAGTCGTGACACGACTATTTTCCCGTGGATTAAAAACGCCCTTTGCAATCTGCAAAGGGCGTATTGTTACGCGGTACCACCTTATTTCGCCAATCTCTTCTTATTATGATTGGCAATCTCTCGGTCTTATAACGCAGACCAGACGTGAAAACCTACTTATCGTATCTCTAATATTTGCACCTCCCCGCAAATCCATTTTTCCTACACTTTCAGTTCTCCGGTTCAAAAGCTACCTTCCACAACGCCTTCTTTAAACGGTCTTTCAGCCGATGAACCATTCTCTCTTTCAAGGGTGTGCTGTGTACTCCTCTTTCTCAACACCTTTTCAATATGTTTTATCTTATAGAGTTCTGCAAAAATTGTCAAGCATTTTCTTCGGCGTCTTCATCATCTACAATGGCTGCCGCTGCTCTCGCGACAGAAGACACTACGGCAATAACTGTTGCCACAATGACCAGCAGAACTATAATTCCCATAAAGATTAAAATATTATTTCCTTCCAGCATATGCTCCTACCATACCTTTCTATACTTATCGTGAATATAGCTCACGCAATCATTTCATTGTTCTTTCATCATGTGAGCATGTTGACTTGCTTTTAATTATTATATCGTGAGCATGACTCGCTTGCACTCATTATACCATAGCTTGCTCCCCTTGTATAGTTTCTATTCTTTCTGTCCGGTTTTCATCGGTATCTGTGCTAAAATGACTCCCGCAAAAATCAACACACAGCCAAAGATCTCCCGTGTACTCAATGCCTGTCCCAAAAAGCACCCAGCCTGCCAAGACGGAAAAACAGATTCAAAACTCATCAACAGTGAGGCAATGGTGGGATTAAAATCCTTCTGTCCGATAATCTGTAAGGTATATCCCAGACCACAGGACAATGCGCACCCGCATATAATAGTGGCATCCATGCCTGTAGGATATTCCCGATATCCGGTGTTTCCAGTAAAGAACATGCAGATCCCTGAGAGAGGATTCCACAGACTAAAAATTGTATACAGGACAATCTGACACCATCGACCATTGGTGCAAAATGGTTTACTGTCCAGATATGAAATGGAAAAACCAGCGCACAAACTAAGACCCAGAGATCACCTTTTGACAGACTCAGTCCATCTTTGACACATAAAAGATAAAATCCTATAACTGCGATCACTACGCTGACCCAGACATTCCAACTGCATTTTTTTCTTTAAAAATATTCCAATAATCGGCACAAACACAATGTACAATGCCGTAATAAAACCTCGCTTTTCCGGCAGAAGTATACTGTATTCCTATCTGCTGTGCATTCGTTGCCACAAAAAGGATGGCTCCGCAAAGAATACCACCAATCCAGAGTGTCTTACGACTGTTTTTACTGCCTCTTTTTCTTCACTGGTCTTAAACCGGTCAAAAAAAGAAAATGCATGGCAATAATACCAGACTTCCGATCAGGCAGCGAATGCCATTGAATGTAAACGGTTCTACATAATCCATACCGACACTCTGTGCCACAAATGCAACTCCCCAGACAAATGCTGCTAACAGCAATGCCGCACTATTTTTCCATTTTATCTTTTGCATTTTATACTCCTCTTTTTTATTGCTATTTTGGTACTTATTTTTTAATTCTGACGATTAGTATAGCAGACTTCTTTTAAAAAAGTATAGAGCCAAAAAGGGCGCGTCCAACTTGGACACGCCCTTTCGCATATGCTATATCATGAGTATAACCCACCTATATTTACGCTTTATCTACCTGTTTTGTAGCAATGATGTCTACACCTGTTCCTGCAACATCTTTGATGATAACATCACCAATTTTAACTGGAGCCGGTACAGCAACACCCTTTAATGCACGACATACATCAAAGATTTTGCCTTTTGGAATATCTGATTTTGTTTTAACAGATACAGCATCAATTTTACCGCCTTCGCAGATTACAGTACTTGTAACAATTCTTGTAGGATTGGTTACTTCTTTTCTAGCGTAATCATCTCCACGTTTACAAGTATTTCCTGTTACATCCTTAACCTCGCCATTCTCCATGGTTACAGTAAGAGGACAACCCATCGGACATCCGATACATGTTAAATTAATTGTTTCCATTCTTACGCCTCCTCAAGTTTTACTGTAATGGTGTTCAGGCCATCAAATGCAGCCAACTGATCTTTCTTAAGAACAACGTTCTCCATCTCACCTGGTGCCATAACCTGTTTCTTTCTATGTAAGATACGCTCATCATTTAAGTAAACGCTTACATAGTGGTTTTTGTAAACATCACCAACACGGAATCTTACGATAGAATCGCCATCCATACGGTCAACATTTACTACACTAGGTACTGTGTAACGAACACCATCTGTTGCAACGATCTTAACGTCTGGTGTCTTAGTATCTCTGTTAATCTTGCCCTGAACATAATCAGCAGCAGATTTTACCAGCCATAGCAGCCTCTTCAGATACGAAGTCTACTAAGTCATGTACATGAAGTACGTTACCACAAGCAAATACACCTTCGATATTTGTCTCTAAGCTCTCATTTACAACAGCTCCGGAAGTGATTGGGCTCATTTCGATGCCTGCTCCTCTGGAGATATCGTTCTCAGGAATAAGACCACAGGAAAGAAGAAGTGTATCACATGGATAGTACTCTTCTGTTCCAGGGATAGGTCTTCTGTCAGGACCAACCTCTGCGATTGTGATTCCTTCTACTCTCTTTTACCTTTGATATCGATTACGGTATGGCTCAATTTCAGCGGAATATCGTAGTCATTCAGACACTGAACGATGTTACGTTTTAATCCACCTGAGTATGGCATTAACTCAGCTACAACTTTAACTTCTGCTCCTTCAAATGTCATACGTCTTGCCATGATCAGTCCGATATCACCAGAACCTAAGATCACAACTTCACGACCTGGCATGAAGCCTTCGATATTTACTAATCTCTGTGCAGTACCGCAGAATAGATACCGCCGGTCTGTAACCAGGAATGTTTAATGCACCTTTTGAACGCTCTCTACATCCCATAGCTAAGATAACTGCTTTTGCCTGAAGTTCGAACATTCCTTCTTCACGGTTCATTGCAGTAATTACTTTATCTGCGCTGATGTCCATAACCATAGTATTTAACTTGTACTCGATTCCAAGTTCTTCTACCTGATCAATGAAACGTCTAGCATACTCCGGTCCTGTTAACTCCTCTTTGAAGGTATGAAGACCGAAACCATTATGGATACACTGATTTAAGATACCACCTAACTCACGGTCACGCTCTAAAATCAGAATGCTCTCGATACCATTTCTTCTTGCTGATGCTGCTGCTGCTAAACCCAGGGACCACCACCAATGATAATCACGTCATATGCTTTCATCTGTTCTTCCTCCTTATAATCTGTCTTTCGGGGTTCCAACGATGAACTTGGAATCGCGTCCAGATTTTCTAATTTCTGACTGATCTACGCCCTAATTCTCTCGCAAGAATCTCAATCTGTCTTGGTGAACAGAAACCAGCCTGGCAACGTCCCATACCAGCGCGTGTACGACGTTTAATACCATCTAATGTAGTTGCACCTAATGGTCTATGGATTGCATCAAGGATTTCTCCTTCTGTAATCATTTCACAACGGCATACGATACTTCCATAAGCCGGATTCTCTTTAATCAAGGCATCTCTCTCTTCTTTTTTTGTACAAGAGTTCAGATGTGTAACACCTTTTCTTGTTCCGTTGAAGGTCGGATCTTCCTGTAAGTTTAATTTATCCTTTAACATTCCCGCAACAAGAACTCCGATAGCCGGTGAGCTTGTCAGACCCGGAGACTCGATACCGCAGCATCAAAGAATCCCGGTGCTTCATCTACTTCACCGATCACGAATTCATGGTTGTCCTCATGTGCACGAAGTCCTGCAAAGGAAGTGATAACCTGACGAATTGGTAAACCTTTACTGTTGAACCAGCTTTGCTGATCAGCTCGTCAATTCCTTCCTGAGTAGTATTGGTTCCTTCTTTATTTTCAATATCAATAGCAGTTGGTCCTACGATTGTATTTCCATGGATTGTAGGTGATACTAATACACCTTTACCATATTTACCCGGTAACTGGAAGATTGTCTTATCTACGAAATCTCCTGTAACCTTGTCTAATAAGCAGTAATCACCACGTCTTGGTGTGATGTGGATCTTCTTAGAGCTCATCATGTTATGGAATACATCAGAGTATACACCGCTGCATTTACAACACATTTTGTTGAGATTGCTCCGTTGTTAGTTACTAATTCAAAGCCACCGTCTTTTTTAACGATATCTCTTACTTCTGTGTTAAATCTGAATTCAACACCGTTTGTAGCTGCATTTTCAGCCATAGCAATGTTTAATTCGAATGGGCAGACAATTCCACCTGTTGGTGCATATAATGCAGCAACAACATCGTTCCACGTTTGGCTCTAATGCCAATACTTCATCATGCTCTAAAATCTTTAATTCTTTTTTTACACCGTTCTTAACTCCTCTTTCATAAAGAGCCTCTAAGTTTGGTCTGTCTTCTTCATGTAAGCAAATTACTAAAGATCCATTTTTCTAAAGGAGAAATCAAGCTCTTTTAGAAAGATCTTCCATCATTACATTACCTTTTACGTTCAAATCTGCCATAAGAGATCCGTTTTCAGCATCGAATCCGGCATGAACAATAGCGCTGTTTGCTTTTGATGTACCACAACATACATCTTCTGCTTTTTCTACTACGCAAGCATTTACCTGGTAACGTGATAACTCTCTAGCGATTGCACTACCAGATACCCCTGTCCAATTATTACGACATCATACATGTGTCTGTTACTCCTTTCAGAAAAAGATGAGCAACGCTCCATCCTAGGATGCAGCATTGCTCAAACTCTTTATTACTATCGTGTTACATATTCCCTATAGCTTATGCCCAAGGAACGATTGCGTAAAGACCTACTGCTAATAAAGCACCGATGATTGGTCCAAAGATCGGAACTACTAAACCATAAGCGAAGTTAGATGTTCCTTTGTTCTTAATCCTAAGTCACGGGCTGGGTTCATAGCATATCCAGTTGTTCCACCGAAGGACATACCACATGCTAAGATGATTACATATACTGCAACGTTACCCTGAAGTCCGTTCATACCGCCAACCTGAGCCGTACCTTTGATTGCGAATACTAATACGAATGTTGCAACTGCCTCTGATACAATGTTCCATCCTGTGCTTGGGATAGAAGGACCTGTGGAGAATACTCCAAGGATTGTTGCTGCATCTTCTTCTGCATCGAACTGTTTCTTAAATGTAAGCCATACAATCCAAGCACCTACGAATCCACCAGCGATCTGAGCTACGATATAACCTGGTACCATGTTCCAAGCGAAGCTTCCGTCAGCTGCTAAAGCGATTGTTAATGCTGGGTTGAATGATGCACCTGAAGCTGCACCAAAGATAAATGCTGGAATCATAACAGCTGCTGCCCATGCCATAGTAATCTGAACAGTTCCGCCGCCCTTCATTCCTGATTTGCTAAGGTTAACGTTTGCACAAACGCCATCACCTAACATAATTAACATCATAGTTCCTAAAAATTCTGCCAAATATGGTAACATAAATGTTTCCTCCTCTTTACCCTATTTTATTACTAGTCTTCTTTTGCCCAACCAAAGGAGCATTTAACTGCTTTCTTCCATCCTTTGATTCTTGTCTCACGCTCTTCAGCACTGATTGCTGGTGTGAAAGTACGATCAAGAGATGTGTTAGCAATAACGTCTTCTTTGTCTTTCCAGTAGCCAACAGCGATACCTGCTAAGTAAGCAGCACCCATAGCTGTTGTCTCTACACATGATGGGCGGTTTACAGGGCATCCACTGATGTCTGCCTGTGTCTGCATTAAGAAGTTGTTAGCACTTGCGCCACCGTCTACGTTTAATGCAGCAAGGTCGATTCCTGAATCAGCTTTCATAGCCTGTAATACATCGTTTACCTGATATGCTAAAGATTCAACTGTTGCACGAACGATGTGATATTTGTTACATCCACGTGTTAAACCAACGATAACTCCTCTAGCATACTGATCCCAATATGGAGCTCCTAAACCTGTGAAAGCAGTACTACGTAGCATCCAGCGGTATCTTTTACTCTTGTTGCCATGTACTCTGAATCCGGGCGGTATCTACAACTCTTAACTGGTCGCGTAACCACTGGATAGAAGCACCGCAACGAATACAGAACCTTCTAATGCATAGTTTACTTTGCCGTCAAGTCCCCAAGCGATTGTTGTTACTAATCCGTTCTTAGAGAAGATTGGTTTTTCGCCAGTGTTCATAAGTAAGAAACATCCTGTTCCGTATGTATTCTTAGCTTCACCAGGATTGAAACATGTCTGTCCAAATAAAGCTGCTCGCTGGTCACCGCAGCTCCACCAATTTTGATAGGACCACCAAATAAGCTTTGGATCTGCCTCGCCGTATACACAGCTTGATGGTTTTGCTTCTGGAAGCATGCATTTAGGAATGTTCAGCTCTGCTAAAATCTCATCATCCCACTGAAGAGTATTGATGTTGAATAACATTGTACGGGAAGCGTTTGAGTAATCTGTTACATGAACTTTTCCTTTTGTTAATTTCCAAATTAACCAAGTCTCTACTGTACCGAATAATAATTCGCCGGCTTCAGCTCTCTGTCTAGCACCCGGAACGTTCTCTAAAGATCCATCTGATCTTTGTTCCTGAGAAGTAAGCATCAATAACAAGACCTGTTTTTCTCTCTGATTTTGTCAACCAGTCCTTTGTCTTTTTAAGCTATCGCAGTACTCAGCTGTTCTTCTACACTGCCATACGATTGCATGGTGTACAGGTTCGCCAGTAGCTTTATCCCATACGATTGTTGTTTCACGCTGATTTGTGATACCGATTGCTGCAATGTCTGCTGCTGTTGCGCCAACATTTTCCATTGCCTGTTTAGCAACTTCATACTGAGTTGCCCAAATCTCATCTGCATCATGCTCTACCCAGCCTGGTTTTGGGAAAAACTGTGTGAACTCTTTCTGAGCCACTGAGCACATCTCACCTTTTTCATTAAATAAGATACAACGGTTACTAGTTGTTCCGGCATCAAGTGCCATAACATATTTAGCCATTAAAAAAGCCCTCCTCCTTTTTTTGTTGTACTAATAATATCACATCAAAAACCAAAAAGTAATCATACAAACATGTAAAATTGTACAAAAACCGACCGGTTTCTGTCTGGATTATTATATATTATGCATAGCAATTCTGAAACATGTCTTAATTTTTATTGTATTTTAAGCATAAAAACGGCTGTGTACAGGTTTTTTCCCTATACACAGCCTTGTTACTTCTTATAACTTATCCTTTTGCAGCCGACATTCCGTTACTGAATTTGAATTTTCCAAGCGTCCGGACTGCTACCGCAATCTGTTTACTGCGTTCTTCTGTCGTCATGTTTTTATTACTGGTTATAAAATCTAACAGATAATAAATGATGGATGTAGAAAAGAAATCTACCATAAACGCCCGTTCTTCACTGCGGATCCCCTTCATCTCACCTGAAGCTGACAGGAATCTGTCTACCGCTCTGCAACAATTGCTTTTGTCCGGTCTGCCATCTGCTTCCACTCGATCTCGTTTGCTAATTTTTTATAAAATGCACGATCCGCTTCCATGGTTTCCATCAGCTTTCGCAGCCACTCTTCAAATGTAATGTCTCCGTCAACATCTACCTCTTCCATCAGTTCTTTGCAGCATATCCACTCAATGACTGCATATAAATCCTGAAAGTGATAATAAAAGCTCTGCCGTTTCATGCCTGTTTCTTCCATAATATCCTGAACCGTTATCTTACGGATGGATTTTTGGCGCATCAGTTCTTTTACAGCAAGTGCGATTTTTTCCTTCGTATTACAGCACATTTTTAGTTCCCCTGTCACGTTCCGCATATTTTACGCATCGTAAAACAAAAATTATTTATTAACTCCGCTATTTATTATATCACGTTATGGTTTGTTTTGAAGTCGAATTGCTGTTCTTTCTGTCGATTTGTACAAATAGTGATATTGTTAAACTTTTAACTATATTTTTTATGCCTTTTATCTAATTCTATTTTTATGTTTTTTGTACACTTTGCCTATTGTGTTGAAAGATTGGAACATCAGGATAGTGTGCATCCTACATTATGTCAATCATTCTCATGACACTTTTTTATTTTTGTCCAAAAAATTTACTTTTTGATGACGGTTCCGTCTTCTAAATCTGCTCCACTGCCCAATTTGGTGATCAGCACGGATTTTATTGCTGAATTGCCGATAAAGTTCAAAAGCTGCTTCTACTTTCGGCTTCATGGTACCTTCGCCAAACTGTCCTTCTTCCATGTATTTTTTGCCTGGGCGGTTGTCATATGGTCTATCGGCTGTTCTGATGCCGTACCATATTCTAAGCAGACTTTTTCTACACCGGTTAAGATGACAAGCATATCAGCATCCACTGCCTCTGCCAGTTTTCCTGCCGCAAGGTCTTTTTCGATTACTGCGGAAGCTCCTTTTAAACGGTTTTCCTGTGCAAGTACCGGTATTCCACCGCCTCCACAGGCTATGACTACCTGATCTGCATCTGCCAATGCACGGATGGTATCTATCTCTACGATTTCCATTGGCTTTGGTGCCGCTACGATACGACGGTAGCCGCCTTCCACTTCTACCACATGATTTCCTTTTTTCTCTTCGGCCTCTGCCTCTTCTGCGGACATGATACGTCCTATGATCTTTGTCGGATGATAAAATGCATCATCATACGGATCTACCGTCATCTGTGTCAGCACGGTAGCTACCGGCTTATAGATTCCGCGGTTGAGCAGTTCGGTACGGATCGCATTCTGTAAGTCATATCCGATATATCCCTGGCTCATGGCAGAGCAGACAGACATTGGTGTAGCCGTATACTCCGGATATATTTTGCAGAATTCGGACATTGCCGTATGGATCATTCCAACCTGTGGTCCGTTGCTGTGTGAAATGATGATCTGATAGTCCTCTTTCACAAAATCTGCGATTGCTTTTGCCGTCTTTTTTAGCTGCTGCACGCTGTTCCGGCAATGTGGTTCCTAATGCATCATGTCCTAATGCAATAACGATTCTTTTTTTTCTTCATGGATTCCTCCCTATTTTTTTCGCTACGCGCGTATTTTTTTAGAAATTATTTTCTATATTAACACATTTCCCGCATAAGAACAATAAGCAGCTCTTATAACGGGAAATGTAGGGAGAAAGCACTATTGGTTATTCAGACGGTCTTTTTGCCGAGTTTTTACCGTCAGTTCTTTTTTTCTTTGTAGGTACCATTGTCTGCTACCTGTACTTTGACTTTGACTTTTTTCCTGCCTTATAGTATTTGAGTATTTCCCGCATATTTTCCATGGAGGTAACTTCTTTTCCGTCAAACTCGGTCAGGATATCACCTTTTTGAATACCTGCTTTTTTCTGCTGCAGAACCCTCTGCTACTTTTGTGACATAGATTCCGTTTGGCATATTATAGGTATTGGCTACGTCTTCTGTAATATCTGCACCGGAAATTCCAAGATATGCACTCTCAGACTCATCTACTGCCTTCCGGTTGATCAGATCATTGATGATCGGCTCTGCTTTTGACATCGGAATTGCATAACCCATTCCTTCGACTGCAGTATCTGAATATTTTGCGGAGTTGATTCCTATGACCTGTCCTTCGACATTCAGCAATGCTCCACCACTGTTTCCAGGGTTGATGGCTGCATCTGTCTGGATCAGCCCATTGGTTACTGTTTCTCCTGATGTCTCATCCTCTAAGGTGACTCCACGGTTCAATGCACTGATAACTCCGGTAGTTACGGACTGACCGTATCCTAATGCATTACCGATCGCGATTGCTGTATCACCTACTTTGATAGAATCGGAATCACCGACGGTTGCTACTTTAATCGTTTTCATGGTATCCGAAGAAATATCAGATAATTTTACTGCAACAACTGCTAAATCACTGGAAGAATCCGTTCCCTTTACCTCTGCACTGACGGTCTGGTCATCATAGAAGCAAACCGTTAATGTTGTAGCATCTGATACCACATGGTTATTTGTTACAATGTAAAGATATTGATCATCCTGACTGATGATAATTCCGGAACCTGCACTTTCTCCTTCGTAATTTTGAACTCTTCCGAAGAAATCACGATATTGCACTTCTGTCATATTGGTAATGGCTACGATAGATGGCATAACTTCATCTACAATTCCCGAAATATCAGAAGATGTGGTTGTACCGCTCTTTGTACTGGTCGTTGTTCCTGTTACTTTTGTTGTACTGACACTCTTCGTATCGGAGGTCTGTGCTTTGGAATTATTGTCAATTCCAAGTGCTTTCATTCCCGCATATCCGGTTCCGACAAATACACCACCGCCACCAGTCCAAAAACTAATGCCAGCGCCACGCATCTTACCATTTTTTGCTTAAAGCCACCACCATGAAACCATTTTTCTTTTGTTTCGGTGTTTCATAATGCTGATAACTGCTTCTGCCTGATTGTAACTGTGGCCGGTGTTGTCATCTGCTCGCCATGTAGTATTTTCATTTCCTCCATCTCTTATATAACTATAAGAATAGCTGGAGTTGTTTTCATTTCTATGATCCTGATTGTCCATAAGATTGCCTCCCTCATGTTTCTCTTTTTTCTTTTCAGTTTATTTTTGTTTATATTAAGGATTTTAGCTTGTTTTTGTGTCTACTATGTGAAAAAAATGCTCAAGAGTTTGTGATGAATGTTTTGATTTTGTGTGAAAGGTGGCGGGGATGAAGGATACAATATAAAATATAAAATCTAAATACAATATTCAACCTCCTTGTTCAGTGTCGGGGATTAAGTGGCTCTAATCTCTCTGGAGAGGATGTTGGCAAGTGGACGAAACCGATGCAGATTCGCCATCCTGGCTCAACTGCATCTTTTGCAGGCATCCGTGCCTGCAAATTTCTGTGAATGATCAGAGAGTCAAGAGCCACTAAATCCCCGGCATAAGACAAGGTGGTTGGATATTGTATTGTATTCGAATCGTGACTCTTTTTATATCTCTTCGGCGATATGATGCAATATTCGGATTCGCTTTGCTTCTTATGGACGGAATCGTTAAGTTCTTAACACTCTGCTCTACCATCAGAAATTTCCGTGCACGGATGCACGGAAAAGGTGTGACTGAGCCATGGATGGCGAATTCACACCGGTTTCGTCCGCAGTCATCCCTTTTCCAGAGTGTTTAGAACTTTTGATTTCGGACATGGAAACAAAGTGAACCCGAATATTGCCCGACTTTCACTTGAAAAAAGAGAAGACACGCATGTCTTCTCTTCCAGTTTCTTCCTATTATATAGTTGTACCCTATACGCTAACTTAACTTCTTACCTGTTTATTCTACCGTAACCGACTTTGCCAGATTCCTTGGTTTATCAACATCGCATCCTTTTCCTACCGATACATAATATCCAAAAAGCTGTAACGGTATGATCGCCAAAGAATTGGTAAAGTATTTATTCGTCAGTGGAATGTAGATCACATAATCTGCTGCCTTTTCTATATCGATATTGCCCTCGTTGGTAACTGCCATAACAAAGGCTCCACGGGTTTTTACCTCTACCATGTTGCTGACCGTCTTTTTATAAAGGTCTTCCTGGGTTGCAACCGCTACTACTAAGGTTCCGTCCTCTATTAAGGAAATCGTTCCATGTTTTAATTCGCCTGCCGCATATGCTTCGGAATGTACATAAGATATTTCCTTTAACTTTAAGGAACCCTCCATGGAAATCGCATAGTCGATGCCTCTTCCGATAAAGAACACATCTTTTGCTGCGATATAACGGTTTGCAAATTTCTGTATTTTTGTCTGGTTTGATAAGAGCAGTTCTATCTGATCCGGAAGTTTTTTCAGATCTCCTAAGTATTCCTCTACTTCCTGATCTGTGATCCTCGCCTCTTGCCGCTGCAAATTTGATGGCTAACAGGTACTGTGCTATGAGCTGGGCACTATAGGCTTTTGTGGTTGCTACTGCAATCTCCGGTCCTGCCCAGGTATACATGACTTTATCTGCTTCCCTTGCGATGGAACTTCCGACGACATTAACGATTCCAAGTGTCTTGATCTCCTGACTTTTTGCTTCACGCGGGGCTGCTAAGGAATCGGCTGTCTCGCCGGACTGGCTGATGATAATGACTAAATCATTTTCATCTAAGATCGGATTCCGATAACGGAACTCGGATGCCAAGTCTACTTCTACCGGGATTCTGGCCATTCCCTCAAACACATATTTTGCCGTAACTCCGGTATGGTACGCCGAACCACAGGCTACGATATGAATCCGGTTGATGGCACGGATCTCCTCATCGGTCATGCCCAATTCTTCAATCTCTATTTTTCCATCTTTGATCCTTGGGCTTAAGGTATCACGCACGGTCTTTGGCTGCTCATGCATCTCTTTCAGCATGAAATGCTCATAGCCGCCTTTTTTCCGCTGCGTTGACATCCCACTCGATCATCTTGCTTTCTTTTTTGGATCGGTTCTCCATCCACATTATAGAATTCAATAGCATCTTTTTCAAACATGCGATCTCTTCATTCTGGATGAAAAATACCTCTCTCGTATATTTGAGCACTGCCGGAACATCGGATGCAATCAGGTTTCCGTCCGTTCCCTTTCCAACGATCAACGGACTGTCTTTTCGCACGGAATATACGGTATCCGGATAGTCCGAGAAAATAATGCCCAATGCATAGGAGCCTTCTACCCTGTGCATGACTTTCGTAATAGCTTCTAATGGGTTGCCTTTGTAATAATAATCTAATAACTGTGCTAAAACTTCCGTATCAGTTTCTGAAATGAAACGATACCCCTTTTTCTAAAAGCATATTTTTAATTTCAGGTAATTCTCTATAATTCCGTTGTGAACAACCGCAATGGTCTGATCGGTATTGCAATGCGGATGTGCATTGACATCGGATGGTTCTCCATGTGTTGCCCAACGGGTATGTCCGATTCCGACATGACCCGGAAGCATGGTTCCATCATGTGTCAGTTCACTTAACACCTTTAATCTCCCGGTGGCTTTTTTTGTCATGGATTTTTTCTCCATCATATACTGCCATTCCTGCTGAATCATAACCACGGTATTCCAGCTTTGACAGCCCTTCTAATAAAATCGGTGCTGCCTGGCTTTTCTCCTACATATCCTACAATTCCACACATACAAAATTCCTCCATATGTTGTTTTCACTACCGCAAAAAGTTCTTACTGTATTTTTACTGCTTCTGTCTCTTTTGTATAACCGGTATCGTTAATAATCTGTTTGCTTTTTCTTTTTACACTGTCGGTCGGAGTATATGTGTCCGAACCAAACAGGTATTCATGCAGCTCGATAACGTTTGTCTCTAAATCCAACGGAATGACACAATCGCCGCGTTTGCCCATGTTTTTGGTCTTTAACTCAAATGGGAATCCTGAATTGTCTACCATTTTATAACTTAATGCATGGCTTCCTAAGGATAACATCTGTTTTGGTGTAATGTTGGTACTGATATCATCAAACACTTCATCAACGACACTGTTAATCGTTGTGACACCTGATTTTTGAACTTTGTTATCATTGCCTCAATAACGGTTCTCTGACGTTCGGTTCTCTTATAGTCATCTCCTCGCCAGCTTACGGATTCGTGCATATGCTGTAGCCTGTACACCATTTAAATGAAGTACTCCGGAACCGCTTAAGGTTGTATTTTTCTTTCCGGTTACCTGTGCAACTTCTCCGGAATATTCGTTGATCTTTGCAACTTCCTGTGGAGTAACATCAATGTCGACTCCTCCGATCAGGTCGATGGTTTCTACCAGTGCATTAAAGTCAACGGCCACATATTTTGTGATCTTTAAGTCTAAGTTTGTATTCAGGGCTTCGATTGCCTGCTTTGGGCCGCCTCTCTGGTACGCAGAGTTCATTTTTGCATAAGTATCATCTTTTACATTCAGATAAGTATCACGGTATATGGATACCAGTTTGACTTCTTTAGAATCATTGTTGATACTTGCAAGCATGATCGTATCAGAGTTACCGGATTCATAAGTTCCATTGTCACGGTTGTCCAGTCCGAACAATGCAATGACCGTATATTTTCCCATGACTTCATCGGTACTATCGTCTAGATCATTCATTAAGATATCATCCTCATCCAGCTTATTATAGTCAATTTTTTCTAATTTCAGCCAGACAAAAACTGCTGCTAACAGTATTAACAGTATTACAATCTCAACAATAAACATTACTTTTCTGCGTTTTGCACGCTGTTTTTTGTTGTTTTCTTTTTTTCTTTGTATCTCCCATTTTCTCACCTTATTTTTTAATTATTTTTGCTTATCATACAGGAACTGTGAATAAAATACAATTATTTTTTCTTAATTTTTCTTTTTATGCAAACACTCATGTATGTACAGCCAGCTTTGGAGTATTCCTCCCGTTCCTCTTTTGTCATGTTAAAATATTCTTCCATCGACAATTTGATGGGCTGCATCTGTACTTCGTTCTCACATCGGTAGCAGATGACTTCCTTCCTTCTGGATGCCTCTCGGAACTGTCCGCATTCCGGGCAGATATAAATCTTCATAGCATGTTCCCTCCCTGACTTATGTCTGAACTGTGATAAATACGCCGTTACCCTGTACCTCTATGGCACCGGAATCCGCGGTATGAAAAAACTTTCGCCTTTTTTTTTCCTGTTTTTTCCTCTCCGGCAACCCGTAACTTCATACAGCCTTCCATAATGGTTAACGTTACAAATGAATCTTTGCAGTTCTCTATCTTTAACTCTTCCTGACACTCATATCTTACTGCCGTAAAATAGTCGCATCGTCCAAGGATTGTTTTCTCCTGTCCTGTCTTTACCGGTATGGAAACTTCTTTTTCTTTAAGTTGCTGACTTCGATCGCTTCCGCAATGTGCAGCTTTCTAGGATTTCCATCCGCATCCCTTCTGTCGTAGTCATAGACCCGGAAAGTACAGTTTGAATTCTGCTGGATCTCATAGATGATGATTCTGCTCCGATCGCATGGATCGTCCCTGCCTCCACTAGGAAATAATCTCCTTTGTGTACCGGCACTTTATTCAGAACTTCTAAGACCGTATTTTCTTCGATACGTCTTTTAAATTCTTCTTTGGTCATGTCTCGATTGACACCAAAATAGATAAAAAGCATCATCGTCACATTCTACAATATACCAAAGCTCTGTCTTTCCATTATCCATCCCCGCCGCTTTCGCATAAGCATCATCCGGATGTACCTGAATCGACAGCTTTTGTTTTGCATCAATAAATTTGCACAGGATCGGAAATGAAGCATATCGGCTTCCCTCGCCTCCTAAAATGGCTTCTCTGTGTTCTGCGATATAATCCTCTAACGGCATTCCTCCTGTTCGCCTTCGGCTATACCGTCAGGATGGCAGAAATTTCCCAGCTCTCTGCCACTTTTTCACAGGTACTGCTCTTTCCTGTAATCCTCTAACTTTGTGCCTCCCTCAAAGATAATCCTTATAGGAGGGAGCAAGTTTTATGATCTTCTCCATACTTCTTCCTTCTATTATATTGCTTGTATTTCTTTCTGAAATTTCCTAAAATGGTGAGGATGCCTGTGACAACACCCTCACCCCACTGCTATTTAAACTTTTTCATCAGTGCATCTTCAAGCTCCTGTAACTGCTCTTTGGAACTCTCGAAACTGTCACCTTTTTACCCAAAAATAAAATTTGATTTTTGGTTCTGTTCCGGACGGACGAACGCAGCACCATGCACCATCACTTAATTCATAATACAGTACATTGGAATTCGAAGTCCGGTAGACTCTGTCTTTCCTGTTGCTAAATCGGTTCTGGTATCCGCCTTATAATCACGGACTGCCCGCACTTTGAATCTTCCAAATTCTGATGGCGGTTCTTTTTTTTACCTTGTCCATCATATCCCGGATCTGCTGTGCTCCATCTATTCCCTTTAAGGTGATCGTGGCAAGTCCTTCCTTATAATAACCGTATTTTTCATACATATCAAGCATGGCATCCCAAGGTGTCTTTCCTTGGGACTTGCAGTAAGCTGCCACTTCACAGAGCATCATGACTGCAACGCGCATCTTTATCTCTTGCATAAGTTCCTCGCAAGACATCCGTAGCTCTTCTAAGCCAAATACATAGTGATATGTGTTCTGCTCTTTCAAACCACTTGATCTGTTCTCCGATAAATTTGAATCCGGTCAGCACTTCGATCAAATGAACACCATATGCTTTTGCGATCGCCTTTGCCATGTCGGTAGTTACGATCGTCTCTACCAACGCCGGTTTTTCCGGCATGGTACCATTTTCGGTACGCTCTCTTAAGATGTACTCTGCGATCAGCATACCGGACATATTTCCCGTAAAGGAAATGTAGCCGCCGTTTACGGTATCTTTACAGTATACGCCGAGACGGTCTGCATCCGGATCTGTGGCTAAGACAATATCTGCATCTTTTTTCTTTAGCTAACTTTAATGCTAACTCAAATGCTTTTGGATCTTCCGGGTTCGATAGGATACCGTTGGGAAATTACCATCCGGCTTTTCCTGTTCCGGTACGACATAAACCTGTTCAAATCCTAACTCTTTTTAATACTCTTCGAACCGGAAGATTTCCCTGTTCCGTGAAGCGGTGTGTATACAATTCGGATATCTTTTGCCATCGCTTTGATGATCTCCGGATGGATACTCTGTTTTTTTCAATTTCTCCATATAGCGGTCATCTAAGGATGCATCGATCACATGGAAAAGTCCCCGCTTTTGACTGCTTCTTCTTTCCATCGTCTTTACATCGGAGAACTCTGTAACCTTTGCAACTTCTGCTAAGATGTTCTTATCGTGTGGTGGTGTGATCTGCGCACCATCTTCCCAGTATACTTTATATCCGTTATATTCACGCGGATTGTGGCTTGCCGTGATAACAATTCCAGCTATGCAATGCAGTTCCCTCACTGCAAAGGACAATTCCGGTGTCGGACGCAGACTGTCAAAATGTAGGTCTTGATTCCGTTTGCATTTAAGCAGAGTGCTGCTTCTGTTGCAAATTCCGTAGACATTCTTCTCGAGTCATATGCGATTGCCACACCCTCTTTTCCTGTCCGTTCTGGCTCAGGACATAATTTGCAAGTCCCTGTGTTGCCTGACGCACGGTATAGATGTTCATACGGTTTGTTCCGGCCCGATCACTCCACGCAGTCCGCCTGTTCCAAATTTAACTGACGGTAAAATCTGTCTTCTATCTCTTCTTTTTATTGTTCTCTATCGCTTTCAGTTCAGCTTTGGTCGCATCATCAAAATAAGGATCACTGCACCACTGCTGATATATTTTCATATAATCCATTTATTTTACCTCTTTACGCCAATAATCTAATGTCTCTTCTATCGTACGCTCTAATGGAATCCCCGTTTCCAGCCGGTACACTCCACCAGCTTCCGGATGTCCGCCTCTATGATCGGCACATCGACCGGTCGCAATTTTGCCGGGTCTACCTCTACTTTGATATCGGCTTTGGAAAAAGATACGATCGTGTCTAAAATCTCCTGGATAGAAACAGCATGTCCGCTTCCGACATTATATGTCTCACCGGCTTTTCCATGCTCCATGATCAGTGCATAGGCACGGATCACATCTCTGACATCCGTAAAATCTCTCTTCGCACTCAGATTTCCCACACGCATGACTGCTTCTTTTTTTCCTCGCTTCAATCTCTGCTGCCTCGCTGACAAAAATCTGCCACAACAAACATCGGTGTCTGGTTCGGTCCGATATGATTGAACGCCCGTACCATCATGACATCTAATCCGTAAGCATCTGCATAGATTTTTCCAAGCATATTCTGGCATGCTTTCGTTGCCGCATAGATGTTGCCCGGTCTGCTGCAGTTATCTTCTTTGATCGGTGTCTCCTGTGGCAGAATGTGTCCGTATTCCTCACCGGAACCGATCAGTAACATTCTTGCTTTGATACCGGATTCCCGAAATGCTTCTAATACATTCGAGCCGCCCTTGACGTTTACGTCGATCGTCAGCGCCGGATTCTTCCAGGAAACACTAACGGAGCTCTGGGCTGCTAAGTGAAAGATCCAGTCCGGCTGTTCTGCCTTAAAAAAGCCCGGTAATGTCATCTTTTTTAAAATGTCCAGATCACATACTTTGACATTCTCTGCCTCTATCTGCTCCTGCGGCATCTTTGTAACCGTAACTTCCATATGAAGTTCTTCTTTTTAAATAACGCATCAGGTACGCACCTACAAAAGCCTGCTCCCACCTATAATCAATGCTTTCATATTTTCGTCCCTATTAAATATTCTGGATTTTAATTTCTTCTTCTACCAGAGCCAGGTCGTTCTTTACCATGCGCTCTACTAATTCCGGAAATGCGATCTCACGTTTCCAGCCAAGTGTTGTCTCTGCTTTTTTCGGATCTCCGATCAAGAGCTCTACCTCTGCCGGACGGAAGAATTTTGGATTTACTTTGACTAAAACTTTTCCGGTTGCTTTGTCTTTTCCGACCTCGTCTACGCCGCTTCCTTCCCCCATGCGATCTCGATTCCTGCCTGTGCAAATGCTGTCTCTACAAATTCACGGACGGTTCTTGTCTCGTTGGTTGCGATCACATAATCATCTGCCTCTTCCTCGCTGAAGCATTAACCACATTGCTCTGACGTAATCTTTTGAATGACCCCAGTCACGCTTTGCATCCATGTTTCCAAGCTCTAAATGATCCTGTACACCATGCTTAATTCTTGCAACTGCGTTTGTGATCTTACGGGTTACAAACTCTTTTCCTCTTCTCTCACTCTCGTGATTGAATAAGATTCCGCTGCATGCATACAGTCCGTAGCTTTCACGATAGTTCTTTGTGATCCAGTGTCCGTAAAGTTTTGCTACTCCGTATGGACTTCTCGGATAGAACGGTGTGGTCTCTTTCTGTGGGATCTCCTGTACTTTTCCAAACATTTCGGAAGTAGATGCCTGATAGAAACGGCAGCTTGGTTTTACGGTACGGATCGCTTCTAACATATTGGTAACACCTAATGCATCAATCTCTGCTGTTCCGATCGGTGTATCCCAGGAAGTCGCAACAAATGACTGCGCTGCTAAGTTGTATACTTCATCTGCCTGAGAAATCTTCATTGCAGAAATCAATGAGATCGGGTCTGTCATATCTGCATAGATAAAGTTGATCTTATCTTTGATATGGTCTACATTTCCGTAATCTACGACACTCTTTCTTCTCATGATGCCGTATACATTGTAGCCCTTTTTTAATAACAGTTCTGCTAAGTATGAACCATCCTGTCCTGTGATTCCTGTAATTAATGCGTTTTTCATGTTTATTCTCCTTATTTTTTCTTCCTTTGAAGCTTTTTACTTTTCGTATTTAGATATACTCATCACGATTGCAGATCTTTAAGTTTTCGAGTACCTTTTGATATCTCCGGCACTGTTTTTGTTGCAGATCAGGGTTGCATCCTCTGTATCTACGATGATCAGGTCTTCGATTCCAACCGTGGCGATCAGCTTCTGACTTCCCTCTATAATATTATTCTTACTGTTTATGGTAATAATATTACCATTTACTACATTTCCGTTTTCGTTGGATTTTTGATTCTTCCAACCGCTAACCAGGAGCCGACATCGTCCCATCCGAACACTCCCGGCAGAATATAGATATTGGATGCCTTTTCCATAATGCCATAGTCGATGGACTCTGACTGGAAAGTCGGGAAAATATTTTCAAGTACAATATCTTCTTCCGGTGTTCCGATGGCATCTTTGATCTTCATCAGTCCCTCATAGGTAGAACCCATATATTTTTTCAGATTATCCAAGATCGTGGAGATCTTCCAGACAAACATTCCACTGTTCCAGAGGTATTCCTCTGTTGCTAAGTATTCTTTTTGCAACCTCTAAACTCGGTTTTTCTACAAAGCGTTCTACTTCATATGCCTGACCGTCTGTTTTATCAGAATTGAACTTGATGTAGCCGTAACCGGTCTCCGGATAGTCCGGGGTAATTCCGATCGTTACCAGATTGGCACCCTTTTCTGCTACTGCGCAACCTTCAGACAGTGTGTTGACAAACATGGTATTGTATTTGATCAGATGGTCTGATGGCAATACCATCATCAGTGCATCCTCATATTTTTTTGCTATGTGTATTGCTCCTAAACCGATACAGGTGCCGTATTTCTTCCGATCGGTTCGCAGAGGATGTTCTCCTCCGGAATTCCCGGAAGCTGTTCTAATACGAGCGGTTTGTAATCTTTGTTTGTTGCAATATAGATATCTTCTAATTCTACCAGCGGACGGATTCTCTCTACCGTAAGCTGTATCATTGTCTTTCCATCAATTGCCTCTAACCCATTCAGATAGCTTGCCCCCAGCGCACGTCATACAGTCCACTTATCTGCTCTTCCGGTCACCGCCCCACTTATCATTCTTCCATGATCAGGGGCGGATATATGCGTCAAGCCATTGTCATACAATGCTTTTGCGATCGCATACATATCAGTGTTCCACAGGAGGACGAGGATTGCGCACTTTCTTCAAATCCATTGTCCATGTCTTGACATTTCTCATATGCACAAAAATTATTCTTTCCCCATTGCACGCATATTTTGCTGCCATCTTTGTTAAGCATCGTTGTGTCCGAACATCCGAGAGAACCCGTACAGAGTGTGATCCCATTGTGTCTGTCATCCACTAATTTTTAAAGAAGCGGTCAGATTTTTTTTTTCATCGGTAATAATGCGTGGCAGTCCAAAAATACTCCAGCATGGATCATCCTCATGAGGGAATTGCCATGTTGACATCATACTCTGCCGCTACCGGAATGATCAGAAAAT
>VOFI01001998.1_pt1 | contig 23008 bp, 47 predicted proteins | sample 5384131 | NCBI WGS metagenome assembly VOFI01 (sample SAMN12384728, study PRJNA508395) | human gut metagenome | isolation source: healthy gut H | host: Homo sapiens | reverse complement strand
ATCGGTACTTCGTTCAGTTACGTGTTAACAGGGACCCGGCCACCAAGTTCCTTCCGTCATGATGCTCACGGCGAAGGCACCGAGGGTTCGACAAGGTCAAAAGCGGCCTTGATGCGGGCGCCGACCCGTTACACAAACCCTTCGGCATGATGGAGCTGGTCAGCCGCGTGAACGCGCTTCTGCGCCGCGCCGCGCTTCAACAAGCGCCCGCCGGCGATGTGCTGGAGTGCGGTCCCATCGAGTTGCGCGTGCTCGAGCACATTGCTTCCGCGGGCGGCGTCCCGTCGAGCTCACGCTCAAGGGAATTCGACCTTTTGCGCGCGCTGCTTCGCAACGTCGGGCGCGTGCTGTCGCGCGGTCAGCTGCTCGAGGACGTGGGGGCATGACGTTCGGGGCGAGACGCGCACCGTCGACGATGCATCAAACGCCGCGGCGACAGAAGCTCTCCACCGCATGCCGGGCGCCGATGTTCGCATCAAAACCGTGCGCGGCGTGGGTTACAGCATCAGACAGCCGGAATAGAGGTTTGCCGCATGAGCCCTTCGCCTGACAAGGCACGTTAAAAGCCTTGCCGGGCCGCATCTTCACCACCGTTTTGGCGTTTTCCTGGGAATCCTTTTGGCCTTTTCGCGGTGATGGTCAGCATCTTCTATTACTCCCTACGAAGGCACGATGCCGAGCAGGCCTGGTCCAGGAGGCCAGCCGGGCTGCGGCGGCATCCCCTTGACGAGGCTCCGGCGGCCGATGCTGACCGTCTTATCCCAGCAGTTCAGCGGCATCACCGCTACACGCTCATCGAGCCCAAGGGAAGCGGTCTGGTGCTCTCTACGATAGCCAGGCAGGATGCAGCCAGACTGGATAACCACGCCTCCGCCCCGGGTCAAGCAAGGCCGCGCTTGCCAGCAGGCGGTGAGCATGCATATTCAGGAAGCCCTGGGCACCGGTTGCGGTGTATGCCGCCGAAAAGCTCTCCGATGGACGCATCGTCCGCCCTGTCCTGAAACCGTCATTCCCTGTTCGCGCCTTCTTGGGTGAGATGCTCGTGCCCGCTGTTCGCGCTCGTGGTCGTCGCCGGATTGGTGTTTGCTTTGCTGTCTCCAGCTGCTCACGCGCCATATCCATGAAACCTATCGATGCCTTGGACATGGCAGAGCCCTTGGAAAACGATATTTACAGGGAAATGGGTGCCCCTTCTTCCAGCGCATCGATGATCAGCAGGCGCAGCTCAAAAGCAGAACAAGGAGCTTGCCGAAGGCGGAAAGCATGCATACGACTTCTCCAGCAACGTCAGTCATGAAATAAAGACGCCGCTGCAGGTGATATCCGGGCTATTATGAAACGATATGGTGCTGCGCGAGGGACCGGCGAGTTAAGCGAGGACTCATCTATGACGGGGCGCAGGCCATGCGCGGCCTTATCAACAGCGATGCTTTCACGCTTTCAAAGCTCGATGAGAGAGCGCGTTCAGCGCCGAGGGCAACCCATCGACGTGACGTCCGTTGCCCGAAACAGATGGCCAGGCGTTTGGAAATCGTTCGCCGCCGACGAGGGGCGTATCCATCTCCGTGGAAAGGCGCGTCCGCCGCCATCAGCAACAGCGAGACGCTTGCCGAGGGGATGCTTTCAGCCTCGCCTCATAGAGAACGCGGTGCGCTACAACCATGCCGGCGGAAGCGTGTCGGTGCGCGTGTCGCCGGGCGCTGCGTCGAGGAGGTTTAGGGCGCTGCGCGCGGCGGGGGAGGAACCGGACCCCGCATCGAGGTGGTCACGACAGGCGTGAGCGATACCAGGGCGGGCATTCCCGAGGAGATGCGCGAAAGGTGTTCCGAGGCAGTTCTTCCGCCGGATAAAAATAAGTTTCAGAGGAAACAGGCGGCGGCACAGGCCTGGGGCTTTACCATCGTCAAGCATGCGGTGCAATACCACCACGGCACAATCTGCGTGGAAGGGCACGCAAGGCAGCGGGCACCACCGTTCGTGCTCGGGCTGCCTGCGGCATGGCTTTTCACCGCAAGATAGTTGCAGGTGTGATGGCAGGGGCAGGCCGGATTCAGGCATGAAAAAGTCCACCGGCCGGAAGGATGAACCCACCTCTCAACAAAGGTGGGTTGCTCATAACTTAACTTCCAGCTTTCGATGCCAGGCAGAATCTCGTTTTCGCCTTATCTTAGAGGCTCCCTCGGAAATAGCATCGATTAAAATGTAAAAAGTACGGCGATAAGGGTGGAACTTGATATCAGTATATGGGACCTCAAGGCAAAGTGAAGTCTTGACAGAATCGGTGAAGCAGGTGTAGATAAGCCGTTGCTTTTCAGACAGAGCAAAGACGCCCTGTTTTATCTCTGGGCAAACAAACGTTCGCGTGCTATCATGGTTTGCTAATCAACAGGCAGGGGTGGTCATGGACACGCTATTCCACGGCAATGGAGAACGAACGCAAGCAGCAGGTGGCGCCGCTGGCGGTGCGCATGCGCCCGCGCACCCTGGAAGACGTGGTGGGGCAACGCCGGGATGCCGTGGGCCCGGGCAGCTGGCTGCGCGCGCAGCCATCGAGCAGGACAACGTCAGCTCGGTCATCCTCTACGGCCCGGCGGGAACCGGCAAACTCCATCGCGCGCACGTTATCGCCGAATCCACAAGGCCACGTTCGTGGAGGTGTCGGCCATCGGCGGCTTTCGTATCCGACCTGCGCCGGGAAATTGACGCCGCCGAGAAGCGCTTGGCGCTCAACGGCTCGCGCACCATCCTGTTCGTGGACGATCCATCGATTCAACCACAGCCAGCAGGATGCGCTTTTTGCATGCAGTGGAGAACCACGCACCGTGGTGCTGGGCGGGAGCCACCACCGAGAACCCGTTTTTCGAGGTGAACTCTGCTCTTATCAGCCGCTCGCGCGTGGTCGGTCTCAAGGGGCTCTCCGACGGCGATGTGGCACAGCTGGTCGACCGGGCCGTTGCCGACCCTGCGGGCTGGACGGCTTGTATAAAGCTCGACCCGGCTGCCCGCAGCGCTATCGTGCTCTTGGCGGGCAGTGATGGCCGCGCATCGCTTACCACCCCTCGAGCTTGCGGCGGGCATGCAGCAGCCCGGCACGCGCGAGAACCCGCCGTTATCACGAAGGCGCAGGTGGAAAGCGCTATGCGCCGCACCGCGCATTGCCGTATGACAAGAACAAGGGATATGCATTACGACATCATATCCGCCTTCATCAAATCCATGCGCGGTTCCGATCCCGATGCGGCGCTGTATTGGCTTGCCCGCATGATCGATGGGGAGAGGACCCCAAATATATCGCGCGCCGCCATGCTTATCCACGCGTCCGAGGACGTGGGCAACGCGCCGATCCTCAGGCATTGCTGGTGGCCGCGGCCGCGTTCAAATCAGCGGAGGTCATCGGGTATCCCGAATGCCCGCATCAACTTGGCGCAGGCGGCAACTTATATCGCTCTTGCGCCGAAAAAGCAACGCGTGCGAGGCGGGTATCGATGCTGCCTTGGCGGAAGTGCAGAAACGGGCCCAAGCGCGATGTCCCCGACTATCTTCGCGGCGGCACCGCCCCGGCTCCGAGCATTACGGCGCGTACAAATACCCGCACGATTATCCTGCAGGCTGGGTTGATCAACGCTACTTGCCAGGAAGGGCTTGAGCGCGGCTGCTTTATCATCCCTCCGAGCGCGGTTTGGGTCGTATCGCGTAGATGCCGCGGCGCGCGATCAGGCGCAGGCCCCCATGCGGCGGTGGGGGTCCATCATGGGGCCGAGCTGCCGAAGGGCGGATCCGGTCGATGTCGAGGCGAACGGTGTGCAGCGGGCGGAAGAAACCAGGCGCGCGGGATGCTTCCGAAGGTGAGGCGGGTGCCCGTTAGGCGCTTCTTCTTAAGGAGCGCAAGGCAAAACCCCACGTCTTTTCTCGAAGGTAACCGCATTGCAACCGCTATGAACGGCGGGTGTAAACGCATGCGTCGGCAGGGGTAGAATCAAGACCGCATGCTATAGTTGGCGGCGTATATGAATATATGAAGGAGGCGTCTGGTGGATTTCGGCGAAGTTATGGGCGTGGTTTTGCCTATCGTGTATGTGGTGCTCGGCGTGGCTTTGGTGTGGTTCGTGATCGAGCTTCATCACCGTGCGCAAAACGCGCACCACGGTCGACAAAATGAAGGAACAACTCGACCCGACGCTTGAAAGCGTGCAACGCATCACGAAATCGCTCGAGCCCGCTATGGACAAAGGTCGATCCGCTCGTCGATCGCGTGTCCTTGACCGTGGATGCGGCGAATCTCGAGATTATGCGCCTCGATCAGATCTTGGAGGATGTCAGCGACATCACCGACCCGCCTCGAATGCGGTGGGCGTGGTCGAGGCCGCCACAACGCTCCCATGGAGATCATGAACAACGTCACCTCAAGGTTCGCGAGAAGCTCAAGTCAAGCATGCCAGCGATGAATCGGTCGCTCTTGGCGAGGCAGGAAGGCGAAGGCCCAAGCCGCAGCATTGGCAGGCGCGCCGGACGAGGGGCGACGAGTGCAGGGGCGGCACCCCCTCCTGGGGCGCTCCAGGCAACGACGACGATGCGCCCCAGCAGGTCCAGCTCGGTGACCGGCCTGGAGCAGCCTGCGTACTTCACGTATGCTCCCCAGGGCAACGATTCCTCCCAGGAGCGCTAGGAGCTGGTATCCATGGCCACCAATCCCGATGTCGCGATGGGAGAAGGCGCGCCGACGGTTCCTCATGGTATGGACCGCGGTAGGCGCCCCGCTCACAGGCGCAGCGGTCTACCCGTCAACATCCTCAGCGTCCTGATCGGCATCTTGCTTTGACGCTGATCATCGTGTTCCTGCCCAGCGGCACGGTGAACAAGCTGGAATCAAGGGCGTGCCGCGCCCGGCGGGAACGGCATCGCCTATCTGCTCATGTTCGCCGTGCTGGCGTCGTCAGCTTCCTTATGCTCTCCCCCCGGCGTTCGGCTTCGGCGCGAGCAGTTCACTGACCTGGTGCAGAGCATCCCGGCTACATCAACGACTTCATGGGCTGGGCCAACGGCGTGTACGCTCGCGCTATTCCGATGTGTTCCAGAACAGCACGAGGTACAAGCCTATATGAACGAGGCCTTGTCCTCTATGGGCTCAGCGGCGTCCGATGTGGCGCGACAGACGCCACGGGCGTGGTCGCCATCGGCGCCGGCGTGGTGAACACGGGCATAGCGGGGGTTTCGCCCTGGTCACTTGCGTTTTTGGATCCTCATCGAGCTTCCCGCGCTCGGTCGCGAGACCATGCGATTGGCAGGCCCTTCCCCATCGCGAGACCATGGTGCGTGCGCACCAACGACATCGACGTCATCGGCACGACGGGCCGCCATCTCAGCTTCTTCGAGATGCTCGGCAACTTCTCCTTCGGCGAGTACTTCAAGCAGGAGATGTGCGCCTGGGCGTACGACTTCTCCGTGAACGTGCTCGGCCTCCCCTGCGGAGAAGCTGTACTTCACCGTTTTCGAGAACGACGATGAGACCTACTTCCTGCATCGAGATCTGGAAGAAGCTGGGCGTGCCCGACGACCATATCTCGCGCCTGGGCGAGGACGACAACTTCTGGCGTGCCGGCCCACCGGCCCTGCGGTCCGTGCTCCGAGCTGTACTACGACCAGGGCCCCCCGAGTTCGGCTGCGGCAGCCCCGACTGCGCTCCCGGGCTGCGACTGCGACCGTTTCCTCGAGTACTGGAACTGCGTGTTCACCCAGTACGACGGCCAGGAGGACGGCACGCTCGGCCCCGCTGACCGAAGAACATCGACACGGGCATGGGGCTCGAGCGCATGGCCGCCGTCATAATGCAGGGCGTGCAGTCCAACTACGAGACCGACGTGCTGCGCAGCTTGGTCGGCCGTGGGCGAGCGTCTTGGCCGGCGTGACCTACGGCGAGGACGCCGAGACCGACCTGGCCCTGCGCATCATGGCCGACCACAGCCGCGGTCACGTTCATGATCGCCGACGGCATCTTGCCTCCAACGAGGGTCGCGGCTACGTGCTGCGCCGCCTGCTCCGTCGCGCCATCATGAAGGCGCACCTGCATCGGCGTCGAGGGTCCTTTCCTCAACAACTACGTCGACGAGATCGTTCGCCCATGGGCAGATGTGTACCCCGAGATCGTCGAGAACCGCGAGCTCGAGCGTCGTCATGATCATAGCGGAGGAGGAACGTTTCGGCGCCACGCTTCGCCAGGGCCAGGCGTTCTGGAAGACGAGCTTTCCAAGCTCGAGGGCACGGTGCTTCCCGGCGAGCAGGCGTTCACCCTGCACGACACTTACGGCTTCCCCGGTTGACATCACGCGCGAGCTGTGCGTCCGCGCGCGGCGTCGTCGTCGACATGGAGGGTTTTGAGCGCTTGATGGAGGCGCAGCGCGATCGCGCCCGTGCGGCCGCAGGTGCGAAGGACGCCGAGGCGGCTTGGTCAACCTACGGCGGCATCCACGCCGACCTGCTGAAAAGAGTTCGGCCCCACGACGTTCGTCGGCTACGACCAGGAGACCGTCGAATCGATCGTTAGATCATCGCGATCGTGCGCGACGGCGAGCGCATCGAATCCGCCTCCGCAGGCGATCGGTGGAGGTGCTGCTCGACGTCACCCCCTTCTACGCTGAGATGGGCGGCGAGGTCGGCGATACCGGCGTCATGTTCAATGCATCGGCTCGCGCGTGCGTGAGCGATACCAAGGCTCCCGAGGCGGGTCTTCACGTGCACCACGTTCAGGTCGGCGAGGGTACGTTCACCAGGTGGGCGACGTCGTCACCGCCACGGTTGACGATCGTTTGCGCGCCGGCATTCAGCGCAACCACACCGCCACGCACATTCTGCACGCTGCGCTGCGCCAGGTGCTCGGCGATCACGTCAAGCAGGCGGGCAGCTACGTCGGCCCCGATCGCCTTCGTTTCGATTTCACCCATTTCGAGGCCATGACGCCCGAACAGGTGGCGGAGGTCGAACGCGTCGCCAACGAGCAGATCATGTGTGCCACGCAACGCGCATCTACGAGACCTCACTTGATGCGGCTCGCGAGGCGGGCGTGACGGCGCTGTTCGGCGAGAAATACGGTGAGACCGTTCGCGTCGTCGAGATCGGCGATTTCTCCTGCGAGCTGTGCGGCGGCTGCCATGTGCGCAACACCGCCGAGATCGGATTTGTGAAGATCATCTCCGAGTCGAGCGTCGGCGCGAACCTGCGCCGCATCGAGGCGGTTACCAGCTACGGCGCGCTCGAGTACGTCAACAAGGTGGAGGCCGAGCTGAAGGAGGCCGCCGCCGAGTTGAAGACCCCATGTTCGACGTAGCCGAGCGTGCGGCCGCCAACGTCAAGGCTCTCAAAGAGGTGCAGCAGAAGGCCAAGCGCGCAAAGAACATGGTGTCGGATGACGGCATCACGTCCCTCATCGATCAGGTGGTTCAGGCCAAAGGGCGGCTACCCTGTCGTCATCGCTCGCACGGAGGTGCGCGAAGGCGGTCAGATGCGCAACCTGTGGGATGTCGTGCGGGCGCGCATGACGGCTCCGGGCGCGATGGTGGTTGCAGGCGAGAAGGACGGCAAGCCCGTGCTCATGGCGGCGGGCACCGACGAGGCCGGTGGCTGCAGGCTTCAACGCCGGGCGCGCTGATCAAGGCCATGGGCCCTGCCATCAAGGGCGGCGGCGGCGGCGGAAGCCGACTATGGCCCAGGCGGGCGGCAAGGATGCTTCGGGCATCGATGCAGCTCTCGATATCGCGCGCGGTATCTTGCTGTAGCTCGTTTAACGCGGGCATGCGAATCGCCATGTCCCTTTAACGCGGGAGGGCCATGATGCGCCCTCCCGCTTTCATGTTCGGTCATTGCAGGGGAGGGGGCTCCAATGAGAATCATGGCGCTCGACATCGGCAACGCGCGCGTGGGGGTCGCCATCAGCGATCCTGGCGAGCGGGTCGCAAGCCCCATTTGCGTGCTGCCCGCTAACGAGGTGTCGTCGTGCGCGAAGTCGTTCGGGCGTGCTCGATGATTGGGAGCCCGAGCTTTTGCTATGCGGCCTGCCCTACACACCATGGCGGGTGAGGAGGGCCGCAAGCCCAGCGTATCAGAAAGGTCGCGTCCCAGGTCAGCGCTGCGTGCGGTATTCCTCACGAGTTCACCGACGAGCGTTTGAGCTCGTCGGAGGCCAAACTTTTGTGGTTGCGTGAAAAAGGGCTATGACGAAAAAAGCCATGCGCGGAAAAATCGATATGATAGCCGCGAGTTTGTTCCTGCAGGCGTGGCTCGACGAGCGTGCCTCGAAGCATCCCGAAAGGTGATCTCATGGGTCCTAACCGCAGAAAGATAACGTACTCATCTCACCCCAATCGCGCTGCACGCGCCGCGCACGCACGCGGCGATCGTGAGTTCAGAACATACGACACCAGCTACATCCGCCCGAAGAAGAGCAAGGCCCCGGCGATCGTCGCGCTCGTTCTCGCCCTGGTGGTCATCGCGGTCGTCGTCTTCTTCGTGTTCCGAAGCTGCGCGGATCCTGCCGCGGATCTTCTTCCCGAAGGCGAGCAGGCCGTCGTCGTCGTCGAGCAGGGGAGAGCGCTTCCGATATAGCCGATTCCCTTGTCGAATCGCGGTTGATCGCACGCTCCTCCGACTTCGTGGATATCGTGAAGAAGCAAGATGCGTCATCGGCGCTCATTCGGGAACCTACGTGTTTCACGGCGGGGTAACCGGCGAGGAGATCGTCAAAGCGCTCATGACCGGCCCCGCATCGACTGGTTTCACGCTCACCATCCCCGAAGGATACAAGCGCACCGATATCGCAGCCGCCGTCGAGCAGGCCACCGAGGGCCTCATCACGGCGGATCAGTTCCTCGGGCGTCGTCGAACGCGAGCGTGTACGCGGCTGACTACTCCTTCCTCGAGACCGCGGGATCGAATTCGCTCGAGGGCTTTCTCTTCCCGAAGACCTACACGGTGACGGCGGTCGACGATGCGACGACGGTCGTTCGCATGATGCTCGACCAGTTCAAAACCGAGACAGCCTCGCTTGACCTGTCGTACCCGCAAAGCCGCAACATGAGCCTCTACGATGTGGTGAAGCTCGCCTCCGTCGTGGAGAAGGAGGCGGCTGCCGACAATCGCGCGACGGTTGCGTCGGTGTTCTACAACCGCCTCGCCTCCGATCGCCCGTATCTCGAGTCGGATGCGACGACCGCCTACGAGGTCGGTCATGATCCGACTGCGGAAAGAGGTTCATGCGAACACCCCCCTACAGCACTTATACGAACGCGGGTCTGCCCCCGACGCCCATCTGCTGCCCCTCGATCGAGTGCTTGCAGGCGGTCTGCAGCCCCGAGCAGACGAACTACCTGTTCTTCTACTTCACGCAGAACTCTTCGGGCGGGATGGACTACCACTTCAGCGAAACTTACGAGCAGCATCAAGACGCCATCGCGTCGTAGCGTGAACGGAGTTGGATCGGCCAAATGGGCTTTCTCGAACCGGAGCGCTACTTCTCGCGCATATCGCACATCGACGTTCAGCGCGATCTGCTCGATCTGGGGTTGCGTCATGCGCTGCTCGACATCGATAACACCATCTTGGCGCGCGATACCCACGCGGTCCCGCGCGATGTTGCGGTGTGGCTTGGCAAAGCGCGCACGGCAGGCGTCGATTTCTGCCTCGTGTCGAACAACTGGCACGAAAGCGTTCTCGAGCTTGCCGCCGAGCTTGAGCTGCCTATCGTGGCGAAGGCGATGAAGCCGCTCCCTCATGGATTCGTGCTCGGGCATGCGCAAGCTCAAGGCGAAAAAGCGAGGATACCGTGGTCGTCGGCGATCAGCTGTCCACCGACATCGTGGGGGCTCACGTCGTCGGGCTGGTTGCGTACATGCTGCAGCCGCTCGCCGAGCAGGATCTTCGCCATACGCTCGTGCTTCGCAACATCGAGCGCGCCATCCTCGGCGACCGCGAACCCGAACCTGCTCCTGCGTGCTGGGACGAGTCGGGTTCCCATCGGCTCGCCCGGGGTTGCGATTGGGCGTGCTTGGTGGGCTCCGCGGCCGCGTTGGGGGGCCAGGAGCCGGTTTTTCGTTGCAAGGGCGCTGCGACCTGCGGCGTTTCCGGAGAAAGGGGCGTCGAATGAGTGAGTCGGAAGCTTCCTGCAAGCACTTCATCCTAGGGCATCCGGTAGCCCATTCGAAGTCGCCTGCGATGTACAACGCCTTCTACGCGCGCCTCGGGCTTCCCTGGACCTACGATTTCATGGACTGTCCGACGTTCGAGCAGGCTGAGCGTTTCGTGACGGCTCGCGATTTCTTCTCGATAAACATCACCACGCCGTACAAGCCGCTCGCTTTCGACGCGGCGACGGTGCGCGCCCTCCTCGGCCACGTTGGCGAAGGGCGCTAACGTGTTGGTTTCCAAGGGCGATGCGCTGATCGCCTACAACGTCGACGGGCAGGGCTGCATCGGGTTTCTCGAGCGAGCGGGCGTTGATTTCTCCGGAAGCGCGCGTAGCGGTTTGCGGCACGGGACCGACGGCTCTTGCCATTTTGCACGCGGCGGCGCTCGCGGGCGCGGCGGAAGTCACCCTGGTGGGGCGGGGACAAGGCGCGCGCTCGAGCGGTGCTCGAGGAGTATGCGGCGACGTTCGGTATGCTCGCGTCGACCGCCATCGACATGCCCGCCGCCGACGATCGCCATCTCGGATTCGGGCAGGCCTACGAGCACGTGTCGTTGAAGTTCGGCAGCTACACGACCTCGACGCGCGCCATCGCCTCCGCCGACGTCGTGATCGACGCGACGCCGCTTGGCATGAAGAAGGGCGATCCCGCCCCGTTCGACGTCGATCTCATCAGCTCCGACCAGGTGATAATCGACGTCGTGTACGGCCATGGCGAAACGGCCCTCGTCTCCCGCAGCACGTTCGGCGGGCGCGACCGCCTTCGACGGCGCCGGCATGCTGGTCGCGCAGGCGGTGGCCACGGCGGGCATCGTGTGCGACATCGCGGGGGTTGACATGAGTCTTTTCGTTCGACGAGACGTTCTCCCTGATGGCGGAAGCGGCGGGTTTTCGACGGTTTGTAGCGCCGCTCCGCGTGCGACGCTGGGATCTTCGTCCGCAGAGCGCCTTCCTCCGGGTTGCGCTGTCCGCTGCGTGCCGGAGGGTTCGTAAAGCATACGACGGTTCCTGTTCCGCAGGCGCATCGCGCCCCAGGCGCGCTCGGGCGCGTGTGCAAGTCGGCTCCGTTTACGGCGCGAGGGTGGTTTTCCCTGCCTTTTCGCAGTCGCTTTTTCGCCCTGCGCTACAATGTTCGCATTCAAAAATCGATAAGGCATCCACCCGACGCGGCAAGGCGGCGAGCGAATGTCTTATCCGCATGCGAAAGAGTGGGAATATGCGCTACATCACGGCGGCGAAAGCCATGGACCTGAGCTGACGGCCATCGTGTCGGGGGTTCCAGCTGGCTTGGAGATTTCCGAGAAGCAGATCAACAGCGATCTCGCGCGGCGGCAATCGGGTTACGGCCGAGGCGGTCGCAGACCATCGAGCGCGACTGTCGCCATTGTAAGCGGCGTCCGTTTCGGCAAGACCATCGGGTCGCCGGTGACGCTGGTGGTGCGTAATCGCGATTGGAAGAACTGGACCGATCGCATGGCGGTGTTCGGCAATGCGCCGGAAGATCTGCGGCGTGAGGTGACGCCGCGCCCGGGCACGCCGACCTGGTGGGCGCGCTGCGCACGAACACCGACGATTGCCGTAACATCCTCGAGCGCGCGAGCGCGCGCGAGGCGGCGCGCGTTGCCGCTGCGGGCATCGCGCGGGAGTTTCTCGCCGAGCTCGGCGTTGACATCATGTCGTATGTTGTGTCGGTGGGCGATGCCGTCATGCACGAGGACGACCCCATGACGCAGGCAGCCTCCTACACGCCGCTCGAGATAGAGCTCTCGGACATGCGCTGCCCCGATCCTGCTGCCACCGAGGCCATGAAAGAGGCCGTGAAGGAGGCCGAGCATGCAGGCGAGAGCCTCGGTGGCACGTTTCGCGTCGTCGCGACGGGGCTTTTGCCCGGCTTGGGAACCTACGCTTCGGGCCCCGACCGCCTGACGGCGCGCATCGGCGGCGCGCTGTTCTCCATTCCCGCGATTAAAGGCGTCGAGTTCGGCCTCGGCTTCGAGGCGACGCGTCGGCCGGCTCTCGCGTGCACGATCCCATCGTGCTCGAAGACGGTGAATTCCGTCGATCCACGAACAACGCGGGCGGCCTGGAGGGGGCATGACCTCCGGCATGCCGCTTGTGGTCACGGCGGCCATGAAGCCCATTCCGACGCTTATGACTCCCCTCGACACCGTCAACCTCGATACGCTCGAAGTCGAGCAGGCGTCCCGCGAGCGAAGCGATGTGTGCGCCGTTCCCGCAGCTGCCGTGGTGGCTGAGGGGAGGTCGCCTTCGCGCTCGCGCAGGCCTACATCGACGCGTTCGGCTGCACCTGCATGGCGGACATCAAGGCTGCCATGCGCGCTTACCAAAAGCGCGTGAGGACGATGTCCCGATGACGCACAAGGGCGGCCCGTGCTGCGATAAGGCGAAAACGCAGGGGCAGGGTGCGAATCAGCGGCGCGCCGCGCACCCATGCAGCTTGTCCGTCCCGTCTTCTTCATCGGGTTCATGGGCGCCGGCAAGACCAGCGTCGCCCGCCGCATCGCGCGGCACGTGCGGGGTCTCATCGGTCGACCTCGACACTTTCCTCGAGCGTCGCGAGGGCAAGCGAATCAAGAGCATTTTCGCGGAGTCGGGCGAAGCGGGATTTCGCGCTATTGAAACCGATGTGCTTGCCGAGATCGCCGGCAAAGACGATCCGCTGCTCGTTTCGTGCGGCGGCGGGGTGGTGCTGCGCGAGGAGAACCGTGCCATTCTGAAATCCGCCGGCGTCGTCGTTCACCTGCGGGTTTCGGCCGACGAGGCCGCGTCGCGCATCAGCGACAAGTCGAGCCGTCCGTTGTTCCAGGATATCGAAGCCGCTCGCGCGCGTTGCGATGAGCGAGCCCCTCTACGACGAGGTCGCGGATTTTATCGTGGACACCGCAGGGCGTTCGGTTCCCTCCATCGCGTATGAGGTGCAGAAGCTGTTAGAGAGAGAAGGCGTGTTATGCCCGCAACGAAAGTAGTGGTGAACATCCCGGCGAGAGCTCCTACGACGTGCGCATCGGCTCACGGCTCGTCGCAGGGCGCCCGGCGCGTATTGCCGCAAGATCGATAAGGTCGCGAACGCATCGCGCGTGCTTGTCATCACCGACGACAACGTCGCGCCGTTGTATTTGGACGAGACGAAAAAACTCGCTGCGCGATGCGGGTTACCGGGTGAGCGACATCGTGGTGCCCGCGGGCGAGGGGTCGAAAAGCCTTTCCGTCGCAGGTGAGATCTGGGAGGCGATGGCGAGTCTCGCTTGAGCGTGATTGCGCGGTCGTGGCGCTCGGCGGCGGGGTCGTCGGCGATTTGGCGGGTTTCGTCGCGTCGACGTACATGCGCGGCGTTACGGTGGTGCAGGTTCCGACGACGCTGCTCGCCATGGTCGATTCGTCGGTGGGTGGCAAGACCGCCGTCAACCTGATGCGGGCAAGAACTTGGTCGGCACGTTCAAGCAACCCGCTTGCGTATGCGCTTCGACCGACACGCTCGCGACGCTTTCCGAGCGCGAGTGGCGCTGCGGGTGCGCGGAAATAGCGAAGTCGGCGGTCATCGAGTCGGATGAGTTTCTTCTGGATGATGGAGCACGCGCGCGAGTTGGCCGCCCGCGACGAGGAGGTCGTCGCCGAGGCCATTGCCCGCTCGGTGGTGTTCAAAGCGAACGTGGTGGCGCAGGATAAGACCGAAAGCCGCGGCGTGCGCGAGTGCTTGAACTACGGTCACACGCTCGGCCACGCCATCGAGACGCTCGCGGGGTTCGGCACGTACTCCCATGGCGCCGCGGTGGCCGAGGGCATGCGGTTTGCCGCGCCTCGGCGTCGAGATCGCGGGGTGCTCGTCCGAGTTCGTGCAAGCGCAAGACGACCTGCTCGATGAACTCGGGCTTTCTGCTCTGCCGTGGTCGGCGCCGCCGCCGACGTGCTCGCCGCCATGAAACGCGACAAAAAAGGCGCGCGGCGGCATCGTGCGTTTCGTCGTGCCGCGCGACGTGGGGGACTGGCGGTTGCTCGAGGTTCCTGATGACGTGATCTTGAGCCATCTTGAGATGTGGAGGGCGGCGAAGTGAGGAAAATACCTGCTGCTGAACGGGCCGAACCTCAACATGCTGGGGATTCGCGAGCCTGCGATCTACGGGCGCGACACGCTCGCCTCCATCGAGGCCGCCGTGGTGGCCCACGGAGTCGAGCGCGATGCGAAGGTTATCTGCTTTCAGTCCAATCATGAGGGCGACCTCATCGACCGCATCCACGCAGCGCACGGGGTGTTCGACGGCATCGTTTTTAAATCCCGGTGCTCATACGCATTACTCCTACGCCATTCGCGATGCCCTGGGTTCGATTGACGTTCCCGCAGTCGAGGCGATTCACTTTCCGATGTGGACGCACGCGAGCCGTTCCGTGCCGTATCCGTGGTCGCGCCCGCTTGCGTCGCCCAGGTGAAGGGCTTCGGCGCGAAGGGCACGACGATGGCGCTCGATCTTCTGCTCGACAGGGGAGTACGCGCGCCTTGGCGAGGGCTTCGAGGAGAAGGTGCGGGGAAGGTGATCGTCGGCACGCCCGACGGCCCGAAGGTTCTTGAGCTTGCGTGAGGCGGCGAGCGGGGGACGACCGGCTTGCCGCAAGGCGAGGCAGGTCTCCATTTGACGATGTGGCGGTTAACGGTGTGATTGAAGGGAAGCGTGGGTCATGGGTTTTTCCGATGTGCGAATTGAACGTTTGAGGGCGTATTTGGCTGAGCGCGATATCGCGGCGATGTCACGTGCGAGATACCTCGAACATCGAGTGGCTCACCGCGTTCGACGACGTTTTCGACAGCGAGCGGGCGCATGCGCTGCTCGTCGATGGGCGGCGTGCGCTTCTGCACACCGACTCGCGATACGTCACGGCATGCGAGCGCGCTGCGCGCGGAACGCATCGTCGTGGTGAGCGCCGATGCTGCGGGTCACGCGAAGGTCGCGCGATCTTCTGGGGCGAGACGTGCGCGCCGGCTTCGGGCGAGGCGACGGCCGCGAGCGCTTGCGCATCTCGGCATCGAGGATTCGATGGCCCTTTCTGAGTTCCGCGCGCTCGAGAAGGAGTTCGCCTGCGAGGACGGCTCGCCTTCGGCACCCTTCGCCGAAACCGACGGGCGTGGTCGTGGGCCTGCGCGCGGTGAAAGACGCCGACGAGATTCGCCGCATGCGTGCTGCGCAGGCCATCACCGATGCGGCTTTCGCCCATATCATCGCCTTCATGAAGCCCGGGCATGACCGAGCGCGAGGTTCAGCTCGAGTTAGAGGACTTCATGGTGCGCAACGGCGCGAGCGGTCTGGCGTTCTCTTCCATCGTCGCAACGGGCGCTAACGGCGCGAGCCCTCACGCCATCCCCGGCGCCACGGTTTTAGAGGCGGGGCAGTGCGTGGTGCTCGACTTCGGCGCCCGCGCGTTGGGTTATGCTCGGATATGACGCGCACGGTGTTTCTCGGCGAGCCCGAGGGCAAGATGCTTGACGCGTGGCTCACGATGCGACGCGCCAACGAGGAGGTCGAGGCCATGATCCGCCCGGGTGTCACCGGCGCGGAGGCGCACAATCACGCCGAGCGCGTGCTGGCCGAAGGCGGCTTCGGGGTTTGATGGGCCACGGGCTCGGGCACGGCGTGGGCATCGACATTCACGAGCAGCCCGTTTTGAACCCGCAACCTCAAACCGCTTGCCGCGGGCAACGTGGTGACGGTGGAGCCCGGCATCTACATTCCGGCGAGTTCGGCATGCGCTTGGAGGACTTCGGCGTGGTGACCGATGAGGGGTTCGACGTGTTCACGGAGTCGACCCACGAGCTTATCGTTCTCTAGTATTCGACGGCGTTCGACGGGGCGGTGGAAAGGGGAGGCATGGCCGAGCAAGGCGCGGATATGCAGGGCAGCACGCGTGAGGTAATCGACGATGCGCAGTTCAAACGCATGATGAAGGATCATCGCGGCACGTTCTTCACGCGTAACGATTACCAGATCGTCACGTTGGCGCTTATCGCCGTCAACGTGGTCGTCTTTGCGGTGGAGATGTGGCGTTCGGGGAATCGGCTTCGATATTTCGACGCGCGTGCTCGTCGACATGGGCGCCATGCTTCCCGCCGCCATAACCTCTCCCGCCGAGTTCTATCGCTTCGTCACGCCGATGTTTTTGCATCTTGACGTGATGCATCTGCTGATGAACATGGTGGCGCTCTACAGCGTTGGCGCTTTGCTCGAGCAGGTTCTCGGCCGCGCGAACTTCGTGCTGCTGTACTTCATCGCGGGCATCACGGAAACGTGGTCTCGTATGCGGCCGACTTGATGTTCGGCACGGGGCATGACGGTGTCGGCGGGTGCTTCGACGAGCGTGTTCGGCCTGTTCGTCGCCGTTGCGCTTTTGGGCGTCCTCTGTCGCGGCGACCGTCGCTTCATCAGGGAGTGCAGCCGGGCATGATTGCCGTCATCCTGGTCAACATAGCCTACACGCTGCTCGTTCCGGGCATCTCGGTGAGCGGGCATTTAGGCGGCGCGGTGGGCGGAGCGGTTGCCATGCTCATGGTGCCGGGCGTACGCGCTGCGCACTCCCGTCGCGCTGCGCGTTGTCGTTGCCCTCGCCTGGGTTGCCGCTGTCGCTTTCGTCCTCTTCGGCATGTAGGAGGGCTCGCCTTCCTACAGGGCTTGTGGGCTTGGCGGAGCTGTCCGTATTGGCGGAACGCGTTTTCCACCGAAAAATGTGTTTGATCCCGGGCTGCAGAAGCAAAGAGGGAAAAGCGGGATCGTGATTCGGGGGCCCGTGCGTTGGCGTCGATGCCGTCCTCGTCGTCAACGGCGGTGCGCCTTTCGCTCACCTTGTGCCATCGTTGAAACACGCGAGGTCATGTGTTTGTGGAAAATCAAACGTAAGTTGAAGGTCCTTTCAATTCGCAGATGATATCTGGTAAAATATAGCGGCTTTTTCCGATGGTGGAGCATGTGCGCAGCAAGGCTGCAAGCGTTGAGTCAAGGAGAAACCGCCATCGCACGATATGGAAGGATCGCAAGCATGGCAACCATCTCTACGGCAGATTTCAAGAACGGCATGTGCATCGTCAACAACGGCAAGATGTGCACCATCGTCGAGTTCCAGCACGTGAAGCCCGGCAAGGGCGGTGCTTTCGTGCGCACCAAGCTTCGCGACATCAAGACCGCCGCGTTGTTGACTACACGTTCAACGCGGGCACCAAGTTCGACTCCGTTCGTCTTGAGACGAAGAAGATGCAGTACCTCTACAACGACGGCGCCGATTACTACTTCATGGACAACGACACCTTCGAGCAGATGGCTATTTCCGCCGAGACCGTCGGCGCCGCGTCCGATTGGCTGAAGGAGAATGACGAGGCTTCGCTGCTTTACGCCGCCGAGGGAGCTCATCTCGCTTGAGCCGCAGATGTTCGTCGAGCTTGAGGTCACCGAGACCGAGCCCGGCTTCAAGGGCGACACCGTCCAGGGTTCCACCAAGCCTGCCACCATGGAGACCGGCGTGACCATCCAGGTGCCGATGTTCATCGAGATCGGCGACGTCCTGCAGATCGACACCCGCGACGGCCGCTTCATCAAAGCGCGTCTAGCCTGCGCATAGCAAGTTTGTGATCGAAAGGAGGAAGTGCTCATCGCTTCCTCCTTTTTTTCATATGTGGCGCCCGAGCGCGGCCGCGTGCGGCAGTCGGCATGGCGTGCGGCTGCGGCGCGACGCCCGAGCGCGGGCTTTTCCGCCTCGGATGCGCGGCTCGCGGGCTTCGTGCTGGATTTCGGTGAGGTTAGGGTGCCAAATTGACCGACTTGTATGGTCTGATGGCAAAGAGCCCTTGTGATTCGGCTATTTCGATGAAAGAAATACCGCGATAATTTAAGTAATGTGGATTATATTGGGTCCGCATCCCCTAGATGAGCTGCTTCGACCATACAAGTCGCGTCAAACTGCAGCATGGGGGCTCAAACCTGCATTATTCGTTGCGGCATGCGGCTTCTGCGCCATGTGACACTTGGCTGCGAGGACGCGTGGCGTACGGTTGCTGCGTCGTGCGACACTTTGTCGCGAGACCGCATGGCGCACGGCTGCTGCACCTTTATGGCGAGCGGGGGAGATGGTTATGGATTTGAAATACCGGTTGCTGGCCGAGAAGCGGTTCTATCCGTTTTCGCAGGTGGCCGCGCGCGCAAGCGCAAAGCGTGCTCTTCCCCCGGTTGCGGGTTCGCGGCGCAGTTTCCGCGCACGCTCGAGGCGCTCAAAAGCTGTGCGCCCAGCACGGCCCCGTGGCTCACGATTGCTGCGGCAGTCCTTTCGGCGAGTCGGGAAGGGTGGAAGACGCTGTCCGGGTTTGCAGGCAAGCTCGGCCGACGTTTGGAGAGGCTTGGGACGCGCGAAGTGATCGTGGTGTGCCCGAATTGCCAGCGGCACATGCGCGAGACTCTCGACGTTTCCGTGGTGAGCATCTATCGAAAGCTTGAAGAATGGGGCGTGGCTTCGGGCGGGTTGAGCTCGAGGGACTTGTGTTTCATCCTTGTCCAGAGCAGGGAACGTCCGGTGATGTGGCCCGATATCGAGCCGCTTGTCGCAGGATGCGAGCTTGCTCCCGTTGCGGGCGTGCCCTGTTGCGGGTTGCGCGGGGATATCGCCGCGAGGGGCCCCGAGCCCTGCGCGGAAAGCTCTGCGCGAAAGCGGCGCGTCAGGTCGGCGACGACTCGCTGTACGTGTACTGGCGTCGTGCGGCGGTCAGTTCGCTCGCCACGGTCTGCCCGACGTGCGGCACGTGCTCTCGGCGCTTCTCGGCGTGGACGAACGGCCCGATTGCAAGCATTCGGTGAAGAATCGCGTGGCGGCGAAAATGAGAAGGCGCAAGTCTTATGAAGGGGATCCGCAGGTCGCATTGACCTTGCGTGGACGGTGTTCGCAAGGTTTGTGGAGCGGTTTTCACTTTGAAGTGCAAGAGTCAAGGGGAAGGTTGACCGAAGATGACCGAGAAGGATCGCATGCTGGCGGGAAGGCTACCGAGCCGATGATGCCGAGTTGCGGGTGACGCGCGTGCTCTCGCAGATTGGCGCGCAAGTACAACGCCACCACTGAAGAAGAGATCGACCTGCGCCGACAACTGCTCTGCGAGCTATTGGGCTCGGCGGGCGCGGGCTCCTATATTGAGCCTTTTTCACTGCGATTACGGTTCGAACATCCATGTGGGGAAGAATTTCTATGCGAACTTCGATTGTATCATCTTGGATCCGGCGCAGGTGACGATCGGCGATGACGTCATGCTGGCGCCACGTGGGGCATATACACCGCCGCGCATCCGATTGATTCCTGCGGTGCGCAACGAGGGGCTTGAGTACGCGCTGCCCGTCGCCATCGGGGACAACGTGGGATCGGCGCCCATGCCGTGATCAATCCCGGCGTGACCATCGGATCGAACACGGTTATCGGCTCGGGGTCGGTGGTTATGCGCGATATTCCCGAAGGAGTTGTCGCTGCTGGCAATCCGTGCCGTGTTTTGCGGGAAGTTACCGAAGAGGATGCGCGGTATTGGGCGCAGCGTAAGCGGAATACTCGCCGAGGTTTGCGACGAAGAGGAGGCGTAGCTTAAGGAGCTTCCTCTTCGATCTTCACGCATGGGGGGTATTGTCTTATGATAATACCGCGAAGCGAACGTGAGCCTGCACGCCTCGTCGATGCGGCTCGGCGCGTTGACCGATGCGGAGGGAGGGGCGTTGCCGTGTTTGAAACAGCCGTTGTGTGCTACTTGTTCTTGGGCGGCGGCGCGGGCGCATGTGCCGCTCTTTTGCTGTAGCGGGTTTTCTCGTTCCGCGTGATTATCTCGAATCAGAGCGCATCGGTTCTTTCGGGGCTGTTCGCCGCGCGGTAGTCGTGCCCGAGGATTATCGACGGCTTTTTCTTCTCCGGGTTATACGGCGGCGCTTGCTGCGCTTGCGCTCGGCATCGCGTTCCTGCTTGTGGGATTTAGGTCGCGCGGATCGGTTGCTTCTTCTGCTCCAGCCGAAGCTGACCTACTTGTCGGTCGGAGCGTATGCCCTTGCGGCTTTGCGTGATCGTCTCCTCGCATCGCGGCTCTGTTATGGGGGCGGGTTCATTCGCTTTGCTCGACTTTGGGCGTTTCGCCTCGTCGGATGCGCGCAGTTGATTTCGGCGTTTGCAGTCATGGTGGTCTACACGGGGCTTTTGCTTTGGGATGTTCGCGCGGTGCCTCTTTGGTCGACGCCGTGGCTGCCCGCCCTGTTCGCTCTTTCGGCGCTGTCATGGGGCTCGCGCTGCTCATGGCGGGCGACCGGCTAAGCGAAGGGTCGAGGCGTTTTCCGGGTTATGCGAGGGGGCTTGCCAAGGCGGATTTGGCTATTGTGATCGTCGAGGCGGCTGTTGCCGGCGGCTTCGTCGTGTCCGTTGGGGCTTCAGGCGCGGGAGGCACCCCGACGGCGCTCGCTGCGGCAGCATCGCTGGCAAGGCTGCTTACGGGCGATCTCGCCGTTGCGTTTTGGGGCAGTTTCGTCGCGTGCGGTTTGGGTGGCGCCGCTGCTTGTCGAAGCGGGCTTGATGTTATCGGGCCGTCGTGCGCCTTTGGTTGCGGTCGGCGCGTCGGCTCTGATTCTGCCGGAGGGTTTTTTCTGCGCTGGTGCGTTGTGGAGGCAGGCGCTCATCCTGCGGTGATGACGTTTTCGGGCGTGATGTGAAGGCGCTTGTCGGCGTGACGCGACGGCGCGACGGGTGGAACGTGCTGTGGCGCTGCGGTGGGTGGAGCGTGATGTAGCGGCGCCTGCGGGTGGGGCTTGCTGTGGCGCCGGCGGGCGGCATGATGTGAAGAACGGAGCGGAAGATGTTTCCATTTGAGGTCGATACGACAACCGACGTTCCTTTGTGGGTGAGTTGCGGCAGCGCCTGATATACCTGATCGAGACGGGGTATTTCAAGCCGGGCGATCAGCTGCCCACGGTAAGGGGCTTGGCGTCTGACATTCCATCAACTACAACACGGTGAACAAGGCGTATCTGAGCTTGGTGTCGGACGGGTATCTGAGTCGACGCGCGGGTCGCGGCGTGTTCGTCCGCGATGTCGTCTTGGAGGAAGGCGATGATCTGTGCGAGCGAGATCGACGGCATCCTCGAGGATTGCATCACGGCGTGCCGCGAGCTCAGGCTGTCCCTCGACGAGGTTCAGCGCAACATGGCAAGGAAAGATTCAGCAGATCAAGGTAAGCGAGGGCCGTCCCGAGGGGTCGGCGGGAGAAAAGGGCCGTATCGTTTCCATCGGGATCGTGAACGAAGCCCGGGTCTAAGAACGCAGGAGCGTGATCTGATGTTTGGAAAAGGAAAACGCGCTGCAAGTTTTCCAGGTGGATATCGACGATGCCCGCGCCGTGAGTCCGCCGCGCAAGGGACGATCGCGCAGGGGACTCGTGCCCGACGCGAGCACGGAGATCGGGGGAGCGCGCGTCGAACGCGGGCGTCGTCGTATTCTCGACGGTCGTGTTTCTCGCCTCCTTATCGATCGTTCTTACAGCTTCTGCGATGGTTGCGCCCGGCGTTTCGCCTGTTGCGTGGGTTGCGCTTGCCGCGGTCGTAGCCTTGCTGGCCACCTCTTCGGTGCATGTAGCGCAGCAGTGGGAGAAAGTCGTGGTGCTTCGCTTGGGCGCGTTCAATCGCGTATCGGGCCCGGGGCTGTTTTGGACCATTCCGTTATCGAGCAGAACACGATGCGCGTCGACGGACGTGTGCGCGTCACCACGTTCGGAGCCGAGGAGACGCTGACGGCTGACTTGGTCCCCTTGAACGTGAACGCGGTCTTGTTCTGGCACGTCGTGGGATGCGAAGGCGGCGTGTCTTGAGGTGGGCGACTTCACACGCGCGGTGGAACTTGCGGCGCAGACGGCGCTGCGCGACGCCATCGGGCGCGGCGGCGCTGGGTGGAGGTGGCGATTCGCCGCGAGCAGCTCGACCGTGAACTGAAGCGCACGCTTGAGGAGAAGGTGGAGCCGTGGGTGTGACCATTCTCCGTCGAGATACGCGATATTTTGCTGCCGAAGGATCTGCAAGATGTGATGTCGTTGGAGGCGCAGGCAGAGCAGCGCAAGAAGGCGCGCATCATCCTCATGGAAGCCGAGCAGGATATCTGCGAGATGATGGACGAGATGGGGCAGGCGTATGCCGAAAACGATGCCGCGTTGCGTTTGCGCGCGATGCATCTGCTCTTACGAAAGCGTGCGCGAGACAGGCAGCACGGTGGTGGTGCCGAGCCGTTCAGCGAGGGATTCGGCGATGTGCTCGGCGATGCGGCGAAAGAAGCGCTCAAGGGATCGAAGGGTTAGGGTGCGACGGGGATTTCGCTTTGCAAAACTTGCAAAATCCTGCAAAGCTGCAAAAACTTGCAAAACCGCAGATCAGAGGCATTCGCTTCGACATGCCAATGCTCAGAGAGTACCATTTGGAGCAAAACTCTGCGATCGAGTAAAAATCATATGATATCGAGAAAATTATCCTATGACAATATTGATTGTCATAGGATACTTTTGTATAGTGCGATTCAGGGGATTTTGGCCAATTTCTCATCACGAAAAGAAGGATGTTCCTCGACGCGCTTCGAATCGAGCGTTAACGGACGCCGGGGTTTCAAAGCCGCGTCGAGTGAACATCGCAACATGATCGAGGAGGGAAACATGACGGGTAACGATGGCTCTCGTGCAGGGCTGACTCGTAGAAGTTTTCTCAAACCGCAGGCGCAACCGTCGGTGCTTTGGGCATCGCGGAGCTGCGGGCATGACCGCGACAAGCGATTGGTTTGCGCCGACTCAGGCATACGCCGAGC
>VOFI01001652.1_pt1 | contig 23032 bp, 45 predicted proteins | sample 5384131 | NCBI WGS metagenome assembly VOFI01 (sample SAMN12384728, study PRJNA508395) | human gut metagenome | isolation source: healthy gut H | host: Homo sapiens | reverse complement strand
AAACGCTCGCCTGTTCTTCGCGATGAGCTTTTCCTCTCTTTGCTTCATGGTTAATTCCCCGTCAGTTCATCGGAGAAGCACTTATCCCCGCTGCATCCTCAAGCATATCCTGCTCCCCAACATGACGCAGAGGCTCGGCGACCCCGGGACGAAGCACGCGCCATCGTCGAGATCCAGAGCGAAGCGGGTGATGAGCTTCACGGTATCCTGAAGATCTTTCAAGCAAACGACTTCCGTCGGCGTGTGCATATAGCGCAGAGGCACCGAAACCAATCCCGTCGGGATGCCCGATCGCGTGACCTGAATAGCGCGTGCGTCGGTACCCGTGATGGAGGGCTCCGCCTCTATCTGGTACGGGATGCCTTCGGCTTCAGCAGCCGTGGCCAAACGCTCGAAAACAAGCGGGTTGATGTTCGGCCCGCGCGCGATAACAGGCCCCTCGCCGCAGACGATCTTTCCGTGCTTGGTTTTGTCGATCCCAGGGTAATCGGTAGCATGAGTGACATCGAACGCCAAGGCGACATCGGGGTTGATGCCATACGCGCTCGTCATCGCCCCGCGCGTCCCGATCTCCTCCTGCACGGTGGCCGCCGCAATGAACGCCCCGCTTGCGCGACCGTGCTCTGCAAGCTTCTCCATGACGCGGCAAGCTATCCATACACCGCACTTGTCATCGAACGCTCGAGAAACCGCCATGCCCTTCCCGAAGCGCTCGTACCCGACGCCGAAGGTGATGACATCGCCCACGCGAACAATTTCACGAACTTCTTTCGCGGGCATGCCAAGGTCGATCACGAGTTTGTCGAGCGGCGTGACGACCTTCCTCGTCAGCATCGATAAGGTGGATGGGCTTGCGCCCTACAACACCTCGATACGACCCCCGCGTGTGAACGTCGACGCGCATCCCGGAAGAATCGCGGGGTCAACGCCGCCAACGGCTGCCACGGACAGAAATCCGTCATCGCTGACGTAGCGAACCATGAGCCCTATCTCATCCATATGCGCGGCGAGCATGAGCGCAGGACCCTCGCCTTTCCCATCGAGCACGGCATGAACCGATCCCATGGTGTTGGTCTGAATCTCATCTGCGACATCGCAAAGGCGCTCCCGACCAAAGCGGCGACAGGCTCCTCGTTGCCCGTCGGCGAAGGAGTCTCCAGGAGCTCCTTCAAAAACTTCTCGTTTTTTTCTTCTTCATATGCATCTCCTATCAGATAAGCAGACGCGAACACGGTTCCATCCGAACACCGGCCGGAACCTCGCCCCCCCCATCGCCCGGAGTTCATCTTATGCGCATTCAGGGCTTCGGGTCCCCGAGGCTCGATTAAGGAGCCGATCGGTTCGAAAGCCATAGCGCTTTCCTTTCGGCAGATTATCGAATGATAGCAGACAACCCGACGAAGCCATCCCCTCCCATGCCTCCATCATACACTCTCAATGATGACAAGCAAGCGAAAAATGAACAAATGTTCGCGTTTTTATAAGAGCTTTTGATGATAGGTGGATCACCGGTCCGCTCACCGGACACCGAAGCCGCAATCGACCGAGCCGATGCTCCTCTACCCACGCGTCGTAGTATCATAAGGGGAAACAGTCGGTCCGATGAGGCAGACGACCGATGCGAGCGCGAGTTCAGAAAGGCGGCTCATGGAGACCTACAAGCAGAGTTTATCGAGTTCATGGTGACCAGCGATGTTTTGAAGTTCGGGGATTTCACGCTCAAAAGCGGTCGCAAGTCGCCTTTCTTCATGAATGCAGGCGCCTACGTGACCGGCGAGCAGCTCCATCGCCTCGGGCTGTACTACGCTCAGGCGATCCACGATAATTTCGCGCTCGATTTCGATGTTATTTTCGGGCCCGCCTACAAAGGCATCCCCCTGTCGGGTCATCACCACCATGGCAATCGACGAGCTTTACGGCAAGGAAGTCCGCTATTGCTCGAACCGCAAAGAAGCGAAGGACCACGGAGCCGACGCGGGCAACCTTCTCGGATGCACCCTCCACGACGGAGACCGCGTCATCATCGTCGAGGATGTCACCACCTCAGGCAAATCCATCGACGAAACCTACCCCATCCTGAAGGCCGCCACCGACGTTGACGTCAAGGGACTTATCGTCTCCCTCAACCGCATGGAAGTGGGCAAAGGGGCGGCGTCGTGACCGCGCAGCAGGAAGTCCAGGGAGAAATACGGCTTCCCGTGGCTTCCATCGTGAGCATGGCCGAGGTCGTCGAGCTTCTGCATAATCGCGAGGTGAACGGTCGCGTCGTCATCGACGATGAGGTGAAAGCGGCGCTCGACGCGTATTACGATCAATACGGCGTTAAAGCGTAGGATCGACGAACCAAGCTAAAACGGCGCACGAAAAACGTCCGCACGGCTACCCCCGCCCTCGAGCAACTGCATATGCTCGAGGGCTTTTTATTGACAAGCGAACATTCATCCGCCTACAATGCGAACAAATATTCGTACAGACATTTGTTTGTTTTCAGGGGTGCAGCATGGATATCGTAGAAAAACTCAGCATTCTCGCAGATGCGGCGAAATACGACGTCGCCTGCACGTCATCGGGTGTCGGAAGGGCCGGTGGGTTGGGGAGCGTGGGCAACGCTACGCAAGCCGGATGTGCCATAGCTTCACGCCGGACGGCAGGTGCGTCACGCCCTGAAGGTCCTTATGACCAACATGTGCGTATACGATTGCGCGTACTGCGTGAACAGAAAATCCAACGAAAACATTCGAAGAACCGCCTTCACCCCGCGCGAGCTTGCCGACCTCACCATCGGCTTTACCGACGTAACTACATCGAAGGCTTGTTTCTCAGCTCAGGCGTCGCAGGCAGCCCCTGATCACACCACCGAACTCATGATCCGCACGCTCAGCATCCTTGCGCGACGAACATAGATTCAGGGGCTACATCCACGCTAAAACCGTTCCGGGACTTCACCTCGAGCTTATCGACCAGCTCTTAGGCTTCCGATCGCCTTTCCGTCAACCTCGAGCTTCCGTCAAAGCCTCCGTTGCTCGCGCCCGAAAACACGCACGTCCATCATCGGGCCCATGCGTCAAATTTCACATCCATCGCTGAAGATGCGCAGAGCAAGGCGTTATGCGAAAAGCGCACAACCGTGTTTTTCAGCGCTTACCTACCCGTCAACGAAGATAAGCGGCTTCCGAACGACGGCGCCGTTCAACTCGATCGCGAACATCGCCTTTACCAAGCCGATTGGCTTATGCGCTACTACGGGTTCGACGTCCGCGAGATAATCGACGAGGAGCACCCGTTTCTCGATACCCAGGTGGACCCGAAGGCAAACTGGGCGCTCAATAACCTCGACCTGTTTCCCGTCGAGGTGAACACCGCATCGTACGAAACCCTGCTGCGTGTTCCCGCATCGGCGTCAGAGGCGCCAAGCTCATCATGCGCGCGCGAAAGCAATCGACGCTCGGTGAAAGCGAGCTGAGAAAACTGGGTATAGCATTGAAGCGCGCCCGGTATTTCATCACCTGCAACGGCGCCTACGCATGCAAAGGCATCGATTTCAGCCGAGACGCGCTGCGCATGCGCCTCGCAAAGCCAATCGAGGGAGGACGCCATGGGAGAAGGTCGACGCGCATCACCCCCCGGCAGATGAGTCTGTTCGAAGACCACGTGCAACCAAAGCTTTCCTCTGCCAGTCCGGCCCCAACCCCTGAGGGAGGCGTTCGCATGAACAACGCGGAGATTTTTCGACGAGGTGGCGTATTGCTACGACGGAACTCTCGAAGGACTGCTCTGCGCTATATTCGTTTCCTACGAGAACAAAGAGATACCCTCCGATATCATGCTCCAAGGCAGCTTGCAGCCTCGGCTCTCCCAGCGTATCGCCATGGTGGAAACGAACGCGACGCAAGCCCGACGCGTCATGAGAGGAATCACGCGAGCATGCGGTAAGCAAACGTTCGACGCTGTGCGCAAAGCATCCTCTCTCAAGCAAGAGCGGAGCCCCTATGCGATATTTCGATTCGTTCGCTATGCCATGGACGAACATCGCATTCGCAGCTGCGACACCTGCAAGACATCGCGCAATTGCGCAAGCGTCAACGCACGCTACTGCGCGCAACTCAAAGGCCACGCGCTCGCAAACATCGCGCATCCCGATGTTTCTCCCCGTTCGACATCACGCGGAGCATCGACAACGAATGCGAACACGTACGCCAATTCGCACGGTTCAAGCATTTCGATGACGGCCACATGGGCATCTGGTATGCAAAGTGCAGTCCTCGCGATGCGGTTGTACCTCTCGTCATGAGCCACTTCGCCCGCCGTTTCGGCGAAGAGCGTTTCGCCCTACTCGACGAAAGGCATCACATGGCGGGGGTTTACGACGGAAACCGCTGGTGCCTCGCCGATCTATCGGAAAACGCGAGCATGTCGTCAGCAGCAGCCAGCGAGTCGCCCGAAGAAGAGGTCGTTCAAGAAGCTTGAGGGCATTCTACCGAGCGATCTCCATAGAATCCCGATACAACCCGGAGCTCAGGGTCAAGTTCATGCCGAAAAGGTTCTGGGCCGACCTCACCGAATTGGCAGGCGAGGAGGAAGCGCCCGCTAAGAGTCGACTAGGCACCGTCGACTCCGCAAACGCCTGAGGAAGTGCAAGCTTCTCAGATAATCTTGACCTCTTCCCAAGGAAGCGGACATATCGTAAAATGTCTCGACACGCTCAACTCCACAAACACGCCGGCGTGGCTCAACGGTAGAGCAACTGATTTGTAATCAGTGGGTTGCGGGTTCGATTCCTGTCGCCGGCTCCACTAAAACCTCAGGTCACAGGCTTTACGCCTGTGACCTTTTTTCATTCGATCCCTCTATAGGGGCGGATTATTCGCCCAGCCAGTCGGTAATATGCTTGAGCGTATAGGCAACAGGCGCTTCCCGCCGGATCGCTCGCCGCCTGCGACTCGCGGGCGCATCAAATTTAGCAGCAGCGCAGCTTCCAGAGTCCCCTCGTAACCGAGCACGCTCCTTAAGAGCGTCGGACACATGCCCGCCGATTCGCAGCGCTCTTCCCAGAGCATGAGCGCGCGCACTCTTGCGTGACGAAGATCGCGCGCCGATCCCCCCATCGGGTCAATCGGCGTCTTGCGGCTCGCAGCTAAACGCCGGTATGAAACTCTCCTCGCACGCGCCGCCCTCCTGCCAATAATAGTCCTCCACGCCGATCGCGTCGGCGAAATCGAGCAGTCGCTCGTAATCGTCGGGTTCGACGCGCCCGGCAAGCTCGGGGGCACGCGCGCAAGACGCGAGCCGCCTGTGCGTCGCCGCGCTGAGCCGCCGTTGCGAGCACCGGCGTGTATTGATTCATCAACGACAAACGCAACGCATCTCCGAAGCGCTCATGAAGCATCCTCACCACGCGCATGGAATCATCCACATGCCCGGGAGCAGCAAATGGCGAACGATGACGCCTCGCGTCATACGTTCGTCCCCCCCGATACTTATCGTAAACGGGGGATCCCACTTCGTCGATCATGGCGGCCAGAGCCTCTAGAGCGCGCTGCGGGTAGTCCGAAACAGAGGAATATCTCACGCCTAAAGCAGGATCAGCGTATTTGAAATCGGTGAGGTACACGTCGACCACGTCCGTATTCGCCCTGATGGCCTCGACGGTTTCGTACCCGCCCGTGTTCCATACCACAGGAAGCGAAAAACCCTCCTCCCGAGCAGCGAGAACGACAGCGCGTACATGCGGCGCGTAATGCGTGGGGGTGACGAAATTGACGTTGAGGGCGCCCTGGCACTCAAGATCGAGGCACGCATCGCGAAGGTCGACGCATTCCACCGCGTAGCCAAGCGAACCGTGAGCGATCACCGTGTTCTGACAGTACGAGCAGCGGAGCGGGCAATGGGCGAAGAACACGGTTCCACTGCCCGCAGAACCGCTGATGGGAGGCTCTTCCCAAAAATGCAGCGCCGCGCGTGCGATGAGAACATCGCCAGCCGCGCCGCACGCCCGCGCTCCCCCCGCCGCGCGGTTCGCACCGCACCGACGCGGGCACAGATCGCACGACCGGGATTGAGATCTGAAAACGAAGGAAGCATGTCAGTTGGACGAGTAGCCGAATCCCGCGTTGTAAGGGTCGTCGTATCCGTAGCCCTCGTAATCGTCGAAATCATCGTGATCGCGCCCGTGATCGTGACCGCACCCGCAGTCATCGAAATCTTCGAGGTCATCATCGGATTTACCGTTGCCGTAGGCCTCCTCGGCACGCGTCCAGTCAAGTCCCCTGAGCAGCGCAATCAGCTTCCTCGCCGTAAATAAGGGACAACGACGAAGGGGCCTTATCAGCACCGCCTATGACGGCGAGAAGCTCGAGCAGATGCATCGCCGCCTCGGCCTGAGGAAGAATGAGTTCCACGTCGTCAGCCGCCATGATGGCGCTCGACAGTTCCGCCATGAGCTGTTCGACCGAGTATGCACCGTCGAAACGATTTGACAGAACCGCCTCGAGAACGGACGCCGCCTGCCCGCCGATGGCTCCGGCATGAAAGCTCCCCCAAGCCGCTTCCCGTGACGGAGCGACGCGCGGCGCGATACAAAGCCTCAGCTTCGATCACGGATATCACCTGCGCGGCAATCTGAATGGTATAAGCCGCGCGCGAGCTGCGCGTTGCCGGAGCACCCATCTCGTGGACAGACGAAACCAAAGCGTCGAGAACCTCAGCAGCGCCTTCGGGCCCCTCCCCTCGCCGGCGACGAAGCAGCTGAGATTCTCGCGCGCGTAAACGGGCTCGGCAACCATATCGTCGACGACGAGCGGCGCTTCGACCATCACCAGATCGCTCACCGTGGCAACTGCGTTCACCTCGCGCGCGAAGCTAGGCGTCATGGGACTCAAGTCGATGACGAGCGATCCGGGGGGACCGCCTGGTCCACAATGCCGTTATCGCCGAAGTACAAGTCCTCGAGCGCCGTTTGGGAGGAGCAGTACGTGACGACGACATCAGCCGACGCGGGATCCTCGACACGTGCGAAACCGGCTTCGACGAGACGCGGCTCGACCTCCTTGACAAAGCGTTCGTTTCCGCAGTACGCAAAAGATCGAGTCATTGCTACCTTCCTCCCTTGACCTTACGGGCGATGCGATCCGCCACCGAAACGTTTTCCCTCTTATCTTGACCCCAGAAGACGACGGCGAGCATGCCGGGGCCGACATGACTGCCGATAACGGGACCGATGTTGCATTCGATAAACATGATGTGATCGTCGATCTTCAGGAGATGATCCTTGAGACGCTCGAGATCCTTCGGGCAATCGGAGTGACCGACGGCAACATAGCGGCCCGACCCCGAATCGGACACGTTCTTCTGGTAGAAGTCGACGAGCTGCTTAACGCCCTTCTTCCGCCCGCGCGCGACGCCGACGAGCGAAAGCCTGCCGTCCACGCTGATGTTGAGCAGCGGCTTCACATCGAGCGCCGACCCTGCCATCGCAACCGAATTTGGAATGCGGCCGCCACGACGCAGAGCATCGAGATCGTCGACCATGAACTGCTCGTTGACGAAACAGCGTGCCTCCTCCGCCCACGCCGCGAGCTCTTTGGCGGACAAGCCGGCTTCGCGCTGCTCGATAGCCTCATAGACCAAAAGCCCCTCGGCGATCGACGCCAGGTGCGTGTCGACGACGTACAACTCGAAGTCGGGATGCTGCCCGAGCACGTTATCGCGAATAAGCTCGACCGTGTCGAACGTACCCGAAAGCCCGCTTGTGAAGCACAGATACACCGTCGGAACGCCTTTTTCAGCAGCTTCGGTGAACGCGGCGTCGAGCACTTGAATGGAAGGTTGCGACGTCGTGGGCTCATCGCCTTTGCGCATGCCGTCGTAGAACTCCTTCGCCGTCACGCTCTGAAACAAGTCGTCCTCGAACGTCTCGCCCCCCGACGATGTAGGGGGAACTTGATCCAGCGAAACCCCCTCGCGTTCGATGACGCTCGGGGGAAGATCGCAGCAAGAATCGATGATCAGGTTACATTTCGCCATGCAGGTTTCCTCTTTCACGGTAAGGGCGACTCGCCGGGTGCGAGTCGCACCCGGCACTTGTTATACGGAGTAAACTAAATCGGAGCTATCACCCGTGAACTTACCCAGGATGCGCCCCTTGCATTCATACGCGATGCCGACGGCAAGACCGACGTGCGTGCCGATGACGGGACTGACGGGCAAAACATCAACCGCATGCCCGACCAAAGGCTCTATGACGCTGCGTGCCCAATCGAGCGCCGGAGTCTTGTCGCCGATGTAGTGAACCGCCACGCGCTTGAGACCGTGCGCCTCGACATCCTCCGCGAACGTCTTAACGATGCGATCGAGCGCCTTTTTGCGCGTTCGCACCTTCGCGAACGTGGAAGCCTCGCCCTCGGAGACGGTCAGGACGGGCGCGAGCTGAATGAGGTTGCCGAGCAAGGCCGCAGCTGTCCCGATGCGGCCTCCCGCCTTGAGAAAACGTCAGCGTCTCGGGAGTGAAGAGGAAACGCGAGCTCAACACGCCTTCCACGACCGCGTTTGCGCAAGCGAGCAGATCAGACCCCGCCTCGCGCGCTTCGACGGCATCGAAGACGCAAGCCGCCTCATCGTAGCTGTTGGACGTGGAGTCGACGAGCATGCAGGAAAAGGAGGAGTGCCGCTCCTGACCGCGCGAGCTGCGCGGACGGCGCCTTCGTAGGTTCCCGACATGCGCGAGGAGATGAACACGCCGAGAACATCATCGCCGGCCTGAGCCGCGTTCTCAAAAGCGTCTCAAGCGTGAGCTGCGAAGGCTGGCTCGACGTCGGGAGGTCGTCGACCATCTGATCGATGCGCGAATAGAAGTCGTCGAGATCCATCGTGGCGTCTTCGTACTCGACGCCGTCATGCCGCACGAACAGCGACACCACCTCGATATTGCGATCCTTGGCAATTTCGGCGGGAATCGACGCCACCGAGTCCGTGATGATCCTGATCAAAACCCCTACCTCCCTAAAGTTGCCGACGCGGCGCGCATTTTTCGACCACGTCGTCGCCAATCTATCTGCTGATGCCGCGGGAGCCGCGCCACGAGCTCGCGCCTCCGCGCGTTTAAACCGAACTCGAGCCCCACGGGATACGTATGGGGGTTGAGCATGCGAAACTGCGTCTCGTCAAGAGCGTCGAGCCCGAGCTGCACGCGCTCGCGTGCGAGCATCGCCGATCGATCCTCCGACGAGGACGACCTCGCCCTTTCGCGCAAGCCGGACGAAGCAGTGTGTCGAAACGTTTCCCGCAAAGCTTTTTTCTGCCGCATGTCATCAACGGGATCCACGATGATCTCCTCGGCGCGAACGCCGTTGTTGACATCGAACACCATATCGCCCGCTATAGAGCCGTCCTCGTGATAATAGCGTCGGACGTCGAGAATCCCGAAACGTCAGCTTCGCGGCCGACTCGGAGATCTTGAGCCTGTCGGTCCACGCCTCCTCGCTCGAAGCGCGCACGGCGGACAGCTTGTAGACGCCGCCGAGCGTCGGCTGGTCGAAAGCAGATGCGAGCTTGGTGCCGACACCCCACGACGTCACAGGAGCACCCTCGTCGAGGATGGACTTGATGGTGTGCTCGTCAAGATCGTTCGACAAGACGATGCCGCAGTCGAAAAGACCCGCTTCGTCGAGCATGCCGCGCGCCATCTTCGAGAGCCACGCGAGGTCGCCCGAGTCGATCCTGATGCCCGCAAGCCGCTCACCGCGTTCGCGCATCTCAAGCCCGACCGTGATGGCGTTGCGCACGCCCTGCACAACATCGTAGGAATCGACCAGCAAAACGCAGTTTTTGGGGAAAAGCCCGCGCGTATTCACGAAACGCCGTAAGCTCGTCATCGAACGACATGACCCAGGAATGAGCATGAGTGCCCGAGACGGGAATGTCGAAGAGCTTACCCGCCAAAACATCGGAAGTCGACGCGCAGCCGCCGACGACCGCCGCGCGGCTCGCCCAAACACCGCCGAGACCTTGCGCGCGACGCAGCCCGAACTCGGCGACGGGCCTGCCCGCGGCGGCACGGCAGACGCGAGCCGCCTTCGTGGCGATGAGCGTTTGAAAGTTCACGCAGTTCAAAAGAGCCGTCTCGAGCAATTGACACTGCATGATGGAGCCGGTCACGCGCACGAGGGGCTCATGGGGGAACACGATGGTGCCCTCGCGAACCGCGTCGATATCGCAGGTGAGCTTGAAGTCGGCAAGGTATTCGAGGAAGCGCTCGTCGAACAACGAACCGCCGCCCGGAGCCTCAAGACCCGCGAGATACGCGACGTCTTCCGGGGAAAAGCAGAACGTCTCGACCATCTCGGCAAGCTGATCCATGCCGCACGCCACCGCGTAACCGCCCCTTGAACGGGTACTCGCGGAAATACATGTGAAACACGCCTGCTCATCGGTCTTGCCCGCGTTCCAATAGCCCTGCGCCATGGTCAGCTGGTACAAATCGGTCATCAAAGCGTAGTCGACGTTCATCGCCCATCGCCTCCCTTGGGGCTTTCGGGCTTGGTCTTGGCTCTGCGGTCTATGACTCCTCCTGCGCGACCGACGGCCCGCCCCGACCTCTCCTGAGTAGCTGCGGAGTTGCCGGAAGCATCCGCCGCCTTGCCGGGTGCCGAAGAGGCCGAGCCAGAGGAACCCTGCCGCGCAAGGCCCGAGGACTTCTGCCCGGGACGAGGACGCGAATTCCTCAACGCGTCGCCCGCGCCCTTCCCCTCACGCGCGGACCCTTTTTCGGCGCCCTGGCGGCGCGACTGGGATGCGCCCTTGCCCTTGCCTTTGCCTTGTCTGGAAGACCCCGCGCCGTTCGAGCTCGACGTCTTTTTTTCGAGTCACCGGCGCCCTGGCCGCCCCGCTGCGAAGACGAGGAAGCGGGGGCTTGCCGCGTGCCCTCGACCGAATGCGAGCGATTGCGGCTCCGCCTCGGCTTCGCCTCGCCATCTTCTCTCAACGCGGCGGCCTGGGGCGCGGGCGCGCCCTCCTCGACGCGCACGGCCTCCCCGACGCGATCTTGGTCGAACGACGACGACGGGGCTTGCGCTGCTCGCTCGCCGCAGACGAACCGCCCTGCGCCGACTTAGACGAAGATCCGCGGCCCTTGCCGCGGCCGGATCGCGTCTTCGTAGGCTGACCCTGCGAAGGCTCGCCCCTACGCGACTTTCCCGCCGACGTCCGATGAACTGCCCCTGCTTCGGCGAGCTTGTCCGAACCGGTGAACTGAGAAGTGAGGAACGTCGCAGCCTCCCCCGACGCTCCATCGGTCGTCTCGAGACACGCCTCATCCCACGCATCGGCGCTCACCGATGTGGGACGACCCCCTTCAACAGGGAGCGTCGAACGACGAAAGCGGAACGCGAACGGGCTTCTCGTCGCCGACCTTCAAGCTGACGATCTCGCGTGGCACGTCGAGATCGACCACCTTCGCCGGACCCGCCCGGCGTCTGCACGGTGGCGTTGGCCTTCGGCGCACGCGACTTGAAGTCCTTGTACGCATCGTACTCGTAGCGCAGGCAGCACATGAGCCTGCCGCACAAACCCGAGATCTTCTGAGGGTTGAGGGAGAGATCCTGCTCCTTGGCCATGCGGATGGAAACAGGGGTTGAAGTCGCCCCCATGCGCTTGCAGCACAGCTCCTGTCCGCAATGCCCGAGGCCGCCGACGATACGAGCCTCGTCGCGCACGCCGATCTGACGCATGTCGATGCGCACGTGGAAGTGCGCGGCGAGCTTGCGCACGAGATCACGGAAGTCGACGCGCTCCTCCGCTTCGAAGTAAAACACCGCCTTGTCTCCGTCGAGAAGGAACTCGACGGAGACGGGATGCATGTCGACGCCCGACTCGGCGACGAGCTTCTTGAAAGCAGGAAGCGCTTCGCGGCTACGCCGCTCCATCTCAGCAGCGTGCGCGACGTCCTCGTCGGTGGCAAGACGAACCACCGGCTTCAGCGGGCTTTTGAGACTCTTTATCTCCTTTTTGCGTAACCTCGATGATATCGGAGGCGGCGGTGCCGAACTCCGCGCCCCGCGCCGTCTCGACCACGACGTGATCGCCCTTTTTGATTTCGAAATCGCCCGGATGAAACCAAAGCGTTCGGGGTTGTAGGCCAGATTAATGGGTGCTACCCGAGCCATGTAAAACCTCTCTTACTTCAAACAGCAACGCGTCCATGCACGTTTCCGGAGATATATTATAGGCAATCGCCTGATCAGCACGATCGACGGCCCTCAGACCCTCGTATAATCGAGCCTCGTCTGCACAAGCGGCCGCGGCCTCGATGGCCTGGCGGGCGTCGACGTTGACGACCAGCTCAGGAGCGCCTGCACGCACCATGAGCACATCGCGCAGCCACGAGCCCATGATCGCGTGCGTCTGACGCAGAAACTCCGTCGTCTTCGCGCCGATCTGACGCTTGTTGCGCGCCTCGATCTGTCTGATCGCCGACTTTTGGAGGAAGTCAGCGTTCTCGGCGAGCTCGGCCTCCTGCTCGGCGACCACGTCGTCAAGCGGCGCCTTCGCCTTCTCGACAAGCTCGCGCCCAACGCAGAACGTCCCAATCGTCAGCCCGCGCAAGCGATGCCATGACCTGCAGCACGAAGCTGCGAAACGCGAGCCTCTCGTTTCCCGACGAACGAAGGAACTCGATGGCGCGCGTGATCGAGCCCCCGCACGCTTCGATGGCCATGCGCGCCTGCTCGATGGGCGCGCCGTGTTCTGACGGATAATTCCCGCCGCTTCCGAGGCGGGGATGTGCCTGAAGGGAACGACCTGGCAGCGCGACAAGATGGTGGGGGAGCACCGACTCGCGCGTCCTGCCGAGCAGGATGAGAACCACGTCGGAAGGAGGCTCCTCGAGAGTCTTGAGGAAGGCGTTGGCCGCCGAGGTTCCGAGCAGGTCGACGCGATCGAGGATGTAGACCTTCTTGTTCGCCATGATGGGCGCGAGGCGCCGTGTCGGCGACAATCTCGCGAACCTGCTCGACAAGGTAGCCGTTCACGCCCGCCGGAGCATAATAGTGCACGTCGGGGTGCTTCTTGCGCATGATGCGCCCGCATGCATCGCACGCGCCGCACTGCCCTCCGCGCGGACCGTCAGGGGCCTTTCGGGCACATGAGGGCCTGAGCGAGAGCGTACGCCGCCATGGTCTTGTTGGAACGGAGGGACCGACGAACAGGTAGGCGTGCGTGACACGCCCCCTTTGACGCTCGTTCGAAGGAAGTCGCGCACGCGTGGCTGCCCGAATATGTTCTCGAACGCATCAGGCATGACGCCCTCCTCCGCACGACGCAGGGCGATCGAGCGAGGCGAAGAAGTCCTCGCTGCATTCGCTCGCGTCGGACATCCAGGGGAACAGATCGCTCAACGCCTGGAAGATCAAAGCCGAGGTGAGCGAACGTGCGCCGCTCGAATCGATGACGCGCACGCGCTCCGGCTCCTGCTCGGCGATGGAGGAGAACCCCTCGCCCACACGCTCGTGGAAATCGGCCCGGCGAGCTCGAGACGATCGGCTCTACGGCGGCTCGCCACGCGCCCGAGACCACGCCGCGCACCGCCGCAGACCATGAGAAGCGTGCGGTCAGGCACAAAGGCCGCCCGTGGCGAATTTATTCGCCGTTCGACGAAATCGCGGTCGAGCCCGCGTCCGAACACCTGATAGGCGATGGTCGAATCGAAGAACCGATCGCACAACACCACTGCGCTGCGGTCGAGCGCTGGGCGAATGACTTCAGCGACTATTTGCGCGCGAGCCGCCTCGTAGATGAGGAGCTCCGCTTCGTCGGAAAGCGACTCATGAGCCGGATCGAGAACCACGCGGCGAAGCGCCTCGCCGACCTCGGTGCCGCCGGGCTCGCGCAGGCACACGACCTCGAGGCCGTGCTCGCGTAACGACCGTTCGAGAAAACGGGTATGCGTCGTCTTTCCCCGCGCCGTCACCTCCCTCGAAGGTGATGAAGACGCCGCGAGGGCTCTGCGCTGCCGTCATGGTCAAGCGAACCCCGCCTTAAGCCCCGCGGGAGGACAGCGCGCAGTCGCGCACCGCCTTCGCCACGCAACCGCCACGCGATCATCGAAGGGATCGGGCATGATGAACTCCTCGGTGAGCTCCTCATCGGAAACAAGGTCCGCGAGAGCCTCGGCGGCGGCGAGCTTCATGGCCTCCGTGATGCGCTCGGCGCGCGCCTCGAGCGCCCCTTTGAAAATGCCGGGGAACGCGATGACGTTGTTCACCTGGTTCGGGAAGTCGGAGCGGCCCGTGCCCACGACACGCGCGCCCGCCTCGGAGCCTCGTCGGGATAGATCTCGGGCGTGGGGTTGGCCATGGCGAACACGATGGCGTCCTCGGCCATGGACGCGACCATCTCTTTCGTGATGGCACCCGGCGCCGAGACGCCGATGACGATGTCAGCTCCCTTCATGGCGTCGGCGAGCGTGCCGTCCACGTCGTCGAGGTTGGTGCACGAGAGCATCGCGCGCTGCGCGTCGTTGGCCTGCTCGTATCGAGACGAGATGATGCCGAAACGATCGACGAGCGTCAAATGCTTGAAGCCGTAGGAAAGCAGAAGCTTCGCGATGGCGATGCCTGCCGAACCCGCCCCGTTGATCACGACGCTAGACGTCTCTTTGCTCTTGCCCGTCAGGCGCAGCGCGTTGATGACGCCCGAGAGAACAACGATGGCGGTTCCATGCTGATCGTCATGAAACACCGGGATGTCGAGCGCGTCATTGAGCCGACGCTCGATCTCGAAGCAACGGGGAGCGGAGATGTCCTCGAGGTTGATGCCGCCGAACGCAGGCGCGATGCGAACGCAGGTCTCGACGATCTCGTCGACGTCTTGCGTGTCGAGGCAGATGGGGAACGCGTCGATGCCGCCGAAGCGCTTGAACAGGGCCGCCTTGCCCTCCATAACGGGAAGAGCGGCGCGCGGGCCGATGTTGCCCAGGCCGAGCACGGCGCTTCCGTCGGTGACGACCGCGACGGTACTCGCCTTGATGGTGTAATCGAAGGCGGCGCCGGGGTCTTTCGCAATCACCTTGCACGGCTCGGCGACACCCGGCGTGTAGGCGCATGCCAGATCATGACGCGATTCAATCGCCATCTTCGGCGTCGTCTCGATCTTTCCCCTCCAAGTCTTGTGAAGCTCGAGGGATTCCTGCGCTGTGTCCATGACATGTCTCCATCTCGAAAAGGCAGCTCACGCCACCCGCGAATTTCTACAACCAATCTATTGTATACCGAGGCCTGCCCGCGCCCGCACACGACCGGATGGATTACACTATCCGCATAGGCGGGAGGCACGATAAGCACGGCCCGCGCAACTCGAACGAAGAGGAGCCCATGGAAACCGCAAACGACCGGAACAGCGCAGAAGCCCTCGACCCCGCGCGTATCGGCGAAGCCGTCTATCGCGCCGTCAGGGGAATGCGCGACCACGCTGCGCCCCGACTTCAAAACGGCGCTCGAATCCGCGGGCGCCGCGCGCGCAGTCGCCTGCGATAAGGCGCGCGACGCGCATCATCGGCCAAATCCTCGAGAACGCGCGCATCGGCGAACGCGACGGCGCGCCCATCTGCCAGGATACCGGTACCGTCTGGGTCTGCCTCGAGGTGGGCGAGGAGCTTTGCATCCCGGCAATGTCTTCTCACGCGTCGACGACGCGGTCGCGCGCGCCTACGCCGACGGCAAGCTGCGCATGAGCGTGCTCGCCGACGCGGCGTTCAACCGCGTCAACACGAAGACGAACACGCCGGCGTTCTGCGAAATCAAACTGGTCGAGGGCGCGGGCGCAACCCTTCACGTCCTGTTGAAAGGCGGCGGGTCGGACAACGCATCGCGCGTCGTGATGCTCACCCCGGGTGCGGGGCTCGGGGGCGTTCGCGATGTCGTGCTCGAATGCGTCCGTGAGAAAGCCGCCAACGCATGCCCGCCCCTGCTCGTCGGCGTCGGCATCGGCGCCACGTTCGACAAAGGTGGCGGGACTGGCGAAGCACGCGCTCTTGCGTCCCGTGGGTTCCCCCGCCGCAAGCGAGGATCACGCCGCCCTGGAAGCGGAGCTGCTCGACGCCGTGAACGCGCTGGGCATCGGGCCCGCCGCACTCGGCGGAACGCCCACCGCGCTCGGCGTTCACGTCGAAACCGCCCCATGCCACATCGCGGCGTTACGGTCGCGGTGAACATGGGGTGCTGCGCCATGAGGTCGACCTCGATCGACCTTCTGGAGAAGAACCCGTCATGACGACGAAAGGCGGGGCAACGCGCGTCGCTCCGCGGGAGTTGAGCGAGGAGGGAGTTCTCCGCGCTCGACTTCGAGCGTTTCCGCCGCACTCAGTGCTCGCCCTGCTGCACTTACCACACGCACTTCATCCACCGAGGAAAGATCTTGTGGACCTGCGGCGTGAAACTCCGCGACATGAAGAAAGAGGGCCTCCGTATGAGCGAACCGACGAAACTAACCCTGCCCGCATCACGCGAGGGAGCTCGCCGAGCTCCGCATCGGCGACGAAGTGCTTCTCTCGGGATGCGTATACACCATGCGCGACGCCGGGCACCAGCGCGCACTCGACGCGCTGCACGCGACGCCGGCAAGCTACCCTGCGGTCTCGAAGGGGCGACGCTGTTCTACGCCGGCCCCACCCCCTGCGGCGGGGTCGTCCGCTCGGGCTCGGTGGGACCGACCACCGCAAGCCGCATGGACTTCGCCACCCCTGCGCTCATGAAGGCGGGAATCGTTGCGTGCCATCGGCAAGGGAAAACGCTCCGCCGGAAGTGGTGAAGGCATGCAAGGATACGGGCAGCGTGCTTCGCCGCCGTCGGCGGCGGCATCGCCGCCTGCTGCTCGCAACCCACGTGGAGGAAAGCGAGCTCATCGCCTGGGGGACCTCGAACCGAAGCCCTGCGCAAGCTCGATCTGCACGATCTCCCCTGCTTCGTCGCCGTTGACACGCAAGGCGACGATCTGTACCGCGAAATCGAAGCAGGGGCGACAGCTCAGGCTTAGCGCACGGGCGCCGCGGCAAACAATCGCCTCCGCGCAGGATAGCCCGGCGAAGAAAGCGAGGGCGAAAACGCGCCCCTCAGCCACAACGAGCATCGCGATTTGCCCCATCTTAGGCGCGTTCCTTCCGCTTTGCCTTTAAGCCTTACGCAGCGGGACGTTTTCCTCGACGTCGATTTCGCAGCGGCGGGCTTCCCCGGCAGGTTACTTTTCTTCCGATGCCGCGGCCTTGAGCCGCAGCCGCCTCGGCCTTCGCGCTTCTTCCTCGCTCGCGCCGGGCAATCGAAATTCGGGCAGAGCTTCCACGGCCCGCGGTTGGTGGTCACCACCACCATCGGCGCACCGCAGTGTTCGCACACCTCGTCAGTTGCCGAGAGGGCGCCGTATTGCGGCAGCGGGTAACGCGTCTGACACTCATCGAAGTTCTCGCAGGTGACGGAGCGCTTGAGCGTGCGCGGGTTTCGACGTGCGACAAGCTTGGCCTCGAGCCCTTCTCCGGCGCACGTTGGGCAAACGCCCACCACCACCTCGGGCTCTTGATTGGTCGCGCAGTTCGGGATCGATGCACACCGTGCGCGGCTTGCTGCGAAACGCCGTGACCTTCACCTGAGGCATGCCGCAGGTCGGGCATTTCTCGAACGGCTTCCACCCTGCCCTTCGGCAGCGGGTAGGTGACGTCGCAATCAGGCCACCCCGCGCAGCCGATGAACATCGACTTCGTCTTCTGGCTGGCGCGCAGCTGCAGGTCCTTTCCCGCACTTGGGGCACGGGCCCACGTAGGCGTCGGCGGCAACCGCGTCGGCAAGCGCGTCGCGAACCTCCTCCGAGTGGGGCATGAGGTCGGCCAGCTGCTGTGCGAGCAGGTTGCGCGAGTTGGTTACGACCTCGTCTTTGGACGTCTTGCCCTCGGCGATCTGATCCATCTCCTGCTCAAGCTCCGCCGTCATCTCCGCGTGGGTGATATGGGGCGCGAACTTGTCCAGCGCGTCGACGACCGCGATGCCAAGCTGCGAGGGCTCGATGGGGTCGTTCTGCACGTACTTCACCGTATAGAGGCGCTCGATGATGGAATGGCGCGGGTGGATTTGGTGCCCAGCCCGAGCTTTTCCATCTCCTGGATGAGCTTGCCCTGGCTGTATCGCGCCGGCGGCTCGGTCTGCTTCTTCGTGCACGTGGCTCCGTTGAAGGCGATGACATCGCCCGTCTCCACAGCGAGGAAGCTGTTCGTCCTTTTCAAGCCGTAGGGGTATATGGCGCGAAAGCCCGGCTTCACGAGCACATCGCCTTTCGCGGCGAACGGCTCGCCCGCCACATCGAGCGTGACCTTGGTTCCCTCGACGACGGCCGCCTTTCGGAAAGCGTCGCGAGAAAACGACGGGCCACCAGGTTGTACAGCTTGTAGGCGCCGCAGGCGGCAGTCGTCGGGCGTCGGCCGCCGCCGTCGGATAGATCGGCGGATGGTCGGTCGTCTCCTTCTTTGCCGCGCGTCGCCGTGATCGTGTCCTTCGCGAGCAGTTCGCGGCAAAACGGCGGTATGCGGGATTGCCCGCGATGGCGTTCACCGACCTCGCGCAGATCGAGCGAGTCGGGATAAACCGTGTTGTCCACGCGGGTACGAAATGTAGCCGTCCATGTAGAGGACTCGGCGAGGCGCATGGTGCGCGCCGGGCTGAAAGCCCCCGGCGGATGCAGCCGCCATGAGGGAGGTGGTGTTGAACGGCACGGGAGGCGCGACGGTGCGACGACGCTTGTCGACGCTCGCGACGCGAGCGCTCGAGGCGCTCCGACCGCCGCCATGGCGGCGACATTGGCCTCGCTCTCCACCTTGAAACGAGTCGTCGCATGACCCGCCTCGAACGCGCCTTCTCCCCGCACCGTCGGTGGGACCTGCTTGAGCATCGGCGTCGAAGGCGCCTTTGATCACCCAGTAATCTTCGGGGACGAACGCCATGCGCTCACGCTCGCGCGCCACGATGAGCGCAAGCGTAGGCGTCTGCACGCGACCCGACGAGCGCACGTTGCCGTAACCCGCGAACTTGACGAGCGTGAGATAACGCGTCAGCGCCGCGCCCCAGATGAGGTCGATGTCCTGGCGCGAAGCACCCGCCGAGGCGAGGTTGTCGTCCATATCGACCAGGTGCGAAAACGCCGCCGTGATCTCGGGCTTGGTAAACGCTGAATAGCGGGCGCGGGAGACGGGCGCGGTCTTGTTGACCTCGCGGCAGCACGACAGCGCATCAGAGCCGATCAGCTCGCCCTCACGGTCGAAGTCGGTCGCGATCACGATCGAGTCGGCCTTCTTCGCCAGGTTCTTGAGCGAACGGATGATGTCTTTTTTCCTTAGGAAGCTTCTCGATTGGCGCGTAAACCAGATACGGCAGCGCCTCCATCTTCCACCCTTCAAATCCACGCCGTCCTCAGTGAAGGGCTTCTTTTTCTTGAACGGAGGACAGGGACAAAAGACGAAAGGCACGTTCGCGGGCACGGACTCACCCGCCGCCGTGACGCCTTGCCAACCCCCGCGTTTTTTATACACGAGCGAGGGCGTGAAATCGGGCTCGAGGATATGCCCGCGCAGACCGATGGTCACCCACTCCTCGCCGTCGACCTCGAAGCGGTACACCGGCGTCGAGAACACCTTGTCAGCCTTCGGCTTCTTCACGCTGAGCAGATCGGCGATCTTTTGAGCCGCGTCGTTCTTCTCGGTTACCACCAGCTTCACGCGGGTCCTCCTTCTCCTCTTCGCCGCACCCTCGGCGAATGCAGCGCACGTCCATCGTCACACGAAGCCCCATCTGTTTATTAACGTGTGCGGGGATCAACCACCCGCGCGCATTCCCGACGCAGGCGAGCCCGCCTTAGGCAAGCAGTCGATAGCATACACGATTTGCGCGGAAAGCAAACGGGCATCGAAGTGCGATTTGGGTGGATCTTTCGTCTACGGTCTTTGAAGAGCAGGTGGCGAAAAAGAAAGCCCCGCCGTCGAACCCAACGCGAAAAACCGTGCCCGATCAGCCATTTCGAGCCAAGAGGCCATGCCGCCTCACGCCCGGCTTGACAGCGTCCCAGCATCAACCTTTGGCAGCATCCGTCCTCCGCCTTCGCGTCCTCCGTCTTCGCGCTCTCCGCCTCCTCGCGGGCGAGCACGAGCTTCATCGCCGCGATAGCGCACTCGATCTGATCGTCATCGGGCTCGCGGGTGGTGAGGTACTGCATCTGCATACCCGGCCACAGAACAACCTTCACCAGGGGGTTGTCGGGATGAGTCCCCGCCCACTTCACCGTGATCTCGTAAGATATGCCCGCGATCACCGGCAGGAACAGTATGCGCACCACGATGACGAGCAGAAGCTTCGAGCGCCGTCGGGCACACCCCATGCGGAGATGAGCGCGTTCAACGGGATGGCCGTGTACACCAGGATCGCGATGATCATCACCATGATCAGAAAGCCGTGCCGCACCTCATGAAGTCGGGGGAACGACCGCGCGTTCTCGGCGTCAGCTCGAGGCCATGCTCGAAGCAATGGATGGATCTTGTGCTCGGCGCCGTGGTACATGAACATGCGCTTGATGTCCTCCATGCGTCCGATCAACCACAAAGTAAAAGACGAACACGGCGACGCGCAAAACACCGTCGACGATGTTCCACAAAAACGGTGTTCTGATCGTACTCGCCGACGACGAGGTTGGTGATGAAGGCGGGGGCGGCGATGAACAGCACCACGCCGAGAACCACTCCCGCGATCATCGACAGCGTCATCTCCGCCTTGCTGAGCGCCTTCACCCTTCCGTCGTCGGCGGCGGATGCGCGCTCCGCCTTCGCCGCATGAGCATGCGCAGAGTCACCCGGGCTCTTCAGGCCGGCACGCGCCCGCCCGCATAAGCTCGCGCGTGCTGCGCCGGGGGCGCGACGGGTTCGAGCGTGCGCTGGGCGCCGAGCGCGTCGATCATGGTGTCGGGGTTGCCGAAATCATCTTTCCACGAGAAGGGCGCATCGGGCTCTCCCGCAGGCGAACCCTTGAAAGGGGCGGCCTCGGACGAGCCGAGGCGCCCGGCGGCAGTCGAGTAGGACGAAGGTCCGCCGGCGGCTGCGGCGGACGCGGGCGCGTCAGTATGAACGGAACCGTCCGCCGACGACGAGCGCGGATCCTCCTCCTCATCGTCGAAAGCGTGCGCTGCGGCTATCTCGAGCGCTTTGAAGCCGAGCATGAGCGACTCGACCAACGCCGTGCAGCCGCGGACGAGGGGCCAGCGAAGCCAGCCGTTCTTCTTTGCGACCCGACGCGAGGTCGTGCTCTTCCAAGTGCATGCCGCCGTCGGGTTCGCGCACGGCAACCGCCCAGTTGTAGGTGCCGCGCATCATAATGCCCTCGATGAGCGCCTGACCGCCGATGTGGGTCTTGCGCGCGCCATCCTCGGAGAATGCGCGCAACAGATCGCTCGGCCTTTCCCTCGGTACCCTTCGCCACGTTTAGCTCCTGCTCACACGCGGGTAGGGGTTGCCGCAGCACATCTTGCCTCGGGGCAGTCCCCCTGTGAACGCACGGCGCGCCGGCATCGAGGAAAACGAACGGCGCCGTCGGACGGACCAACTCGAGCATGCGATGGGCGAGATCGCGAATCTCCCATTGCGCTCGGTTGCAGCAGCGCAGGGCGAAGAAATGCAGAAGCTCGCGCACGTTCATCGTGACGACTATCTTGGTCTCGGCGGCGTTGGGCAGAAGATAGCGCGCATCTTCAGCGGGAACCCCCAGCTCAACCAAGCGTGCGTAGGCATCTTTAGCCTGCTCGATCGCCCTCATCGAACACGCGGTTCGCCTCGGCATCGCCGGCAACCGACGCCGCTTGATGGTCTCGAGCCCGTCCGTGAACTTAACGTAGCGCTGGGACTGCTGGTTGAAGCTGGCCAAGCGATGGCGAACGAGCGATGCGTGAAAGCGCACGGGACACGCCGTCGACGGCGAACGTGTAGCTGACGTGCTCGAGCGTGGAGAAATGACCCGAGCGCATGATGGCTCGAGAACCGACCTCACCCGCTCCTCGGGCATGGTCTCCATCAGGCTCGGCCGCGCCGACGGCGCGTAGCACAGGCGCGCCGCCGTGGCGATGGCGCGTTCGGGATCGGGGGGTGTAGAGAAGCTCTACTTGCATCGACGTCCTCCTCGTGAAAAAGCGCTCCGCAGGCGGGGCGATGCCCTGCTCGACCTTCGGAACGGCGCGGTGACGATTTCTTTGGGCTAGTATAGTGTGACGCATCGGCGAAACAGGCAGTGACACGCGGGCGGCACGCGGATTCCATGAGCGATAGGCGAGGACGCCCTTCGCCCGGCGCCGGGCGCTGCGCCGATGCACGCCGGATGAACACGAGAGCCCCACGGAGGAAGACCATGGCAGAGACGATCGCCCTCTCCCCCACCCTGTGCACGACGAGCTGGAGCGAGGAGTGGAAGCGGCTCCAAGCAGCGCGCAACGCCGCAGACGACCCTTGCGCGCTGGGACGCGCGCGAGCGCGGTCGTACGGAGGGAAGCGCCGGCACTCCACCTTACGCCGCGCGCTTCATCGAGCTGATGGATCTTCGCCCCGCGAAACGCTGCTCGACATGGGCTGCGGCACCGGGGCCGTAGCGCTTCCCGTGGCCGAGGCGGGGCACCGCGTCGTCGCGCGCGATTTCAGCCGCGCCATGCTCGACGAACTTGAAAAGCAGGCAGCCGGGCGGGGGTCGTCGGCATCGACGCCGACGTGATGAGCTGGACCGAGGACTGGGATGCGCGGCGTCACCGCCGATTGCGTCGACGTCGCGGCGGCATCGTCCATCGGCACCTTCGACATGCGCGACTCGTTCGAGCGCCTCACGCGCGTCGCGAGACGACGCGCGTGCATCACGCTGCCGACAGGCCCCTCGCCGCGCAGCGACGAGCGCATCCTCGAAGAGCTCGGCCTGCTCGACGAGCTCGGCCGCGACTACCTCTACGCGTTCGCCATCCTCGCGCAGATGGGCCTGCACCCCGGTAT
>VOFI01001736.1_pt1 | contig 23050 bp, 32 predicted proteins | sample 5384131 | NCBI WGS metagenome assembly VOFI01 (sample SAMN12384728, study PRJNA508395) | human gut metagenome | isolation source: healthy gut H | host: Homo sapiens | reverse complement strand
GACGTCGATGCTTTGATTCAGAGGTCGTTGGCCGGGGTCGATGAACTGGAAGGAGAATTACAGGGTATGAACTCCCTGTCTCCTCCTCTGATACGGCCCCGGGTGGCATCCACATTTTCCTTTGGCCCCCTCCGCCCTGCAGCCTGAGGTAACTTATGTGACCTCCCGTGCTGGGAGCTGGTGGACGGAAGAAAAATTGATACCTATGTAGTAAAGGTTGTACAGGCTTCCTACCGGAATGGTTAACGGAGAACGGCGTTTTCTATCTGCGTAATATGCTGCGGTTCCGTTACAAAACTGAGTTTATTGGCGACCAGATATCTGGTTTCAAATGATGTCAATTGGTAGGAACTCGGTTTTGTTCTATCTTTAACCAGCGATGCCTTCGTAGTGAATCGGGGAGAAAAGAAACCTGCCGATGAAAAAGAGTGTTAGCTTATTTCTCTGCATCCTCTGTTGCTCGTTCTCTTTCCGCCTGTTCCCAGCCGGAAAAAGAGCATTGAGGATCATGTTAACCTGGCGCTGAACAGTTTGGTGGAAGCCCTTGGGTGAAGCGTTCAGCGCATGAAGCTGGGAAGCCTGGAGTGAGGCTGCAAACCCCAATACTGCTTTGGCTGGTGGAGAACGCTGCCTAATGTTCTCGAAAAATTAGAGTAACGTGGCGCTTCTTCATCTGGGGCGGTATGAGGAAGGCCAGGAATTGACAGGAGCAAAAAACGGAACCGTAGCGTACAGCGCCTTTCTGGACAGGGACTATGCCTATCCGCTCAAACTTTATCAGGCGCTGCTATTAAGGCCTATGGTGAGCGGAGCCGGTAACAGAACTCAGTCCTTTGGGAACCACGGAGGCTTCTCTGGAAGCAATGAAACAGAGCGAAAGGTGTGTGGGCCGTTGGGAAAGGAGGATTATGTGATCGAAATCTCCTTTTATGCTTAGGAACTTCCGCTGCCGGTGAGAGGTTTTGACAGCATCTCGCTTTGATATCAGAATGATGAACTTCTTGATCTTCCACGATTTCCCGGATGGTGAAATTATCGGATGACGCTGAACCGGAGAAAGGGCAGTGCCCGTGCGACGCTTGGAGAAGGGAGCGGCTTATGAAAGAATCCTTATTCTGTGGCTCTGCATCCTCTGTTGTATGTTCCCCCTTTCCGCCTGTTCGCAGCCCGGAAAGCGTGGCAGACCTTGCTGGAGATGGGGCTTGCCCAGTTAGGCAAGCCCCTGGGGAAGCGTATCAGGGCCTGGGCCTGCCCGGCAATCCGGAGGATGCAGTCGTATTTCCTTTTCTGCTGGCAGAGGACAGTGTCGAACTGCATGGAAAAACGTCTCGGCGTAGTGCTCGACCATGCCGGGGAGGAGGAAGGGGAATTGATGGAAAGGTCGACGTCGATCGTGGAATATTTTATTCACTTTAGACGGCGACTATGCCTATGCTTTGCCCTTTATCAGGAATTGTCAGACCTTTATGGAGAGATGGAGCCAATGGGCAGCCGTCTGCCCTTTAATGAGGGCAACTGAGGACTCCCTGAAATCCATGGTGCTGGACGAAGAATGCGCGGGACTGTGGAGGACGGAGGACAACGAGATCGTACTTCTCTATTCTGTCGATGAAAAAAGCCTGTACCCCTTGCCCTTGACATTAAAATTCCACTGGAACGGCTGGGCCTTTCGCCTATTTACACGCCGGACGGTACCCGCATCAGGTAGCCAGACCGAAAAGCGGTGTATCTCGAAGAGCGGGGAAAGGAACTGCCAATGAAAAGAGTTTTAATTTATTTCTTTGCATCCTCTGCTGTCTGTTCTCCCTTTCCGCCTGTTCCCAACCGGAAAAAAGTGTCGAGGAGCATGTGAATATGGCACAGGAGCAGTTGGGGAAAGCCCTTAGGGGAAGCGTATCAGGCTCTGGGCCTGCCCGGCAATCGGAAGATGCAGCAGAAGTTTTTTATCTGCACATGCGGAGGACTGCGTTAAGGTTTTGGGAAAGCAGATGGATGTAGCGATTGTTCATTTAGGTAAGGATGAGGAAGATAAGAAATTGACCGATGAGAAAACGAACTCCGTCAGTATCTTGCTCTGTTAGGCGGCGACTACGCCTATCCGTTAAGCTTTACAGGGCATTGCGGGAGGCCTATGGAGAGCCGGAGCCGGTAACAGGGGCCCAGTCCTTCAGCCAGGCCACGGAGGATTCTCTGGAGGCAATGAAACAGAGCGAAAGGTGTGCAAACCAGTGGAAAAAGGAGGATTATGTGATTGTAATCTCCTTTAATGTCGGAGGCTTCTGCTGCCGGTGGGAGCAGTATCTCCCTTGAAATCAGTCTGCCTGTGGAGCTTCTGGGTCTTCCCGATTTCCCCGGATGGTAAAATTATCGGATGACGCTGAACCGGGAGAAAGGGCAGTGCCGTGGGACGTTTGGAGAAGGGAGCGGCTTATGAAAAGAATCCTTATTCTGTGGCTCTGCATCCTCTGTTGCCTGTTCCCTCTTTCCGCCTGCGCTCAGCCGGAGAAAGGATCGAAGATCAGATGAATCTGGCGCTGGAGCAGCTGGACAGGCCCATGGGTGAAGCGTTTGAGGCTCTGGATCTGCCCGGGAGCCTGGAAGAGGCGGCAAAGCCGCAATACTGCTTGCTGGTGGAAAACGGCGCAGAAGTATTGGGAAAGCAAATGAATGTGGTGATTATGCCTGACAGCAGGGAAATGGAAAGGAGCTGTACCAAAGGCCGACTTCACTGGTGGATATCCGGTAGCTTTATGAAGCGCTGCGCAAAGGTCTACGGCGATGAGGAGCAGGAAGCGGGAGCCCAGCCTTTCATTGGGCGGACGAACAAGCCTTGGCGAAGTCCATGGAGGCGGAGAGGAAAGGTACGCCGCCCTTTGGAGAAAAAGACGGCAGCGAAATTGTGCTCGGTGTTTCCGGATCCGGAGGGCCATCCGTGCGTCGGTGGAGCTGAAAATTCTCCCATCCGGCCTGTTCATGCCGGACGGCACCCGCATCCGTTGATCGTCTGCGAAAAAATAAAGGGGAGCAGTCTGAACGCTGCTTCAGGACTGCTCCTATTTATCTTTTTCTCTAAAATGCTCTTACTGCGCTTCCGCAGGCTTTTTTCAACATCCCAAAAAACCGCCTCCTGCGGGATGCGTCTGCTTCCGGGGTTCAGCCGGAGCAGATGGCAGTCCAGGAGTCTCAGCGTTCTGGGAGGAAAGCGCAGCGGCCTCATGGAACGACTCCTCTCGAAAAAATTCTTCCGTGAGGCAGAACTACGGTGGAATTCCACTTATATTCCCTGCGCTTTCCTTCGAGAGCTTTCGCTCCTGGCCGCACATGGTCAAAAGAGCGAGGACTGCAGGGCGGTAGAGAGCCCGCTCGAAATCCGATTTTTCCTCCTGGGAGAAAAATCCTGTAGCAGTTTCAGCAGCATGTGCAGGGATAGCCTGCCGTTGTCCTGGATCAGGTATAACCGCCGGGCCGCCTCATCGCCGGCGAACAGCTCTTCAAACTGCTCTTTCCCTGCGCACAGCCAGAAGATAGGGAAACCATTTATGGGCATAAGCAGTCGCTTTGGCCATAGTAAAATTTCCCATAGCGATGCCTCTGCCCGAAAGCACCCGCATGCCATTCCCAGGGATCGGTGTCCGGGTCGCCGGTATCTCCAACGCACGGCGGAACCGAAAAAAACCGCACAGCGTAAAAACGCGCTTCCCCATTGACGCCGCCGGGCGTCATCCCCGCCAGTTCCAGCGCGGAGAAAATTCGCCATAGTTGGAAATCTGAAAAGGCCAGCCGACCGCGGTCCTCCCGTTCCATCTCAGTTCACACCCTCCTGTAAGCTCAGCAAAGTTTAGCCCTCTTTTCGCCAGCAGCGGCAGGCGGTTTCAGCCGTTTTCCTGGTCCCCTTGCCCGGGTCAAAGGCAAATTTCTGCAGAGCGCCACAGGGGAAGTCTTCGCAAATTCCCCCACAGTGAGAGACAGCCTTCTTCACAGCAGGCTTTGATTTCGCAGTGACCCCAGGGCGTCAGGTTCTGGACGCAGCCGCGGCAGTCGAATCCAAATTTGTTTTTGCAGTCCATTTCTAGAACAGCAGATGCCGCAGTGGGGATTCCGTTTTTGGGATACCGGATTGTACAGAATTCCCTCGTCAATCCAGAAGGTTGCCTCTGGCAGTAAACTTGGTGACAAAGTAATCCGATCGCTTTCCCTGCTCAAAATGCCAGCATCCAAATCCTGCCAGCAGTCAAAGTAAAGAGTTTTTCCACTGGTGTACGGTGACGGAAACCGGTCATGGTTACGCTGTCTCCGGGTCCAGAAAAAACAGGTGTTTAGCCAGCGGGTTCTTCTGAAATTGGCCAGCCCTTTGCGGCCGCTCCAACTTCCTGTGGCTGCGAAGATTGTCCGGAATCCCTGTGCCTTGAGCTTGGAGACCACAGGGCCTGGGCGTACCCTCCTCTGGCGACGGAAGACAAAATCACTGTTTCGCAGCGCTTCAGCAAAAGCGGCGGCTTTCTTCTCTATTTTCTTCATTTTTCCCATCCTTCCCCCCCTTACGGTTTGCAAACCATATTGTGTTTTAGAATCCGGCATCCTTCCGGGTTTTCCCGGAGGAGCTGAGAACAGGATAGCAGATAGAACAGGACAGCTTTAATGTCATGTTTCCTCATAATAGGAAAGGAGTGAGTTTTGCCTGCCGCAGGAGATCTTCCCCGGAAGCGATTCGGGTTGGAGCACCTGTACCTGCGCCCTCGAAGGGGCTTTCCTGCACAAACTTTTTCAGCCATGCCTTTTTTGACGTTGTTCTTGAACTCCACGCCGACACCGATTACAGAAACCAATTGTTCAATCCAAACTGCCGGTGCAAGATACGGCCAATGGAAGCAGTGATTGCCGGACAGGGAACAAAGGACGACAAACGGAGCGGATTACTGGATGAAGTATATTGCAGACCTGCCGGACTATTATATCACCAGAGACGAATTCATTATCTTTAGGCTGGGAAAGGTAAATCACCCGCTAAGTTTGCGCCTGGAAAATGGTTACTATGGGAATTTACAGAAATGATGATAACCGTTTGCCACAGATTTCTGGAGGGTTTGGTATGAGGCAGGCATCAACTATTTATAGCGGGAAGACGAAACGGTCATCGTTTGTTATGGTCGAACGATGATTGCGGTTTGTTACCTATAATCATTACAGAGACATTTTAGAAATCATTTAAAGGAGGTTATGCGCAATGAAAGAGAAAAAATCGTCACACTGACTTAAACCGACTGCAAGTACTTGGGAGATTCATCAGAGAATTAAAAAGGCGTTTCATTTTCCTGATTTTTACGGGGAAAACTGAGTGCATTTTGGGATTTGTTACGGATGCGAGTGTGATGCAGACAAAGTAAAATAGTAGGGGAAGATTCTGTATCCAAAGAGTTAGGCACTAGTGTTCAAACCTAAAAGGGATTTTAAAAGAGTTTAAAGAACTTTTTGCGATAAAGACGGCGACCCAATAGAGATTGAAATACACGGTTAAGGGATATTTTGTTGATGCAGGGTGGCATCTAAAATATTGATCCTTTTTAAAACGTGTTTGACTGGCATGGTCAGACACGTTTTTTGCGCTCTCATCCCCTAAAAATGAGCAGACGACAGAGGCTATCGCGCAGTTTTAAAACCGGATGGGAAAAAGAAATGTGAAAAACAAAGGGAGAAAAAATCGCTTTTTAGATTCGCACAAAAGAAAAGAAATTTTTATAGGGAAATTGACGATTGATTTTTGAAAATGAGCGTATAATAATACTATAAGCTGCATACGCAACATTTGCGCACTGAAAACTTTTGCATGTGCAACGGTTGTGGATGTAAGCTTGTGTGTTATGAAAAGGAGGGAAAAAAGATGAACGGAATCATGAAGTACATCAACCGCATCTCTCGATGCAACGGGAGTTGTCTACGCAAACCGTCTGCGCGGGTATGGCATTACCCAGTGCCAGCACCCATACATCCTGCTGATTTGTCGGGGAACCGGGTATTCCCCAGGAAAAGATTTCCCGAGCTGTGCGTCAATAAAAGCAGCGTGACCAGACAGATTACCCTGATGGAAGAAAAGGGATTGATCATGCAAACAGGGACCCGACCGACCGGCGGGTATGGAGGGTATATCCCACCCAGAAGATGCCAGGAGCTGCTGCCGCACGTGCGGCTGGTGATGCGGGAGTGGAACGAATATCTGCTGGAAGAGTTCAGCGAGGAAGAACAGGAGAAGTTGGTTGTCGCTCTGAAAAACTGATGCAGCGGGCGCAGACTGGCGCAAGAAAGTCTGAAGGGGAGATAAGCACACCGATGAAAGGAATATTTCCGTATTTAAAACCTTATGTACCCCCTGTATGAGCGTTGGGGTCTTGACCAAGTTTTTGGGAACAGTGGTCGAACTGCTGATCCCATGGATGCTTTCTTCTTACATCCTGGACAACATCGTCCCGCTCAAGGACACAAACGGGTGTTGATTTGGGGACTGTACATGGCAATCTGCGCGGTGCTGGCATTGCTGATGAACATCTATGCAAACCGCGTGGCAGCATCGGTCGCAAGAGATACCACCCGGGCGGTACGCCACGATTTGTTTAAAAAATATCCTATCTGTCCTGTCGGCAGATTGACGAGTTTTTCCATCCCGTCGCTGGAATCCCGACTGACCACCGACACCTATAACGTCAACCAGGTCATCGGAATGATGCAAAGAATGGGGAATCCGTGCACCGATTTTGCTCATCGGCGGCATCTGCATCACCATGACGATGGAGCCGGTGCTGACGCTGGTGATGATTTCGGTTCTGCCGCTGATTACGCTGGTGGTCTGGCTGGTTTCCCGCAAGGATTCCGATGTACGGCTACCTGCAAAAGGGCATCGATATGATGGTGCGCACCGGGAAAGCATCGCCGGAATCCGCGTCATCAAGGCACTTTCCAAGGTCGAACAGGAAAAGGAGCATTTTGCGCAGGTCAATGCTGAGGTGGTTCGCCGCGAAAGCCGCGCTGCCATCCGCATGGGCATCACCAACCCGATGATGAACCTGCTGCTGAATATCGGTTTGACCCTGGTTATTCTGGTGGAGCCTACCGTGTCAACGAAGGCAGCACCCAACCCGGTGTCATTATCGCATTCCTGTCCTATTTTACCATCATCCTGAACGCCATGCTGAACGTGACCCGAATGTTCGTCATGTACTCCCGCGCCAGTGCATCGGCAGGACGAATCCAGGAGGTTTTGGAAACACCGGAGGATATGGAACTGACCGACGAACCGAAGAAAAATGAGGAAGAGCACATTGTCTTTTGAAAATGTCAGCTTTTCTTATAAAAACAAATCGGTCAAGAACATCGACAACATTTCCTTTTAAACTTAAAAAGGGAGAAACACTGGGGTATCATCGGCGCAACCGGCTCGGGCAAGACCACCATCATCAATCTGCTGATGCGCCTGTACGAGAAGGATGCGGGCAGCATCCGCATCAACGGGCAGGAGGTTTCTTCCATTCCGCCGCACGAGCTGCATACCAAGTTTGGAGTGGTCTTCCAAAACGACGTCCTGTTTGCCGATACCGTCCGCGAGAATATTGACTTTGGCAGAAACCTGCCGCAGCAGCGCATCGAGCAGGCAGCTGTTTCTGCACAGGCGATGGAGTTCATCGACACCCTGCCGGAACGGTTTGAACACATGGTCACCGCAAGAGGAACCAACCTCATGGCGGACAAAAAGCAGAGGGTCCCTGCTTTTCCAGAGCGTTGGCGGGTCATTCTGAAATCTTGATTCTGGATGACTCCTCGAGTGCGTTGACTATAAGACCGATTCCCGCGCGCTGCGTTGCGCGAGCAGTATGACGGCATCACCACTATCGTCATCGCACAGAGGGTCAGCTCGATTTTGCATGCCGACCACATCCTGGTGCTGGATGAAGGAAAAGGAAATTGGCTACGGCAACCCACGAACAGCTGATGGAAAGCTGTGCAGTCTACCGTGAAATCAGTGAATCTCAGATGGGAGGATTTTTGGATGATACAAACGACCCGAATCAACATAAACCAAAGGGACCGCAAAAAAGGTCATCCTGCGGCTTGAAAATATCTGCTGCAACACAAGTGGATGGTGCTGGCAGCGGTCAGCCTGACCATTACCGGCAACCTGTTAGCTCTGCTGGGACCGATGCTGTCCGGCTATGCCATCGATGCCATCGGCGTCGGACCGGGGCAGACCAACTTCGATTTGGTGCTGTTTTACTGCGGTCTGATGCTGGTGTTCTATGTGCTTTCTTCGGGACTGAGCTACCTGCTGTCGGTGCTGATGGTCAAAAATCAGCCAGAAGATTGTTTATCAGATGCGTAAAGATTTGGTGGATAAGCTGCTGGAGCTGCCGGTGCGCTTTTTGACAGCCACCAGACCGGAGACATCATCAGCCGCCTTTCCTATGATATTGATACAGTCAACTCCTCGCTGTCCAACGACCTGCTCCAGATTGCAGCCAGCGCCATCACCGTCATCGGCTCCTTTATTATGATGCTGCGCATCTCTCCGCCTTTGATTTTGGTGTTTGTGGTCACGGTGCCGATTTCGGTGCTGTTCATCATCTACCGCACCAAAAAGGTGCGCCCGCTCTTCCGCAAGCGCTCGGCAAAGCTGGGCGAGCTCAACGGCTTTGTAGAGGAAATCATCTCCGGTCAAAGACCACCAAAGCCTATCACCAGGAACAGACGATGGTCGGACGTTTTGACCAGCGAAACAATGAGGCGGTAGAAGCCTACTATATGGCAGACTACTATGGAAGTACCGTGGGTCCATCGGTCAGCTTTATCAACAACCTGTCGCTGACCCTTATCAGCATCTTCGGCTCTCTGCTGTATCTGGTGGGGGAGTGTCTCGCTGGGCAACCTTTCCTCCTTTGTGCTGTATTCCCGCAAGTTTTCCGGTCCTGTCAACGAGATGGCAAACATCATCAGTGAGCTGCAATCGGCAGCAGCAGCGGCAGAACGTGTTTTCCGCATGATTGACGAACCGGCGGAGGCAGCAGATCTGCCGCAGGCAAAACCGCTGGAGGAGGTCAAGGGCGATGTCCAGATGAAGGACATCAATTTGGCTATGAGCCGGACAAGGTGATTATCCACGACCTTAACCTGCACGCAAAACCGGGCAGCCTGGTGGCAATCGTAGGGACCGACCGGTGCAGGCAAGACCACCATCATCAATCTGCTCATGCGCTTCTATGACCCGCAGAAGGGACAAAGAATGGCAAAAGTAAAACCGCTTCTGGTCCTCGCGGTGGCTGCGCTCCACCTTGCCGTTGTGGCGGGGCGTATACGGGCGAATGAGCTTATGCCGGATATTCAGCTCAGCAGCCGTCTTTTCAAACAGCGTTGGCAGGTCGCGCTTGCTGTTGGAAAATCGATTGGTGAACTCGAAGCCGTTGTCCGTCTGGACGCACTCCACTTCTATGCCACGGCGTGCATACCAGGCTGTCAGTCTCCGTGAGGAAATCCGCCGAGGAGTAGGTAGACTGCTCCGGATAGGCGGCAAGAAAGCGCAGGCGCGTGAATTCGTCGATGGCGGTGTATTGGAATAGGCGAAGCTTGGCCGGGGTAGGCTCATCAGGCTTCGGTTTATACACCTTTTTCGGCTTTTCAGCCGGAAACATCCCCATTTTACGCATAATGCGGAACAGACTCTCCGGGCAACGGGTGTAGCCACGTTGACGCAGACGATGCCAAAAGCTCGATCATGCCCAGCGTGGGATTCCGGCGGCGCATGTCGCGGATGAGCTTCAGCTCGGCCTCTGTGTGCTGGTTGGGATGGCTGTGAGGACGTCTGGACTGGCTGGCAAGGGATGCCACACTACCATCCCAGCGCTGCTTCCAGAAGTAGATGTATGACCGGCTTTTGTTGTACTTCCGACTGGCGCGGCTGACGCCATATTTCTCCGCATACTTCATTAGGGATTGCCGATAGGCCATGTCTTGTGTTATACTCTTACTCATGAGGAATATGGTCTCCTTTCGGGCTGGTTTGGTGTGGTAACTTAACTATAACCCATGAGACCCTATTCCTCATATCTTTTTATTACCTTTCTGGTGCTGCAGCGGATGCTGGCAGGCAGGAAAGCAGCCGCCTGCTGACCTTATCACTGGTGATGCTGCCGTTTTTGCCTCGATGCTGATTACCAACGATGTGGCGCTGATTACCTTCGTGCCGTTTGCAGTGCTGGTTTTTACAGCTGACCAATCAAAATACAGCGGCTGGCATGGGTGGTGACCCTGCAAACGATTGCCGCCAACATCGGCGGCCAATGCTGACGCCGGTGGGCAATCCGCAAGAATCTGTACCTGAGCAGCTTTTACGGGATGGATGCGGCAAGCTTCTTTGCCGTGACGATTCCGGTGGTGGCGCTGAGCTTCTGCCTGCTGGCAATCTGCTGCCTGTGGGGAAAAAAAAAACAGACAGATCGAGGTGCGCTTTGAGCACAAAGAGGTCATCCGCAGTCCCAAAAGGCTGGCGGTTTTCCTTGCGTTGTTTGGGCTGAGTCTGCTGTCGGTGCTGCATCTGGTGGGGAGCCATCTTGCCTTTTTGCTCACCGTCCTGATTCTGCTTGTGGCGGACCGTTCGGTGCTCAAAAAGGTGGACTACTGGCTGCTGGCGACCTTTGTCTGCTTTTTTATCTTCGCGGGGAATATGGGCGCCATCCCATCGGTGCAGCATTTCCTGGGAAATGTGATGGAAAGGAACACCATGCTGTGCGCGGTGGCATCCAGCCAGATCATCAGCAATGTGCCGGCGGCGGTGCTGCTGTCCAATTTCACCCGCGATGCAAAGGGGATGCTGCTGGGGACCAACATCGGAGGTCTGGGGACGCTGGTGGCTTCGCTGGCAAGCCTGATTTCCTTTAAACTCTATGCGCGCACCCGCAGGCAAAACTTTGCCCTATTTGGGAATCTTTACAGCGGCAAATGCGGCAATGCTGGTACTTTTGTATCTGTTTGCGGCAATTTGTTTATAAACGGGAAACAAGAAAGGAACGAGAAAAATGGAAAGAAGTAAAGTTTGGGAAGCAGCACAGAAACACAAGGACGGATATAACTGCTGTCAGGCAGTCGTCTGCACCTACTGCGAGCGGTTGGGAATGGATGAAAAGACCGCCTTTCGCGCAGCGGAGGCGTATGGACTGGGCATTGCAGGAATGTTCCAGACCTGCGGCAGCGTATGCGGTATGATGATGCTGGCAGGATTGAAAAATTCCGATGCCAACCTCGCACAGCCTGCATCCAAATTTGCAACCTTTGACCTGGGCAAAGAGATGGCAAAACGCTTTGAGCAGAAGAACACCAGCATGATTTGTTCTGACCTGCGCGGAACCGACGGCAAGACCGACCGCCTGCGCTCCTGCCGCGGCTGCGTGATGGATTGTGCGCAGATTGTGGAAGAGATGCTCTTCCCCCGGCGAATTTGAACCATACGACGGACCAAGCGAGCTGTAAGTTGTGTAAAAAAAGAGGAACCGATTTTCGGTTCCTCTTTTTTATTGCGGAGATTTTAAAAAGAAAAAGCCCATTCCAATTGGAATGAGCTTTTGGCGGGAATGTGTGGGAATTGAACCCACCTATGCAGCTACTAACTGCAATTACTGGTTTTGAAGACCAGAGGGCACACCAGCACCCATCCACTCCCAAATGCTTAACTAGTATAACACACAAAAAGAGTATTGGCAAGAAGTTTCTATTTTGTGGCGGCATTATTGGAAGATTGCACAAAAAGTGTCGATTCCTTTTTGGCTTTGTTAAGACAAAGGCAAATCCGTTTCCGGCAAAGTGAGGATGAATAAAGAAGCACTGTGGTAATTGTAGAATATGTCCATTGAGTTTCGGGCAAAATCTTTGCTAGAATAAAGCCATAGAACAGAAAAGAGGGAGATCTTACGATGAAAAGATGGGCAGGGATTTTATTGGCGGCAGCTTTGTCGATTGCCTGCTGTGCTTGTTCGATGCAGAAGCCGGAGCTGTCGGTTGCGCCGAGCAGCTTTTCCCGGGAAACCACCGAGGTGCTTCGTCCGTTCCAGAGCGAATTGCAGTTTGTTGACCTAAAGCTCAACGAGGATGCCAAGCAGTGGAAGATTTCCCTTTGGAGCTATCGCGACGGAGAGTGGAAGTGTCAGGGGTCGGTGGTTGATGAAATCAAACCAGGCGCCCAATCACTTCGCTTCGCAGTACGACTGACGACCGAGGAATGTACGTTTTATACGATGGACGGAACAGGACCTTCCTCAATAAGCTTTGAGAAAATTGACAGCGATTTTGAAACAAGCGGGTTCGGAGATTGGTCGGAGAATCGAAGAAGACGCCGTTTGCTATCGGAGAAGAGGTCACCCTCTGGGCAAAACTGGGTGTGGACGGGCAGCAGATCGAAGCGGGGGATTTGACAAAAGATTTTAGAAGCTGCCCCTGTACGGCAGGAGCTGCTGTTACAATGACCATTTTAGATGAAGAGCCGCAGGAGCAGGAATAAAAAAATCAAAATATAGAACCGGAAAAGGGAGGTCATATGATGAAAAAGATGGGCAGGATGTTATTGGCGGCAGCTTTGGCGATTGCTTGCTGTGCTTGTTCGATGCAGAAAACCGGAGCTGTCGGTTGCGCCGAGCAGCTTTTCCCGGGAAAACCACCGAGGTGCTTCGTCCGTTCCAGAGCGAATTGCAGTTTGTTGACCTAAAGCTCAACGAGGGACGCCAAACAGGGAAGATTTTTCCCTTTGGAGCTATCGCGACGGAGAGTGGAAAGAACAGGGTAAGATGTTTGAAAAGGTAAAAGCAGAAGTCCGAATCGCTTCGCATTGCAATACGCCTGACGACCAAAGAATGTGACCTTTACCTGATAGACGAAAATGGATTTTCCAAGGCAAGTTACAGCAGTATCGGGACCAATTTTGAGCAGACACAGACGGTGATAGACCAACGAATCGAACAAAAGACGCCGTTTGCCATCGGAGAAGAGGTCACCCTCTGGGCAAAACTGGGCGTTGACGGGCAGCAGATCGAAGCGGGGGGGATTTGACGAAGGATTTTAGAAGCTGCCCCTGTACGGCAGGAGCTGCTGTTACTGTGACTATTTTAGATGAAGAGCCGCAGGAGCAGCAGGAATAAAAACATAGAAGAAAAGGGTCGTGTATCGCTGGCGATACACGACCCTTTGTGATGGGACAAGATAAAACCTTACTTAAAGGTGCGGGCGTCTCCGACCTTTTTTTGGTGATGCCGCGTTTGTCCCAGTATTCCAGAACGGCAACGGCAAATTTTCGGGAAGCACCCATCAGGTCGCGCATCTCTGCTAAGGTGATCTGACCGTTCTGGTCGATGACGTTCCCCTTGGCAAGGGGTGAGCGCCTTTGTTGTAGTAGTCGGCGTGCAGCAGAATCTTTTCCCTCCACACGCACCAGTTTACCGGTGTTGACCAGCGATTCCAGCACCTGCTTAAAGTTTTTCACCTTCGGGAAGCGGGCAGCAATCTGGTCGGGCGATTCAGGGAGAAGCCGCCCTGCAAAAAGGCGTTTTCAATCTCCTGCTGGTTGTTGTCCTGCTGTACCTCAAAGTCGGCAAGGGGCAACGCAGTTGTTGACATACTTGAGCACCTTGCGGTTGACCAGCGAATCGGTGATCTTATCCACCACCGAGATGTCCTCGTACTTGATGAGCTTGTTGCGGAACTCGTCCTTCTTCATGCCCTCACGCAGAGGATTTTCCTTGTGGTAGCTTTCCAGCAGTTTGACGGCGCTGTCCTTTAAGCGGTTGAGGTAGTCGGTGTGGATGACCACGTTGTCGCTGACGCGGAAGGCGACCTTGTCCTTGATGAGCTTGTTGATCTGCTGGTCAAACTGCTCTTTGGGGATGCCGGTCTGAATCTGCAAAAAGTCGAGCGTTTCAAAGCGGGCAGAATAATCCCGCAGGGCAGCGCTGATCTTTTCGCGGTCGGAGCCGCCTTCCTTGAGCTTTAACGATTCCAGCACAGCGCATCGTTGCGTTTGTGCTTAAAAGGGTTGGAGTCGAGGATGACACCGCCGCCGATGGTTTCCACCGGAGAGTAGAAGCGCAGGACAAAGCGGTCGCCGGTCTTGACAGCGATCTCCTCCTCCAGGCGCAGCTGCGCGTAACAGCTTTCGCCGGCGCCCACGCTGTCGCGGTCGAGCAGGACGATCTTGCACAGGATGTCCCGCACCGTGGTAGAGATGCAGGCGGGTGGCGTTGCGAATCTCACGGTCGCAGTCCTTGAGGACGGTGAGGTGGATGTCGATCATCATGGTGGTGTGCATTGAGTCGGGCACAGCAATGACGTCACCCTTGTTGAGGTCGGTCTTTTTCAGTCCCGCCAGATTGACAGCGACCCTCTGACCGGCGTATGCCTCCTGCACATCCTGCGAGTGGACCTGCAGGTTGCGGATGCGGCTTTCGATGCGGGACGGATAGACGGTGACCGGGTCGCCGACCTTCATCGTTCCTTCAATCAAAGTGCCGGTGATGACAGTACCAAAGCCCTCCACCGAGAAGATGCGGTCGACCGGGATGCGGAATGGGACATCCAGATTTTTGATCTGGGTCTTTTGGTCGATCATGGTAAAGATAGCCTGCCGCAGCTGTTCGATGCCTTCGCCGGTGTAGGAGGAAACAGGGATGATCTGCGCATTTTCCAAAAAGGTGCCCTGCACCTCCTGGCGGATCTCATCACAGACGATTTCCAGCCAGTCCTCATCGACCATGTCCTTTTTGGTGACGACGATGATACCCTCCGGAGATGTTCAGCAGCGACAGGATGCCCAGATGCTCGCGGGTCTGTGGCATAAAGCCCCTCGTCTGCGGCGACAACCAGCAGGGGCAAGGTCGATGCCGCCTGCACCTGCCAGCATATTTTTGACAAACTTTTCATGCCCCGGCACATCAATGATGCCTGCCTTTTTCGCCGTCGGGCAGGTCGAGGTAGGCAAAGCCCAGCTCGATGGTGATACCGCGTTTCTTTTCTTCCTTGATGCGATCGGTTTCGATGCCGGTCAATGCCTTGATCAGGGCAGTTTTGCCGTGGTCAACGTGTCCGGCGGTACCGATGATGATATTTTTTCATGTGCGTGGCTCCTTTGTGAAAAGCTGCCCTTTGCAGGACAGGGTCGGGTGAGAAAGAACTATTTGGAACAGCAGTCCAGGATGCTCTGGGCAACATAATCAAAGTGACGGGATTCGATGGTGCGCACATCCAGCAGCAGACGGTCCTTGGAGATGCGGGCGATGACCGGCAGCGGGTCGTCTCGCGCAGGCGGGTTTCCAGCAAATCCAAAGAGATGCGGGTCGGTTCGACAGCGACCACCGAGCTGCGAATCATCTGGGTTGGCACCGAGCCGCCGCCGACCTGTCCGAAAATCTTCGGTCAGGGTGACGCGGTAGCTGCCGTCGCAGACCTTTTTGAAGCGCTTCCAGCAGCTGCTGACCCATCGGCACCAGGTCGTCCATGGTGGCGGTGATCATCCGCAGGGTGGGGTTGCGGTGGATGACCTCTTGAGGGTCCAGATATTCCCGCAGGGTAGCTTCCAGTGCGGCAAGGGTGAGCTTGTCGATACGGAAGGCGCGGGTGAGCGGGTTCTTCTTCATTGCCTCGATGTATTCGCGGCGTCCGATGATGATGCCTGCCTGTGGACCGCCCAGCAGCTTGTCGCCGGAGAAGCTGATGATGTCAGCGCCGGATTTGACCGAATCCAGAACGTTTGGCTCATCCTGGATACCGTAGTCGGACAGGCGGACCATCGCGCCGGAGCCAAGGTCGTAGATGACCGGGATGTTGTGCTGATGACCCAGCTCGACCATCTCTTCCAGCGAAACCTCTTCGCAGAAGCCCATGATCTTAAAGTTGCTGGTGTGAACCTTCAGAAAAGCGCCGGTGTTTTCGGTGATGGCGTTCTGATAGTCGGACAGGTGGGTTTTATTGGTGGTTCCGACCTCCACCAGGGTGCCACCGCTCTGCTGCATGATTTCCGGTACGCGGAAGGCGCCGCCAATCTCGACCAGCTCGCCGCGGGAGGTGATGACCTCTTTTCCTTTGGTCATGGTGCTGAGTACCAGCATAACGGCTGCTGCGTTGTTGTTGACCACCATGGCAGCTTCGGTGCCGGTCAGCTTGGCAATCAGCTTTTCAACATGGGAGTAACGGCTGCCGCGGGAGCCTTTCTCCAGGTTGTATTCCAGGGTGTTGTAGTCCTGTGCAACGCTGTGGATTGCCTCGACAGCGGCATCGCTCAGGCGGGCACGTCCCAGGTTGGTGTGCAGGACGATGCCGGTCGCGTTGATGACCGGACGCAGGCTCATGGTCGTTTTTTTGTGTACCAGAGCGAGCACCTGCCGGCACAGCTGCTCTGCCTCCAAGGAAGGCTGTTCGCCGGACAGAATCTGCTGGCGTACCCGGTCGATGGTTTCACGGACCGATTCGGTCAGGATAGTGTGCAGGCAGGACAGCTCAGACAGCTCAGGCAGACGCAGCAGCTCGTCCACCTTCGGGATTTTTCTTAACAGTTGGGAGTTTACGCTCATAGTTGTATCGCACCTTTCATAAGGAATTCAGATAGAAGCAGGGATTTGTGCGGCATCGTCAATTTATCAAAACGGTTTTAAGCACAATGCTATTCGCTCCTATTGTATCAAAAAAAGGGAAGGGATGCAACGTGAAACAGGCGGCATTGTTGCAAGAAAAATGCGGGTTTTGATTGAGTAATACCGCCGAAGATGGTATAATAGTCTAAAGGCAGACCGATGCTGCCTGTGAATTTGGTTCGAATCGTGATATAAAGGAATGATAACTATGTTAAACCGTCTGATGACCTCCAGACGGGTCAGAGGAATTTTGCTGACGGTGGTGCTGCTGTCGGCGGTGGTGGCAATCCTTTCGGTGGCAATTCCGCTCAACCGAAAAACGGGATGCGGTCACCTCGCTTGGAGAGCAGTCGCTTTCAGAGGCAAGCTCGCTGGCTATGTCGATGGAATATTATAACGGACTGCGCATTCAGTCGTTGCTGGATTACCCGAGCGAAACGGTCTTTTATCAGAATCTGTGCGGCTTTTCTTTCCCGTGCCAAGCAGACCCTTTCCTACGACCGGGCGTACATCCTGTATCAGGGCTTGGAAGGAAGAATCGCATATCTGGCAGATGCGGATTATGCAAAAGGATTTGCAGGCGGTGTGGATTACCACGCCATTGGAGAAGAATATACCGACGAGCGTTATACCCGCCGCTGTATCTCCATTTTGCAGGAGCAGTTTGAAGGACGGCGAAAGGAAACGTATGTGCCGGATATTTTTGGACGACAGCTATATCATCGCCTATCTGCCGCTGCGCAACGCCGATGGCGAGGTGATGGCGGTGCTGGGAGTGGATGCAAAACTGGGGTATTCTGATTTTGCACAGTACGGTCCCATCAACTTTGAACGGCTGACCAGCATCAGCGCGCTGCTGTTTTTGCTCAGCCTGGTGCTGTTTGTTGCTGTGCATGGACAAAGGACTCAGCGAGGAAGAAAAAGAAAAATCGCTGGCGCCGCCGCCACGGTCTGCCGCCAAAGCCGACCAAAAGGACAATATCGTGGTGGATACGCTGGACGACATCGACCCGAATGATTATCTGTGATGGTTGAGAAAGGAAGTGCGTGTAGCGATGGAAGAACACAAGGACCAGGTGATTGAAGAGACGGTGGACAAAATCGTCGAACTGTTTTCTCAAGTAAAGTAATCGAATACAATACCAAGTACGATATGGACGGTCATCTGATTTCCTTTAAACTGTGCATCGTGGGCAATATCCCAGACAAGAAAAAAAGATGCTCACCCGCATCTATGACGAGGTGGACAGCGAAATTCCGTACGACATCATTTTGTATACCGACGAGGAATTTAAAGAGCTGTCCGAGCAGCTGAGTGCATTTGCAAAACCGAATCAGTCAGAAGGGCAGGGTGCGCTATGGGGAGGTAACCGTTCCAGGATGCACAACGGCAATGACAGCCGTCGGTACTACGACTGGTTGGAGCATTCCAGTCAGGATTTGATTGCAGCCAAAATCCTTTCCGAGGATGACCGCTGCTACCGTCTGAGTGCCTTTCATTGTCAGCAGGCGATTGAAAAGGCGCTGAAAGCATATATCCTGCTCAAGTCGGATGTACTGGTGGACGGTTTACAACCTGACCTGGCTTTGCCGGCAGGCAAAGAAGTACGACAAGGGCTTTCACCAGTGGTTTGATGAAAGTGCAGACTTAAACCAGTGCTACATCGAAACCAGGTATCCGGCAGACATCGAGCGGGAGTATACCTATAAGATGGTGCGCAATTTTATCGGATGGCGCGTGAAATGTATCAGTACATCTTTGCGGAAATCGACCGTGAATTTGACCTGCGGAGCGCGCCGAGGAGGAAGCGCCCTTCAACCGTTAAAAAAGAAGAATGTTTTTACAGGAGCCTTTATGGAAAGGCTCCTGTTTTTTCTGGCAGATGATAAACAGAACAAAGGATATTGACATTTTCGTTCGAGACAGTACAATAAAAAGCGCAATAAATTGTACCAAATGGAACAATTTATCAAGAAGGAGGTGGATCAATTTGAAGGAATCGAAGGCGGAATTTCAGAAGGCGTTGGATTGTATGCTCTTTGAGGGAGTGGACAGCTGCTGGGCAGAATTGTTTTTGCAGCAGAACGGACAGAGCCGCTGCTTTGCAAAGGGGGGAGGAAATTTATTCTCCGGCGCATTACAGCAAAAAGTCTGGGCATCCTTCTGCGCGGCAAAGCAGTGGTGGAGAGGGATCAGGTGCTTCTCAACCAGCTTTCGGCAGGGAATGTTTTGGTGTAGCCGCGCTGTTTGTGCAGCGGGAGCAGTATGTCACCACCGTTCGGGCAGGACCGATTGCAAGGTGTTGTTTTTGTCCCTGAGGCAATGCAGCGTCTGCTGAAAATCCGCAGGTATCTCAACTACATCCGCTTTCTGTCCGACAGAATCAGTTTCTGAACCGAAGGATTGCCAGCTTTACCGCGCCCAATGCCGAGCAGACGCTGCTGTCCTTCCTTCGTCAGCAGCCGCAGCGGTGTGAAGGGGTGTCGATGGTTAAGCTCTCCGAGGTGCTCAACATCGGCAGGACCTCGTTGTACCGCGTGGTGCAGCAGCTGGAACAGAACGGGTAATCAAAACGGGAAGGTAGGGTCATCCAGTTGATGGAGGAACCAGATATTTCCCGGGAAAAGAGGAAATGATCCATGAAAATGAAAAAGAATATTGGCAGTAGCCCTTGCTTTGGCGATGGGACTTTCGATGATTTCCTGCTCTCAGAGCACCGAGAAGGAACAAACACAGCCGCAGTCGACAGAAGAACAGGTGGCTGAACAGCCAGCAAAAACGCCAGAAGAAAAACCAGTCGAGGAACCAACAGAGAAAACGAAGGTCAATCTGGCGGCGCTAGGCGGTCCGACCGCATTGGGAATGTTGGAGCTGCTGGAGCAGAACGAAAGGGAGAAGCAGCAAACGATTATCAGGTCACCCTTGCAACCGCACCGGACGAGGTGGTTGCCAAGGTGGTGTCCGGTGAGCTGGACATCGCAGCGGTGCCGACCAATGTGCAGCTACCCTGTATAACAAAACACAGGGCGGCGTGCAGCTGGCAGCTGAACACGATGGGTGTTGTACATCGTGGAAGCAGGCGAAAAAGCATCCAGTCGGTGGCAGACCTCAAGGGCAAGACCATCTACTCCACCGGACAGGGCTCTACACCGGAGTATGACCTCAATCTGGTACTGGAAAAGAACGGGCTGACGGTGGGCGAGGATGTTACCGTTGTTTATAAGACCGATAACAGTGAGATCGCGCCGCTGCTGGTTCCGGCGAAGCGCAGGTGGCGCTGCTTCCACAGCCGTTTGTGACCTCGGTGATGGACAGAACGAAACGCTGCGGGTCGCACTGGATATGACTGGAAGAATGGGACAAGGCGACCGACGAGCCAGCGGATTGACCATGGGGCTGCGTAGTGGTACGCACCGAATTTTGCACAGCAGAACAAGGAAGCGCTGGACCTGTTTTTTGGACGAGTATGAACGCTCGGTTCAGACGGTGACCAGCGCAGAGGACTGGAGCACGCAGCCCAGCTGGCAGAACAGTACAACATTGTCCAAGGCACCGGTGGCACGCAAGGCAATCCCGGCGTGCAACATCGTCTTTGTGCAGGGCGAGCAGATGCAGCAGATTGCAGGCGGATTTCTGGAGGTGCTGTATCAGGCAAATCCAAAATCGGTAGGAGGAAAACTTCCCGATGCAAACTTCTACTACAACCGATAAAGTTTCCTTTGCCGCGGCGGTGGATGCAGCCGACTGCGGTGATGCTTTGGTGCTGATCTGGCAGCTGGCAGCGATGGCGGTGAACATTCCGCTGCTGCTGCCCTCGCCGGTGGCGGTGCTGCAAAGGCTCTGGCAACTGTGCGGGAAGGGGGAGTTCTGGTATACGGTGTTGACCTCCCTGTGCCGCATCCTGCTGGGCTTTGCCGCAGGGGTGGCAGCCGGTGTTTGCTGGCGGCAGCAGCGTGGCGATGGCAGTTTGTGCAGGCGATGGTCCGTCCGATGGTCGGGGTGCTCAAATCCACCCGGTCGCCTCCTTTATCATCCTGGCGTTGGTGTGGGTCAAAACCGAGCAGCTGGCGACCCTCATCTCCTTTATCATGGTGCTGCCGCTGGTCTACAACAATCTCTGTCAGGGGATTGCTGCCGCGGACCCGAAAGCTGTTGGAGATGGCAAAGGTGTTCGAGCTTTCCGGCTGGAAAAACCTTCCCCGCTGCTGTTATCTGCCGGCAATTCTGCCTTTTTCCTGTCGGCAGTCAGCAGTGCGCTGGGACTTGCGTGGAAATCGGGCATCGCTGCCGAGGTGCTGGGCAGACCGCTGACTGCCATCGGGACCAAAATCTATGAGTCGAAGGTGTATCTGGAAACGGCGGATTTGTTTTGCATGGACGCTGGTCATCATCCTGCTGTCGGTGGCGTTGGAACGGCTGCTGCTGGGGGGTGACCGACCGCGTCCAAAAAGAAGGAAAGGCGAGCGGGATGCAGTTGTGATTTGACCTTGCAGTATGACGGCGTGCGTGTGCTGGAGCATCTGAACTGACGCTGCCCGACAGCGGGCTGGTTCAGTATCTTTGCTCCCTCCGGCACCGGAAAACCACCCTGTTGAACCTCTTCTGCGGGCTGCTCAAGCCGGACAGCGGAAGGATAGAAGGACTGGAGGACAGAAAATTTGCCTATGTGTTTCAGGAGGACCGACTGGTGCCGCAGCTGACGGCAAGGAAATATCCGCTGGTGATGGAGCAGCCGGATGACCACAATGATTTGTCAGATGATGGAGCAGCTGGGTTTGCAGGCTGGGAGGATGCCCTGCCACAGGAGCTGTCCGGCGGGATGCAGCGCAGGGTAGCGATTGCGCGCCTTTGCTTACGGAAAGCAGTGCATGGCAGCCGATTTTGCAAAATTTGCTGGATGAACCGCTGGAAGGGCTTGATGAGCAGGGCAGCAGCGCAACATTGGCGTTGATTCGGGAGCGGGTCGGCGGTGCGCTGGCTTTACTGCGCAGGAGAGAAAGAAATTCCATCAGCTGCGGGAAGGCTTCGCCAGGCTTCCTCCTTATCCCTGGATATACAGTTCGCGCAGGGACTGCTCGTCGGCACGCATGGCACTGATGGTGAGCGGCTGCTTGGGTTGCAGGACAAAGGCTTGTCCGGTTTTGCTCAACAGCGCACAGCTGCTGCGCTGGCGGCGGTCGATGAGGTGGCGTTTTTCCTCGGTGGCAATGAAGTTGGGGTATTGGCGGTAAACCTGGCGAATCAGGTGCATATGGGAGGTTGGCTTGCGGACAAAGGAGGCATTTCGGGTCAGGATGATGACGTGCTTTTTGTTGCCGTCGCGGACCGAACGGGCAATCGGGATGGGACAGGCGATGCCGCCGTCGAGATACGGCACGCCGTTGAGGTAGAGGATGTAGGAAAACAACGGCAGGGCAGCCGACGCCCGGGCAGGAAAGAGCTTTTTGTCCATCTGGTCTTTTTCCAAAGAAGTCACAGCGTCCGGTTAAAAGATTGGTCGCGCCGACGTGGATTTGCACCGGAGAGGAAAAAGAAGGTAGAATAGTCAAAAGTGGATATAGCGCTCGGGGATGGTATCGAAGATAAATTCCAGGTTGAAGGCGCAGCGATATTTAATCATATTGTGGACGCTGATGTAACGTTTGTCATGGCAGAAGCGGAAATTGATCTGTGCGGTTCTGCCGGGTTGTTTGGCAGCGTAGCCCAGTGCGTTGAGCGCACCGGCAGAGATGCCGTAGACCTGTGGCAGATAAAGACCCTGCTCCATAAAATAATCCAGTACACCGCTGGTATAGATTCCGCGAAAGCCTCCGCCTTCCAGAACAAGGGAGGTTGCAGTCAAATCAGGCATCGTCATTTGTGATCGTCCTTTCTATAGATGGATTGCAGCGCTGTTTTTGGGGCAAAGGGCGCTGCCGAATTTAAAACGGGGTTTAATTCTATTTTATACGTTTTGTAATATAAAATCAAAGAATGAACTGTTAATTTTCACAGGAGCGGGATTTCCACAATTCCAACGGGGAAATGTGGAAAAATAAGGAGAGCAAAATGGAAGAAAAAGCTTTTTGGGAAAAACGAAATTTTATCCAATCGGTGTGGTTTGAATTGCCGGAGGAAAAGAGGGGATACCCGTTTGATATTGAAGCGGTGGCGGAGTGCGGAAAAATCGAACTGGAAGAGCCGGTCACGATTTTGACCGGAGAAAACGGCAGCGGAAAATCGACGATATTGGAGGCAATCGCAGTGGCAGCAGGCTTTAATCCCGAGGGAGGAAGCCGGAATTTTTCCTTTTCCACCTGCGACAGCCATTCGCAGCTGTACGCCTATACTCACTTAACCCGGAGGAATTTATCGACCGAAGGATGGTTACTTTCTGCGGGCGAGAGCTTTATAATGTAGCGACCGACAT
>VOFI01003046.1_pt1 | contig 23073 bp, 41 predicted proteins | sample 5384131 | NCBI WGS metagenome assembly VOFI01 (sample SAMN12384728, study PRJNA508395) | human gut metagenome | isolation source: healthy gut H | host: Homo sapiens | reverse complement strand
GATGCCCCGCTCCTGCCCAGGTCCATGTTGTCCAGAGCTGGTTCTCCATCTCCCGCTCGGGCACCGCGTCGGCACAGCTCAACAGCCGGTCAGCAACGTGGATTTTCCATGGTCGATGTGGGCGATGATGATGGAAAAGTTACGGATCTTGCTCTGGTCTATCATTCTTCTCTGTGTCCTCCTTTGGGAAAATCCGGCACCGGCGCGGGTGCGCCACAAGGGTTTGCAACGCAAACCCTTGGCGGAGCCGAATTCATCCTTCGGCGGAGCTAAAAATCAAAATAGGGGGGTCCCCGGGCAGGGCCTCAGCCCCTGGGGGGAGGGATTTTCCGTGGTCGATGTGGGCGATGATGGAAAAGTTTCGAATCTTGCTCTGGTCTATCATTCTTCTCTGTGTCCTCCTTTGGGAAAATCCGCACCGGCGCGGGTGCGCCGTACAAGCGGGTTTGCAACGCAAACCTTGGCGGAGCCGAATTCACTTCGGCGGAGCTAAAATCAAAAAGGGGGTCCCGGCAGGGCCCTCCAGCCCTGGCGGGGAGGGGATTTTCCGTGGTCGATGTGGGCGATGATCGAAAAGTTACGGATCTTACTCTGGTCTATCATTCTTATCTGTGTCCTCCTTTTGGGAAAATCCGCACCGGCGCGGGTGCGCCGTACAAGACGGTTTGCAACGCAAACCCTTGGCGGAGCCGAATTCACTTCGGCGGAGCTAAAATCAAAAATAGGGGCCCCTGGGCAGGGCCTCAGCCCTGGCGGGGGAGGGATTTTCCGTGGTCGATGTGGGCGATGATGGAAAAGTTACGGATCTTGCTCTGGTCTATCCTTCTTCTATATCCTCCTTAGACTTTCACAGCCTTGGATTTTCTGGGTGGGGCGGCGGGTTTCTCTCCGGCTCCCTGGGCCAGTTCCCCGGCCCAGCGGCTGAGGATGGCCCGGCTGGCGGGGCTGCGGCGGCACAGCTCCTGGCAGAGCTCGGCCAGCAGGTCGGCGGCCGCCTCCTCCGGGAGCGGGAAGGGGGGTCCCCCTCCCCGAGATGTTCTGCCGCCCCAGCAGGTAGTCTGCTGGGACTTGGTAGTAATCGCAAGCTCGGACCACAAAGGCCAGGCCAGGCTCCCGAATCCCGTTTTCATAGTGGGACAGCAGCGCTTGGGACACCCCAGTTCCTGGGCCGCCTGCCGTTGGCTGACCCCTTCTCATGGCGCAGCCGGGACAGGGTCCGTGCAAATTGGGCGTACATGGGATTCCTCTCTTTCTTACCCCGGCGGGGAGGGGGCTCCCGCCGGGGGTGGTTTCGATTTGCGTTTAGTATACGCTGGAAAATACCCTCTGTAAAGGGTCTGGGGGAAGAAATTTTCTCCCCTGCCCCGGCCAAAGGGCGGGGCGGCGGGACCCTTCGACACCCTCCCCGCCAAAGGGGCGGCCAGACGGCAAAACCTCTGTCTTTGCACCCCTTGACGGCGGGGGGCTTGGCCTCGTATCCTATCTTTGTAACCAGTTTGTTACTGTTTTGTAGGTTTCTTCCAATCTTAGAAAGGAGTGATTCTTTGCAACGACCCGCTTCCCCGCCCCCGTCCGGCCACGGCCCCCGGAGGGGGCGGACCCTTCCCCCACCGTCTCCTGGCAGATCCCCGGCGGCGGCGACGAGGGGTGCTGGCCGGGGGCTGCTGGGGCTGACGGGGCTCTCGGTGGCCGGGGCGGCGGTGGTGTCCACCTGCACCCTGTGCTACGCGGTGTCCACCGACGGCACCCGGCCCCTGGCCTATATCCAGCGGGAGGACACCTACCAGGCCGCCGTGGCCCAGGTGGAGGACCAGGTCTCCCACATTCTCCGGCAGGACTACGCCTATGCCCAGGAGGCCACCATGGCCCTGACCATCGCCCCCAAGCGGGAGATCCAGACCTCCTCCCAGCTCACCGCCAGCCTCATGGAGACGGTGGACCAGGTGCAGGCGGCCTACGTCCTCACCGTGGACGGGGTGCCGGTGGGGGCCTGCGCCAGCCAGGCGGCCATCGACCAGGCCCTCCAGGCCCAGAAGGACCGGTACACCACCCCTTCACCGTGGAGGCCACCTTCGCCAACACCCTGGGGGTGGAGGAAGTCTACCTCCCCGACCGACACCGGCCTGCTGGACGGCAGGGCCCTCAGGCCCCTGGCCCAGTCCTGGGACCAGGCAGGGGGCGGCTAGCGCCGCCCCTGGCCGCCCAGCTCCCCGGGACCTGGGAGACGCCCCCGGAGGAGGGCCCTGCTCACCGTCCGCACGGTGGAGGAGGTCACCTACACCCAGCCGGTGGACCCCCGGTGGAGGAGGTCCCGGACGCCGCCCTCCTGCTGGGGGAGCGGCAGGTCCTCCAGCAGGGGCACCCCCGGCTTGGAGAGCGCACCGACCGGGTCACCTGCACCCAGGGGGTGGAGGAGGCCCGGGAGACCATGTCGGTCAACCGCCTCACCCAGCCCACCCCCACCCAGGTGGCCGTGGGCACCGCCCAGGGGTGGAGGGGGCCCAGGGCCGGTTCCTCTGGCCCCTTGGAGGGGCGGATCTCCTCCCCCTTCGGGGCCCGGGACCTCTTCGGGTCCACCAGCCTGCACCGGGGCATCGACATCGCCGCCCCCACCGGGACCCCCATCACCGCCGCCGCCCAGGGCACGGTGATCTGGTCCGGCCTCCGGGGACCTATGGCAACCTGGTGAAGCTGGACCACGGCAATGGGTTTGTGACCTACTACGCCCACTGCTCCCAGCTGCTGGTCCAGGAGGGGGACACGGTGGAGCAGGGGGAGACCATCGCCCTGGTGGGCTCCACCGGCCGGTCCACCGGCCCCCATTGCCACTTTGAAGTCCTTTGGCAGGGGGCACTGCTGGACCCCCCTGGCCTGCCTGCCGGATTCCTCGGGAGGTAGCACAATTCCCCTAGGGGCTTTTCCCTGTAAATTGGTGATTTTGACGAAGCAAAACCTTGCATCCTTGCGCCATTTTTCCTTGCATTTCCTTCAAAAAACAATTTGCCAGCGCGCCGCCTCCTTTATGCAGAATTCCCTTGCTGGGTTCCCTTTTTCAGGGATTCCAGCAAGTTTTTTATTTTGTCTTTCATTTTTTCAAAAAATCCCACGGCCTGCCGCGTCATCCGAACCGATTCCCTCCAAAAATCTCCGCAATTTCTCTGTCATTTCTTGGAATGCTCCCGGTTTTTCGACCTTTCCTATCTTATTTTGCAAGTTTTCCGGCGCGTTCGTGAAGTAATGTTTTCTTTCCTTTTGTATATTGACAATAGGTTGACCTTTCCCGTTTTTTCCTGTACTTTAGTGGCAGTTGATCGGTTTCATAACCCATTTCATCAAAGGAGGATTTACCCTATGCTCGCAGCAGTCAATCCCGAAGCCATCGGCCTGTTTGGTCTCTTTGCCACTGTCATCTGTTTCGGTCTGGAACAGCTCGGTGTCGGCGTGAAAGGCGCTGACCACGAGAAACTCACCCGGACCCTGGGCTACGTCGCCATCTTCTTCGGCGGCTTCACCCAGCTGTTCACCTCTGTGGATGTACCTCTTCTCCGTGGGCGGTGACCACAGCATCTACCTGGGCACCGTGTTCGGCTTCTTCGGCCTGTTCTGGATCCTGGTCGGCTTCTTCTTCCTGAAGGGCGGCGACAAGAAGGTCATGGCCCACTTCTTCCTGTGCGGCCTGATCCTGGTGATCGGTTTCACCGTCCGCGCCTTCCAGGACGGCCTGATCTGGCCCCTGGGCATCGACCTGGTGGTCATCGATGTGTTGCTGCTCACCCTGATCCCCGGCTGGTACACCGGCAAGCCCGCCCTGACCAAGCTGGCCGGCGTGTGCAACATCGCCATCGGCATCATCTCCGCTTTCCTGCTGTTCCCCGCTCTGTTCGCTTAAGGGAACAGGAAGCCCTTTTCTTTGCTATTTTCTCAAACCCCAACCATTGAAACCGGCTCACGCAACACACAAGCCCGGAGGAGTGCTCGCTCCTCCGGGCTTTTCCCCTATGCCTGGGGACACGGCGGGCGGGTTCTTTGGCGCAAGCTCCCCCCCGCCGCTGGGGGGGCGGGGCCCGGCTGCGGCAGGCCGCCGGTTGGGCTCCCCTGGGGTTCCAGGCGGGCTGGTCTTTCCGGTACGGGATATGCGGAACGGCTCCCCGGCGGCGCTGGGCGCTGCCGGGGAGCCGTTTTGTCCCGTTCTATGGGGGCGTGGAGCAGAGTCTCGGCCTGGCTCAGGGGTCTCCCCCCGCTTCCCAGGCACCAGGGGATTCCATCAGTTTGGCTTGGATGTAGGCGTAACTCTCCAGCCCGTTGTGGGGCAGCAGGCAGTAGGAGCAGTCCTTGATCCCGTCCCGCAGCACGAAGCTGCCCCGGCAGTTGGGGTGCCGGTAAAGGGGGCAGTAGCAGAAGAGGCAGTTAAACTCCTCCTCCCGCACCCCTTTGTGGCAGGGGAAGTATTCACATTCCCGGTTCTGAAACCAGGTGTAGTGCTTGCCGGTGAGGTCCATGGCGGCGCACCTCCTTTCCTCCCAGGTTCCAAAAAACTCCCCCCCAGCGGCGGGGGAGCAGGGTGTGTATCATTGGTTTTGAATCCGTTTGGTGCCGGCCGCTTCGGCTTCCAGCACCCGCCGGTCTGCCCGGTGGTGCTGGATGGGCTTCCACTGCACCTTCCGGCTGAACAGAGCCACCAGGGAGATGGGGATGTAGGTCAGCATGAAGCTGGGGGAAGGTGATGGTGTAGAGCACCTTCTTGGCGGGGGGGTGGTGTGGATGTTCTCCCACTCGGTGATGGTGGTAAAGAGGCCCACCACGAAGAGCACCCCGTATAGGCCCGCCAGCATTTGCAGGATGTAGTACAAGCCTTGGAAGAAGGTGATCTCGGACCCTACGCCGCCGCCCAGGGCGGACAGGCCCACCACCAGGTAGCTGACAATCAGCGCCACGGTGAGCAGGAAGGCGGGCATCACGGTCATGCTCATGTCATAGCAGGAGAAGCTGCCCTTGCCCATGCCTTTGACCAGGCCGAAGCCGTACTTGCGGAACACTTGGAGGAACCCTCTGGCCCACCGCAGCCGCTGCCGCCAGGACTGGCGGAAGGTGGTGGGCTGCTCGTCGTAGAGGACGGCGTCGGCGCAGAAGCCGATGGTCCGGCCTTGGAGGATGTGGTAGACGGAGAACTCAATGTCCTCGGTGAGCAGGTGGAACACCCAGCCGTTGGTGCTTTCGATGACCTTGCGACTGAAGAGGAAGCCTGTGCCGGAGACGGCGCAGCTGGTGCCCATGAGCATCCGGGAGTTGTTGAGGTAACGGGACTCCCGGATAAACCACAGGGCGTAGCCGGCGGAGATCCAGTTATCGCCGTAGTTTTTGCTGTTGCGGTAGCTGGTGACCACCTCGTACCCGTCGGTGAAGGTACGGTTCATGGCCTCCACGAAGTGGCAGTCCAGCACGTTGTCCGCGTCAAAGACGAAAAATCCGTCAAACGTCTGGGGGTAATCCTCTTCGATGTTTTTCAGCAGCTGTTCCAGGGCGTACCCTTTGCCCACCTTCTCCTTGTTGAACCGGGTGTACACCACGGCGCCGTTCTGGCGGGCGATCTCTGCGGTATTGTCGGTACAGTTGTCGGCCATCACAAAGGTGGTGATGAGGCTTTGGTCGTAACTCTGGTGCTGGATGCTTTGGAGCAGGTCCGCAATCACCGCCGACTCGTTCCGGGCGCAGATGAGGATGGCGAAGCGGTGGAGGACCTCTGGTTTATGAGCCTCCTGCTTCCTGGTAAAGGGGACCGCTAAGAAAAAACAGCTGGTAGGCATAGCAGCAGGCAAAGACCACTGCTACAATCACATTGATCGTCAAGATGATATTCATTTTTTAACCTTCTTACACCTTTTTCTTTCTGTCAGTCTGTTCCGCCGGGGCGGAACCGGCCGCAGACTGGAAGGGGGCCTTCATCTCCCCTTCCGTCCGGCGATCTGCTTCTTGATATCCTTCTTACTGTAGCCCATTCGCCCGAAAATTTCCATCGTGGTTCCCGACAAATTTGCCGGTATAAGGAAGGGCATCCTCGGGCAAAATGAGGTCCCAACCGTTTGCAGCGCGGCCTGCAAATGGATCTACCCTATTGTACAACGGATCCCTGGAAAGTCAATTAAAAATTCTCTTAATTTTTTTTGTGACCAACCCCTATTTTTCCAAATTTTTCTGGATTTGCGAAAGGTTTCCCTTGACACGGGGGCAGAAATCTGATATATTCTCAGCAGTTAGCTTAGGCTAACCACCTGGGAAACCTCCTCTCTGTTGCAGGCAGTCCGTCCCATTTTTTCCGTTCCTTTCGCGTCCCCCCCAAGGGGACGCGTCCGATCCCCTACAGTTAGCAAAAACTAACCAAAGAAAAGGAGACCTTATGAGTGTTGTCATTCTCGGCGGAAACGAGTGTATGGTCCGCAAGTACAAGGACCTCTGCCGGTCCTATCAGTGCACCGCCAAGGTGATCTCCAAGATGGGAGGCACCCTGAAAAACCGGTTGGGCAGCCCCGACCTGCTGGTGATGTTCACCGACACCATCTCCCACAAAATGGTCCAGAACGCGCTGAACGAAACCCGGGGCAGGACACGGTGATCGTCCGTTCCCGGTCCAGCTCCATGTCCGCCCTGGGCAGCATCCTGGCCGAGCACGCCGGGGCCAGAGCTTGAGCCATGTCTGAGGATACTGTGATTCGCCACGGCGCCCCCACCCTGGCGGGGGATGAAGACGGGGAACCTCTTCCCCTGTTTCTTCTCCTCCCCCAGGCTTTGGCGGAGGAGCTGCGGGCCATGAACCAGGTGCTGGTGCCCCAGGGGCCTGCGGCTGGTCCCCCCTGCGCCGGGAGAAGGGGCGGGCCCTGCTGTACCTCTTCCGCCCGGCCGCCCTGTCCCGGACCTGGCCCAGGAGGAGGTCCGCCGCCTGCTCCGCCAGGCGGGCTACCGGGACCTGGGCCAGGGGGGCCTGCCTTTGGCGGAACTCCGCCGCCGGCTGGGGCCGGCGGGGACTTTCCCCATGAGATCGGCCTCTTCCTGGGCTATCCCCCGAGGACGTGGCGGGCTTCGTCCGCCACCGGGGCAAGGGGTGCAAGTGCGTGGGCTGCTGGAAGGTCTACGGCGACGAGGCCGCCGCCCGCCGCCAGTTTGCCGCCTTCAAGGCCTGCACCGCCAACTACTGCCGCCGCCGGACCAAAGGCGCCTCCCTGGCCCGGCTGGCCGTGACCACCCGCCTGCCGCAATAACCCGGACCCCTTCCGAGGCCGGTCCTGCCGAAGCGACATTTTTCGGCAGGACCGGCCGCTTGTTCATTGACATTTCCCGGAATCTTTTTACAATGGAAACATATCCTTTCCCCGTCCCGGTGCGCCGCCGGGGCGGGCCTGCTGTCATCCTCCCAGAAAGGAGGCATCCCTATGCCTGAGAACAACAATCCCCCCGGAAAAAACAACGCCACCGCCAGCCTGGTGCTGGGGATCATCGCGGTGATTTTTGGTTTTTCGGCTACTCCTCCATCCTCTCCATCATCCTGGGCATTGTGGGCCTGATCCAGGCCAGCAAGGCCAAGGAGCTGGGGTATGACGACGCCATCCGCACGGCGGGGTTCGTCCTCTCCCTCATCGGCCTCATCGGCGGGGCCTGGCCCTTTTGGCCTGCGCCGCCTGCGTCAGCTGCGCGGGGCTGGTGGGTGTGTCCAATCTGTAACCCATCCATCGGGATGGTTCGACCTTGACCTTCGCGCCGCGGCAAGATTGCCGCGGCTGCGTATCGGAGGGTTTTGGTATGGCGCCGTATTTGGTTCTATTTGGAAGGGCCTTTCCCACCTACAGCCTGCTGGCCCTGGCGGGGCGGCGGCTGCCTGGGGGTACTTCCACTGGCGGCTCCGGCGCCGGGGGGAGAACCCCGGCCGGACGGAGCAGGCCTTCCTCTGGGGGTGCTGGGAGCCCTGGTGGGGGGCCAAGCTCCTCTACCTGCCCCCAGCTGCCCCAGCTGGCGGCTGATCTCCCCTGCTGGGCCAGGACCCTGCCCTGTTCTCCGCCCGGTACCTCACCGGGGGTTCGTGTTTTACGGGGGCTGCTGGGGCCTGGGGGGCGGTGGGGCTCTTCTGCCGGCGGCGGAAGCTGCCCTTCGGCCCGTTGGGGCCGACCTGGTGCCCGCCGTCCCCCTCTTCCACGCCTTTGGCCGGGTGGGTGCTTTTTGGCCGGGTGCTGCTACGGCATCCCCCGCCCCGGCGGGGTGGTGGGGGTGACCTTTTCCCAGGCCCTGCTGGCCCCCAACGGTGGCCCTGGTGCCGGTGCAGCTGTACGAGGCCGCCGGGTGCCTCCTCCTCTTCCTGCTGCTGGACCGGCTGGCCCGGCAGGGGTGGTCCGGGGGGCAGCTGCTGCCGGTCTACCTGTCCCTCTACGGGGCCTTCCGCTTCCTGCTGGAGTTTCTCCGGGGGACGGGGCCCGGGGGTTCTGGGGGCCCCTGTCCACCTCCCAGTGGGTGGCGTTGGCCACCCTGGCGGTGGCCCTGCCGGTGCTCCTCTGGCAGCAATCCAAACGAAACCACCAGCGGCAGCCCTGAGGGGGCGCTGCTGGTGGTTTTTCGTAAATTTCCCGGAGCCGCATCTCTAGGTTCGGGGCCGCCATCAAGACTGCCTTGCGATGCTTTCCCCACAGAAAAAAGTCGCCGCAGGAACCCTAGAGAATGGGTTTCCTGCGGCGACTTTTGGCACCCCCGGCTGGATTCGAACCAGTGGCCTGCCGCTTAGGAGGCGGCCGCTCTATCCACCTGAGCTACGGGGGCCTGTGGTGGGAAGTTTATTGTAGCCCACCCTGGGCGGTTTGTCAATCCGGTGCAATGGGACTGGGTTACAGTTTTCCCCCGGGAAATGGGGTAGCATAGAGGCAACGAAAGGGCCCCGTTCCGGGGCCATAGCCCCAACGGGAAAGGGAGTTACTATGGGAATCTTCAACCATCTCTTCTGTGTGGATATCAACCGGGGCGTCCGGAACTTTCAGGACACCCCCGGCGCGGGTGCTGCTGGACGTCCGGGCCCCAGCTCTATGCCCATGGCGCACATCCCGGGCAGCCGGAACCTCCCCTTCGCCCAGCTGGACCGGGTGGGGGACCTCCTGCCGGACCACGACGTCCCCCTCTTCGTCTGCGCCCACGGCGGGGAGACCAGCGCCAAGGCCACCGACCGGCTGAAGGCCATGGGCTACACCCAGGTCCACAACATCGGGGCATGAAGCGGTGCTGCGGCAACCTGGGCTACCAGGGGCCGGTGGAGGGCACCGGCTGGGCCTCGGGGGCGTGAGGAGGACCTTTGGCGGGCCTCTGCTGTCGGCAGGTGGTCCCTTCTGGACCGGCGCAGGTCCAGACCTGCCACGGGGTTCCCGCCCGGTCCCGGGCGGGGTGCGGTAGGGTACTGCGTACCCTTCGGGTGGTCGGGGCTTTTCCGGTGCCTCGGGGCGCAGCGCCCTGGGGGCCCGCCCGGCTGGGGGTCCCCATTTCTCCCGAGAAATGGGGAGAAGAGGGAGGGGGCAAGCCCCTGGACCCCCGGTTTTATAGCCTGCTCGTTCCCACTCGCTGGTTTTGGCGGTTGTGGCGCATTGTTCCGGTAGAGGAGCTATTACGAGCCCCATGTACGTGCCCTGATTTGGATCGCTTTTTGTACTGTTTTTAAATTCTATGCGCGTCGGCCCCTTCCCGTCTGCAAAACCACCCTTCCCAGCCCGCCCAGCTGGTGGGCGGGCCGTTACGGGCGTAAGACAAATGGGCCACAGGCCAAGGCAAAAAAAAAAGAAGGAGGACCCCCGCAGGGTCCTTTAAACCAGAGCAGGGGAGTCCAGAGGGGAGAACCTCCCCTCTGGCCCTCTTTCCCCGTTTCTCGGGAGAAACGGGGCCCCCGCCGGGTAGGCGCCCTACGGGGCGCTGCGCCCCGAGGCATCGTAAGAGCCCCGACCACCCGAAGGGTACGCAGCCCCGCCCCCCCATTAAAAGAGGGATACCCCGAAGGGTATCCCCACTTTTATTCCACCGTTAGTTGGATGGAACCTGTCGCATTTTCTGCCTGCACGATGATATAGTTGCCGCCGGAGGGAAGGGAGAGGGTCGCCGAATGGGATCCCGCTGTGTCGCAAAGCACTTCCGGCGGATGGTCCCCCACTCTGGAACAGCACCTGCGCCGTCCCTTCCGCAAGGGTCAGGGTACAGGAGAGGGTCACCTCGTTTCCGGCGTCCCTTTCCAGCGCGGTGCCGCCGAACACGGTCTCTTCCCCGGTGAACCCGTCGTACTGGGCTTGGTAGGTGCCCACGTAGCCGTCCTCCCCGAAGGTGCGGGTTCCTTGCAGGTCTGCCTCGCTGGTCAGAACCTTCTCCCCGGCTGCCTGCAGCACCCCGTTGAACTGGGTTACGACTTCCTCATCGGAACACCCAGCCAGGGCGCACAAGGCGCAGAAGAGGAGACCAATCGCCAAACACTTTCGCATGATCATTTCCCTGCCTTTCTTTCGATTCCACGCCTTACTCCAAATTCAGGTGCCGGTGGAGCATCCGGATGGTCAGGCAGTAGAGGACCACGGTAAAGACGGCGGTGTAGCCGATGCAGCCCCACATGAACCCGTGGATGGCCCGGGGACAGGTTGGTTGGCCCAGAAGAACAGGTTATCCAGGGCAGGCAGCCCCGCGATGAGGGCGATGCCGGAGATGATCTGCACCACCACCTCGATGGCGAAGAAGAAGGCCACCGACAGCAGCATCTTGTGCTGGGCAAAGCTGTGGCCAATGGCCAAAGGGGTGTAGAACTCAGGCAGGTGTAGGCGCAGCCCACCAGGAAGAGGATCACCAGCTCCACCAGGAAGAGCACCCCGTTGCCCAGGTAGTAGGCGGTGAGGTTGTCAAAGACCTCCCGGAACATCCGGCCCATCTCCTGGAACATGGCCACGTCGGCCACCAGGGAGACCAGGGCCACCACGTCGATGACCACCGCCCCCAGGAACCACACCGTGGAGACGATGAGCTTGGAGCACACCAGGCTGTGGGGGGGACACCGGCAGGGTGAACATCACATACCCCTCGTCGGTGAGCAGGTTCTTCCGGAACCGGAACACCGCCAGCACCACCGCCACAATGAAGGTGGCCAGCAGGTCTCCCCCATGGTCATGTCTGCCGTGGCCAGCTCCAGCCACAGGAAGCCCCCCGGTCAGCAGAGCCAGGACGATGGTCACCAGGTACAGGGGAGCATTACCTCGGGCTGTGGCCCGGAACTCATACTTAATCAGCTTTCTTAACATCTGTATACCTCCCGGAACAGCGCGTCCACGCTCATGCCCTTCTCCTCCCGGATGGAATCCGCCGAGGACTGGAAGAGGATCTGCCCCCGGTCGATGAAGATGACCTCATCCAGCACCTTCTCAATGTCTGCGATCAGGTGGGTGGAGATCACCACCGCCGCCTCGGGGTTGTAGTTTCGAATGATGGTGTCCAGGATATAGTCCCGGGCTGCCGGGTCCACCCGCCGATGGGCTCATCCAGCAGGTAGAGCTTGGCCTGGCGGGCTCATGGTGAGATGAGCTGGACCTTCTCCCGGGTGCCCTTGGACATCTGCTTCATCCGCTGCTTGGGGAGATCTCCAGCCAGTCCAGCATCTCTCGCTGCGCTCCACCTGGAAGTCGGCGTAGAAGTCGTGGTAAAAGGTTTGCAGCTCCTTCACCGTCATCCACAGGGGCAGGCTGGTCCGCTCGGGCAGGTAGGGAGACCGCGGCGTGGGTCTCCTTCCCCGGGGCCTGGCCGTCCACCCAAATCTCCCCGGCGGTGGGCACCAGCAGGCCGTTGGCCAGCTTGATCAGGGTGGTCTTGCCGCTGCCGTTGGGGCCCAAGAGGCCCACAATGCGGCCGGCAATGGCAAAGGTCACCCCTGTCTAAGGCCGTCGTGGCGCCGAAGCGCTTGACGAGGCCTTTACATCTCCAGAATGCTCACGTTGTTTCTCTCCTTCCGTCTGCACAAAGGTGAGGGATCTCCTCCAGCTGGAAGCCCAGCTGGAACATCCCCTCTAAAAAGTCTTTCACCTGGTCCCGGGCCAGGGACTCCCGCAGGCGCGGATCCGCTCCCCATCCTCGGTGACGAAGCGGCCGGCGGTGCGCTGGCTGTGGACCAGTTCCTCCCGTTCCATCTCCATCATGGCGCGCTGCATGGTGTTTGGGTTCACCCCCGCCTCTGCGGCCAGGTCCCGGACCGAGGGCAAGCGCTCCCCCGGCAGCAGGGCGCCGCTGACGATCCTCTGTTGGATCTGGGCGATGAGCTGGGTGTAGATGGGGAGGTCATTGCGGAATTGCCAAGGCATATCCATCCCTCCTGATACGATACTGCTGTGTGTGATTGCCGGACTGTGCCTCTGTACTATTGTACTGTACGCTTAATACAATAACATAAATCTCCCGTTTGTCAAGCCATTTTGGGAAAAAGTTGGGATTTTTTTCGCCGCCCCCGCACCCCTGGCTCCGGCCCAGGCATTGACATCCCCGGGCGAGTACAGTATAATGTGTCTGATTTACGATGCCGTCGCCTGCGGGGCGCGCCATGATAGAAAGGAGCGGTTTCCCATGAAGAGAATCCAGACCCTGGAGACCCGGGACCTGGCCAAGAGCCCGAAAACCGGCGGCTGCGGCGAATGCCAGACCTCCTGCCAGTCTGCCTGCAAGACCTCCTGCGGCCTTGCCAACCAGCAGTGCGAAAACAGCAACCGCTGAGAGAACTGACCACACGGAGAAAGCTGCCGCCTGATCGGGCCCGATCAAGCGGCACTTTTTTTCGTGGGGCGGAAGGGAACGACCAGACGCTTATGATCCATCAATACAAACTCAACGGCTACAACATCGTCCTGGACGTGTACAGCGGCTCGGTCCACCTGGTGGACGAGGTGGCCTATGACATCATCGCTCGGTACGAGACCACCCCCCGGGCGGCCATCGTCGCCCGGATCCTGGCCAAGTACGGCCACCGGGCAGACGTGGACCAGGGGGAGATCTTGGCCTGCCTGGAGGACATCGACGCCCTGAAAGCCGCCGGCAAGCTCTTCTCCCAAGACCTGTGGAAGGACGTGGAGCAGGAGGCCTTCCAGCACACCAAGCCCGTCCTGAAGGCCCTGTGCCTCCACGTGGCCCACACCTGCAACCTCAACTGCCAGTACTGCTTTGCCGCCCAGGGCCGGTACCACGGGGACCGGGCCCTGATGCCCTTCGAGGTGGGCAAGCAGGCCCTGGACTTCCTCATCCAGAACTCCGGCTCCCGGGTGAACCTGGAGGTGGACTTCTTCGGGGGGAACCCCTGATGAACTGGCAGGTGGTCAAGGACCTGGTGGCCTACGCCCGCAGCCAGGGAGGCAGCCCACCACAAGCACTTCCGCTTCACCCTCACCACCAACGGGGTGCTGCTGGACGACGAGGTCACCGAATTCTGCAACCGGGAGATGCACAACGTGGTCCTCAGCCTGGACGGGCGGAAGGCGGTCCACGACCGCCTGCGGAAGAACTACGCCGGCCAGGGCAGCTATGACCTCATTGTGCCCAAGTTCCAGCGGTTCGTCCAGCAGCGGGGGGACCGGGACTACTACATCCGGGGCACCTTCACCCACGAAAACACCGACTTTACCAACGACATCTTCCACATGGCCGACCTGGGCTTCACCGAACTGAGCATGGAGCCCGTGGTGAGCCCCCCCGGCGAGCCCTGGGCCCTCACGGAGGAGGACCTGCCCGTCCTCTTCGAGCAGTACGAGATCCTGGCCAAGGAGATGCTCAAGCGGGAGGAAGAGGGCCGGCCCTTCACCTTCTACCACTACATGCTGGACCTGGAGGGGGGCCCTGTCTCCACAAGCGGATGTCCGGCTGCGGCTCCGGCACGGAGTACCTGGCGGTGACCCCTTGGGGGATCTCTTCCCCTGCCACCAGTTTGTCAACGACCCCGCCTACCCATGGGGGACGTGTGGAAGGGGTCACCAACACCACCATGGGGGAGAAGTTCCACCGGTGCAACGTGGTGGCCAACCCCGCCTGCCGGGACTGCTGGGCCCGGCTCTACTGCGCCGGGAGGGTGCGCCAACGCCTACCACGCCAGCGGCGACATCAACGGTACCTATGAGTATGGCTGCGAACTCTTCAAGAAGCGCATCGAGTGCGCCATCATGATCAAGGCCGCCCAGGCCGGGCGGCCCCGCTAAAGGAGGCAAATTCCCATGGAACAGAAGAAAGTGACCTACACCGGCCTGGACACCGAGGACGTCACCCAAATGCTGGAGGAGGGCAACCGGAAGCAGGCCGAAAAAGGCTGGCAGGAGTACCGGGTGGACATGCTCAGCTCCTCCACCGTCCGGGTGACCTATGTCCGGGGCGAGCCCGACGAGGACGAAGACCTGGACCTGGACGGGGAAGGAGAATAGTCCTGCCCCCTTCCCATCCCACCACCAAGGAGGCTCAGTATGGTCATCGGGCTCATCGTCGGCATTCTGTTTTGCGCCGGGGTGCTGTTCTTCCAGCATCGGAACAAGGACCAATAGACACCCCTCCCCCCAAAGGCGGCGGCTGCGCCGGGGCCTGGCGGTTCCCTGGCGCTTTGCTGTGCCCTGCTCCTGGCGGGGTGCTGGGGCTCAGCGGGTATGTGGTCCTATCCACCCGGGACCGGGTGCTGACCCCCGGGGACGCCCCCGGAAGGAGTGGACTGCATCCTGGTGCTGGGCTGCGGGGGTGTATGCCGACGGCTCCCCCCCCCATGCTCTATGACCGGCTGGCCCGGGGGTGGAGCTCTATGGGGCCGGGTGGTCCGACGTACTGCTGCTGTCGGGGACAACCGCAGCGCCGACTACAACGAACTGGCCACCATGGACCGGGTGGCCCAGGACCTGGGGGCCCCGGCGGAGGCCATCACCCTGGACTACGCGGGCCTGTCCACCTACGACAGCCTGTACCGGGCCAGGGAGATCTTCGGGGTGACCTCCCTGGTGATCGTCACCCAGGACTACCACCCCCTGGGCCCTGACCTGGCCGAGGCCCTGGGCCTGGCCTGGGGGGTGGCCGCCGGGGGAGGACCGGCCTGGGCAGCTCTACCGGGAACTCCGGGAGATCCTGGCCCGGGACAAGGATTTCTTCTGGGCCATCTTCCAGCCGGGCTGGAAGAAAGCCGGGGCTTTTTCGAAGCCTCACCAGGGAGGAAGAGGGGGCCCCTTTGGGGGCCTTCCTCCCCTGGACCCACCTTTTCTAGTTTTGGGGGGAGGGAACCCTGCGGGGAAGAGGTCCGCCCACCTTTTTTTTGCTCACCTGCGGCCCATGTATCCTACGCCCGTAACGGCCCGCCCCCAGCTGGGCGGGCTGGGGGGGTGGGTTTGTAGTCGGAAAGGGCAGCACCCACGCCCAAAGCCTTCCCCTTGGGGGAAGGTGCCCCAGTGCGCACACTGGGGCGGATGAGGGGCGATCCTGTACCCAACCTTTCCTTGTAGAAATAAAAAAAGGGGGCTCCCGCCTGTCGCCCCAACGGAAGTTTTCTTCTGCCCCGTTGGGCAACCCGGTCGCCCCTCATCCGTCACCTCCGGTGACAGCTTCCCCCAAGGGGAAGCCTCTGGGTTGTGGAGCCCTATACGAAAAAAAGCGCCCCAAATCAGGGCACGTACATGGGCCTCGTAATAGCCCCAAGATCGAAACAATGTGGCACCACCGCCAAAACGAGCGAGTGGGAACGAGCGGGCCATAAAAAAAGGGGGGCGGGGGGGCCCTCCCCGCGACTCTTGCGTCCGGGCTTTCTCTAGAGAAAGCCTGATCCCCGCCCGGGACCGGGCGGGAAACCACGTCGCAGGTTCCAACCTGCGATGGTCCAAACGGGACCACCTGCCGGTGGCAGAACCCCCTCACCCCGCGCCGGTCAGCGCATTCTCCACCGCCTTCTGAATGACGGTGGAGGAGTCCGTGGCCCCGGACACGGCGTCCACCCCGATCCGCTGTTGGGCCACGATCTCTTCGGGGATGGCCTCCGCCCCCCGGCCCAGGATGCTGTGGTAGTCGGTAAGGGTCACCTCGGTGATGGCCCCGTCCTCCACCGTCACCGCCACCTGGGCGGACACCAGCCCTAAGATCGCAGGAACCGGTATAGGTCCTGTCGGCCACCTGGGACAGGTCCACCTCCTGGATGGTGATGGCCTCCACCGTCCCCTTATAGTCCAGGGCCGCCCGCAGGAAGAGGAGCAGGGCCACCAGGACCACCGCCAGCAGGACCACCACCGTGAGGAGCAGGGCTTTGTTTCGTTGGGACATGGGCAGCACCCTCCTTGCCGCTACAATGTTCTGGCCTTTATGAAACCATCTTTCCCCGGTTTGTCAAGCCGGGGGCGCATAACTTCCCCCGGGCTGCCGACACTAAGGCAAAACGGGAGGTGGTTTTTTTGCAAGTACGCGACGTGATGAACCCAACCGTGGTGTCCATCGCCCCCAGGAGAGCGTAGCCCTGGCCGCCCGGCTGCTGGCCCGGCACAACGTGGGGGCCCTGCCGGTGTGTTCCCGGGAGGGAACCCTCCACGGCATGGTCACCGACCGGGACCTGGTACTCCGGTGCGTGGCTGCCGAGGAGGGCCCCGCCAGGTGCCGGTGCGGCAGGTGATGTCCCGCCACCCCGCCCAGGTGGCCCCGGGGACGACGTCCGCCAAGCCGCCCAGCGCATGGCCCGTAAGCAGCAGGTCCGCCGGCTGCCGGTGGTGGAGGGGGGAGGTGGTGGGGATGGTCTCCCTGGGAGACCTGGCCAAGTGCGGGCGGTATGAGATGGAGATCTCCCGGGCGCTGACGGATATCTCCGAAAACATTCGGCGGCCTTAGGGGGCGGTACTGCGTACCCTACGGGTAGGTGCCTCCGAAGCTACCTCGGGGGCGCAGCGCCCCGTTGCCCGCCCTACTTGAAGGGCCCCGGCTTTCTTTGAAAGAAAGCCGGAGGAAAAACACCAGGGCGGAGAGAGGTGCTCTCCGCCCTGGACCCACCTCTCTCTAGTTTTTGCTAGACGGGAGGTGGTTTTTTCCTTATCCTGCCTGGCCTGCGGCCCATGAACCAACGCCCGTAACGGCCCGCCCCCAGCTGGGCGGGCTGGGGGAGGTGGTTTCGCAGACGGGAAGGGCCGACGCGCATAGAATTTAAAACCAGTACAAAAAAGCGTTCCAAATCAGGGCACGTACATGGGCACCGTAATAGCCCCACGATCGAAACAATGTGGCACGACCGCCAAAACCAGCGAGTGGGAACGAGCGGGCTATAAAACCGGGGGTCCAGGGGCTTGCCCCCGGCCCTCTTCTCCCCATTTCTCGGGAGAAATGGGGACCCCCGCCGGTAGGCGGGGCCCCCGGGGCGCTGCGCCCCGAGGCACCGGAAAAGCCCCGACCACCCGAAGGGTACGCAGTACCCTACCGCACCCCCGCCCGGGACCGGGCGGGGAACCGCGTCGCAGGGCTGGACCTGCGATGGTCCAAGACCGGACCACCTGCCGCCCCCGCCGCAGCTGTTTCAGCACAGTTGTTCTACCAGCGCCCGCACCCGGCAGGCCTGGTCCCAGTTCTCCTGGGCGTGGTCCCAGAAGAGCTGCCGCAGGCAGGGGTCCTCGGTGGCCTCCGCCCCGCGCCAGGTAGGCCGCCATGGCCGCCTGCTCCTGGCCGAACCGCCGGCGGAGGGCCCCTAAGTACGAGGGCATGGGGGGCAGGGGCGGCCTCCGGCCAGTAGCGCACCCCGGCGATGAGGAAGTAGGCCGCCGAGACCTTCCTGGCCCGAGCGCTTCTTCTCCCCGGCCAGGGCCGCCAGCACCCGGGCGGGGGGCGCCGCTGGCCCGGCGGGCTAAGGTCTGATACTCCCGGCCGTCTGCCAGCTCCCGGCGGATGAGGGACTGGAGCAGCGGGGCGCACTCCAGGCACCTGGGGGCCCAGCACCCCCGCCGTCTCCGCCTGGGGAAAGTCTCCTCGGGGCTGGGGGGCGGGGCAGGCCACCGGGAGGGCGGGCTGCCCTGCCCCCCTCCCCGGGATCGGCGGGCGCAGGGGCCGGGTCAGCGGCCGTCTCTGCCTGGGGGACAGGGTCGGTCCAGGTCAGGGGGCAGGCCGCCTCCTGGCCGGCCATCACCCGTTTCCAGACCCGGGCGAAAATGGCCTGCTTCTCCTGTTCCGAGGGGGTTGGGGGCAGTTTGGGTGGTGTGTTCCATGGGATGACCTCCTTTTCGTTTCCCCATCCTATGCCAAAGGCCGCCCTTGTGTCCGCCAGGGGGCATTTCCTAGAAGTTTTTCCCTGCCGGGGGCCGAAGGATCTTGACAGACGGGCCGTTGCCCATTAAAATAAAATCAGTATAAATGTGCAGACAATGAGGCGCTTCCCCCCAAGGGAAGTTCCGGGGCCTCTTGCCCGCTTTCCGCGGCGCCGTAACCCTCGCCAACGGGACCCGGCCGCCGCGAATTTTATGCGAAATTTCAATAGAAAGGGAGGTGTGTCCCGACAATATGCTGCCCGATATCCTGATCGGCGTGATCGCCTTCGTCGTCGCGCTTGTGATAGGGATCCCCGTGGGCGTCCTCTACCGCAAGAAAGTGGCGGAAAAGGAGATCATCAGCGCCGAGGAAGAGGCCAAACGCATCATCAACGAGGCCATCAAGAGCGCCGAGAGCAAAAAAACGGGAAGCCCTGGTGGAAGCCAAGGAGAAAATCCTGGCAGAAAAAACCAACTACGAGAGAGAAGCCAAGGAACGCCGCTCCGAACTGCAGGAGCAGGAACGCCGTCTCCAGCAGAAGGAAGAGACCCTGGAGCGGAAGCTGGAAAAACGTGGAGCGGAAGGAGGAATCCCTACGCCGCCCGCCTGGCCAACCTGGAGGAGGCCCGCATCCAAGTGGCCAAACTCCAGGCCGAGCAGATGGAAACCCTGGAACGGATCTCCGGCTACACCGCCGAGGAGGCCAAGGAATACCTCATCGCCAAACTGGAGACCGAGGTCACCCACGAGGCCGCCATGAAGATCAAAGAGATCGAGGCCCGCTTCAAGGAGGAGGCCGACGCCAAGGCCAAGGAGATCGTGGGCCTGGCCATCCAGCGGTGCGCCGCCGACCATGTGGCCGAGGTCACCGTCTCGGTGGTCCCCCCTGCCCAACGACGAGATGAAAGGGCGGATCATCGGCCGGGAAGGCCGGAACATCCGCACCCTGGAAACCCTCACCGGCGTGGACCTCATCATCGACGACACCCCGGAGGCCATCACCGTGTCCTGCTTTGACCCCGTCCGCCGGGAGATCGCCCGGCTGGCCCTGGAAAAGCTCATCCTGGACGGCCGCATCCACCCCGCCCGCATCGAGGAGATGGTGGAGTCCGCCAAACGGGAAGTGGACGCCACCATCAAAGCCGAGGGCGAGCGGGCCGTGCTGGAGACCAACGTCATGGGCCTGCACCCCGAGCTCATCAAGCTCATCGGCCGCATGAAGTACCGCACCAGCTACGGCCAGAACGTGTACAACCACTCCATCGAGGTGGCCCAGCTGGCCGGCCTCATGGCCGCCGAGATCGGCGAGGACGTGGCCACCGCCAAGCGGGCCGGCCTGCTCCACGACCTGGGCAAGGCCGTGGACCACGAGGTGGAGGGCTCCCACGTCACCATCGGCGTGGAGCTGGCCCGGAAGTACAAGGAGAGTAAGGAAGTCATTCACGCCATCCACGCCCACCACAACGACGTGGAGCCCCAGACCGTCATCGCCTGCCTGGTGCAGGCGGCCGACGCCATTTCCGCCGCCCGACCCGGCGCACGGCGGAAAACCTGGAAAACTACATCAAACGCCTGGAAAAACTGGAAGAGGTCACCTCCTCCTTCCGGGGGTGGAGAAGTCCTACGCCATCCAGGCCGGCCGCGAGGTCCGCATCATCGTCAAACCCGAGGTGGTCAGCGAGGACGAAATGGTCCTGCTGGCCCGGGAGATCACCAAGCGGATCGAGAACGAACTGGAGTACCCCCGGCCAGATCAAAGTCCACCTCCTCCGGGAGGTCAAGGTCGTGGAATACGCCAAGTAACCCCGGCCGCCCCTTCTTCCCAGCACAACGCCCCCGCATCCCCATGGGATGCGGGGGCGTTTTTTCTGAGGCGCCCGGTTTGGGTCGCGGCGGCTCACCGCTGGCTCTCCTCCTCCGGGGCCGGGGCGGGGCGGCGGAGGGCCAGGATGGCGGCGGTCCCCGCCAGCATGGCCAGGCCGGACAGCAGGAACCAGAAGGCCACCCCCCACCTGCTCGGCCAGGGGCTGCTCACCAGCAGGCCCACCGGCATGGCCGCCGAGGAGATCAGGGTGAGCACCGAGAAGGCCCGCCGCATCTGCTCCGCCGGCACCGTCTCCTGGAGGTAGGCCTGCAGGGGGATAAAGTGCACGTTGTCCGCCGCCCCCCAGCACCAGGCACAGCCCGGCAAAGACCACCCAGCCCCCTAGGGTGGGGGGCAGCAGCCCGCACAGGGCCGCCCTGCCCCCCATGGCGAACAGGCCCAGGCTGGACAGCCGGAGCTTCCCCCTACCTGCCCCACCTTGGAGAAGACGAAGGCGGAGACCACCATCCCCACGGCGAAGGCCAGCTCCACCGCGCTGCCGTACCAGGCCGAGCGCTGGAAGTAGTCGCTGGTCATCAGGGGGTAGAAGGCGGACAGGGGGGCATAGAAGAACATGCACAGGGCCTGGGCGGCCACCAGCCGGCCCAGGGCCCGGTCCCGGCGGAACACCGCCAAGGCCCGCCTGGAACTCCGCCCAGAAGCCGCCGGTTGGGTCCCCCTGGCGGACCAGGGGCGGGATCTTCACCCCCGCCAGGGCCAGGCTGGCCAGGGCCGCCCCCACCACGTCGCTGAGGAGGACCACCGGCAGGGGAAGGCCGCGTACAGGGCCGCCCCCCGATCACCGGCCCCAGGAGGTAGGCCCCGCCGTTGAGCAGCTGCATCCAGCCGTTGGCCTGGACCAACTGGTCCGCCGGCACCAGCTGGGGGAGGATGGACTGGATGGCCGGCTGCTGGAAGGTGCTGCCCACCCCCCCAGGCCCAGCAGGATCAGCACGGTCCAGGGGGGCAGGGCAAACTGGCCCAGCAGGACGGCATACCCCAGGGCCGCCCCGCCCATGGCCAGGTCGGCGGTGATGCACAGGACCTTCCGGTTCCACCGGTCCGCCGCCACCCCGCCAGGGGCTGAGCAGGGTCATGGGCAGGTAGGCCACCAGCCCCGCCGCCCCCAGCACCCCGGGGAGGCGGTCTCCTCCGCCAGCCACCAGATGAGGGCAAACTGCACCCCGTGGCTGCCCAGTTGTGACACCGCCTGCCCCAGGGCCACCCGGAGGAAGGCGGATTTCCATGGTATCGTTTTCATCTTCATTGGGAAGGGATTCCTTTCTGTTTTGTCTGCGGCTCCCCCAGGGGGCAAAAACGCGGACCCCCCCAGCCCTGGGTGGTCCGCGACGGTTTTGTCCAGCACGATGCCTGCCCGCCAAACCGCGGGCAGAGGGCGGCCCGCCAGGCGCACTGCGCCGGGGCCTTGGGGGAAGGAGTGCCATCGTCTCTGGAAAAAAGCGTACACAAACCCACCCATCCTGGGGATGGGAGCCTGGGTTCTGTTCCGTTTCTCTCAGCCGATGGACGACATCCAGCCACCGCCCTTCCTGACATAGTTGCAGACATTGTACCGCAGCTGTGACAGAAAGTCAACCCCCATCCCCCGGTCCCCCGGCCTTGGGCTGCCTGTTGGAGGGGGTGGAGGATTTTTCGGCAATTTCTGCGTTTTCTCTTTTTGGTTTCGGGGAAAATCGCATATAATAAGGGTAACTGTATGCAAACCCCACCCAGAAAGGAGGCTGCGGATGGACTTTCACCTGCTGGCCGTGGGGGATGTGGTGGCCGACGGAGGGCTGGACTGCCTCCGCCGCCACCTGCGCCCCCTGCAGAAAACCTACGACGTCCACTTCACCGTGGTCAACGGGGAGAACGCCGCCGGCATCGGCGTGCTGCCCGGCCAGGCCCATGGGGAGATGTTTGACGCCGGGGCGGACGTGGTGACCCTGGGCAACCACACCTGGACGAGGCCGCCGGCGGCCCAACAAACTGGGGCCGTCCTCTTCACCATCGACACCAGAGCACGGGGCGGTGCCGCTCGGTCACGGGTGACCGGGAGGACCCCACGCCCCTAACCCCCCAACCCCTCGCCACTGCCGGCTCTGGAAAGCGAGGTGGATCCCTGCTATGCTGACCTTCCTCCACGCCGCGGACCTCCATCTGGACGCCCCCTTCCACGCCCTGCCCCCGACCGGGCGGCCGAGCGCCGGCGGGAGCAGCAGCTGCTGACCCGCCTGGCCCAGGTGGCCCAGCAGGCCCAGGTGGACCTGGTCTTCCTCTGCGGGGACCTCTTCGACAGCCAGCGGGTGCGGCCGGAGACCCTCCAGGCCTCCACCAGGTTCTGGAGGAGATGGAGGCCCCGGTCTTATGGCCCCAGGCAACCGACCCCTATACCGACGCCTCCCCTACGGGAGTTCCCCTGGCCCAGCCACGTCCACCTCTTCACCCCCCCACCCCGGGCGGGTGGCCTGCCCAGCTGGGGCGGTGGTCTGGCAGCTTCACCGCCCCCACCGGATGGAGGGGCCCCTCACCGGCTTCCACGCCCAGGAGGGGCGGCGGCCTTCAGCTGCTTCCACGGGACCTCCTCCCCCACAGCCGGTATGGGCCCATCACCCCCAGGGAGATCGCCGCCGCCTCGGGGCTGAACTCTGGCCCTGGGCCACATCCACGCCGCCAGCGGCCCCAGCAGGCGAGGAAAACCTACTACATAGGCCCGGCGCTGCCCCGGGGCAGGGGCTTGACAGACAGGGACAAGTGTGCCAGGCCAGCTGGAGGGGGCACGTCTCCCTGGAGTTTGTCCCCTGGGCCGGCGGCGTACCTCACCCAGGTGGACATCACCAGTAGGACCCCACTTAAGGCCCTGACGGCCTTCCTCCAGACCAGCCGGTCGGAGGACATCGTCCGCCTTACTCTGGTGGGGAGCGGGACCCGGACCGGGAGCCCGACCTCACCGCCCTCACCGC
>VOFI01004140.1_pt1 | contig 23074 bp, 28 predicted proteins | sample 5384131 | NCBI WGS metagenome assembly VOFI01 (sample SAMN12384728, study PRJNA508395) | human gut metagenome | isolation source: healthy gut H | host: Homo sapiens | reverse complement strand
CTACAATAATATATAGTGAGATAATTACACCATATCAACAGATGTTATTGATTTTCCATTACTACATGATAACCATATAGTAATGGAAAATCAATGCTGTGGATAGTGGAACTGACCGATGCATAGTCAGGTTCAATGTCGGGATGCTGTGAGCCGAGTTTATCGAAAGAAATCTCGCACCTGCTGATATTGTACGAGATTTCCGGTTGTATAAAATGCCTTTTTCATGTTCAAGCGCATAAAGAGAGCACCGAAATATCCTATTTTTGTAGTTGTTCTGAATTTCGTCAATGGTTACATCTTTAATTTTCAGATCAGAAACCAGAAACATAGAAGAGTTGAATCCACCCCTGATTCCTACATTTATTTTGCGGTCATCCGGGTGTCTTTCCTTTTTATGATTGTCTTCCCCATAAGCGGCAAAAGCAATCCATATCGATATAAAAAGGAGAACTATTCGTTTTCACTTTGTTTTCTTTTCTACTGACCAACCGAATTTTCCTATCTTTTCCTAAATTATAATATCCTCCGTGTACATATACAAGCGGATTTGCTTCTGCCAGTTCCAACTTTCCGGTTTCCCGGTTTAGATGACGATCATCTGCACGGATGTTTACTACGTCAGAAATAAACATGTCATGTGATCCCAGAGATACGATTTCTTTCACACGGCATTCAATACAAAGGGGAGATTCTTCAATGAGAGGTGCATTCACTACAGAACATTTGCCCGGGGTTAGTTTCATTTCTTCAAACTTATGATAATCCTTCCCTGAACGTACCCCACACCAATCTGTTGCGAATGCCATATCCCGGGTTGTTAAATTGATCACAAATTCCATATTCTTTTTTTTTATAATAGGATAAGAATGACGTTCGGGACGAACAGAAATGTAACACATCGGCGGATTGGTACAAATGGTTCCGGTCCATGCCACCGTAAGTATATTGTATTCGCTTTCATCGCTTCCGCAACTTACCAATACGGCAGGCAACGGATAAATCAGAGTTCCGGGCTTCCAGTCTTGCTTCATCTTTTTATTCACTTTATATGTTACGAGCTACGAGTTACGTCCGACATCGTTTAGCGGTCTAGAACTCGTAGCTTGCAGTGCATAACTAAATGATTGTAATATCTTCTTTTTTTGTTCTTTCTCGCAGTAATGACATTTTATAACACAATTGTCTTTGTCGATCACATGAAATAAAGTAGCCATCGGTTCATTATTCGTGATACATTTGGGATTAGCACATTTTACGATAGCTTTTTAACTCGTCAGGCATTCGCACTTCTTTTTTTTCTACTACTTCGTAATCACGGATGATGTTCAGTTTCACATGAGGGGCTACTACGGAAATTCGATTGATTTCTTCGTCACAGAAAAATTTATCGGCAATCTTGATGATTCCTTTCTTACCTAGTTTTTTACTGTCCAAATTGAATCCGATAGTAATATTAGTCGTCATGTGTTCCAATCCGAGCAATGAAACTACCGTAAAAAGTTTCTCTGAAGGTATATGATCGATAACAGTGCCATTTTTCAGTGCGGCCACCTGTAATGCTTGTTTATTCTCGCTCATGATTTTATAAAATATCTTGTAAAGTGATTCCTAATACATCGCAAAGTATAGCTTGACGGGCATAGAGTCCATTTTGTGCTTGTTGAAAATAATAAGCTTTCGGACTGTCATCCACATCATAAGCAATTTCATTGACACGTGGTAACGGATGAAGAATACGAAGGTTAGAACGAGTATTTTCAAGCATTTTTGCTTTAAGGATATATACGTTTTTTACCGTTCATATTCCATTAGATCAGTGAAACGTTCACGTTGTACGCGGGTCATGTAAAGGATATCAGCATCCTTAATTACCTCTTCGTTGAAGTCCGTATGCTCTACATATTTTATATTGTGCTCTTTGCAATATATTTTATATTCTTCCGGCATTTTCAGTTCCTCGGGGGCGATAAAATGGAAAGTCGGGTTAAAGTGGCGCATAGCCATCAGTAAAGAGTGTACGGTACGTCCGTATTTCAAATCACCTACCAAATAGATATTCAGATTCTCCAGTGTACCTTGTGTGTTTTATATATAGAATAGAGATCGAGCATTGTTTGTGAAGGATGCTGGTTGGCTCCGTCTCCGGCATTTACGATAGGTACCGGAGCCACTTCACTTGCATAGCGTGCTGCTCCTTCCAGATAATGTCTCATAACAATCACATCAGCGTAATTACTCACCATCATAATGGTATCTTTCAGAGTCTCCCCCTTGATGAACTGGTGGCTTTGGGATCCGAAAATCCGATTACCCGTGCGCCTAGTCGATTGGCAGCAGTTTCGAAACTTAGTCGGGTACGCGTAGAAGGTTCAAAGAACAGGGTAGCGACTACTTTGCCTTCCAATAACCGGCGGTTGGGATTCTTTTCAAATTGTTTCGCCATTTCGAGCATATAGAGAATTTTCTCCCTCGAATGCTCCGCTATGGTTACTAAACTTCTGTTTTCCATATCGTTATATGTTTATTGATATATCCTTTATTTCGGTTTGTAAAGATACGAAGAAAAAAATAGGTTCTGCAAGATTTTCATCGTCTTTTTTTTTATGAGTAATTCCACTACTATGATTATTTATATTTTGCATAATTATTTGGAAAATATGCGCAATAGTATTACCTTTGCACTGTAATTAATGAATAATATGAACCGATTGTTTACTACATATAGCATACATAATGCCGTGCAAGAAAATAAGATTCTGTACGGACACTGCATTGTGCATGTACATTGGTTTAGCGGATTTATCTGAATTACTCCCTGTTTTGTAGTTTGATTTATCTCTTTTCGTTCACTTATTAATATAAGGTGAAAGAGAGGATCTGTCCGGCAGCTTATACATAAAAAGTTGCCAGGGAGTGCATTGTGTAACTTTTAAAATATACGAGTATGTTTTCCATTATATCTATCATGTTTTTTAGGTATTGGCATCGGTTATTTGCTGCGTAACCTGAAATTTCTGGAGAAAGTAGAAAAGAGTACTTCGCTTACGATATTCCTGCTACTTTTCGTGCTGGGCCTTTCGATAGGCTCCAATAGTTTAATCGTAAATAATCTGGGTAAATTCGGATGGCAAGCTATTGTGTTGGCTACTTCAAGTATCTTGGGCAGCATGTTGGCTTCTTTTCTCGTATTACGCCTGTTTTTCAAGAAAGGAGGAAAGTCATGAAAAGCAGTCTAATTGTGGTTGCATTTTTCTGTATAGGTTGTCTGGTCGGAATCTTCAATGATTTCCAGTTTGACATGCACAATCTTTCTATGTACATACTTTATGCGTTGATGTTGCAGGTTGGCATCAGTATCGGAAGCAATAAGAATCTGAAATTTCTGATCAAAGCCTACGTCCCAATATGCTTTTAGTGCCGATAGCTACCATTGTCGGAACTCTTCTTTTTTCAGCTTTTGCCAGTTTATTGCTGAGTCAGTGGAGTGTATTCGATTGTATGGCAGTGGGAAGCGGATTTGCATATTATTCCCTTTCATCCATCTTGATTACTCAATTCAAGGAGGCTTCTGTAGGATTACAGTTGGCAACGGAACTTTGGTACGATTGCTTTGCTGGCCAATATTTTTCGCGAAATGATGGCATTGCTGGGCACACCACTGATTAGGAAATATTTTGGGAAACTGGCCCTATTTCTGCCGCCGGTGTAAATTCAATGGATGTATTGTTGCCGTCCATTACTCACTATTCGGGAAGGACATGATACCTGTTGCCATCTTTTCACGGAATCCTCATTGATATGAGTGTACCTTTCTTTGTTTCATTGTTCTGCAGTTTATAGTCATATTTCTTCATTAACTATCTCCCAGCCATTAATCTTGATAATGACCGGGATGTAGTTATCGAAGGATATTTCAATGGTGAAATCATGATTATGCTCAAAATCAATATTGGGATTTCCGCCTATAAGTTTACCAATAAGATTCTCATCATAGCGGATTGTACCAGTTTTGTCGGCAATTCGCAGCCGAGGTTCTCTATCCTTTTCCAGCCTCATTACATTGAAGTCGGCAATCAACGGATTTGATTGTTCCGATGATGCTTCATAAATGGGAATATAGGTTATCCGGTCATCATCGGAGAATTGTGAATCATATCCATACTTACCGTTATTATCCTCTATATAAATGTTGTCACTTCTATCTTGATTCAAATTATGAGCAATAACCCGGATATGATTCGTCATTTGTTTCAAGTTTATCAATACGATTGTTTTTTCTTTACTGTTAAGCTCCACTATATCGTGCATACCATGATAGAGCAGTTTGGGCTGATTGGTTACCCGGTTGTCCTCCTGACGTTTTACAGATAGAAAGAAATCATCGATATAAGTTTTCCCCAGCACACATTCAGAAGTCTGATAAGTACTTTTATCATAGCCCCCATGCTACAAATTGGTAACTGCCCTGTTTGTAAGGCAGCTCCATGACATAATCGTCGTTGATTGAAGTCATAGAATCGTTTACCTGAGAGAAAAAGTCCTTTTTCATCGAATATGAAAACAGCCAATCGATCAACATCTTGCGCAGTGCTCAGTCTTGAGTCTGCATTTGTATCATAGCTGAATTTGAGAGCCAGCCCTCCATCATCTCGGGGACATCCGGACATATCTTCCCGGATACAATTCCGTGAGTACGAAATGCAATATAATGAATATGAATACTCTGAATCCGGCTTCTATCTTGCAGGTAAACATTCTGTGGGGCATTAATTAGCTGGTTATAAATCGTGATCTTCTTCAATCACCTCCCAAGGGATAATCTGGATGTCGACCCCAATCCATGAATTAGGCTTGATTGGTTCCCCTGTCAAAGTTGTCCGAAGGATTTCCCGGTGCTTGTATAGAATTGATGTTGATCTTTGAAATATTGGTTTCTGTAGATATTATAAGGAGCCTGTGTGTGACTGCGTCACCGTTAACAAAAAAATATGATAGTAACACAATCCGTTGCTATACGTATTCTCCGATAATAGGTAGATCCCATTGATAGATGGCATTTGCGGAGTATTCGCGGCACATAGCTCCGCAAACTTTTCTGCCGTGGGTCCATCTATAAAGTAATTGGCAACACCATCGGCAGTCCGCACGACAAAGAATGTTTTATCCGCCGGTTTCGGATTGACGATGATTTCAAAATCAGCCGCAACTGTAGGGGGGGATTTTTTTTGGCAGATATGATGTTAGTGGGTGTAAATACCCGCTGACACTGATAAAGTTGCTGCATCCACATTGGATGTACCCGAAATATACTGGAATGCATTTTCCGTAGCATAAGAAAAAGAGGTAGGCACATCAGCCGAAGCATAAACGTTGATGGCATCTGTTCCCCTCGTAAAATCTTCTGCGGTATAATTAGCCCAATTATAGTCTTTGATGAGAGTGTCTCTGTTATCCTGAATAAAGTAGAATTTTTTTATTCAGGTTTCTCCAGCCGAACTTCAGATCTGTCATCGTTCCGCCTCCGTTCACCACAAAGCTCTGTGATTGGAACACCGCCGCTTTTGCAGTGACGCGATTCACAGAAATGGTTATGTGATTGTTTTCGGCTTCACTTTTCTTCTCATATAAATCAGCAGCGGGCGTAAGGGTCGGATAAGCACTATTGAACATGACAAATCCATTTGTTTGATCCGCCAATTTTGTTATTTCTTGTGTGAAATCTTTATAGCTGAATGCACCCAATCCGTTAGAAGTAATATAGTTCACTATTTCTGTATTAAGGTTTACTCCCGCAAAAATATATTTATCCGTCTTTTTAGTGCTGATCGGTTGGCTGGTCATCCAGGTAGAACTCCCGGCTGGTTTCTGTGTGAGCGTACCTCCTGCGACCGTAAATTCAGCTACAGTAGGTGTATTGGGAGATTCTGCGTCATAAATAAACACATGTAAGGATTTCACGGCGTTTTCCGCTGCAATTCCCGGATCTGTAGATACTGCACGTGTCTTCGATGCGTGGGGAATGTTGATGGAAAAAGAGGCATATGCATCCGGGGCAATTACGTCCGGATTGCTGGACTGGTCAACCCAATCATTGTCATTGCTGCATGCAACCATAGTCAATGCAACCAGTGTAGTCATAAAGATTTTACTTGTTTTCATTATCTTTTTATTTAGGTGGATATACTACATTTTTTCAGATAACAAATATACCTTCCAGACAGCAACGATTTGTGACTTTAAAAATGTATTTATAAACAAAAAGTGTCTATTGAAGCAATCCCTGAAAAAGAAAGCTCTGATAATGCAACGCACCGTCATCAAAGGGATTGTTCGTTTCGATAGGCGAAACAAAAGTTACAGATTACTTGTTTACAGATAAAAATATAAAAACAATGATTATGCGTAATATAAATACAGATTTAATAGATGCAATGAAAATATACTTACCCAAGGGGAATAATCTTGCAAATGCGCTGATGGATATTCTTTACCTTGGCAAAGAAGCTACTTACAGGCGGTTGCGGGGTGAAGTACCGTTCACTTTTGCCGAAGTTGCCACCATATCTCAACACATGGGCATCTCTCTTGATAAAATAGTAGGGGCCGATTTGAATGACAACGCTATTGTTAATCTGAATATGTTGCAATGCCAACGCCCTACGGAGACCTATTATTCTATTATCGATTCGTATATAAAGTTGTTCGGTCAATTGATTGAACGGGAAAGTTCGGAAAGAAGCACCTCTTCAAATACCGTTCCACAAACCCTGTATTTAAAGTATGAAGCCTTATCCAAATTCCAACTTTTCAAATGGATTTACCAGCATGAAAGTACATATGCAGGCAGACATTATGAAGATTTGGAGATTCCAGAAAAATTGATTGACAAGCAAAAAGAATTTGTAAATCTGTCTCAGCTATTCCAGTCAACCAATTATATATGGGATAAAGAGATATTTATCAGATTGGTCAATGAGGTCAAGTTTTTCTTAAATATCAATCTGATATCAGAAGACAGTGTAAAAAAAAGAATAAAGAAGGAATTATTGATATTGCTGAATGAATTGGAAAAAATTTCAGCTCAGGGAAAATATTCATCCGGAAAAGATGTGAAAATATATATATCCGATATCAATTTTGAGTCTACATATAGTTATGTAGAAACAGATATTTACCATCAATGCCTGATAGGGGTCTTTTCCATTAATTCCATAACTTCGAAAGATGATTTTCTATTTCAGCACTTGAAGCTATGGATACAGTCATTAAAGAAGTATTCAACTTTGATTTCGCAGAGTGGTGAGGTTCAGCGAATCCATTTCTTTAACCGGCAACAAGAACTGGTGAAAAGTTTATGACGAAGTTTCGAAAATAGATACACGTCTTTACACACATTTCCGATTGTTGCATAATTGGACAATAAATTCATGTGAGATGTGATAATAGAAAAATCTTTGTTTACACCATTCATTAAACGCCACGGATTCTTTCCTGAAAAAGTCCATCTTTGTATCTGAGAAAATAAACCTAAACCCTAATGAAAAAATTAATGGTAATTCTGATAACCGGCCTTTTATATATGTCGTGTACCGACAGTATGGAGGTGTCCGGAGATGCAGATAGAAATAATACAGAGGATATATCGGTAAGGTTAGTGATAACCATACCGGCCTCCACTACATATGCCCGGACGCGAGGAACATTTGCGACGACCGATCATGAGTCTAAAATCAGTGAGATTCAAGTGTTAGTGTTTGAAGAAGGTAAATATAAGTACCGTGTACCCGGCATATCCATCAACAACACTTCATCCGCTGCTTCTTTTTACAGCTTTATTAAAATCAAGCAGTTCGCCTTTAAAATTACTCATATTGGCCAATGCTACCGATGCGGTAATAGCCAATGAGCCTTCGGTGGATGATAGCGAAGATTTGGTGAAAAAGAACATCAATCTCCGGTTCAACAATATCACTTCCGATTTTCCAATGTATGGGGAGTATGAATTGCCCGGAGGATTAGAAGCAACGGTTATAAATAATATTACCGGAATAAAGATGTTACGTTCCATTGCCCGGGTAGACGTGAAAGCAACGGAAGTGGCAAACTTTAAGCTGTCAGGGGTGAAAGCATATCGTGCCAATGACCACTTACAGATAATACCCGATGAAACTGGAGTCGTCAGGGTTACGCTTCCGAGCGTACCTGCCGGAAGTTCCGGAAATGTAAACAGTATCCTGTATCCTGTACCTGCTGAGAACCTGAATGAATTTTCAGCCCAACTTTACTTGCCTGAAGCCGATTCACCAACTCCGGACAACCGGGTAAGTCAGGCAACCTGTATTGTTGTAGAGGGTTATTATGAAGGGAGTGATCAACCGGGTTACTACCGTATGGATTTTGATCCCGATAATGTTGAAAATGCTTTCGGGCAAGTACTTCGTAATCATAAGTATATTTTCAATATAAAGAAGGTCTCAGGTCCGGGGTGGGGTAGCCCGGACGAAGCGGCGAATAATCGTTCCGCCCATATCGTAGCCGAAGTACAGGCTTGGGATGATTACACCATTGATATGAATTTTGATGGAGAACATCATTTTGGAGTGTCGACCCGGGAAATTGTTCTCAAGAACAAAGCAGGTTCCGCAGGCATTATCAACGTAAGTACCGATCTTCCGGACTATACCTTACAATGGGCCGATGCGGCAGGAGCTCCCACAGGAACCGGAAGTCAGTCATTGGCAAATGAATACTTTACTGTAACAAAAGCTCAAAATGGAAGTCAGTTAGTGATTACGGCTCTGCAGAGTAATTCGACGAATGATACTAGCCGAATTCAAAATTTTGTCATCACAGCCCACCGTTGGCGTATTCTGGTGAATATTCAGCAAAAATATGATGTGGCCGCTTATCAGACAATTCATCTTCTAACGTTCAATGCCGGATTGGGATATCTGGGAACGAACATTATTGGTTCCGGCAGTGCCGAAGCGCGTGCAACCGGTCTTCGAGGTATATTGAATAATCAAAAATAATTTCGGTCCGACTGGAACTGTTGAATGTGGAGGTTATAATCTGATAGGTGTAAATGCCAACTATAATAATTTAACCGATGCTCTTTTTGCCTCTTTTGATGTTGTCTATGTCCATTATATGGGCAATCTGTTGTTCGGTACCTCGGATGCACAAAAAGCTCATAACTGGGTGAAATCGAAAAAGAATCGTGTATTGATTGTTTCTTATGATGCTCTGGATGTCAGCCAGAATTTATTAAAAGAGATATTGGGCGGGAATAACGGCATTTCTTTTTTAACGAGTAATACCGGTCCCTATCCTTTGGCAACTCCAGAGAATGGTAACAGTTACTTTACCACTACCGGTCCTTTTACCAGTGCCCCATATACTCCTATCAATACCGACTTCTCTTTACGCAATTATGATGCTTATCATGGCGAAATACAGCTCAACACGGAAGCATCCAAAGGCATTACTCCTATATTGATGGGACCTGCGGGAGGTATTGTTTTAGGCATTGATTATTCAAGGAGAATCGTTTATTGGGGTGATACGGATATAGGTAGTTCGGCGTCCAGTTCGACGTCAACTACCGATAACCGTATAAACAATAATTCCGGGACCATTAATAATAATGCGTCCAAACTCATAGCTAATGTTTTTGCCTGGATAGCAGAAACTGTACTATATGGAGAGTAACTATTACTCTCCGAGTTTAGCAAGCAGATCGTATGAAGGTGCGAAAAACAGGGTTCCTGTTATCGGAGTGCTGAAGTCCAGTAAACGGTCGGTGTTTCCCACAGGGTCACCAATAAACATATTCTCCAACATTTTGTGGGTGGTGCTGAAGGTACTTGCATAGCCGATAAAATATGTTCCGTATTCTCCTTTCGAAGTATTGGCAAACGGCATATTGGCACGTACTATTTTCAAGTCGTCTCCAATATTAGTGACAGCGTTGTGTGCATTTTGCGGCTTTTCCTCGTCCGACAATTCCACATCATTGTATTTATGACGGCCGATTACCTTTTCCTGGGCTTCGACCGGAAGTGAATTCCATGTAGTCATGTCGTGAATGTATTTTTGTACGAAGATGTAACTGCCACCGATAAAGTCCGGGTCCTCGTCACCTATCACCGCAAAATGATAGGGATTCTCATCTACTGCCGGATTTTCGGTACCGTCCACAAAACCGATGATTGCCTTTCCATCCATATACCTGAATCCATGAGTTTCATCGATTGAATCTACAACCCCTTTCAGCTTTTCGTCGATAATGGAGGCAAACTCAAAGCAGAGTCCCATCTGTTTTGCCCGGATGTGTAGAAGAATATCACCGGGGTTGAAACCGCAGTATATTTAGCTCCTTTAATTGTTTCAAAAGTCTTTAACTCCTTAGGATTGCCCTGCTCCGGAAAAAGTTGTTTCCAGGCATCAGCTCCGAATCCGATCGTACAACTGAATTGCATTTCGGGAAATCGGTTACGCATACTGCGTATCAGTGCGGAAAAGTTAGCACATAGATCTTTTACTTGTTTTATAGTGTTATCCGATTGTTTCAGCCCGTAGACAATGAAGATAGCGTTTTCGCCTTGTTTTCCAGTTACATCTTGTGGAATATTTCCACCGAATAATTCTTGATGTGAATTCATAATTTCTTATATTTTTTTAAGTTGTTGTTTATGGTAGTCGGTCAGATTTGATTTTATCATTCCGTTTATTGTCTTCTTTATACATTATATAACTTAAAAAACATAAGATAAGTTCACTCGGAGATTTGTTTTTGTTCACCACAGGATACACTGGCAAATTTGCTTTGTGTAAACTCTGTGGTGAACTTATCATATTACGTTTTTTATACGTTTAGCGGTATCATTCAAGCGCTTTGCCTGTGCCGGCAGGCCAATATGGATTTTGATACATCATAGATGTATTGATATCCTCCGGATTGGTGGCCGACAATTGCAAGTCCTGTAAGCCGAGTGGTTCCAGATAATAAGCTTTTTTCCAGGTATATCCGTCATAAAGCTGATTATTGGTTTGTGTCCTACGCAATGGCCGTACGTATTTCCCATCCGATTTTGGCGACATGTTGGCAGACGTGCTGCCATCAGCTACCACCGCGGATTTTTCATTGCCGTCTTTATCTACGGTTGTGTAAAGTTTATAGGCTTCATCCCAGAAGTTAATGCCCTCCACAATATATGGCTCCGTAAATAGCCGGTCCCAAGAGCGCCATCTTTTCAGGTCATCCCAGCGCATGCCTTCGGCAATAAATTCGCAGCGACGTTCGCGACGTATGTTGTAAAGTGTAGCGTCCACCATCCGGTCTCCTGAGTAAACTCCCAGATCGTCTTCGCGCCCCAGATCCGTGCGGGCGATTGTCTTCTGATAGTCTTCATCGACACCGGCACGTCTGCGTATGGCTTTCCAATATTCCTGTGCCTTGCTGTCCAGCGTACCATTCTTCTCATAACAAGCCTCTATGTAGTTAAGATATGCTTCGGAAGCACGGAAAATAGGACAGGCATTGGTCCCCAGCAGTTCGTCCGACTTACTTTGTTCATCATCATACGGATAGAACTTACGGGAACGATAACCGGTGATATCACGTGTCTGTTCCTGATCACTGATTACAGTAGATTTTACCCAAGGTACCGGTACCGGATTTGTCACTGAGTTTCCCGCCTGATCCTTATTGTAATTCTTCACTGTATCCGCTCTTTCATCTGTCATCCAGGCATCTTTTTCTCCCCATACAAACAATTGCAAGCGCTCGTCGCGGTCTTTCTTTTCGTCAGACACCGTTCTGTCATCAATAGTACTATTACTTGCATAAATAGGCAGACCGTCTTTCATCAGGAATGTTTTGATCAACGAACGTGTCAGTCCGGTACGGTCTCCGTTTTTAAGGCGGGCGCCCACACAATGCGACACGGTAAGTGACAGGTTATACTGTTTCCACAACAGTACTTCTTCCACGTTCGAAAGATCCGGTTGACTGAACATTTCAAAATAAGGATTCCATCCATAAAGTGTATTGTATGGAGGATTCATTACATGCGAGTTCTCTGCCAATTGAACATGGTCTGCAACAGCTACCGCTGCCTGCATTGCCTCGGTCAGGAAGAAGTTTATTTCGCCAGCAATATCGAATGTTTTTCCACTGTTATAACTCATGGCGGCTCCGGGCCATGTGGGATCGCCGGGTACGCGTCCCGTTCCCTGATGATATTTTTCAAAAGTTGCTTCAAACAGTGCAACTCTTGATTTCAGCACTAATGCAGCCTGTTTGTTGATGCGTTGGTTATTCTGAAAACCACGTTCCTTCAGTCGACTGACAGCTTCGTCAAGATCTTTTAGGATGAAACGTGCCACTTCATTGCGCGGGGCACGCTGACTTTTTTTGATCAGTGTTTCCGAATCATCCGGCAATACTTCGGTAATGATGGGATAATCACCGAAACGTACCAATGCGTTATAATATGCCAACGCACGGAAAAAATAGGCTTCTCCGATGTATTGCTTTTAACAGTTCTGCATCTCCGGGGATTGTACCTTCTTTTTCTTTAGGTAATACTTTCTCAAAAAGATAATTCCATACCCGAATACGATTCAGAGGTTCCTGAATATTCTTCCCTTCGGGTACTTGCTTATTTCCGCAAAATAATCCAGGTTTCCGTCATCACTCAATAAATTGTCAGTGTTCGCATCATTTCGTACCACTCCGGAGTTCCATGCTCTTTGGTGATACATTTTAGTCGTATTTGAGTTTTCAAGGTAGTCATCGTAATAATTGATAACATAGCTTCCCACTTGATCTACAGTGTTGAAGTAATCTTCCGGAGTGATGTCACTGATGGGCGAACGATCCAGAAAATCATTACACGAAGTCAGTGCCAATCCGCCCATTCCGATTAATGAGCAGAAATAAATATGTTTCAGTTTTATTTTCATAATTTGTCTGGTAAAATTAGAAGTTAACATTTAAGCCGATAGAAATCGTTCTTTGCAAGGGATAGAGCTTACCGTCTCCCCAGTCGCTACCCAATAATTCCGGATCAAATACTCCGCTGATTCCCGAAAAGGTAACCAGATTGTCTCCGGACACATAAACACGCACTGATTCCATTGCCGCTTTTCGAGTCCATATTTTGGGCAGAGTATAACCTATCTGAGCATTCTTCAAGCGGCAATATGCAGCATTCTGAAGATATCCGCTTTGTACTTTCTGGTTTTTATCCGTATTAAAATAGGGTTTGGGATAATAAGCATTGGTGTTTGCACCGAGTGGATCGCCTTCAGGACGCCAATAATCCATATGTTCTTTGAATGCAGTCGATTGCCACAATCCTCCATTGGCCCCCCAGAAGTATGGCCCGTCCAACCAATAATCCCTTTTCATTACCCCTTGCAGGAACACCGAAAAGTCGAATCCTTTCCATGCCCCGGTCAACGTCAAACCGAAATTATATCTTGGGTGTTGTTACCGATTATTGTCAGGTCACCATGATCTTCCAAAGTATTCGAACCATTGTTGACACCTTCTTTTCCATCAAGATTGGCATACATAACGTCACCGGCTCCCCAGTTCGTCCCCCAGTTTGGGGTACCTCCATTGGCCAAGTGTGCATTCATTTCTTCCTGGGTTTGTGCAATACCGACCGTTTTGTATCCCCAGATGTCACCCAATATTTGTCCATTATAGTATACATCCGAAGAGAGTGAGTTCGTAGGATTCGGATATCTCAATATTTTACGCTTCCCGTCAGATAAAACAAATCGTGCACTATAATCAAATTCACTGATGCGATCTCTCCATGAAAGTTCCAACTCCCAACCATATGACTTCATATCACAGTTGTTCACTTGGGGAGGTAGAGCCCCTAACACGGGAGGTAATATAGGAGCCGGACCGATCATATCGTATGTATAACGGTTATAATAGCCGACCGATCCTGTCAGGCGGTTATCGAGTAAACCGAAATCCAAACCAATGTCCCATGATTCAATGGTTTCCCAGGTCATCAGTGAATTGACGATACCCGGAAGTTGGGCAGTGTTTTGCTTTTTACTGTCGATCAACCATCCCGAATTGGCAGATCCCGTAATCATATTCTGGTAAAACGGATACCAGGCATTGGCCTTATCCGTGTTGTTGTTACCAAGCTGCCCCCAAGAACCTCTTAACTTCAAAGTGCCGATAACACCGGCCAATGGACGGAAGAAGTCTTCGCGTGCAATATTCCATCCGGCGGAGAATGACGGAAACAACCCCCAGCGCTTATCGCCAACAAACCGTGAAGAACCGTCATAACGCAGATTGGCTTCTAACATATACCGTTCTTTATAGTTATAGTTCACACGTCCGAAGAAACCGGCAATTGCTCTTTCACGTGCCCATGCACTTGCTTTCTGATTGTCCTGTGTCAATCCTAAAGAAGGGACATTCGAGCTGATCAGGTCGGTTCCAAACCCGGTCATTCCGCTTGGCCGGAAGAGTTCGGCATTGAAACCGCCCATCACTTTAAAATAATGATTACCGATTGTTTTTGCATAGTCACTATAAATGTTTCCGGAGAAATAATCTTCATCTTCACGTTCGTCCTGAACCTCCGAATACCCTGCTGCTCCACCGTTCCATGACAATAAATAAGGTTTATTGTTTACGTCATATCCATAGATCGGTAATACAGCCCAGTGTTGTTTTCGCGTATACGTACGCATGCTTCCTTCTACTACGATTCGCCAGTCTTTAATGGGCTCGAAGATGGCTTGCAGCTGATTGGTATACCAATTTCTTTTGACTGGTTTTGTACGCCTCCCTCTTCCAATTGGATGATTTCCATGTTGGGCATATAATGGCCGTTTGGATCCATTGGAGCGCAAGTGGGCCAGCGACGGGCAATGTTATGAAAAAACGCACCTGTCATGTAGGTGGGACGGTCATAATCCTCACGGGTCCATTTGCTTGTATAGTTCAATGTGACCCATTCCGCAGGTTTTGCCGAAATTTTGGCGTTCATCGTATAGCGGTTGAAGTTATCTTCGCCATGCCTGATAAGGCCGTTCTGATTCAGGAAGCTGCTACTGATCATATAGGTCAGTTTCTCAGTTCCTCCACTGATACTCAGATTGTGTTCCGTAGAAGGCGTCCAGCTCTTATAGAACTCTTTGAACCAGTCTGTATTGGCAAAAGATCCTGCATAGCTTTTCCATTTGCCGTCCGGTCCGGCCTCCACTCCATAATATTCGGGAGTAGAAGGGTCAGTAAATTTTCCGTTTTGGAAGTCCAGGATATTTTGCAATGCTTTTTTCATCAAAGGTAGGGGATTCTCCACCATTGGTCGAAGCCGGTTAAAGTATTGTGCAAAAGTGTAAGAATCCACCATATCGGGCAACTGAATAGCATCTGAGAAACGCACATTACCCGAATAGTTTACACGGGTTTTACCCACTCTTGCCACTCTTCGTAGTAATCAGGATGACTCCGAATGCCGCACGTGCACCATAGATTGATGAAGAGGCTGCGTCCTTCAGTACAGATACCGATTCAATATCGTTTGGGTTAACAGTGTTCATGTCTCCTTCGATTCCGTCGATCAATACCAGCGGACTGCTGCTCGATCCGTCACTTATCGTACCCGCTCCACGGATATTCACGTTTAGTTTGCCATCCAACGTGCCACCGCTACTTCCTACAGACATATTTAGTCCGGGAATAACCCCTTGTAATGCTTGTGACACATTTTGTACGGGACGTGATTCCAAGACGTCTGCATTGACCATGCTTACAGAACCAGTAACGTTTACTTTCTTTTGTGAGCCGTAACCCACTACTACCACTTCGTCCAATTGCTTTGAATCTTCCTGCATAGTGATATGGAGTTCCTTTCCGGTCACTTCCATGGTAATGGTTTTATAACCGATAAATGAAAACTCAAGGAGAGCTTTTGGGGGAGTGTCAATTGAGAATTTTCCATCCAGGTCAGTGATGGTTCCGGTATTGGTGCCCTGCACTTTTACGGAAACTCAATAAGAGGCTCACCCGTGTTGTCGATGATAACACCGGTGGTCTTCACTGTTTGCTGTTGTATACTTGCAGTCTCTTGTGTTTTGTAAGTATCGGCTTTTGCTTGTACGGGCAGCACGCAGCACAGTAATAAAGTTGCGGCTGCTGTTTTCAGGCAGTGTTTTTCCCATACTCTTGTAAACCTTAAGGATAGGTTACTTTTTTTCGTCATAAATAAAATAGGTTTGAGTTAAACATGTTTTTCAGTTTTCTACTTCTTTTACTACTCCATTCTTGCTTCCGAATCGGAGTCTAGTTAGTTCTTACTTCTTCTACTTTTTCATAATTTTTCTTTTAGGTGATACAATTATTGGGTTTCTCTGAAAAGAAACTAATGGATGAAATAGACAAAGATTATGCCAGCTGTGAAAGAATCGTATGAGCCGCTAATGAAGTATAATTTGGGGATAAGCATGTGGAATTTGCCACATGTTTGTGGAATTATTCCACAAACAAAATACTCCTCTTATTGTTACTTATCAAACTTGAAATTAAAAAGAACCTCATTATGAAAAAGCTTAAATTTAATTTGTTGACAGGATTGCTGTTGCTGATTTCCGTCTCTGTTTTTGCAGCCGGCTTTCCACCTCCCGATAAAGTACAGGAGACCTTTCAGAAAATGTATCCCAAAGTTACTACAGTTGATTGGCAACGAAAGGGAGACTATCACATTGCCGATATCAGGGTAGACGGACGGGAATTAAACGTCTGGTTTAGTGATAAGGGCAAATGGTTGATGACGGAGGTAGATGTCGAAACTCTGGAGGCTGTTCCTGCCGCTGTGGCAAAAGGCCTTTATGCAAAGTACGATGGCATCTATGCAGCTGGAAGATGTAAGAATCATCACTTTCCCTAAGCAGCCGGCGGTAATTGTGATAGAAGTGGAAGAGTATAATACAGACACTGAGTTTCAGTTGTTTTATGCTCCGGACGGCAAACTGTTGCAGACCCTTAACGTGAGCGATACCGGAGGAGAGATTTACCCGGATTGTTTTAGGCAAAGTTTGTGGAGATGATGTCGGGTATTATGCCTCTGTCGATTTTCAGATATGATCTGTAACAATATCGGTTAATCAGTCATGAATCAATATATAAGCTGACGAAAGTTACTCACGATATGATGAGTTATCATGTTATTATATTGAGGGTTGAGTGCATGTTCATCGGCTGATCGGCAGACAATATGCAAATCATCTCCTTTGATTACCGCTGAAGGATAATTTCTTGAATATAATTCATTTGTAGAGCAAGCCACCATTCCGGCAAAACACCAGTCTACGCAATTCCTTGAAAAATGAAGTTGTAACCGGTGTCGTTCATTATTAGGTAATCCATATCTCTTTATATTTGATAAAGAGCTGACACATCTCATAGAGTCTGTGGCCTGATTGGACACTAACCAATAAAATCTTGTCAGTTCATCATATATGATAAAGAATTTCAGATGTCCGCCGGGAAATGGGATATATGAAATCTTTTGTCCGGAAGGGGTGTGCTCCAATGAGGGAATCATACTTTGGTCGTCTTGTATTTCTATTTTAAAGAGGTGTGCATAATTGACACCTCCTGTATGGGCTCTTAGAAAAAGATGAAAAACTTCTTTCAAATCAGTATGCCAAATATGGTCTTTATCTACAAATTTAACTACATTTGCTTCAAGCCAGCCTAGGGAGCATTGTTGATACCTGTCGCTATTTCCTTTGGGCTTATTGGTTTCACAATCATAAAACGGAATGCCGAAAAAAATCCAATTTGGCTCCATCAAACACTTCCTTATAAATAAATTTTTCAGATCTGCTCCATGAAGATGCAAGGCAAAGATTGTCCTCAACACAAGCCCGAAACAGCGTAGGGGATAATCCGGCTACGTCCCATCCTGTCACTTCGTTCAATCGGCAACGTTGCTCCATGGCTAAATATACATTCCCATTGGAAAAAAGGACATTGCAGGCTGAAGAATGCCACTTTTCTCCGTGGGTGAGGAAATAAGTGTCAGACCAGCTTTCACCATTATCTTCCGATTTCATTATACAAATATCCCCGGCATGACCGATCAGGTAGATGCTGTTACCTATTGTGAACAGACGTGCATGCCAAAACGGGAAATTTTGAACGAAAGTCCATTTCTGTCCATTATCATCAGAAATGAATATTTTCCCTTGTCCAAATCTGCTTCCACCAGCTCTGGATGACTTATGGCCCTCTATACTTTTTACACCTTCTCCTCCTAAATCGAAAGAAACTATTAAACGTCCCGTTGGTGTGACAAGAATGGAAGGCGTATAACAAAAAATCTTTGATGCGTCAGGAGAGGTGTAAATCGTATTTTCAGTAGCGACTATCTGCATATAGTTCATAAGGCTTGACATTCCAGGCAGAGCAAGTCCAGAATGAATCACCATCGTTTTTATCAAAAATACAAAGTCCTCCCGGAGCCACTTTTATTTTATGCTCTTGGGCGAACTTCTCAAAATCTCCCGTCAAATAGGGAGCAAAGCGTATAATTCCATTAGAAGTGACAAGTAAAGTTGTCTGATGAGGTATCACAGTCTTCTCTGCGAAATCCAGCCAAGTATGAATGATTTGGTCCGGATCTACTTTCCATCCATCAGGTACAACTGCATTTTTATCCCAATCTTCAATTATTTTTTTACCTTTTTCGATATTTCCATTTCCTAAACGTAACCTCACTTTTCTTCCGTTTTATTTTCGTCAACACCATAGTCGATCTCGACAAAAGCGTTTAATGAAGAAATATCTGAATCCAGACCGATGGTCTGAACAGCTAACCGGGCTGTCTGCATGGTACGCAAAAGTGGAGCCGCATAGATTACGTCAGGGATTATATCATGTTCTTTTAAATATCTTCCGATACTTCTTCCCTTAAATTCTTCGACTAATGGTAGATCGGTTTTTGCTCCGACTCTTGTCGGAGTTTCTTCCGGGCGAAACGTATTCCCGTGACGGGCTATGATAAGTCTGGTTCTCATTGGTTCTATTTGTTTAAAAGTGGTACAAATTCGTTTATATTCAGGCAATAAATATTGAAGGGTTTTGCTTCTTTCCTCAATATAATATGGAGGTATATAACGTTTCCTGTTTTTCGCTCGCCTCCTGGCTTCTTCTTCCGGGATAAAAATAAAATTAAAGTGAACTTCGTATCCCTCAGACAATAACAGATTAAATAAATCAATGTGTTGGGAGAGCGCAGACGAATGATCGAATATAATCAAATACTTATTTTCTATAGCTCTCTTAAGTAATTCATAACCGGCGATCCTTGCAGAAAGCTCCCATCTTTTGAATGCTTCTTCCGCATGGTTGACCTCTTCTCTAATATAGGGTAAACGCTCGTTTTTCCATGATTGCATCAAATCAATATAGATTGCACTTGAATTTTCAGGCATAGCAAGCAGTTTTTTTTGCAAAAAGTCGATTTGCCTACCCCCGGAACTCCACTGACATTTATTAAAGCTGGTATTTCCCGGGGAATTCCTTTTTGCAAATATTCATCAATGATTTCCTCGTACACGGCAGCAATTTCCTCCTTATCAACTCCGTCAGGTATCGTCTCTTTTATATTACTGTAAGAATAACCGGTTATGCTGATCGCTATATCTTCCGTTTTCATTCCGGTGAAAGATTGAATTCTCCAAATTCGGCGATTATTTTTTCAGCTCTTTCGATATCTTCCGGTGAATCAACTCCGGACATGGATTTACGGTTTCTATAGTCTACATCTATCATTTTTACAGGTATCCTGTTATGTAAAAAATCTCATTTTTTGCTCTAATCCTTCAGGAAGCTCATAAGGGAAGCTTCTACTTCAAAATATTTTTTGAGCGCGTCGTAAGTATACGAATAAAGTCCGATATGACGTCTGACAGGAGATTTATCAAGAATTTTTCTGACCTTTTCTTCATTTCTTATCACGGGAATCATAGCTTTACTGAATGCAAGCGCGTATCCAAATTTATCGACTTCAACCGTTGTCCCGCTATATGGTGTGATTTTCTTTGATTCTTTCATCCGGTCATACTCTTCCCAAGATAAATGGAGGCTGGGAGTGAAAACCTGTCCTTCCTTATCATTTTTCCAAGCTTCAATCAACTGTTCTATAAACCAGGGTGGACATAACGGATTGTCTCCTTGCAGATTGACTATAAAATCCGGTTTCTCAGCAATTTTGGTTGTGACATCCCAGCATCTTTCTGTTCCACTTTTGCAGTTCTCGGAAGTCATCATTACAGCTATATTATTCTCCTTGCAGAAATTAACGATTTTTTCGTGGTCTGTTGCGACGATGTAATTGCATCCTTCTACCTTATTACAAACATAGTTGGCAATCTCTGCAACGCGCAAAACCATTTCTTTTCCTGCTATTTTCACTAAGGGCTTCTCCGGCAAACGGGTTGACGCAAACCTTGAAGGTATAATAATTAAAATCTTATTTTTCTTCATACTATAATTGTTTATGATATTAAAAACTATTTTTTGATTTAACAAAAGTGTTTATCAGTTGACAATATTCCCTCTTTTTCTATGCATTAAGTATGATAGCTCAATACTATTGAAAGATTAACATAATGGGACATCGTACAAGCTTAACCGATAAAAAGTTGCAAGTTATGGAAAATCTTTCAGATGACAAAGAACGTGAGCAAAAACATTCTTTTCGTTCTATATTTAAACACATCTGTTGGTTGGAAGCCAAATTTCCGGCATGGGGGATCGATAGGCTGAATTGTGGATTCTTTTAGAAATAGAGGACAGGCCTTGTGGCACCGATTCCGGCAAAACGATTTTGAACAGACCCGGCAGAATCTCTATGACTTCAGATAAGAACTTATTTCTTTAATATAATAATGTATCTTCCCGGATACTACGTTCTACTCTTAATGACTCTTCCGAAAGCTTGTATCCGAGAGGGGTGTAGCCCTACCATTATTTAGGTATAGCTATCCGGTCATTAGGGTTACACCCTTTGCTCCGGATAGCTACACCCATACAAGATATATAGTTAAGCTCACATACCATAACAAATATTAAGATCATAGGAATAGATCTTGTGCTCCCTTTACAGAACTTTCCCGTAGCAAAATGTTTGTCTAGTTTGTATCAATTTGTGGGAAACAGGAGTGTTTCGAAATACACATTCTGTATATGTCTTATGGTCAGTCGTTTATGATTTTTCTGGAAAAACATGCTCCAGAAGGCCCTTTTGTTTGGCAGTCTCTGCGTAAAAGCGGACATTTGCATTGTTGATCAACAAAACGAGAGTAAAAAAATGAAATTTAAATCTTAAAAAAAGAAACGTAGTATGAGTGTAATTTTTAAAACAGTAAAGCGCCCGTCAGATCCGCGCGTTGAGAATTCTCCCAAAAGGTATTATCCGCAACTTATCACACTGGGAAGGTCGGTTGACTTAAAGTTTATTGCACAAAAGATTCAGGACCGTTCGTCACTTTCGGTAGGTGATATTAAGAGTACGATTCAGAATTTTGTAGAGAAACTGAAAGAGCAGTTGCTGGAAGGCAAAGCGGTAAATATCGAGGGATTGGGTGTATTTATGTTGGCTGCCAAATCGAAAGGCTCCGAAAAGCAAGAGGACATCACTGCTAAAAGCGTGGATAGTGTGCGTATCTATTTTCAGGCTAATAAAGAACTGAAAATTACTAAAACAGCTACCCGTGCAGGTGAGAAGCTGGACCTGATCAGTCTGGATGATTATCTGAAAGGGGCGGCCGATGGAGGAAACGGAGATATCGTGGATGACCCCACAGCCTAAATCAATCGATAGGCTGGCTGTGGCGCCGCAGCCAACGGACGGATAAAGGCATGAGTGTATGGCTTCCGGTTGGTTCCCCAATAAACAGGGAACGACCGGAAGCCTTTTTTGCTTCGCTTAGACTTTTTTGTGTGCAAACATGGAAAAGAACGCTTGTCAGATGGACGGGAATGATTATCTTTGCAACTTCGAATAAAACTACGGAATAAAATGATTAAAAAGATAGTAAAAGGCCTTTGGGTTTTCTTTGCACTGATGGTGCTGGCAGGAATTGCAGTGTTTGCCTCTATCGCTTACGGATGGATTGGATATATGCCTCCTGTAGAAGAACTGGAAAACCCGAATTACAAATTTGCCACCGAAATTCTTTCGGAGGATGGCAAGGTTTTGGGTACGTGGTCGCTTAGTAAGGAAAATCGTGTATACACCTCTTATAATGAACTTTCACCTAATATTGTCAATGCGTTGATCGCCACGGAGGACGTTCGCTTTACCGAACATTCGGGTATCGATGCCAAAGCGCTGATACGTGCTGTGGTAAAGCGTGGATTGCTGATGCAGAAAAATGCAGGTGGAGGCAGTACGCTTTCACAACAGCTCGCCAAGCAATTATTTACGGACGAAGTTGCCAGAAATACGCTGCAGCGCCTGTTTCAGAAGCCGATAGAGTGGGTGATTGCCGTGAAACTGGAACGTTATTATACAAAGGAAGAAATTTTGAGTATGTATCTCAATAAATTTGACTTCCTGAATAATGCAGTAGGAATTAAAACGGCTTCATATACCTATTTCGGATGCGAACCCAAAGATCTGAAAATAGAACAGGCTGCTACGCTGATCGGTATGTGTAAAAACCCTTCGCTTTACAATCCGGTGCGCTTCAACGAGCGTTCGCGCGGACGACGGAATACAGTGCTAGATCAAATGAGAAAGGCCGGATATATCACAGCGGAAGAGTGTGATTCGTTGCAGAATCTGCCGTTGGAATTGGTATATCACCGGGTGGATCACAAAGAAGGATTGGCAACTTATTTCCGCGAATATCTACGTGGTGTGATGACTGCTCCTAAACCGGTCCGCAGCAATTATCGTGGCTGGCAAATGCAGAAGTTTTATGAAGATTCGATCGACTGGGAAATGAATCCATTGTATGGTTGGTGTGAGAAGAATAAGAAAAGGACGGTTCAAACTATAACATT